>WNGK01017204.1_pt1 | contig 10120 bp, 8 predicted proteins | sample 5400601 | NCBI WGS metagenome assembly WNGK01 (sample SAMN13153376, study PRJNA577476) | soil metagenome | isolation source: 60 cm soil or saprolite under Garry oak tree replicate 1 | place: USA:California | collected 2016-06-15 | reverse complement strand
GAGAAAAATCGAGCGTTTTGAGTAGTAGATTGAGCTTTTCACACATTGACGCTCTCATGTGTTTGATGAATAATGAGGACATGACAAATTCACCTGTCTGGTTTTGGACAATTAAAGGAACTTGAGGAGGAATGAATTCATGACTTCGCAGAACACGACTGAGGAAAACAAGCGGATTGTCCGCGAATTTATCGAAGCAGCATTTAACAAGCACCAGCCTGATAAAGCAGGCGAGTACATGACATCTGATATCAAGTGGCATGGCGGAACCCTGGGGACTGTCGAGGGTCGTGATAATTTCGTTGGGCTGATCGGCGCAATCGTGACAGCCCTCCCAGACTTGCGGAATGTCGAACTGGATATCATCGCAGAGCGAGATATCGTGTCCGTGCGCGCGACGGTGGATGGAACACACAAAGGTGACCTCCTTGGAATTCCGGCATCGGGTAAACACGTCCAATGGGATGCGATAGATAATTACCGAGTGGTGGACGGAAAGATTTCCGAGGAGTGGGCGGCAGATGACCTGCTTGCTTTCGTGTCTGGAGTTGGCGCTTACACTCCCCCTTGGTTGGCCGGCAAGGCTTAGTATGAGGGTAGAGAGTTCATACAAATGGATAGCTCCCGCTGAGAAGCCTGTAGTGTTGGGGTCATGGCTGTGATGATCACTAGCATGGTTTTGGGGCGAAAAGCTCCTACGGGAGCTCGTCTGCATGATCTTCGTACTCTCTTGCCTCACTTCCTGATAGATGCCCTCAGCTTCCAGATGAGTGGCGCGTCTTGGAACACCCACCACCATTTACTTAAAGTAGCCAAAACCATCAGTGCAGGAGGTCAAAAAGATGATTGATCACATCTACATTTCTGTGAGTGATGTGAAAAAGTCACTAAAATTCTATCTGGAAGCCTTGAAGCCTTTAGGTTGGCACGAGTTTGGAGCGTACGACTCTCGTACTGGCCCAGAGGGTGTACCTGACCTGTACGGTCTAGGTGACGCTCACTATATGAAGAATCCAGGATCAGGTTCTAGCATCTGGCTACGACAGCGACAAAAGCGTGAAACTGGTCTGTATGTTGGCATCCACGCAGAGAGTACACAAGAGGTAGAGGCTGCTTATGCTGCTGCGTTGAAAGCGGAAGGCAAAGATGAAGGTGCGCCAGCGGAAAGAACATACTTTGCTCATGGATATTACGCTGCAAATATAGCAGACTTTGATGGTAATCACGTTGAGTTCGTCTACAAAGACTTTTAGGGACAGTGCGGGATAATCTCATCTACAGAGTGGTACACTTTTCGATGAGCAAATGCACGAAAAATGCAAATGGCTACCGATTTCGATGAACACTTTTTTGGCAAGTGGGGCTCTGTGGCACTTTGCGTGATTTCCCTCGGGTGAACTGTATCCCAGGCATGGAACGAGACAGGAACTCAGGCATCCTTCAAGACCACCCACCAATGTGGTCTTCCCCTTAGTCGTGACCAGTCCCCTTCGGTTTTGACCTGTGACTTCTCGTCCGCTTTCTAGAAAGCGGCGACTCGATGACTCTCCAGGCTTGATAGCACGAGCGGCCCATGCAACTGAGACAACGGCTCCATCTCTGAGTGGGGTAGAATAAGAAGAACGGTCCACAGTACGCTGGAAGACCACTGAACGAGAAGCATCTTGATCCCTCTTTCTGCAAGCAAAGGGAAGAGCGCAGTCCCCGAAAGGAACAGATACCGATGGAGCAACAGAACAACGACCACCCTCCCATGGAGCTTTCCTCGCAACTCGTCGCGATCATGACGACCGAACACTATAATTTGCAGACTGGACGAGCCATGACCATTTCCGAAGTCAACGGCCGCTCCAGTCTCTTTGTGGGAGCCGTCTCTAGCGGCTTAATTGCCCTGGCTTTTGTGGGACAGATCTCCCACCTGGGAACAGCCTTTTATGTGTTTAGTCTCGTCGTCCTTCCCACTCTCTTTTTTATGGGGCTGATCACCTTTGAGCGCGTGTTGCAAGCGGACATGGCAGATACTATCTATACGCGCGGGATCAACCGCATTCGCCACCTCTACCTGGAGTATGCCCCGCAGATGCATCTGGTTGCAATTCTACTTATCGATGCCTGGCATGATCACCGTGATTAATAGTGTGCTGGCCGGGAGCTTTGTGGGCCTGCTGCTTGCTGCGTTCACCTTACCCTTGTGGGTCTGTAGCAGTGTGGGAGGCGTCGCATTTCTAGTGAGCGCTGGTCTCCATCCTCTGCTACTCCGACCATGGATGCGAATGCAACGCAATCTGCCCGTCCTCTTTCCAAGCCCACCAAGATAGGAGAAGAGGTCACATGTCAAAACCGAAGAGGACTGATCAGTCATCGCAAAGAGCGAAGCGCTCAGCCCACTCATCATTGTGCATGGTAGAGACAAGCTCAGGTTAAGCGGCATTGAGCACCCGCAGACGGAGCAAATCGAACTGATCCTGCCCCGAAATTGTGGAAGGAGGAAAGCTTCGGATAGACTATTTCCAAAGGAGGGAACGGATCATGCAGAAAGTACAAAAGACCTACACAGCTGAGTTTAAGCGAGAGGCCGTCCGCCTGGTACAGACCAGCGGCAAGTCCATTGCGCAGGTGGCCCGCGAGCTGGGCATTTCGGACACCTCGATTCATCAATGGCGCAAGGAGCTGGCCGAACACGGTTCCCAAGCTTTTCCAGGCAGTGGACATCAAACGGCCCAGGAGGAGGAAGTGCGCCAACTCAAGCGTGAGTTGGAGATCGTCAAGCAGGAGCACGACATTCTAAAAAAGGCAGTCGGCATCTTTTCGCGCGAAAGACTGTGAGATACCAGTTCATTCAGGAACACCGGCACGAGCCTTCCATTGCCCTGATGTGCTGGGTGCTCGATGTGTCGGCGAGCCGGGTACTATGCCTGGTGTAAGCGCCCGACGAGCCAGCACAGCCGAAAAGATGCCGAACTCGCCGACCAGATCAAAATCGTTTTCCAGGCCAATCGCGGCGTCCATGGGAGCCCGCGAGTCCATGCTGAGTTGCAGGCCCAAGGGATCACGTGCGCGCGCAAGCGAGTGGCTCGGTTGATGCGCGACCAGGGGCTGTGTGCGAAACGTCCTCGGCATCGCACAGTCACGACCCAAAGCGATCCAGAGGCTCAGGCAGCACCGAATCTGCTTCAGCGAGACTTCAGCGCCGAGCAGCCCAATACCAAGTGGGTGGCTGATACCACTTACATCTGGACCGCCGAGGGCTGGCTGTATCTGGCTGTGGTGTTAGACTTGTTCTCGCGCATGGCGGGTGGGCTGGTCCATGGCCGCGACTCAGGATGCCACGCTAGTCGTCCAGGCACTCCAGATGGCGGTCACCCGGCGTCGTCCACCGCCCGGATTGCTTCATCACTCTGACCGTGGCAGCATCTACACGAGCGAGAGCCATCAAGCAATGTTGGTCCAAGAGGGCATGGTCGTGAGCATGAGTCGCACGGCTGACTGTTACGACAATGCCGCGATGGAAAGCTTTTTCCACAGTTTTAAAGGAGAATCTATCGAGGAACAATCATTTCAGACACGAGCACAAGCCAGGAGTGTGACCTTTGATTTCATCGAGACGTTCTATAACCGAACACGAAGACATTCCACACTCCAGCATATGAGTCCCCTCATGTACGAACAATCGATGAGCTAACTCTCCGCTTTGGGGACTCCACTTTTTCGAGTGAAGATCACTGGCGCTTGATACATAAAGATGCTGTAAGGGAACTGAAAAGAATAGCTCATGCTCGAATGAACGTTCTACACGCTAACCATTGTTGATAGTTTCCAATGAAAGAACCATTAGGGCATAGCTCATTACGAAAGATGGTATTTGAGGGCATCGAAGCACATCAAATTCTCGTATGCGTTCCTTGCAAGAACCACCTACCCCCCAATGTGCGGCGCTGGCTCCGCGCTGGCCGTGATCGCCTGTCACGGTAGCACGCCTCTTCGCGTAGCTGCTGATAGCGTTCCCATCCTGCTGGACCGGTACAGGTTGCTGAAGTTGTGTCGGTGGCATGGCGATCATGGGCTGTATTGGCGCTGACAACCCATGGGAATAGAGGCCCCGGCGTCGTGATGACTTTTGACAACCGCATCGGGGCATGAGAGAAAATGCTCGCTCCCATCTGGAGAAGCCATAGAATTTGTCAAGGGAGCGGCTGGTGTACGCTGGTATCGGTTTTGGTCGCCAACATTCCACATGAGGAGGCTGCACCTCATTCCCGGTTGTGGTTCTCACTGTTCAGCGGGCGTTTTTGCCCGCTTCCCTCTTCCGATATGCCGTTCTTCGCAGCAGCCATCCCCTCCTGCTTGTGCGGTGATTCCACATACGCCCCCTCCTGTGTCTGGCCCAACTCAGCCAGCACCGCCTGCAGCCGCTGGCGGGTGTCGAGGGTCAATGGGTTCTCTGGTCCCAGGAGGCGTTCGCGCGTGGTCAGCGCGCGCTGGTACAAGACCGCGGCTTCCCGGGGGCGGCCTTGCCCGTGCTGAAAGCCGGCGAAATCATGCAGCACCTGGGCCGTCCTCACATGCAATTCTCCCAGGAGCTGCTCGCGCAGGGCGAGCGCCCGCGCAAACAACGCCTCCGCCTGGCTCGCTCGCCCTTGCCGGGCTGCGATGAGGGCCAGTCCCCACAGGCCATACGCCACACTGGGATGCTCGGGTCCCAACTGCTCTTCCCAGAGGCGCAGCGCCTGCCGCGCGAGGCGTTCGGCCTCCTCGTAGTTGCCGGCGGCACCAGCGATGCCCGCCAGCCCGAGCAGCGGAAAGGCCACGTGGTGATACTCGGGTCCCACCTGCTCTTCCCAGATGTGCAGCGCTCGCCGGAACAGCGGTTCGGCCTCGGCATACTTCCCTTGCCTCCAGTACAGGCTCGCCAGATTGTGCAGGGTAAGGGGCATCAGGGGAGGCTCAGGTCCCGGCTGTGCTTCCCAGATCGAGAGCGCCCGCAGCAAGAGCGGTTCGGCCTCGGCATACTTCCCTTGTTCCCAGTAGAGGCTCGCCAGTCCCTGCAGCGAGTCGGCCACGTCGGGATGCGCCTCGCCCAGGAGCTGCTCGCGCAGGGAGAGCGCCCGCAGCAAGAGCGGCTCCGCCAGGCTGTAGAGCCCACGTTCGTGCAAGTAGCTGCCTGTCCGGTCGAGCACATCAGCGGCCTCAGGCAGCAGGAGCTGGTGCTGCCCGATCAGCGTGTCGCTCGCCTGGACCTGCTCCAGGTAGCGTTGACACGCCGGCCAGGTGTCCACCTCTTGCGGATCATGGGGGAAGACGAGGTTGACCGCACGCACCACCCGCTCGGCCCACTGGCGTTGCTCCCGGGGTTCCATCCGCTCCCGCTGCACCGCCTGCACCAGGCGGTGCATGCTGAGCAGGCGCTGGTCTGCGAGTCGCTTGGCCAGGGAAAAGGCCAGCAAGGTTTCCAGCGCCTGGTTGAAGTGGAAGCGATCCGCTACCGTCTCTTGGAGGGCGGTGGGCCAGTGGGGAGCGCCCCTGGTGAGCAGTTCCTCCGGGATGTGATCCGGGGCAAGAAAGGCGCACAACCGCAGCAGCTCGGCGGCTGCCGGGTTGGTCTGCTCGACCTGCTGAAACGAGAGCTCCCAGGTGGTGGCGACCGAGGCCGGGTACCTTGTGGCCTGCCTGCCACGGCGCGAGAGCAGCGCGTGCCGATGCGTCTGGTAGAGCTCTCGGTAGTCAGCCAGGCTGCATCCCGTTTCTTCGATGTAGGCCCCGGCCTGATCGAGGGCCAGGGGAAACTGCCCCAGCGCTACGACCAGGTTGGCCGCCTCGTTGATCTCTTCATCCGTGGCACCGGCGAAGCGCTGCGCGCGGCGCAGCAAGAGTTCGGTCCCCTCCATGATCCCCATGGCGTCCACCTCGAGGGAGGGTGCCAGCCAGCCCACCGCGCTGGCCCGTGTCGTGAGCAGGATGCTGCCAGGGCCCTTGAGAGGGAGATAGGGCTGCACCATGGCCAGGTCATCGGCGTTGTCCACGAGCAGCAGCCAGGGCTGCTGGCAGTGCTCCAACCAGCGCAGGACGGCGGCTACCAGCTTGCTTTGATCGGTCTCCAGGCTTTCGGCCACACCCGGCAGCAGATCCGCCAGGGCAGCGAAACTCATCAAGAGGGCCTCCAGGCTTCCGGCAGCGATCCAGAGGGTGTGGCTATAGCGACCCTGTTCGCGCGCGCGGTAGGCGTATTCCACGGCGGTCTGGGTCTTGCCGATGCCTCCCAGGCCCTTGATGACTTGTGCCTGCGTCAAGGCCGCGCGGCGCAGGGCCGCCGGCTGGCCAGCTTCTTGGGGAGACAACTGTGCCGCAAGGGCGGAGAGCAGGTCGTCACGCCCGGTAAAATGGGGATTGCGGGCCAAAGGCACCGTCCAGAGCGCCAGCGCCTCAGAGAGCGCCGCGCGGCCCTACCCGAACGCCTCGGACGGCTTGCCGACACTTCCTGCCAGGGAGGGAGATGACTGCCTGAGCAGTTCCTGGAGCCAGGTCTCATCCAGCAGCACCTTCTGGTGTGCCGCTTTCCAGAGCGCACGGATCTCCTCTGCTTCGTGGCCGACAGGAAAGACCTGCTCTTTGACGGCCAGGGCAAGCAACGCTTTGAGGTGGCTGGTCTTGGGATAACTGCTTCCTGCTTCCCACTCCCCCACCGCTCGTTTGGAAATGCCAAGCTGAGCGCCGAGTCCCGCTTGCGTGAGCCCGATGGCGCTGCGCAGGGTCAGGATGAGCTGTCCAAAGGCGTAATCTCGCTCCCCGTAGGTAGATCGCCTCACGGGCCGCGCTCCTTTCCGCCCGACCCGCCCGCGACACGAAGCAAGTGGAAGTGAGTGGAAGTGAGATGGCAGCTCATGGCGACTTCCAGGGCTGCCCTCCTCCTGCTCTACTTCTCTCTAGCGGTGGTCGCGCGCCGGGTCCACGCGTGTGTGGGGTGAGAGGGCCACGAGACGGGATCTCCTCTCACCCTGCCCAGTTCAAGCTTCTATGATAGCACATTTTCTCGCTCGAGCACGAGGACCTGGCAGGCGCTCTCCCTGCCAGCGTCAGCCAGAGGCAGAGGGCTCTCCAGCTCTGCACGGGCGCCCATCGCGCGCCTCGCCTGAGTCGTCGTCATCGCGCGCACGCCCTGCTCATCGCTGCCGGCACAGGCGCTCTTCTCCTGTGTGGCACAACAGGAAGGAAAAGTGGAAGTGAAAGACCACCTGAGAGCGGGTGACTTCGAGAGAGCCTCCTGCTATACTCAAAGCAGACAAGACTCGGAGCCCGGATGTCAGGCCACCAACGCCAGTGTCCATCGACCAGGAGACAGCTCCCTGGTCGTCGGTCACGATTGCATGGCACGAGACACTTCCTGGCAGCGGGGAGAGCCGACGTTGACAACCGTACCATCCGCGACCCGCTGCGAGGAGAAAAATGACGATTTCTCTTGTGCAAGTTTGCATAGGGGATCAAACCAGGTGGGGTATTCCACCATGTGAAGGAGGTTCTTCATGATTCTCGGAGCGCTTTCGTTTGTAAGGATCACACCACACGACCGTGATCGTGCTGTGAACTCGAGAGGAGGATTTCGATGAGCACAACCGACACCACCGGCCTGCCCGACTACGCGCCGATCCCCAGCTCGGCGATGGGCCCGACGCTCAACGAGCAGGGCTACTTCGTCGGCCGCGTCGAAGGGAACCTGTACTGGGTCACCGACGGCACCTACCAGTGCGCGTTCCTCACGACGGCGGACGGCGTCGTGCTGCTCGACGCACCGCCCTCGCTCGGCCACAACATCCAGCGCGCGGTCGACGAGATCGCGTCGGCGAACGGCGTCAGCAATAAGGTCAATTACCTCATCTACTCGCACCACCACGCCGACCACGTCGGTGCATCCTCGCTCTTCGACAAGAACGTGACGCGCATCGGCCACGAGGAGACGCGACGGCTGCTGCTGCGCGATGACGATCCCGCGCGGCCTCCCAACGAGGAGACGTTCCAGGACAACCGGACGCTCCAGATCGGCGGCGAACGCATCGACCTGGCCTGGCACGGCGCCAACCACACCCCCGACAACATCTTCATCCACCTGCCGGACCACGAGACGCTCATGCTCGTCGACATCGTCAACCCGGGATGGGCACCGGTCTACCTTGCGAACCTGACGGAAGACATCCCCGGCTACGTCGCGGCCCACGCGAACGCGCTCGCGTACTCGTGGAAGCACTACATCGGCGGCCACATGGGCCGGCTCGGTACGCGCGACGACGTGACGCTGCATCAGCAGTACATGGCAGATATCGCCCAGAGCTGCAGGAAGGCGATCGACAGCGTCGATCTGACGCCCATCTTCGTCAAGTACGGCGAGAACGTGTGGGCCGCGTTCAAGGGCGGCCTGGACGAGATGGCGCGGACCGCTGCCGCACCCGTGATCGAGAAGTACACGGGCGTGCTCGCGGCCGCCGACGTCTTCACCGAGAGCACGGCGTTCCAGGTGATGCAATCGATCCGCCTCGACCTCGGCTACGGCTGGTGGGTACACCCATGAGCGCGATCCGCGATCCGCTCGCGTGAGCCATCTGCTCACGCCCCGGCATGCGGCTCTGCGCGTGATCGACTCCCAGCCCTGGCAGATCGCCGCGGTCCAGTCCATGGATCGGACGTGGTGCCCAAGAACAGCGTGTCGACGGTGAAGCTGGCGAAGACCTTAGCTCGTCCTGTGCGCGCTCGGGACAGAGAGGTGTATCGCCTTCCCGGCGCTCGACGCGTCTCGGGGAGGGCTACGACGTCTACCCAGTCGTCGACGCCATCGCCGGCACCTCCGTCGAGGCGCACCGGGCCAGTTGCGCAACCTGGCCACCACCGGCGGGAACCTGCTGCAGCGCACGCGCTGCGTCTACTTCCAGGACATCACCAAGCCCTGCAACAAGCGGGTGCCGGGCAGCGGCTGCTCCGCGCGGCAGGGCTATCACCGCGAACTCGCCATCCTGGGAGCATCGGAGGCGTGCATTGCTACGCATCCCTCGGATATGGCCGTCGCCCTGGTCGCCCTTGATGCTGTTGTGCGCGTGCTGGGGCCGCAGGGGGCACGGGCGATCCCGCTGGTGGACTTCTATCGCCTGCCGGGCGAGGAGCCGCTGCGCGACACCGGCTCGCACTATCGCAAGGTGCGCGACCGGGCGTCCTACGCCTTCGCGCTCGTCTCGGTGGCCGCCGCCCTCGATGTCGCAGACAGCGTGGTCCGCGATGTGCGTCTCGCCCTGGGCGGCGTGGCACCCAGACCCTGGCGGGCGACGAAAGCGGAGGCGGTGCTGCGCGGTGCCCCAGCCACCGGGGACGTGTTTGGGCGCGCTGCCGAGGCGGAGCTGGCTGATGCGCAGCCCTTGCCCGGCAACGCGTTCAAGGTCCCGCTCGCCAGGAGCGTCCTGGTGCGCACGCTGCTTGACCTGCTAGCAGAGGAGGAAGTGCAACCATGACGATGCCATCTACTAGACGTGCCACCGGCGCGCCGCTGGACCGACTCGACGGGGTGCAGAAGGTCACCGGCGCGGCGAAGTACTCCTACGAGTACCCGGTCGAAGGAGTGACCTATGTCTTCCCGGTGCTGAGCACGATCGCCAGGGGCCGCATCAGCTCGATTGACACGAGCGCCGCACGGGCGCTGCCGGGTGTCATCGCCGTGCTCTCGCACGAGAATGCCCCGCGGCTCGCTCCTCCGCGGGACGACCAGGATCTGGCCGTCTTCCAATCCGATGCCGTGGCCTATCGCGGGCAGTTCGTCGCCGCCGTCGTGGCCGAGACGCTGGAGACCGCGTGGCAGGCTGCGAGTCTGGTCGCCCTGCGCTATGAGGAACAGCCGCACGACGTCGAGCTGGCTGCCTCTCGCGGCGATCTCTTCACGCCCGCATACGTACCGCAAAAGCCGTTCGGATTCTATCCAGCCGATAGCGCCCACGGCGACGTCGAGGCAGCGCTGGCGGCCGCTCCTGTCTCGCTCGACCACACGTACACCACGCCTGCCGAGCACCATAACCCCATGGAGCCGCACACGACCCTGGCGATCTGGAGTGACGACGGCACCGGCGAGAGCGTGACCGTCTACGACACGTGC
>WNGK01012710.1_pt1 | contig 10120 bp, 5 predicted proteins | sample 5400601 | NCBI WGS metagenome assembly WNGK01 (sample SAMN13153376, study PRJNA577476) | soil metagenome | isolation source: 60 cm soil or saprolite under Garry oak tree replicate 1 | place: USA:California | collected 2016-06-15 | reverse complement strand
CGGTCACCGGGTCGCGGTAGGAGAAGCCGGCCGGCTGGCCGGGGACGTTCAGCGCGGTGTAGGCGGCCACATTCGGCGCCTGCCCGCCCGGCAGCGACAGCAGGGTCGGGTCTGCCACCGACCCGGTGGGCAGCGACGCCTGTACGGTGAGGGCCGACGTGCCACTCTTGCCCTCGCTCGTCGCGGTGATCGTCGCGGTCCCGCCATCGGCCACGTCGGTCACGAGCCCACTCGGCGACACCGTGGCGATCGTCGGTGCACTCGACGTCCACGCCACCGTCCGTCCCGTCAGCGTATTGCCGCTGGCGTCTTTGAGCGTGACGCTCAGCTGAACGGTGCCCTTGGCTGGGACCGTCGCCGTCGCCGGATTCACGACGACGGACGCGACCGGGACGAGCGTCACCGTCGCCGTCGCAGTGCCGGCCTTCCCTTCGCTCGTGGCCGTGATCGTCACTGTCCCCACCGCGATGCCGGTTGTCCGGCCGCTGGCAGTGACGGTCGCCAGGCTGATGTTGCTGCTCGTCCACGTCACCGTGCGTCCGGTCAACGCAGTGCCCGCCGAGTCCTTCGGCGTAGCCGTGAGCTGCACGGTCTGCCCGACCTGCAAGCTGCCCGATGACGGGGAGACCGTCACCGAGGCCACGGGCACAAGCGTCACGGTAATCGTCGCGGTGCTGCTCTTGCCTTCGCTCGTCGCCGTCACCGTCGCCGAGCCCGCAGCCACGGCGGTCACCAGGCCACTGGGACTCACGCGCGCCACGGTGGTGTCGCCGCTCCCCCACGTCACGGTCCGCCCGGTCAACGTACTGCCGGTCGAGTCCTTCGGGGTGGCGGTGAGCTGCACGGTCTGCCCGACCTGGATGCTGGCCGCCGCCGGCGAAATCGCCACCGAGGCCACGGGGATAGACGTCACAGTGATCGCGGCGGTGCTGCTCTTGCCTTCACTGGTGGCGGTGATCGTCGCCGTCCCCGCCACGCTGGCCGTCACAAGCCCGCTGCCGCTGACGGTCGCGACGCTGGTATTGCTGCTCGCCCACATCACGGTCCGCCCGGTCAGCGCGGCGCCCGCCGAATCCTTCGGTGTGGCGGCGAGCTGGACCGTTCATGGTCCGTCCGGCCAAGGTGCTGCCGGTCGAGTCGTTCGGGGTGGCGGTGAGCTGCACGGTCTGCCCGATCTGCAAGCTGCCCGACGACGGCGAGACCGTCACCGAGGCCACGGGCACAAGCGCGACGGTAATCGTGGCCGAGCCTTGAGCCACGCCGGTCACCAGGCCACTGGAACTGACGCTGGCGACGCTGGCGTTGCTGCTCGTCCATGTCACGGTCCGCCCGGCCAAGGTGCTGCCGGTCGAGTCCTTCGGGGTCGCGGTGAGTTGCACGGTCTGCCCGACCTGGATGCTGGCCGTCGCTGGCGAGAGCGCCACGGAGGCCACGGGCACAGTGGTCACGGTAATCGTCGCGGTGCTGCTCTTGCCTTCGCTCGTCGCCGTAATCGTCGTCGAACCCGGAGCCACGCCGGTCACCTGGCCACTGGAACTGACGCTAGCGACGCTGGCGTTGCTTCATGGTCCGTCCGGCCAAGGTGCTGCCGGTCGAGTCGTTCGGGGTGGCGGTGAGCTGCACGGTCTGCCCGATCTGCAAGCTGCCCGACGACGGCGAGACCGTCACCGAGGCCACGGGCACAAGCGCGACGGTAATCGTCGCGGTGCTGCTCTTGCCTTCGCTCGTCGCGGTAATCGTCGCCGAGCCTTGAGCCACGCCGGTCACCAGGCCACTGGGACTCACGCGCGCGACGGTGGTGTCGCCGCTCCCCCACGTCACGGTCCGCCCGGTCAACGTGCTGCCGGTCGAGTCCTTCAGGGTGGCGGTGAGCTGCACGGTCTGCCCGACCCGGATGCTGGCCGTCGCTGGCGAGAGCGCCACCGCGGCCACGGGGATAGACGTCACAGTGATCGCCGCCGCGCTGCTCTTGCCTTCGCTCGTCGCGGTAATCGTCGCCGAGCCTTGAGCCACACCGCTCACCAGGCCACTGGAACTCACGGTCGCGACGCTGGTGTTGCCGCTGGTCCACGTCACGGTCCGCCCGGCCAAGGGGCTGCCGGTGGAGTCCTTCGGGGTGGCGGTGAGCTGCACGGTCTGCCCGACCTGGATGCTGGCCGTCGCTGGCGAGAGCGCCACCGAGGCCACCGGCACGGGGGCCACGGTCACGGCCGCACTGCCAGTCTTGCCTTCACTGGTGGCGGTGATCGTCGCCGTCCCCGCCCCGCTGCCCGTTACAAGCCCGCTGCTCGAAACGGTCGCGACGCTGGTGTTGCTGCTGGTCCACGTCACGGTCCGCCCGGTCAGCGCGGCGCCGGCCGAGTCCTTCGGCATGGCGGCGAGCTGCACGGTCTGCCCGACCTCGATGGAGGCTGTCGTCGGCGAGACCGCTACGGAGGCCACGGGCACAGTGGTCACGGTGATCGCCGCGGTGCTGGTCTTGCCTTCGCTCGTCGCCGTAATCGTCGCCGAGCCTTGAGCCACGCCGGTCACCAGGCCACTGGGACTCACGCGTGCGACGGTGGTGTCGCCGCTCCCCCACGTCACGGTCCGCCCGGTCAACGTGCTGCCGGTCGAGTCCTTCGGGGTGGCGCTGAGCTGCACGGTCTGCCCGACCCGGATACTGGCCGTCGCTGGCGAGAGCGCCACCGAGGCCACCGGCACGGACGTCACGGTCAACGCGGCACCGCCGGCCTTGCCTTCGCTGGCGGCGGTGATCGTCGCCGTTCCGACCATGCCGCTCGTCACAAGCCCGCTGCTCGAGACGGTCGCGACGCTGGTGTTGCTGCTGGTCCACGTCACGGTCCGGCCGATGAGTGTGCCACCGACCGAGTCCTTCGGCGTGGCGGTGAGCTGCAACGTCTGCCCAACCCAGATGCTGGCGGTCGCCGGCGAAACGGTGACTGAAGCCACAGCCGTCGGCGCGGTCGGCCCGGTCGGCGCCAGTTCTCCAACTACGGGGACCGGGACCCCTACCACGAGACCCGCGACCGCGGCCGCGTCCGCGTTGTCAATGAGGCCATTCGGGCTCTGCGCATCGGCCGGCGTCACCCCAGGCCGGCAGGTCGTCGTCGGATCGCACGGTGGCATGCCGGTCGCCGTCGCGCCGCCGTTCACGGGGCGCACGTTGGCGAGCAAGAAAGCCTGCGCCGTCAGCGTCGCCGTTCCGGCGGACGCCCGGCCCAGAAGCAGGACGTCCCACACATTGATCAGGCCATCGAGGTTGGCGTCCCCGAACCGGTAACCGCCGGCGCTGGTGCCCGCCACCTGAGCCGGGGCACGCGCAGCGGCCCCCCACACGAGGGCATCGTCCGGCGCCACGGCTAGCTCGACCGTGCCCCGGAGTCCCTCGGTGTACCCACTTGCTGTGACGGTGAAGACCAGCGTGACGCCGGTTGGTGCGAGACCCTGCGGGTTTGTCGCGAGGACCCTCAGGCTACCCTGAGCGGCTGCCTCATCGTTCACGACGACGAGATCAGGCCCGTTGCCTGGGCGCTCGTAGCGCAGTCGCTGCGGATCGAATGCCACCGTTTCCTGGATTGCTGCCAGCGGCTCCGTGGCGCGAAGCACCACTGCAATGGATGCGCCGGGCGCGGCGTCTGCCGACGGGAGCTGAACGGTCACCGGCGGCGTCCCATCCGTCGGGGCACCGAGGGAGGCGACCTCTTTGGCACAGGCGCCTACGACCACGGCTACCGCGACGAGGAACGTGCGCGATCGCAGTCGCGCCACCCGTTGAGCCAACTTGAAGAGAAACGGCATGTTGCACTCCTTCCACAGTTTGTTCTAGGGCAACAAAAGGGGCCGCCGGGAACTCGAGGAGTCTCTCGGGTTCGCTGGCGGCCCGGCTGACATAGCGAGTTAGTTCGCTTTAGTCCCGTGGCTCTGCGACACCGTCTTTCGACGGCTTTGCTCTGAGCAGCGCGATCGGATTTTTGTTGGCGGAGACGCGACTGATTCTCGCTCTCGCGCTGTGGCACAGTAGCAACAGGTTGGTAAAGCGCGCAAGTAGTGCAAGTTAGTGAATCAGAGAAATAGGAAGTTGGAGGGTGGCGACGCCGGAGGGAGCTACTTTATTGTGCAATTCGACGGATCTTTTCGAAAGCGACCGCGGATTTGGGTCACATGTGTTTTACGGCGATCGCCACGTCACCCCGATCCCCAGCTGCGCGAGCGACACCCCGGGGCTGTTTTCAATGTTTCCGCCGTTGAACTTCACCGACCCCCCCACGATGCCGAGCGCCACATTGATGAAAGGGCTCACGAGGACGTGTGCGCTCGCGGGCCACTCGTATCCCACGCCGAATTGCGGCCCGATAGCCGTGGACGTGATCACGTCCGTACCGTCGTCGGCGCGATGCGTGAGGAAATCGAGCCGCCACCTCGGCGCCGATCAGGACCTTGCGGCTCACGCCGCCGCCCAGGCGCAGTGCGCCCGATAGCCCGCCGCGGTTCGTCCCCTGGCAGATGTCGCACGACACGCGCGCCGTCTTGCTGCGGGAAGCCGTCCGGCGGGTTAATTTCGACAGCAGTGCGCACCCTGTCCCGCCGGACCTTCCTGAGAGCAGGCGCCGCCGCCGGCGGGGGCCTGCTCGTCAGTTTCAGCCTGCCCGCGCGAATCGGCGCCGCATTCGCTCCCGGCGCGTCCCCGGCGCGCGACTTCATGCCCAACGGCTTCATCCGCATCGACCCGGACGGTCGGGTCACGCTGGTCATGCACAAAGTGGAAATGGGGCAGGGGACCTACACCTCGATGTCGATGCTGCTGGCCGAGGAGCTGGAAGTCGATCTGAGCCAGGTGCGTCTCGAGCACGCCCCTCCCGACGACGCGTTATACGCCGAGCCGTTGTTCGGCGTCCAGGAAACGGGCGGCTCGACGTCGGTGCGCGGGAACTGGGAGCCGTTGCGCCGCGCCGGTGCCACCGCCCGCAGCCTGCTCGTCTCCGCCGCGGCAGAAACCTGGGAGGTCCCGCCGGGCGCGTGTCGCGCCGCGAACGGCGCGGTGATCCACGGACCGACCGGCCGCAGCTTGAGCTACGGGGCGCTGGTCGACCGCGCGGCGCGCCTGCCGGTACCCGGCAACGTACCGCTCAAAGATCCGAAGGACTTCAAGCTGATCGGTACGCCCGTGCGGCGGCTCGATACGCCGGACAAGGTCGACGGCACGACGCAGTTCGGCATTGACGTGCGGCTGCCGGGCATGAAGTTCGCCGCCGTGGCCGCCTGTCCGGTGTTCGGCGGCAGGCTCGCGAGCGTCGACGACGCCAAAGCGAAGGCCATCCCCGGCGTGCAGCAGGTGGTGCGCCTCGAGGACGCCGTGGCCGTGATCGCGGGCGACACGTGGACGGCGAAACAGGGCCTGGCCGCCCTCGACATTCACTGGGACGAAGGGCCGAACGCGAATCTCTCGAGTGCGGACATCGTGCAGCAGCTGGCAACGGCGTCGCAGAAGGCGGGGGCGGTCGCGCGCCAGGAAGGCGACGTCGCCAGGGCGATGGCCGGCGCCGCGCAGAAGGTGGAGGCGATCTACGAGCTGCCGTTCCTCGCGCACGCCACGATGGAGCCGGTGAATTGCACCGTGCACGTCCGCCCGGACGCCTGCGACATCTGGGTGGGCACGCAGGTGCCTACCTTCACCCAAACCGCCGCGGCCAAGGTGACCGGTCTGTCGAAGGCCAAGGTCCAGGTGCACAACCACTTCCTGGGAGGCGGGTTTGGCCGGCGGCTCGAGGTGGATTTCGTCATCCAGGCGGTGCAGATCGCCAAGCAGGTCACCGGCCCGGTGCAGGTGATCTGGAGCCGGGAAGAAGACATTCAGCACGACATGTACCGGCCGTACTACTATGACCGCATCGCCGCCGGGCTGGATGCGCAGGGCATGCCGGTTGCCTGGACCCACCGGGTCACGGGCTCCTCGATCTTGGCCCGCGTGGTCAACCAGCTCTTTCCCAAGACGCTCCGGGTCATGCGGGCGGCTGGCCTGCACCAGTTGTGGGCCATGGTCAAAGGTCTCGATGTCGACGCCGTGGAGGGCGCCGCGGAGCCGCCGTATGCCCTTCCGAACATCCGGGTGGACTACGTCCGCCAGGAGCCGCCCGGGGTGCCCACGGCCTTCTGGCGCGGCGTCGGGCCCACGCATAGCATCTTTGTAGTCGAGAGCTTCATCGACGAGCTGGCGGCGGCGGCCCGGCGCGACCCGTTCGAGTATCGTCGCGCACTGCTCGACCGGTCACCGCGTGCCAGGGCGGTGCTCGAGCTCGCGGCGGAGCGTGCCGGATGGGGTCGGCCGCTGCCGGCGGGCAGCGGGGGAGGACGCGGGATCGCGTTGCTGCATGCCTTCGGCAGCTATATCGCCCAGGTCGCGGACGTCGTCGTGTCGAAGCAGGGCGACGTGCGAGTCCGGCGGGTGGTGTGCGCCGTGGATTGCGGCACGGTCGTGAACCCGGACACCGTGAAGGCCCAGATGGAGAGCGGGATCGTTTTTGGGATCACTGCCGCGCTGTGGGGCGAGATCACCATCAAGCAGGGGCGCGTCGAGCAGCACAACTTTCACGACTACCGGATGCTGCGCATGAGCGAAACACCCGCGATCGAAGTCCATTTGGTCAAGAGTCCGGAGGCGCCGGGTGGCGTCGGCGAGCCGGGCACGTCGACCGTGATGGCCGCGGTCACGAACGCCATCTTTGCGGCCACCGGCCGGCGGATCCGAAAGCTCCCGGTGAAGGACCAGTTGCGGTCGGCCTAGAGAGATCCCCATGATCTGGATCGCGCTCGCCTACCACCTCGCGAGCCGGCTCGCGTACGTGCTCTACGTGGGCCTCACGCTCCACCGGCAGGACCGGACCGCGTACCTCACCAGGCGCCACGGTGCCGAAGAGGGATTTCGGCGCTTCCGTCGCGTTGCGGCGTTTGTCATGGCCAACGACGCGGTCAGTTTCGGGCTCCTCTGTCTCGTGAGCGCGAACACGTTAACCGTTGGGCTGCCGCGCGGTCTGGAGATCACCGTGGGCGCCGTGCTGGCCCTGGTCGGCGTCGCGACGAAGATATGGGCCGCGGCGACACTGGGCGACGGGTACTACTGGCGCAATTTCTTCACGCCCACCGACCGGGTCGTCCCCAAGGCGGCGGGGCCGTATCGCTGGCTCAAGAACCCGATGTATACGGTGGGCTATTTGCCGGTCTACGGCCTGGCACTCGCGACCGCGTCGGCGTTCGGACTCGTCGCCGCGCTGTTCGACCAGTGTGCGATACTCCTCTTCTATCATCTGGTCGAGAAGCCGCATTTCGAGCGGTGGCGCCAGCCGCCGTCCGAGCCCGTCAGGCCTGCACCTGGTTCCGCCCGCCCTCCTTCGCTCGATACAGCGCGCGGTCAGCGGCCTTGACCACCTGATCCCACTTGGTGTGGCGCTCGTTCTTCTCCGCCACGCCGACGCTGATGGTCACGGGGACGCGCTCCCCGGGGCCCCGGTCGGTCAAGACCTTCTCCTTCTTCTTCTTCGAGCGAAACCTGGCCCGCAGGATGAAGCGGGTGTCCTCGACGGTCTGGCGGAGCGCTTCGAGGTCCGTGAGGCACTCGGCGGCGCCCCGCCCCGCGAAGATCACGGCGAACTCTTCGCCGCCGTAGCGGTACGCCTTTCCCCCCCCGCCCACCTGCGCCAGCTTCGCGGCGATCATCTTGAGCACCTGGTCGCCGACGTCGTGGCCGTGGCGGTCGTTGATGCGCTTGAAGTGGTCCACGTCGAGCATCGCCACCGTGTAAGAGCCGCCGAGCCGCAGCAGCGCCTCGTTCAGGGCGCGGCGGGCGGGGAGCCCGGTGAGGCTGTCCAGGTAGGCCATGTGGTAGGAGGCTTCCACCACCGCCACGATGAGGATGAGCGCCGCGGTGGCGAGGTAGAACGTCGAGAACCCGGCGGTCCCGGGGCGCACCGTCGAGAGGCCGAGGAACGTGGGGATCAACGCCCACGCGAACGAGCGTCCCGTTTGGGTGGGCGCCATGAGCTGCGCCGCCGCCAAGAGCCCCCCGGCGACGAAGAAGGCGAGCAAGGCGGGGTCGGCGAGCGAGGTCCACGCGAACAGCCACTGCGGCAGCAGGTGCGTGTGGAGCAGCGCCGCCGTGGCGCCCGGGGCCTGGCGGTCGAGGATCGCCACGAGCGCCAGCTGTCCCAGGATCGCCGCGAACCGGGCGAGCCCGGGGGGTGTGAGCACGCCGCGCTCCGCGGTGAGCGACAACGCGGCTAGGTTGAGGGGCAAGAGGACGCCGATCGCCTGCAGCACGACCCGGTCGCGCGCCCCGTGCGCCAACACGAAGTGCACCAGGGTCCGATCCGCGAGCGTCACGACCAGCAGGGCGAAGAGCAGCCGGCTGCGATGGAAGCGCCAACCCAGGAGGACGCCGGCCCCGAAGACGGCGTATGGGTAGAACGGCGCGAGCCGGCCGAGCAGCTCCTGGAGCCAGTCGGTATGCGTATACAGCAGCGCCGCGACGATGATCGGAGCTTCGGGGAGGCCGTAGGAGAGCACCTTCCAGACGGCCTCGTAGGGGTGCGTCTCTTGTGGCGCGGCTCGGGGCACGGGTCGCTGGCTCCTTGGGGACGGCGGCGGGGTTAAGGGTAAGCAGAACCGGGCCGAGGTCAACCGTCGGGTTGCGTGCCGTGCGGGCGGGTGGTGATATTTTTCCCCGCCGTGGCGGTATCGTCTAGGGGACTAGGACGGAGCCCTCTCAAGGCTCAAACACGGGTTCGAATCCCGTTACCGCTATTCTCGAGGTCTCCCGAGCGGGCCGCCCCCATCGTCTAACGGTTAGGACACCACTCTTTCAAGGTGGGAACAGGGGTTCGATTCCCCTTGGGGGCAGAGGCAGCGGATGTTAGGGCCGATAGCTCAACTGGCAGAGCAACTGACTCTTAATCAGTAGGTTCTCGGTTCGATTCCGAGTCGGCCCATAGAGTTAGCAGTTTCGGAGTGAAAGAAAAGTGAAAGGTCCAAGCCGCTCTCGATGCCAGCACGGATCGTGGAGCGGCTCACGACGTCGCCCCTCTCACTGGGGCACAGCGGCGAGCGCTATCAAGAGCGCGACAACCAACAAAGATGTCTGCAGAGGTCTGAAGCGCTTGAAGCGAACGGAGTCCGCGTCAGCCCAAGCAATGCTTCGTCGACACGTGTCGCACTTTGGTGGGAGCTCGGCTGGGATGCCGGTGATCGAGTCGGGACTGATGATCAGCGCGTGCCATACCTCCTGCAGGTGGCCATGCGGCCACACTTGCGCCTGCTTCTCCTGGTAGGGGTGTTTGACGACTGAGGGCGGCTCGGTCCTGTGCCAAGCTTGCGGAGCAAGGGCCGCGCATCCGGATGCGGCCAATACCAAAGCAACGGGCGCCCATCGGACCATACATGGCGAAGATATGATCAACGTATCGCCCTTGCAACCGCTCAGTCATCTCGTCACCAGGAACTTTACGGAGTCCGTGATCTACCGCTGGGCACGTACGTGGCTGGCGACGCTGCCAGCGCAGTGGAAGCGGGCGTCGAATTGAAAGCAGAGTGAAAGGTCTAATGGGAAGTACCTGGTACTCACGGGCTCCCAGCCCAGTGATTCGTGCTTGGTAGTACCCGCTAGTGTCTGTTGGTCCCTCCCCGCCAGGTTACTCTTAAGCTGAAAGGTTGCTGAAAGGTTTTTGCGGGCGCCCCCGCTCTCGACGAGTGGGGGCGTCCCTTTTTTGTCTAGCCTATATTCGAGCCTATGACCGTCGCCGAGTTTAAGAGCGAGCTCGAGACTTTCCTTCAGGGTTTGCGGGCCCATCAGGCTGCGTGGCGGAATGCGCAGGGGTGGTCGCTCAGCGGCGTCAAACGGCAGGCTCTAGAAGAACAGGCGCACCGGCTCGCTCGTCATTTGGGACGCTTGCGGCCGTATGTCTACCACTTCATCGGGGCGCCGCTGTGGGTCATGCACGTTCCGGCTGTGCCCGGCGCGACGTGGAACGCGCTCGATGCCGCCGTCGGTCCCATCGACAATCCGCTGGTGAAGGGCTCGTCCATGGACCGGGTCGTTAGCAAACTGAATGAGCTAATGGGCCGACTCGAT
>WNGK01011628.1_pt1 | contig 10120 bp, 13 predicted proteins | sample 5400601 | NCBI WGS metagenome assembly WNGK01 (sample SAMN13153376, study PRJNA577476) | soil metagenome | isolation source: 60 cm soil or saprolite under Garry oak tree replicate 1 | place: USA:California | collected 2016-06-15 | reverse complement strand
CATGGTAATCCTCCTGATGTGTCTCTTCCGAGCCTGCGATCACCAGCCAACTCGACCACGCAAATGATCTTCACTTGTCGAGCATCCGGAGCGTACACTCGGAACGAACGTACGATAGTCTCTACACAGCAAGAGGGTCGAGGGGTTGTTTTTGTGACAGAGGCTCTACCACAAATTGGGGGTTCGCATCTTCGTATAGAGTAGGAGCGACCCTTGCGGTCGCCCTGGCTCCTGGCTCCCGCTTTGTATTGGAGCCTCTGTCACAAAAACAACCCCTCGACCCTCTTGCTGTGTGAATGATCTTTCTGGTGAAGATCACGACAACGTTTCTACCAACAATGAATTTGGAGGTTATATCCTATGAAGATTTTAGTATATTGATGTTCGAAAGTGCAAGCATAGAAGCCGCCCAGGAGGCGCTCGCCACGTTACCATTCGCGCAGTTACACCTGATCGACTTTGATCTAATCCCACTGGCACCTTTCACAGGTCTGACACGCCTATTCCAGGCGCCCACCGAAGCACCCGTAGGGAAGACCCAATAAGGTACCAAATCCACATATGATCACATGATCCCATGATCCGTAGGGGCGAGGGCGGACGATGAGGGGTTGGGAGGGCCTTTATGGTCGCCCGCGGGGTGGGGGGCAATCGTATTCCCCAAGAGAGCAGCGAGAGGAACAGGACGCGGGCTACAGATAATGATGGCCTTTTCTTAGCTTGATGCACGTTGGGAAAAATGGAGTGGCACCCCCAAAGAGTGCCACATTTCCCCTTAAGGAGTATCACAATGCCATTGCCGAATACAAGTATGCAAGGAAAGGTATGCCTGGTCACCGGGGCCAATTCGGGCATCGGAAAAGCCACCGCGCTGGGATTGGCCCACATGGGAGCAACCGTGATCATAGTCTGCCGCGATCGTGCCAGAGGTGAAGAGGCGCAGCGCGAGATCAAGACGAAAAGCGGCAATGACGCCGTGGATCTCCTGCTGGCAGACCTGTCATCCCAGCAGTCCATCCGACAGCTTGCAGACACCTTCCGCCAACACTACAGGAGGTAAAATTATGAGTAAGTTTACAGACACCGAACTGGAGTACTTAAAAACCCAACGGATTGGGCGGCTGGCCACCATTAATAAAAATGGCGAACCGCAGATCGCCCCCGTGACCTTCCTTTACAACGCCGAGTTGGACACCATTGACATCGGCGGATTAAATAACGGTGAGTCGCAGAAGTTTCGGAATGTTGCGCGTAATGGTCTGGCGTCTTTCGTAGTAGACGACGTCTTGCCCCCATTTCAACCGCGTGGCATCGAGATTCGTGGGCACGCGGAAGCCCTTCCTGATGGTGGGCAGCGCATTTCACCAAACTTTAGTCCAGCTTTGATACGCTTGACGCCGGGGCGCATCATCTCCTGGAATCTGACCTCCGGTGATCCCGCTCAAACTCACCTGGCACGCAACGTCTAACCAGCAGTTAAGGAGGATGAACATAAAAGGAAAGGACCTTTAGAGCGAATCAATCACCTGTATCAACTGCCCTCGCTCGCCCGCCTCGTCAGCGACCGGCACCAGCATCAGCATTAGCTCGTCCAGCCCGCTCGCGATCAGCTCTCGCAAACGCTTTTCCACCTGCGCCTGGTCTCCTGCAACCACCAGCGCTTTGACCAATGCATCGACGCCGCTTCCATCCTCTGCAATGGGAAAACCCGCCGCTGCAAACATATGAACGTAAAAGGGCGCTTTCGTGTAGTACGAGATGCGCTGTGTTACCGCCGCTTGTACCGCCGCCTCATCGGTACTCATTGCCACCGGGATATGCGCTACGAGCGGTGGAGCGGGGCGATTTCGCGCCTGGGCCCCCGCCCTTAGCGCAGGCAGAGCCGTGTTAAGCAGATAGGGCACCGGGCAGACCCACGAAATCGCTCCATCAGCAATTTCACCGGCCAGGCGAAAGGCCCTCTCGCCCAGCGCCGAGATGAGCAGGGGAATCTGTGCTGTATGTGGGAGAGGGGCAGCCACCTTGAAGAATCTTCCTTGATGATCCACGCGTCCCTCCCATAACCCTTGACGCATCACCTCGACATATTCACGCAAATACGCCAGCGGCGACGGCATCGAGAGGCCATACACGTTTTCCATCACGTGGCGGTGACTGGTACCAACACCCAGCCGCAAGCGTCCCGGGGCAAGCGCGTCCACGGTAGCTGCTTGCAGCGCCATCACCAGGGGATGACGTGGATAGACCGGTATGATCGATGTACCTAACCGGACCCGCGTTGTTTGCATCGCCATGGCAGCAAAAAGCGTCAGGGTATCCAGCATGCCCACCGATTGCGTCATCCAGGCCTGTTTCACACCGGCCTGCTCTGCCTCGCGTATCTTTGTGAGCGCGGTGGCGACATCTCTTGCCTCGATGACCAGGCCGACACGCTCGCGTATCGGCAGTTGAGCAACCTCCGAAGATGTAAGCATGGAGCGAACATTTTCCTCCTGGGACATAGCGCTTCCTACCCTTCTTTCGTTTGGGAGAATCTTCATTGGCAAACGGGATAGTCCTCGTAAGTAGTACCCATTGTCATAGAGCATTGTATCACTCCACCAGGATCTGTGAATGATTGCCAGGGCGACCCTCGCGTTCGCCCAAGAGGCATCAACCTAAGAGCAAGCCCATCAACATCCGTAGGGGCGAGAGCGGCGGATGAGGGGTTGGGAGGGCCTTTAGGGTCGCCCGCGTCCTGTTCATCTTGCTGACATTTGGAGGAACACGAGCACTCCCCCACCCCGCGGGCGACCCTAAAGGCCCTCCCAACCCCTCATCGTCCACCCTCGCCCCTACGAATCACCCGGCCTCCTGCCTGACTTCCCGGCTTCGGTTGATGCGTATTGGGCGACCCTCGCGGTCGCCCTGGCAGTCAAATCGTATTCCCAGCATAGAGCTGTGTCTTTGCAGCTTTCCCTCGTGTGGTCGACTCAGGAAGCGCGGCAAATAGGAGGAAGCGCAATACGAGGGCTCTCCTTAATCCCACCGAGTAGTAGTATCAGAGCACCAGGAAGTTGACAGCGTCTTCACGAAGAGGATATCATGGCCGCAAAGATAAGAAAAAACCATTTCGGAGAGATTTATTATGAGCAGCGCCGATTCTTATGATGCACAAGTACAGGCCATTCGAGCCTATAACCAGCCCATCCTTGACGATTTTCGAGCCTGGCTAGAACAATCAGGCCTTGCCGAGAAAACAGTCAGAAACCACGTTGACAACATCGACTTTTTTACCGAATACCTCGTGTATCAGGAGCCTCTGGAAAAGCTCGATGAAGTCGATGGCAGCGATGTCTGGATGTTTCTAGGAGATTGGTTTCCTCGTAAAGCAATGTGGGCTTCCGAATCCAGCGTAAAGTCGAATATGGCCTCATTCAAAAAGTTCTTCCAGTGGATGGGAGAAACAGGTCGCGTCTCTCCCGAAACGCTTGATGATGTGCTAAGCACGCTGAAAGAAGGCCGAGACGAATTTATCGAAGCGGCTGAGTTCTGACCAGGTCTTAACAGATGTTGCCTAAACATGTGACTTGATGTATAACTTCATAGAGATCTTCGCACGACAGTGAAAATCTGAAACTCTCACGATCGGTGCGTACATGCGAAGCATAATGTGAGGAGAGCTATGTCAAAAAAATCAAAACAGAAAAAACGCCTGACCACCAGCCCATCATCTCAAGTCGACAGGAATCTCGACCTCATCGGGCATAAAATCTTTCAGGGTGACTACGCTGGCGCAGTTACTATTTGCGAACGCCTATTGAACTTTCTTCCAAAGAACGCGCCGCAGCGCATTCAGGTATTGGATCAACTTGGAACCGCTCAGGCCATGCTAAAGAACTTTCCGCAAAGCTACGCGGCTTATACAGAGGCACTTTCATTAGATCCTAACAATGCCGAGTTGTGGTTCAATCGAGGCATGGCCAGTCGATTCACCTCACGCTTTGGCAGATCGCTTCGTGATTATGAACGTGCGAAAGAACTGAATATCACACCTGAACTGGCAAAGAAGCTCGAGGAAGAGCTGGAGTTCGCCCGTGAGTTGGCTGAGAAAACACTGAAACTGCGCGGTCCAGACTTCACCCTGGACCAACTGATTGAGCAGGAAAGCCTCTTCCAAAACGGCTTACTATTAACGGAGGCTGGTGAGTGGGAGGAGGCCGAGCAAGCTTTCCGGGCATCTATTGCCATGGGTGATTGCTTACCACAACCCTGGGGCAACCTGGGGATATCCTTGATGATGCAGGAGCGCTACGACGAGGCAGAGGAGGCATTGAAACGCGCACTGGATATGGATCCGAGATACACGCTTGCAAAAAAGAATCTGGCAGCGCTTCCTAAAATCCGCCGGACGGGCCTTCCGCCAACAGTTGATATACGAGATCCATTCAAGAGCAGCAAGCTTAAGCAGTCAATTACTTTTTTCAAGGAGTAGGGAAGATATATGAAGCAGAGAGATAGAGCGAAAGGTAATATACGACTCGTCAATGATACTATCTACCTGGATCCCAATGGGGGAGTTCTGTCTCATATAACATGTTGGCGACCACGACCAGGCGATCCGGATCCCGAGCATCCAGGAGAGAAGCACGTCACGATGAATTATCATCCAACAGATGCCGAGGATCTCTGCCCTTGTGGCAGTGGCAAACGATTTGCTTCTTGTTGCCAACCTCTGCCATATTGGCGACCAGTCTGCCCAAATCCTGGTATGCAAGGATATAGCCTGATACGCTTGCAATCAGCCCGCTTCACAAATATCCCCGCGGATGCAGTTTATGCTTTCTTGCAAGACGATAAGCGGCTCTATTGTACCGAGGATACCCCGCATCGCGTCTTTTGGGCCTATTGGGGAGAACCGGCAATGGATGTCCGCTATGGAAGGCTTTGCTTCGGGGATTTCGAGTTGCAAGAGAACCACACCCTGGTGATCACCGCGCTCAGTGATGCCCGTATGGAGGCGCTGCTAGAGGTTGTGCGCCCTCTCAAACTGGGTACCCCGCAAATACAGGTAGAACCTGTCCAATATCTGGAAAAGCCAGGACGCAAAGCGTCGACAAGGAAACGTCGGCGTAAATCCTGAACCAGGTGAAACCCAGCCCACTTTACAAGATACTGCTGGCGACCCTTTCGTAGTCATTGTAAGGGCGGGGGATGAGCGGATGTGGGGTGGGGACCCTTGCGGTGCCCTGGGGTTCGCCAGCAGTATCTTTACAACTCGTACCCCCGATTCACCCAATAGTGCCAATCCTCAATCGCCTGTTGCGTCTCCTCATCTACATTTATACCCTCCAATTGCATCAGGGGAACGGCAAGCTCACGTGATTTCCAGCGGATCGTCACCAGCATGTCATGTTCACATTCCTCTTCCGAAGGCATTCCTAATCCTAAACGATGCACAACCTGATCCGTATAGGGTACGGGCCGGGCTTGTCCAGCTTGCCCGCGCCCTGGTCCCTCTGTCACTGGATTCGTACTGCTCGGGCGAGGGGTGGCAGACGCCCAAACCATTCTCATCGCCTACGTACTCGCCAAAGGATACACCGGTTGGGCGAGGATGTTCGCATCCTGAAGCCACCAGTTGCAAACCGACTCACGACGTGACATGCTTTAGACATAGCGTTTTGACTTCCAGGGCGTACCTCCCTGACCTTGCGGTCGCCCTGGCAATAATTCACAGGCTTTGCCGACCTATGGGATTGGAGATCCAACGTTTATGAATCGCTGGTTATATCTGCTCCTACTCGCAGCTCCAGCAGCAGTCCTCGCCGAGGCGCTGCACACACCACCTCTTGCGCCGTTTGTGCTTGCGTCGCTGGGGCTCGTCCCACTCGCCGGGTTGATCGGCCTCGCTACTGAGACACTGGCGGAGCGCCTGGGGCATCGTGTCGGTGGTCTGCTGAACGCGACCTTCGGCAACGCGGCGGAGATCATCATTGGCTTAAGCGCGCTGGCTGCTGGCCTGCCAGAAGTGGTACGAGCATCGCTCGCTGGCTCCATCATCGGCAATGTCCTGCTCGTACTCGGCTCGGCTATGCTGGTAGGAGGATGGCGTTATCGACGGCAGCAGTTTAATCCCCGTGTCGCGGGCCAGTACGCAGCAATGCTCGCATTGGTCGTGATCGGCATGGCCGTCCCCTCGCTGCTTGCTACAGTTGGCGAGAGTACCCGCCCAGGAGCTGCTGTAGTGCGTGGCAACGAACTGCATCAGCTCAGCATCGGGATAGCCATCATCCTGCTGTTCTGCTACGCAGCATACATTGCCTACTCGGTCTTCGGCGTGCGAGCGTCCCAAAGGGACATACAAACTGTCTCAGCACACAGCGAGGAAAACGACGAGGATGGTCAAAATGACCCTGTTCCTTCCAAACTACTTGAAAAGAAAAACACTCCACAGCAGAGAGCAAGGGCTGGTGGATCGCTAGCAACGCTTGCCATCTGGTGGAGGACCAGGCTCTGGCTCCCCATCGCCGTCCTGGCCGGTGTCACAGCAGTCACCGCCGTAGTGAGTGAGGTGCTCGTGAGCACCATCGAGCCGGTAGCGCACCAGGTCGGGCTGAATCCTTTTTTTGTGGGTCTCATCATCCTGCCGATTGTGGGCAATGCCGCCGAACACTTCTCTGCCATCACCTCGGCCAACCGCAATCAAATGGAGATCTCGATGGCCATTACCGCTGGCTCGTCCATCCAGATTGCGCTGCTCGCCGCACCCATCCTCGTGCTGGCAGGCCCGCTTGTCGGTGTCCCGCTTGATCTCAACTTCTCGTTGCTCGAAGTGGCACTATTCGGCCTTGTCGCTGGACTCTACGCCCTTATCAGCCTGGACGGCGAATCCACCTGGCTCGAAGGGTTGCTCCTCTGCGCCTTCTACCTCATCCTCGCAGTTGGCACGTTCTTTACACCTGCTTAGAACGTGTCATCTGCTGATGCCCCCAAACCGCAGCATTCACCAGGTTCGTTGGGCGTTCGCCTCGTAATGCACTGGCGATCTGCTCGCAGGCCATCACCTCCATGCGCAGCACACTCGCCGTGGTGTACGAAGCAATATGTGGCGTGCAGATAGTATTGGGCAGCGTGAAAAGAGGATGATTGGTCATGGGAGGTTCAGGGTCGAAGACATCCACGGCAGCCCCCGCCAGGTGACCTGAGCGCAACGCTTCGAGCAAGGCCGCCTCGTCGACCAATGCCCCACGCGCGGCATTGATCAGGTAGCTCCCTCCGCGCATCAGGTTCAACGTCTCGGCATTGATGATATGCCGATTTTCCGGCGTGGAGGGACAATGGAGCGAGACGACATGGGCGCGAGGTAGCAGTTCTTCTAGAGAAGGCACAATCTCCACTCCCAGCGTCCTGGCTCGCTCAGGCGCGATGAAAGGGTCAAACCCCGCAACCTTCATCCCAAGCGCCTGCGCTATAGGTGCCACACGACTCCCAATACGTCCCAGGCCAATCAGCCCCAGCGTGGCTCCGTATACTTCAAAACCGGGAATCAAATCCGGCAGCGCCGGGAAAGGTTGCCCCGAACGCAAGATGCGATCACCCATCATGACCCGTTTGCATAGATTGAGCAGCAGGGCAATCGTATGTTCAGCGGTAGACTCGGTTGGCCCATCAGGACTATTCACCACCAGAATGCCGCGCCGGGTCGCCGCGTCAAGGTCAATGCGATCTACACCAATGCCCGCGCGAGCGATGATACGCAGCCGCTGGGTGATATGGCCGATACGATCCATCACCTCACCCGTCACAAACGTCTCTCCCGAAACAAAGATCACGTCAGCCGTCGAAGCCTCCGCGTACCAATCGTTGCGTTCACCCACGCTGGTGACGGAAACGCTGGCCAGCCCCTCAAGTACAGCCAGGGCCGCGGGTTGTAGCGCTCTCCATGCCCATACATGCGCTTGCGGCATACTCGCCCTTTCTTTTTCGCGTGCTTCTCTGTTTGCTAACCACGTGCAATACGCAAATTTCGCGTTGCTTCAGTAATCATGCTGCTGATATCGCTCGTCACACTGATCATCGAGAAGCCCTGGCGCACACGCTCAGCCGCGGCCTCTCCATCTTTGCTAAAGATACCGAGAGCGACATTGTGTTTCCTCGCGCTCGCCTTAATACGTTCCACGGCCTCCACAAATTCGGGTTCGGCCCCCTCGGTACTCGGTGTCAGGCCGAGCTGCGCGTGGAGATCGTTTGGCCCGACGAATGCCACATCGATGCCTGGTACCGAGAGAATGTCGTCTACATGCTGGAACCCCTGCACGCTCTCAATCTGGACAATCAGGAGCGTTTCATCGTTCGCCGTGCGCACGTAATCTGGCCAATTGGTGATTCCAAATCCATACGGTCCAAAAGCCCCGCCGATACTACGTATTCCGGCCGGAGGATATTTTGCCGATTCTACCGCGCGCTGCGCCTCCTCGCGCGTATTGACCATCGGGACGATGATGCCCCACGCCCCGGCATCCAGTGCCCACTTGTACCACTCGACGCCATATCCGGGAACCCGCACGATAGGGGCGCATGTCCCGGCATCGACGATTGTCGCAACCATGTCAGCCATGAGCACAGCACTTTGCGCGCTGTGCTCCATATCCACGACCAGCCACTCGAAGCCCAGCCGCGCCATGATTCTTGCCGAGGAAACGCTGGGAAGACTCAACCACGCCCCCAGCGATGGCTCAGCCCGCTTGAGTTTTTCTTTGACCTTATTTGTGCGCATTGCAACTCATCTTTCTGTATAATGCTTCTATTGTATAAGGGCCTGATTATGCACAATAACAAAATAACCAGGATATCTATCCGTAGGGGCGCAATGATGAACCTTCAAAATTAATCAGAGATCAAACTGTAGGGACGCGATTTATCGCGTCCACCTCGGTGCACATTGAACCGGGGCCGGGACGCGATAAATCGCGTCCCTACAGTTCTATCTCTTTTTGTTAAAATCCATCATCGCCCCCGCCCATGCTCCTAATTATGGCACCAGAAAATAGAGCGACGCAAAACCCACTGCAAAAAACCGCCCTGTTTCGTGTGTGATACTATGCATAAAGGTTGAGTAAAAAAGGAGGATCGTCCCCATGGTAGAGACCATACCTCTCTCCCAACGCCGTGTCGATATCATTATTGTGGCATTTTTCCTCGTCAACTCCTCCTGGCCCGGTGATCGATGCTGTCCATTGGTGGGGCAACAACTTCGATCCGCTGCTGATCGCCCGTCCCGTCTTTTTCAAGGTGACAATCTGGCTGGATAACCTGTTGTATGGGCCATTTTACTTGATCGCCATCTACGCCTACATCAAAGGCAAAGAGTGGATTCGCTTGCCCAGCATCATTTATGCAGTCTCCATGATGTCGGGCGTGATCACGATCCTCAGCGAAGAAGCCTTCGGGCAATATCACACCTCGCACCTGGCGCTGGTCATCTCTGCCAACGCCTCGTGGATCATCTTCCCATTGATCATCTTGTTCCGTATGGGGCTGAAGGAGCACCCCTTCACCAGGCCCGCTTCTAGCGCACAGGCGCAGGTAACAGGAGCATGAACATGACCAGAGCATTTCTACTCGTAATCATAGCCTACCTGCTGGCAGGCGCGGCAGCGGTAGGCACAGGCATCTTGTTTCATGCCCAACAACCCATTGTCATAGTGGGACTGGCTGACCTGGCGGCTACCATCGTAATCTTCATCTTCAGCGTGATCACGCATAATTCCAGCATGTATGATCCCTACTGGAGTGTGGCGCCAGTCCCCATCGCGCTTTTCTGGCTGTTGCAGCCTGGCTCGAATGGGTTCGCCAATCCGCGCCACGTCCTCATCTTCGCGCTCCTCTGCTTGTGGGCCATTCGCCTGACAACCAACTGGGCCACTCAATGGCGCGGGTTAGACCACGAAGATTGGCGCTATCAGGATATCCAAAAACAGACAGGTATCTTGTATTGGCCTGCGAGCTTTCTTGGAATTCACCTTATGCCCACCGTCCTGGTCTTCCTGGGCTGCCTGGCGCTATGGCCTACCCTGAGCGACCGTAACTCCCAGCTGACCTGGCTGGATGGCGTGGCCGCGCTGGTCACATTGACTGC
>WNGK01009783.1_pt1 | contig 10120 bp, 11 predicted proteins | sample 5400601 | NCBI WGS metagenome assembly WNGK01 (sample SAMN13153376, study PRJNA577476) | soil metagenome | isolation source: 60 cm soil or saprolite under Garry oak tree replicate 1 | place: USA:California | collected 2016-06-15 | reverse complement strand
GGTGTGAAAAGAAGACCGCACCTGACGCAAAAATCACATTCATGACGCTGATAGCATGCCTGCTCATCCTCCGCAGCCAGACGAGCAGAGCAATGCCAGCAACAATCGGGACGCTGACCAACAGGAACCACAAAAACCATCCTATACGAGATGCTTCTGCCGTGATCATAAAGAATGTGCTCTAACGAAAAATGTCAGCGACGAGAGCCAGCCGCCGATGATGTTCGATTTGTCTCTGAGCGAATCGGCTCGCTCCCGTTTACATAGTACTCGGCCAGGGCACGATAACCGGTTTCGGCCACGCCCTGCACGCCGCCCGGGTAGGTCCAGTCCAGGAACAGAGCACGGCCACTCCGGTATTCGACCGGCTGCTCGTACAAAAGACCGCCCCCGCCTCTTCGCAACAGCCGGGCGCGCGCCTTTATCCGCAGGAAATAGGAACCTTCGTCCGAACCCACACGCTCCAGCAGCAGTTCCTCGATCCGCGCCTCGAACACGGCATCCATTGCGGCGGGCGCCGGTTCCGCTTTGCCCTTGAGGCCCATCGCAACCAGCCGCCCCGGGCACTTTTCTTCGGCGCTGGCCAGCAGGAAATGCTGGAACCGGTCCTGCGCAGCCATCGCTTTGAGACCCTTCCGCAAAACCGCTTCGCGCTCGGCCAGCTCCTGCGGGCTGACCCTTTTCCAGGAACGGATTAGCCCGTCGGCAGCTACCGCGGGCACGGCCACCGCTACCCCGGCCACCGCCACCGCTCCCGCCGCCCCGGCAACCGCCGTGCCAAACACCAGCGTGCATTCATCCGGCGCTGAGCGGATTACCTCGCCCAGGATTTCCCCTGGAACGATGACGCCCAGGGCCGGTCCGGTCACCGCGATTTCAGCCGCGTCCGAAAAGCCTTCCCTGGCTGAACCGAGTCTGCCCTTGGCTTGTTGGAAACTGTACGTGGCGGGTGTGGCGTCCCCGGCAAGAGCCGCAACGTGGAATTGGGTGGAAAGCCCCTTGATTCGTCCGAGCGCGCCCGGCCCTGAAGAGATCGCCGGTTGTTGTGTGGCGCAGCCGCTCAGAAGAACAAGCAGACCTGATACTTGCTGCGCGGTTAGCCTCATGACGTCGCTCGCCAGTTTGGGCGAGTCGCATTGTAATGCCTCACCACCATTTCCTCAATGTGTTTAAACACGACGCACCAAACCAGCATCACAAAGCCCAGCACCCAACCGCCCTGGTCTATTGCTCCCAATGCTTTCATCAACAAGTGCGCATGGCCTTCGCCGAACGACTAGGATGAGCCATGCCGAGGAGCGCGTCAACGCCGCCCGAATTTGGAATAAGCGTGACCGCGCTCGTCGTCATTGGCTCAATCCGCTTGTTGTTAGGTGTCGTCATTTCACCTCGATCTGTCCTGCCCATGAAACCCAAAAGTCCTCTTTTTCAGGGCCGCGCGTCAAACGACCGATGGCAAACATCACGTGGTCGCCCGAGCGGAAACCGCGAAACACTCCGCCTTTCACTGCCTCCAGCGTCGTGTGGTCTATCACGTAAATGTTCGTCTCTATCGGGCGAGAAAGCCTGTAAACTGACTTGTCTCCGACAAACTGAACCATGTTCGGCGTGACTGCGTTCGTGCCGTATGTGAAGCGAAACTGTGTGGCATTGAGCCGAATGCCAGCAGCAGCGGCAATCTGATAAGCTGGCGGTGTCCCCTTGCCTCGAATCTGGTGCTGCTCGCCGATGACCAATGTCGGATACTCGGCTGGTGGTATGCTGATCGTCATCTTCTCCGACGTGGATGAATCAGTCGGAGCAGTGGACTTCGAGCAACTAATGAAGAGCACTGTAATCAGAATAAAGGTAACTGGATGTTTCATGCGCGCGAAGACACCTAACGAAAAAGGTGAGCGATGCGGCGGCGAAAACCGAAAAACGTCGGCAGCAAAATCACCGGACGACAACCCACAACCGTTGGCCGAAGCCTGTCGCTCCGCCGCATTCGCTCGACCGACTGTTAGGCATCGCTATCATTTACAGTTTATGCTGCCACGGACTAAAACGTGGGATGAAGCGTCGGACGTGCCGGCAATACTCTCGATAGGAATCGCCAAACCTCTGCTCCAACTGCGGCTCCTCGACGAGTGGAATGTAGAAAAGGTTCAGAACTAGGAAACTAACTGCCCATATACCATGAGGCGGCGACAACAAAACCAGTGCCTCGCCGAACAGCAACATGATAACTCCAGAAATCATCGGATTACGGACAAACTGATACGGTCCGCGCACGACGAAGACGCTTGGAGGATCCCAGGGCGCAAGGGTGCCCTTCCCTTCGGCCGCAAAGCGCCGCAATGAAGCCACGAAAAGGACAAGTCCGAAGCTGAATAAAACAAGGCCGACAACCTGGAGCATGACGAGGCCTATCGAACGACCAAGGCTAAATGTCACGCCATACCGTTCGGCAATCCAAAACGGAACAAGAACCGCCACCATGAACGGAAGAATCGCTATCGCAAGCAAATGGCGAAGTAGCGTAATCATCGTGAATCATCGTGGACGATGTCTAACGCTCGCGCTGAGTGCTGCCGGACCAAGCGTGTCCAGACGCCAACAGAACTGCGCATCCGGCATCCACTCCAGCGCACTTGTTCGGCGGCATCACTGCTTGTCGATTAGCTTCTCAATTTCCGCGTCCAGATCGTGGGGCGAAACGTCGGCGCGTAAGATACCGTCCCGGCCAATCAACAGCAGCCGAGGAAGTGCGCCTGTCCCGCTGGCTATTAGCCAAAGCTCGCGCTGGTTCTTGTTCGTAGGCGCAAGGACATTGGGCCACGGAAGCTCCTGCTCAGCAATCGTGCGTTTGGCTTCCTCAAGCGTCCAGTCATGATTGAGGCCGACGACCTCGAAGCCACTGTTGTTCAGCTTCCGATAGGTCTCTTTAAGCTTGGGTATCTTCGCCATGCACGGCCCGCACCACCTGGCCCAGAAATCCAGCAGAACCACTTTGCCGTGAACGTCTCTCGAACCAATCTGCTTTCCGTCGATGGTGGTAAGCTCGAAGTCGTAGCGCTCCCCAATTCGAGGGAAGGGCAGCGCCTGAATCCCGCTATCCTTTAGCTTCTGGAATGCTGCAGGCGCGACCACGTCTCTGAGTTTGTCCTTGGTCAGTTTCTCGAGGCCGAGAGACTTGATCTGGTCCCTTGGAAGAATTTTTAGGTCCAGAAGGTATCCTTCAAGAGCGACGCCCTCCGTGGAGCCACCTGAATCGCGTGAAAACTCGAATCGCTGGCCTGAAGCATTGAAGGCCACGGGACGAAAGCGCACAATTTCGCGAGTCGCTTCCTCTGTGTGGGCTAACGTCAGAAGAAGCTTCCCGCTCTTAAGTTCATCCAGCCGCATCGCCAATCCCTCGATGTTTGCGGACGTCCAATCGGCGCCAGCACCGGAGGGCTTCAGGTGCCAAACCCAGCCACTCTCGTTGGTGAAAACCGGTTCCTTGCCATTTTCGCCACGAACGCCGAGTGCGCTGATTACGGTGGCAAGCACAAGACCTAGCGCGACCTTCTGGATATCACATCTTTCTCTCACCCCTCGCCTTTTGTCTGGTCGTCGCTCCTCTTCGTTGCGATTGTCTCTTGCCGCCCAACAAATAATCGGCGTCATATTGGACGCAATCAAACACGTCATGAGGAGACAATAAAGCTTGGCAAGTTGCTTGTCGATAAGATTTTATGGCGCTTGTGAGGACACATATTGATAGTGCAAAGGCGTCAACTCCCCGGGAAGGCTTCATTCCCAACCCCAAGCTCAAGCTTCTCGATCAAGTCAGTGAGGTGATGCGCTTCAAGCACTACTCGATTCGCACCGAGACCACTTATCGGGAATGCATCAAGCATTTTATTTTCTTTCACGGGAAACGGCATCCGCAAGAGATGGTGGGGCTCGTTCAACCCCTCATGGCATTGAGGCTCGCGCGCTCACCTGTACTTTCAATTCGGACACCCCTGGCGCGCTCGCTCAATGCTATTTTGGATCGTTTTAGGCAGCGGCTCCATGATCATGATTTTTCAGTTTCTTTGGGACAAATAGCACGACCAGCAGCCCAAGAAATGACAACAAGCAAATCGTTCCTACAACCACACTGTACTTGTTCTCTTTCGAGTAGTCATAACCCAATGAATGATCCGGCCCTCCGATCGAACATGTCGGCGGGTCTCCAACTCGACCAATCGTATAGGTGCCGCCTTTATGACACCGTAATCCGCTCAAATCCCCATGAAGGCCTCGCCCAGTGTAGGGACCAATATCATCCCGTGAGGGGACATCGTTTGTGGTCTTGCCGTTCTCAAGTGCCCACTGCTGTTTGGCTCCATCAATCTGCCGTAAATTGTTGACGCAGGCATTGGATGCTGTCGTATGGCGAGCTCGAACGAAGTTCGGCACTACCAAAGCACTAAAACTGAGAACAAAAGCGCCCGTGAGAAACAGAATCAATAATTTTCGCGACATATGCGAAGTCGCAACTGACTAACGATGCGGCTCACCTACCGCCGCCGGGGAAGTGGATGGAGCGCAGAAAGGGTAATCGAATCGAAACAAAGCCGCGAAAGGAAAGCGCGGGCGGCGGTTAGGTGCAGCCGCCTTCGGCATTTTGTTCATACGGAGAAACGAGCTACTCCTTCTTGCGTTTGTAGGTCACGAGATACAACTTCGTGCCCGCGATGCTCTTGAACTCTGTAGGGCGTTTCGCGCCGGAAAGGTCGTAGCAGATGCGGAGGGTGTCACCCTTAAGTTCGTAGATCGCGGGGAAAGTCTTGCCATGGTTCGGTCCTTCGGTGCCGGTAATGGTCATGCTCTTGGGCTTGCTGGTGGAATCGAGCGTGTAAGTGCCCTTGTCGGGGTTGCCTCCGACGGAGACTTCATACTCACCGTTGGCGAGCTTGAGGCTGATGCTCTTTAGGACGGCCTCGGTCATGGGCTGTCCCCCCAGCTCGGCCTTGGTGGGCGTCCAACTGCCTTGAACTGTTTTGGCGTCGTCCGGTGGGTCGGCAGCGAACGCGGTCAGAGATGCGGCAACAGTGAGCCCGATGTAGAGGATGTGTTTCATGATGTGTGGAGTTGTTAAAGGTTGTGAATTACGTGACACGCATACTCGCCTAACGAAACAGAAGCGTCACCCAGGCGTCGAGTGAAGCGATCTAGGCGGCGAAATCGTCATAAGTCACAAATCCTCTCTGCCAGGAAAAAACCGAGCTCGTCGTGATGACCCGCGATGCCGACTGCTTTCGGTACTGATAGGCTGCGAAAATGTCGGCCATGACGACCAAAAACCAGAACGCGACAAGCAGACAGCCGAAGCCAAACAGCGCTCGCTGCCAGTGGCGGAAAAGACTCAACAAGGACCAGATGAACAGCACGCATGATAGCAGCAATCCGGCAATGGCGCATGTGGCAGATAACGCCACGCTCAATGTAAACGCCGGATACGCCAAGGCCAAAGCACCTGGTGCAGCAACACAAAGGGCTATGAATATCTTGGTGCTTGTGGAAATCGGCTGACGAACTTCTGGGGTCTGCCATTCCGTTCCGCACCCTGCACACCGAGCCGCGCTGTCCTCCATTTCTCGTCCGCAGTAGGTGCAAGCCTTCATGTGCGCGAAATCGCCTAACGATCCACATCACTGGCGGCGGGCCAGCGACATTCGGTATGAAACCAGGGCGGAATCCAACTGCCTTGAACTGCTTCGGCGTCGTCGGGTGGGTCGGCAGCGAACGCGGTCAATGAAGCGGCAACAGTGAGGCCAATGTAGAGGAGGCGCTTCATGATGTGTGGAGTTGTTAAGAGTTGTCAATTATGAGACACGCTTAAACGCCTAACGTCGCTGCTCAGGCACGGTTCGCTGGCGTGATCATCGTTTCAAAGTACGACAGGCAATGTAGCTGACCATAATGAGCGTCCACATGACGGCCGCAGTTCCGACCCCAAGTTGGATTCCGTCGCAGAAAAGCCGAAGGTTAGGCCGAATGACCCCGGACCAAATTGCATACCAAGCCGCCCCATCGAAAGCGCGCTCAGGCGGAAGGTAGATGGTCATATGCCCAAGGAGCAGCCCAAGGGGAAGCGCGATGCAAACTGCGCGGATTTCGGCCCAGCCGAGACGGCGCGTAAGCCAGAGGGCGCCAGTACTGATGGTAAGGACGATCCCCAGAATCACCAACCGACTTAAACCAGTCGTACTCATTGCAACTCATCCGCATCCGAACCACTGATTGGAGTAAAAAGACGTGGCGCTATCGGATATTAGCCCAAAAAGCTGAAGTTGACTGGAGCGCTGTGGCAGCAAAAGCCTCATGCGTGAACCTTAAGCGTCCGGATGAGCCGAGTCAAGGCTTGCCGAGTAAAGGGAATTGTACCCTCGGTCCCACTTTCATGCGCTACTGCGTGATGGCGCGGAAGAACTTTGCGGGAAAGCCGGCAGCGCCGTTGTTCGTGTACCAGAACTGGCCGGCCACCAGCGAATTGGTCGCCAGCGGAGCCCAGAGCGAAAGATTGGTAGAGCCCTGGATGACAAAACCTTGCGGGGCGCTGCCGCTGACGCGAAAGGAGAATTGCCCGCCCGCTGCCCAAGCCGCAGAATCCAACCGCAACTGAGGCAGGTTTATGTCCAGGGTCCAACTGAGGGTTTGGCTCAGCAAGTTGGTCGGATCATTGCGTACCAGCAAGGTGTTGTCCTTGACGGTGACGCTGACCCGGTTGCTGCCGTTGCCTAGTGATTGTGGCAAGAGCGTGAAGGTCAGGTTGGTTTCGCCAGCCAGCGCGGTTCCGTTGGCGGACCATTGGATACTCAGCGTGTGTGTCGCGGGCTGAAGCACAGCGACGCTGAAGGCCATCGGCTGCGGCGACGAGACGGAGAGATTTGTGTTGGCGGGCGTGAAAGCGTCCGTCGGGCGAATTCTCTGATAGAACGCAAGCACGAGGGTTTCAGCGCAGACCTGGCAGAACGGCAGGCCAAAACTGCGCATGGCGCAATCCAGCTTGGGCCGATACCAATTGGTCGGGTGGTAATGCGCTCCCTCAAACAGGCCGATGACGCTGCTGTAGGGGTCGGTTTCCGGCGTGGGGATCGGCGTGTTCGTCGCAATCCAGGCCTTCCACTTGATAAAGTCGGGCCGGGTTTCGCGGGTGGTGTTGGGTTCTTCGGTATCGGGAAAACCGGGATAGGGAGTCGCGTATTCGTCGCCGAGATTAGCCAGCACGTGGCCGGTTTCGTGGGCCAGGATGTCAGATGACCCCGCGGCGACGGCGGCAATCGCTGTCTTGTAAAATCCATCGGAACCTCCATAGACAAGATCATTGACCAGCAACACGGGCAGGTGGCATTTGGGCATGAAGGTCTGCAATAGCGCATCCACTTTGCCCTGGCCGTGACTGTAATTGGTGTCCTGGCTATTCGGCGGGATGGTGATCAACAAGTCTGAGATGGGGTCATAGGAGCTATTGAAGTAAGTATCGCGATATTGCGGGTAACCTGGATGGTCGGAGCCGGACTGGTTGGAGGCCACCGAGATGGCAAAAGCGTTGAAATAGCTTCGGTACTCAAGAAAAGGGGGGTGGGACAAAAGGGCATTAAGGGCGTTGGTAGCGTCCACCAGAAACTGCGGAAGTTGGTTGGTGGTGTAGCCTTCCGAAAGGAAGACAATGTTGAGGCGGTTAAGAGTCGGGCCGTTGGTCAAGAGGGTTTGAAGCGCGGGTTGCGCGAGGGAGCGTGGCTGCCAACAGGTCACCGCGGCAAGCACCAGGAGCGCCACCACTGGACGAAGTGAAAACTGAAAACTCGAAGATGGATTAGGCGCGACAACCGCAAACCCAGCGTTGCAATCCCTCGCCCATCTGAGTACGCGTTTAGCGCGGAGCGCAGACATTCCTGTCCGCAGCAACGGTCTTTGCGGAAAGTGCACTACAAATCTCCCCGTGCTGGCGTTCGGAAGCTTCATTTAAAACGTTGAAAAGCTAAAAAGCTGAAACCCTTTCAACGTTCACATTTCAAACCTCCCATTTCAGCTTTTCAGCTTTTCAGCGCTTCAGCATTTCCGTTGCAGCCGGCTGGGCGGGTGTCTCGCACGGTATATTCAGCGCGTGCCCGGGGCTACTCAAGACTGAGGAGAAAGAACCTGTTACCATTCGTGATGGTAAGGGTGACTACATACTGGCCATTGGTCGGAATCGGGCTATTGGTCACTGTGATCCATTGGATCGGTGGCGAAAGGCTGTCGGTCTGCTTGAGCACAAAGCCGCCCGCCGAATTGGTCCAAGCCAGATTCACTTGATGGTTGGAGGAAGCCACGACCCCAAGGGAGGGAACGGGCGCCACCGGAACACAGGCGGAGAATTCGGAGGTGTTGTTGGCGGCGTCGGTCGCCGTAGCGGTGATAACGTTGCCAATCGGGACCGACCCTGCCAGCGTCGCCACAAAACTGGCGGTGCAATTGTTGCTGGTCACGACGGTCAGGTCACCCAGGTAGAGTTGGCCCTCGCCATAGCCGGAGGGATCGCAGGCAGAATTGGCGAAGAACTGGAGCACAAAGGCGCCGCTAGGCGCGCTGTTGAGCGTTCCCCGGATGACGGTGCGCGGGCCGCCGACGGCTTGGACGAGAACCGGAAAATTCTGCAGCATATTGGCCCCGGTATCCGCGTCGCACGGATCATTCGGCGTCACGCCGGCGGCACCCAGGTCAATGCCCAGAGCGCCGTTTGAAAAGATGGCATTGCTTAAGATGCCGTTATTAGTGCTGCCGTCGCGGACGCGCACGCCTGCGAAACCGGTCGGGCTAAAAGCGATGCGATTGCCGGCCCCGGCGGCGCCGCCAATGGTGTTGTGGCTTGCGCCGGCCTCCAGTTCGACAGCGTGAAACCCATTGCCCAGGGCGGTGAGGCCATCGTTCTTTGTTCCGATGAGGTTGCCCTGGACCACGTTCCAGGAGGCGTTGGTCAGGAAGATCCCGCGGGTATTGTTTGCCGAGATGAGGTTGCCGGCGCCCGAGAGGGTGCCACCGATGTTATTGGTCAGGGCGCGTTCGATGTAGATGCCCTCCAAGCCGTTGCCCAGCGGCGAGGAACCCGATGCATCGGCGCCGATGGTATTGCCTTGGATCTCATTGAGGGACGCGCCACTGCCAATGAGGTAAATGCCCGCAGCGGCATTGCCGGACAGCAGGTTGCCGGCGCCGGCGGTGGGGCCGCCGATGGTATTGGCGGGGGCGTCTGAGATGCCGACGCCAGCCCTAAAGTTACCCAAGGCATTGGTCCCGCGCGGGCCAGTGCCAATCGAATTGCCCTGTACGACGTTGCCCATGGCGGTTGGCCCGACCAAAAGGACCCCATCCAGACCGTTGCCGGAGATCAGGTTGCCGGCGCCGGCCAACGGGCCGCCAATGGTATTGGTGGGCGACTCAATGCGCAAACCGGAAAGGTGGTTGGACAAAGCGGCCCGCCCGTTCACGTCCGGGCCGATGAAATTGCCCTGGATGACGTTGGCGGTCGCTGCCGAGGAGATCTGGATGCCATAAAATAAGTTGGCTGAAATAACATTGCGCGCGCCGGCAGTGGCGCCGCCGACTGTATTTGAAGCGGTGGCGCTGATGGAAATTCCATTGAAAAAGTTTCCCAAGGCATTGGTGCCGGTCGCGTCGGTGCCGATAAAATTGCCCTCAACTAAATTAGCGGTGCCGTTGGTGGTAATGAAGACGCCGTCCTGTTTGTTGCCGGAGATGACGTTGCGGGCTGCGGCGGTGACGCCGCCGACAAGGTTGGAGCTCGCGTCGGAAATGGTGACGCCGGCCAAGGCGTTGCCGACCGCCAGCCTGCCGGAGGCATCTGTGCCGATGAAATTTCCCTGGATCACGTTGCCTGCCACGCCGACCCCATTGAGATAGACACCGGCATGGCCATTGGCGGAGATAAGGTTCCCGGCGGCGCCGCCAGTAGGTCCGGTGCCGCCAATGGTGTTGGTGCCTGCGCCGGCCAGTGTGATGCCATCGGCGGCGTTGCCCAGGGGCAGGCTACCGGTGGCATCGGTGCCGATGTAGTTTCCCTGGATGAGGTTGGCGGTGGCGCCCGAGCCGAAGAGGTAGA
>WNGK01036651.1_pt1 | contig 10124 bp, 8 predicted proteins | sample 5400601 | NCBI WGS metagenome assembly WNGK01 (sample SAMN13153376, study PRJNA577476) | soil metagenome | isolation source: 60 cm soil or saprolite under Garry oak tree replicate 1 | place: USA:California | collected 2016-06-15 | reverse complement strand
TCCTGTAAACTGGCCGCACTGCTGGTAGCTCCAGCGCAGAGATTCCCTGAAAAAAGGGGGGGGTGAGTTTATGTTTATGAGAAGATCATTTGCAACACAGGTTTTACTGGCTGTCGCAACGCTGTGGGCGGGTTTTTGCCTGCCACTTTCGGCGACGATTATTTACGACAACACTGTGAACGACCTGACGACGCGGTTTAACCCCGGGACGTTTGAGGTTGGCGACGAAATTACTCTGGCGGGCAACCAACGCAAACTCCAGACTTTCTCGTTCGAGTTCTGGGGCACAAGCGCGAATTCCCTTAATTTCGCAGGGGGCGTGCAGGCTCGGGTTCGATTTTACGAAAACAATGGCGCTCCCTTCAACGGCTATTCAACGCCCGGCACAGTCTTTTACGACAGCTCGTGGTTCCAGGTGCCCAGCCCGACGTCGCGGAGCACGTTTGTGTTCAGCGCGGGCTCGGATTTCGCGGCCGCTGGATTAACCATACCGGTTTCCGACATGACTTGGAGTGTGCAATTCCAGGGACTGGGCGCGGGCGACGCGGCCGGGGTTGACCTCTACTCCCCACCTGTAGTCGGGCAGAATTCTGCTGATTACTGGGAGAACGATGGCGGGGTTTGGAAGTTGAAGCAGAATCCGAATGTGCCGATTGATTTCGGGGCGAAGATGGATGCCATAGCTGTTCCGGACGCTACCGGGCTTGAGATTTTGGTGATCGGAGTGCTGAGTGTTCTGGCGTTCCATCGTTTGCTGAAGTATAAGGGGCAACTGGATCCCAAACGGCTCTGCCCTGTCAGGGCGGGCTAGCTGAGTGACGAAACAGAGAAAGAAACGCGGGCATCAGAGCCTTCAGCGTTCTTATCGCATTCGGCTGTTCCGATTCACCCTCCTCACCGGCTTCAGTGAAAAAAGCATTTCGACGCGGCAGTTTTCTCGCAATGTTGCGGCCTGCATCATTTATCAATCAAGAGCCATTGAGCAATCCTGCGCCGATCTTCCTGGCGCTGGCAATTCTCTGTGGCGCCAGCTAATCTCCTGGCATGAGGTGCCGGACCAAATCCGACGAACTTTTTGCCGCAGCCTTGAAATACATTCCCGGCGGCGTCAATTCGCCGGTGCGCGCCTTTCGCGCCGTCGGTGGCCAACCGCTTTTCGTCAACCAGGCCAAAGGCGCGCATATCCGGGACGTGGACGGAAATCAGTACGTCGATTTCGTCGGGACCTGGGGACCGGCCATCCTCGGCCACGCGCATCCGAAAATCCTCAGCGCCCTCAAAGCGGCGGCAGAAAACGGGACCAGTTTCGGTATCCCCAATCCTTTCGAAGTCACCATGGCCAAACTGATATGCTCCCTCGTGCCCAGCGTCCAGAAAGTGCGCATGTGCAATTCCGGCACCGAGGCGGCCATGTCCGCCATCCGGTTGGCGCGTGGCTTCACCAAACGCGATGACATCATCAAGTTTGACGGTTGCTACCACGGCCACGCCGACTCGCTGCTGGTCAAGGCCGGCTCCGGCGCCCTGACCTTCGGCCATCCGGACAGCGCCGGTGTGCCCGCCGCCTTCACCCAACACACCATTGCGCTGCCGTTCAACGACACCGACGCCGTCACGGCGGCGTTCCAGGCAAACAAGAATCACATTGCCGGACTCATCCTCGAGCCGGTGCCAGGCAATGCCGGCCTGTATTTGCCCAAACCCGGTTACCTGGAATTTCTCCGCGACGTTACCCGAGCCAACGGCACTCTGCTCATCTTTGACGAAGTCATGACCGGTTTCCGTTTGGCCATAGGCGGCGCCCAGGAGCGATTCGGCATCACGCCCGACTTGAGCTGTTTCGGAAAAGTCATCGGTGGCGGCTTGCCTGTCGGCGCCTTTGGCGGGCGCGCCGACATCATGGATTGCCTGGCGCCGGATGGACCGGTCTATCAGGCGGGCACTTTGAGCGGCAATCCGCTGGCCTTGGCGGCAGGCATCGCCGCGCTGGAAGAACTGTCCGGCACTAATGCTTACGAACAACTCGAACAATTGGGGAGCCAACTCGAAGCGGGGATGAATCAAGCCGCCAAATCAGCGGGACACCCGCTGCAGTTCAACCGCTGCGGTTCCATGTTCTGCGCCTACTTCACCAGCCAACCGGTGCATAACCTGGCTGACGCGATGAAGAGCGACCGCGCCAGATTCGCAAAATACTTCCACGCCATGCTGGCCGAAGGAATCTATCTGGCCCCCTCGCAATTCGAGGCGGGGTTCATCTCGACCGCCCACAGCCCAGCGGACATTGAGAAAATGGTAAACGCGGCCGCCAGAATTATGAAAACACTGTAGCCGCTACCGCGTGTCAAGCGAATCGTACTTTTCTTTACTCGGTTTTGCGGTAAAGTTCCCTTCATGCGCATCTTGGCAATTGATCATGGAACCAAACGAATGGGCATCGCCCTCAGCGACGAGCTGAAGATGATTGCCCAGCCGCTCGAATTCATCCCCGCCCGGCCCTTCCCGGATTTTCTGGCGCGGCTCAACGAGTTGCTCCGCGAAAAGGAGGTCGAGTTGGTCCTGGTCGGCCTGCCGCGCAGTCTCAGCGGTGGCAATGGTCCTGCCGCCCTCAAAGTCGAGGAATTCGTTGATGCCCTCAAAAGCGCCGTCCCTGTCCCGATCAAGACCTGGGACGAACGGTTGACTTCCGCCCAGGCCAATCGCTTGCTCATTGAGGGCAACGTCCGCCGCCGCAAGCGGAAAGCGAACGTGGATAAAATGGCGGCGGCAATTCTCTTGCAGAGTTACCTGGATAGTCTTGAGACGTGGAATGTGGCGCGTGAAGCGTGAAGAACCGGCCGAAGCTTCATCGCTTTCCCTCATCACGCATCACGCGCCACGTTCGCGCCATGGTCCCGGTCAAATTCAAACTGACCGTCGCGTACGACGGCACGGACTACGCCGGCTGGCAGGCCCAAAGGACCGGCGTCGGCGTGCAGCAGAAAGTCGAAGAAGCGCTGGCCAGGCTCTTTCCGAGCCACCCGCGCGTTCATAGTTCGAGCCGCACCGACAGCGGCGTGCATGCGCTTGGCATGGCCGCCCACTTCCAGCTCCCCGGCGCTGAACTCAAGATGACTGCGCCCAAGCTGGCCTTGGCCCTCAATGCGTGGCTGCCGGCAGACGTGCGCGTGCTCTCCGCTGTCCGCGCCGCGAAAGGCTTCCACGCCCGATTCGATGCCACGTCCAAGCAGTACCGCTACTTTGTTTGGAACTATCCGGCGATGAATCCGTTGCTCCGGCACACGGCCTGGCATCTGCCGCGCTCCCTCGACGTGCCCGCCATGCGCGCCGCCACCCGGCTCTTTGTCGGCAGACACGACTTTCGGTCATTCACTGCCAACCCCGGTTACGCCAGACAATCCACCACCCGAACCTTGACCCGGTGCGACATCAGGCAGAGTGGGCGCTTGCTCACGTTCATCATCGAGGGCGATGGTTTCCTCTACAAAATGTGCCGGGGGATCGTCGGGACCCTGGTGCAAGTCGGCCTGGGGAAATTCCCGCCGGATGACATCGGACAGATGCTCGCGAAAAGGGACCGGCGCGTCGCCGGCATGTCCGCTCCCGCTCACGGCCTGGTGCTCTGGAAAGTCTTTTACTCTTAGACTCCGGAATACCGGCAATGTCGCCCGGTTGTGCGCCGCCACAAACACTGTCCTCCACTTGATCGAGCCGTTGGGCTTCAAGCTCGACGACGCCCAACTCAAGCGCGCGGGCCTGGATTACTGGCAACACGTCCAGTGGCAACGTTGGGCCGATTGGGCCGCCTTCGAGCAGCGCCTTCCCGCCGGTGCTTGTCTCTGGTTGGTCGAATCCAACGGGCCGCAACTCTACACGCAAGCCCGCTTCATGCCCGATGATTATCTCGTCTTTGGCCGGGAAACCTCAGGTTTGCCCAAAAGGTTATTGGAAAAGAACCATCACCAGTGGCTGCGCATCCCCATGTTCAATCGCCGTGCCCGCTCTCTCAATCTGTCCAACTGTGTCGCCCTGGTCCTTTTCGAGGCCCTCCGACAGCAAGGATTTGAAGCAGAATTAGGGTGTGAGCGCAAAACGTGAGACGTGGAGGACCAACCTCCCAACGCTCAAAGCATCGTCTTGAGCAATCCGTAGATGCCCACACTCAACGCCGCCAGTGAATCGCCCGCGATCAGCCCACCGCCAACCAGCGACATCGTGCTCATGTCCGCTGGCAACTGGCCGTCCGCAGTCTTTGGACGGCGTGAGCCCAACTTGGCTTGCGCCGCCTCGAATAGCGACGCCCCGACGCCCCCTGCCGCCCACCAGAGCACCGCGTTGAATTCCACAAATCCACCGAAGGATGACGCGTAAGGGCTGGCCAGCAGGATGGCATCGAGCGCAAAATCGGTCATGCGCCAGGCACGCGAGTTCACCACGCGCAGCTTGTAACCCTGACCCCTTTTGATGAGTTTGCGCGTGATTTCGATGAATAAGCCGATACTGACGCCCAGCCATAGCGCCGTCATCACCTGCGGTTTGGGATTGGTTATTCCCCTCAGCACCCCGACCAACTTGAGCGTCATGGCCGACTGCCATTTTTCGCTGCCCGCGACCTTCGCGGCGGCGAATTGGTCCACGCGCAGCACCGGGTAGGCGCTCATGAAGAGTTTCGCCAGAGCCACTGAAAGCAGCGCGCCCATCACGATGCCGATTACCTGGTAGCGAAATTGCACGATGCGGTTGGTGCCCAGCCGCCAGCCGGTCGAGCGGTCCTGCTGCATGTCGCCACCAACGCTGCAAGCGACGAAGACGATGGCGGCGCTTAACAAACCCACCAGGGGGTTGTGCAGGCCGACGGCGACCAGAACGAAAACCGTCATCACAAATGCGCTGGACAGCGGGTTCCAATCCGAGATGCCCAGCGAAATGCCGTTTACCAGCATGAACAAAAACGAAAGCCCAACCGCCACCGCGAGGAAGAACGCTGGCTGACCCAGGACCTGGCTGCCAACAATCACCGTGGTTGCTCCCCAAAAAACGACCCACAAGACCAGTTGCACCACGTTGACGCGTTTCCAGTCTTCCGCAGTCTTGGCTGGTTGTGTTCCTTGTTGCCGGTACCGGCGCACGGCTTGAACCAGGATTATGGCGATGTCGAGGATGGCCGCGCCGAGAATGGTGCCGAGCGAGATGATGAATCCGATCTTGCGGTAGGTCTCGTTCGGACCCAGCCAGTGGATGCTTCTGAGGTACGGGGTCAGAAAAAAGCCCGTCGTCCCCACTACCAGCGCCGGAATCGCTATCCGCGCCCCGACAATCATACCGGCCAGCATGCCGCCTCCCAATTTGGCAACCGAGCGCCTGAGCAGCTTTTTGTCCGTCAGCGCGCGCAGGATGTTAGCCACCGCGAATCCCGACGGATAGGGCAGTTGCATGCGATCGACCAGCAGCGGCGTGTAGAGCATGCCCACACCGACACCGAACATCCCGATCGACGTAAGATATAGAACCAGCTTCCACGACGGCGGCTCCGGCAGTCCCAACCACACCATCGCCTGGACCAGCACCGCCATTCCACACAACCCGGCGACCGACGCCGCCATCGTCTGCATGTAATTGGCTCCATGCTTGCCTTCCGGGCCGTAGGGCAGGGTGACTGTGCTGCCCAGAATCCCAGCCAACACTTGGCCGCCGATGAAAAAACCGATCGAAAAGTTCATGAACGCGGCCGAAATCCCGCCCAGGGGGCCGAGGATCAAAATCGCCACGCAAGCGAGCATGACATGATAAGCCGGCGAACCAATGCGAGGCAGGAAACGGCGGGGTGAGCGGACTGGGGGCTTTTGGCTGGTGCCTGGTGGGCTGGCGGAGGCCGGTGCATTGGGCATCATGGGCGGGGATTGTGCCGGAAAAGGGGCTTAGGGAAAAGGGGAAGATGGCGATTGCTGGTTGGTGGTTGGTGATTGCTCACCGGAACCCGCATCGGGCCTTTACTCGCCCTCGTTCTCGTAGTCGTATTGAACTTAATCCCGCTGGCACGAGGTCGAAAAAGGGAGCGGCTGTGGATGGGCGCAGACTCCTCGTCGTCGCAATCGTCCTCGTTCTCGTCCTCGTCGTCGTAATCAATCGCCAATTACCAGTCATCGGATTACCAATCACTTTTCGCGCTGGCCTCGGCTCTGCCAATCTGGAATAGTCCGGCCCTGTCAATGGCTAAGACTCAATATCTGACCGCGCCGTTAAAGACCGACAAGATGCCACCCGGGGTGCCTTACATCGTCGGAAACGAGGCAGCCGAGCGTTTCAGCTACTACGGCATGAATTCCATCCTCGTGGTGTTCATGACCAGGTATCTGGTGGATGCTCACGGACAGCCAAATCACATGACGGCTGCGCAAGCCGATGCTTGGTATCACACATTTGTTTCCTGCGCTTATTTTCTGCCGCTCTTTGGGGCCTTCCTGGCCGATGCGGTGCTGGGCAAATACCGCACCGTCCTCATCCTCTCGGTGGTCTATTGCTTTGGCCATCTCGCATTGGCCATCAATCACACACGCTTGGGCCTGGTGATTGGACTCGGACTGATTGCCTTGGGTGCTGGCGGCATAAAACCTTGTGTCTCGGCTAACGTCGGTGACCAGTTCGGCGCTTCGAATCAGCACCTTCTAACGCGCGTCTATAGCTGGTTTTACTTTTCTATTAACTTCGGTTCGGCCTTTTCGACGATCATAATCCCCGAGTTGCTGGACAAACGCAGTCCCGAGATCGCCTTCGGGACGCCGGGCATCCTGATGTTCATAGCGACGGTGATCTTTTGGCTTGGCCGCAAGAAATTTGTTCACATTCCCCCTGCCGGGGTCCGCAATTACGCAAAGGAGATCGCCACGCCGGCGAATCTCAAGGCCTTGGGAAACTTGCTCATACTTGTGCCGTTCGCAGCCATGTTCTGGGCGTTGTGGCAACAAAACTTCTCCTCGTGGGTCATCCAGGCCACGAAGATGGATCGCCACCTCTTCGGCAGAGAGTGGCTGCCAGCCCAAATCCAGACGGTCAATCCCCTCTTTATCCTCGCGATGCTGCCGCTTTTTTCCTACGTCATTTATCCTGCGATTAACAAACTCATTCCCCTCACTCCGCTGCGCAAGCTGGGTATGGGTCTGTTCACCACGGCTTTGGCCTTCTTCATCGTCGGCCGGATTCAGCTCCATATTGACGCAGGGCAAACCCCGGGCATTATTTGGCAGATCCTGGCCTTCGTGGTGCTTACGGCGGCCGAAATCATGGTATCGGTGACACACCTGGAGTTTGCCTACACCCAGGCCCCCACGAAAATGAAGTCGCTCGTGATGTGCACCTACCTGGGCGCCGTGGCCCTCGGCAACGTGTTCACCGCCTGGGTCAATTTCTTTATCCAGAATCCGGACGGCACCTTGAAGCTGGAGGGAGCAAGCTATTTTTTCTTCTTCGTAAAGGTGATGCTCGTCGCCTCCGTTCTTTTCCTCTTGGTTGCGGGGTTCTATCGCGGCAAGACTCACATCCAGGAGGAAGTCCAGCCACAGCCGGCCTAAGAGCGTCTCTTAGAATTGTAGGAGCCGCCGTGAGGAGCCTCAAATTTCAGACAAATTGGCCAGGAATCAGAGCCTCCTAACGTCGGCTCCTACAATGGATTTGGCTATTCAATGCACTCTAAGCTGCGGCGGGCATATCAACCGTTTTCAATTATTGCGGCGCGACCCTCCGTCATTTATATGAACAACCTCTGCATTATTCGTCTTACAGGCGTAACCACCCTTTCGCTCCTGTTGCTCCCAAGCTGCGCAGCTTCGCACCGCGCTGCCGCTGGCGGCAAATCCCACTTCGCCCCTTTGGGCACGAACAAGGTCCATTACGTCACCGCAGGCCGAGGCGGCCACACCCTGGTTTTCGTTCACTGCTGGGCGGGGAACCTCGGTTTCTGGCGCGAGCAGGTCCCAGCGTTCGCTGACAAGGCGCGGTTGGTCCTCGTTGACCTGCCTGGCCATGGCCAGAGCGACAAGCCGCGCGCCGACTACTCCATGGAATTCTTCGCCGACGCGGTCCTGGCCGTGATGCGCGACGCGGCAGTACATAAGGCCACGCTCATCGGCCACAGCATGGGCGCGGCGGTGATTTGCGCCGTTTACAAGAAGGCCCCCGAGAAGGTCGCCGGACTGGTCTCGGTGGATGGCGCCTTGCGCCGGCCGCAAATGTCGCCTCAACAAGCCGAGCAATTCGTCGCGCCGTTTCGTACCGCCGAATATCACGAACACACCCGGAGATTCATCGGCACGATGTTTCCCGTTCCCGGCACCGAAGCCTTGCGCGACCAGGTAATCGCTGAAATGCTCGCCACGCCCCAACACGTGATGCTCGGCTCCATGGAAGGAATGTTCGGCTCAGGCCATCCGGATTGGGACGTAAAAACTGCTGCCGTGCCCGTGCTGGTCATCAATGCCAAAAACCCGATGTGGACCGCAGATTACGAGGCCTACGCGCGCGCTCTCTCGACGCGAACCGATTACCGCATGATGGACGGCGTTGGCCACTGGCTGATGTTGGAGAAGCCCGCCGAGTTCAACGCCACCCTCGAAAGCATGCTTAGCAGGTTTGATTTAATTGCCAGGTGAGGATAGCTTTGACGACGCGCCACCAAGGCGATCAATAATAGGCCAACCAATATCCAATCATCATCATGAAATGTTTATCCAGGATTCCTGCGGCTGCTTTCCTCCTGTTGTCAACTACGCTTTCGGCCTTTGCCAATGACTGGCCTCAATGGCGCGGGCCTCAGCGCAACGGTGTTTCCCTGGAAACCGGCCTGCTCAAGGAATGGCCAAAAGCCGGACCCAAGCTTCGTTGGCAAGTGGCCGATGCCGGCTCAGGTTACTCGACACCCGCGGTCGTCGGCGACCGCATCTACCTGCTTGGCAATGAAGGCCTCGAAAACGAGTTCGTCGAAGCATTCGACGTCAAGGACGGCAAACGGATTTGGCAGACACGCCTCGGCAATGTGGGAAATCCCAAGCAACAGCCCAGTTTTCCCGCCGCCCGCTCGACGCCCACTGTCGAAGGCGAATTCCTCTACGCCCTCGGCTCGGATGGGGATTTTGCCTGTCTGGACAGCGGCCTGGGCAAGGTCAAGTGGCACAAAAATCTCCGCACGGACTTCGGCGGCAAACCTGGCGACTGGGCTTACGCTGAATCGCCGTTGGTTGACGGCGAAACCGTTCTTTGCACGCCAGGCGGCAGCGAATCAACGCTGGTGGCCCTGAGCAAGAAAACCGGCGATGTCCTCTGGAAATGCGCCCTACCCGAAGGTGACCAGGCTGCTTACGCCTCGGCAATCGTCGTCCAGGTCGGCGGCGTCAAGCAGTACGTGCAGCTTCTGCAAAAGGGCTTGGTGGGAGTGGACGCAAAATCGGGCAAACTTTTGTGGCGGTATAACAAACCGGTCAGCCGCTACGGCGCCAACATCCCTACCCCGGTCGCCAGCGACGGTTACATCTACTGCGCCGCGGCGGGCACCGGTGGCGGCGCGGTCAAGCTCAAGGTCAAGGAAGGGGGTGTCGAAGCTGACGAAGTCTATTTCACCCCAAAGCTGACCACTGCAATTGGCGGCGCGGTGAAGGTCGGCGACTACCTTTATGGCACGACCGCGCAAGCCCTGCAGTGCATCGAGTTCGTCACCGGCCAGGTGAAGTGGGACGACCGCGCCCTGGGCGCCGCGTCGCTCTGTTCCGCCGATGGCCGCCTTTATCTCCATGGCGAAAACGGAGAAGTCGCATTGGTAGAGCCCGGCCCGGCGTCTTATTCTGAGAAAGGCCGATTCGCGCCGCCCGGCCAGCCCAAGCGCTTAAATGAAATGGAAAAGGCCTGGACCTATCCGGTGGTCGCCAACGGCAACCTCTACCTCCGCGACCATGCCACGCTCTGGTGTTACGACGTTAGAGCGGCCAAATAGCGGGACTTGCTGCAATTGCGGTTCGACTCCCTTTCACGCGAAGCCTCCGACTGCTGGCAGGCAGATATTGCCGGCCCCAAAGCACCGCTATCGGTTGATCACCACAACGGGCGTGCCGGCAAATGGAGGATTGGTTCCGGAAGCG
>WNGK01011232.1_pt1 | contig 10124 bp, 10 predicted proteins | sample 5400601 | NCBI WGS metagenome assembly WNGK01 (sample SAMN13153376, study PRJNA577476) | soil metagenome | isolation source: 60 cm soil or saprolite under Garry oak tree replicate 1 | place: USA:California | collected 2016-06-15 | reverse complement strand
CGGCCGCGAGGAAAATCCCGTCAACCTCGATCCCCGCATGGCCAAGCTCGCCGGCGGCGTCCATCGCCTCGACGGCCAGCTCATGGTCGTCCTCGACGTCGATCGCGTCCTCGAAATCGTACCCGACTTGAAGGCAGCGTAAAGCATAGACAAGACTTGAAATGGAAACGTCCCCGTTGGGATTATTGAGAAGCAGAGGCCGAAAATGAGAACATGTCTGGTCGTCGATGATTCAAGCGTCATTCGAAAGGTCGCACGCCGTATCCTGGAAGGCCTCGATTTCCAGATCGTCGAAGCCGAGGACGGTGCAAAGGCGCTTGATGCCTGCAAGCGCGCCATGCCGGAAGCGGTTCTGCTCGACTGGAACATGCCGGTGATGGACGGTTACGAATTCCTCGGCAATCTGCGCCGCATGCCCGGCGGCGATGCGCCCAAGGTGGTGTTCTGCACCACCGAAAACGACGTCGCGCATATCGCGCGGGCGCTGCATGCCGGCGCCAACGAATACATCATGAAGCCGTTCGACAAGGACATCGTCACCGCGAAGTTCCAGGAAGTCGGCCTGATCTGATCCGTGCAGGCGATCCGGCGGCTCAACGGCCTTCGGCGTGATCTTGCTATTGTGCCGCTTGAGCCGTTTCTGGTGAAGTAATGAGTGTTGCGTTGAAGAGTACCCCGGCTTCGGCTTCGACACGGCAGGACAAGCTGCGGGTGATGGTGGTCGATGACAGCGTCGTCATCCGTGGGATGATCGCGCGCTGGATCGGAGCCGAGCCGGATATGGAGGTTACAGCCTCCTTGCGTACCGGTCTCGATGCCGTCAACCAGCTCGAACGCATCAATCCCGACGTGGCCGTGCTCGATATCGAAATGCCGGAGCTCGACGGCATCTCCGCGCTGCCGAAATTGCTGGCGAAGAAGCGCGACCTCATCATCATCATGGCCTCGACGCTGACCCGCCGCAACGCGGAGATCAGCTTCAAGGCGCTCTCGCTTGGCGCATCGGATTACATTCCAAAGCCCGAGAGCACCCGCGAAGCGGGCGCGGCCGAAATCTTCCGCCACGATCTCGTTGAGAAAATTCGTCAGCTCGGCGCCAAGGTCCGCCGCGCAGCCCCGGCTTCACCGAGCTCGGCTCCGGAGTCGGCGCTCGATCAGCCGCGCGAGCTGTTGCGCCGGCCGGTCGCGCAACCGCAACTAATGCGCCGCGCGTTCAGCACGCAAGCGCCGCGCGCGCTGTTGATCGGTTCATCGACCGGCGGTCCGCAGGCATTGATGGCGATGGTCACCGAGCTCGGCCCCGTGATCGATCGTTTTCCCGTGCTGATCACCCAGCATATGCCGCCGACATTCACGACGATACTTGCGGAGCATCTGGCGCGCTCGAGCCGGCGGCCGGCGCGCGAAGCGCTCGATGGCGAGATCATCAAGGCCGGCCAGATCTATCTCGCGCCGGGCGGCCGCCACATGCGCGTCGCGCGGCATGGCAGCGATGCTGTGATCGCGCTCGACGATGGACCGCCGGTCAATTTCTGCAAGCCCGCGGTCGATCCGTTATTCACCTCCGCGATCGATGTTTGGCGGGCCGGCATTCTGGCCGTCGTGCTGACGGGGATGGGCTCGGATGGGATGCGGGGCGGCAAGGAGATCGTCGCCGCCGGCGGCAGCGTGATCGCCCAGGATGAAGCTTCGAGTGTGGTGTGGGGAATGCCGGGGGCAGCGGCGAATGCGGGCATCTGCGCCGCAGTGATGCCGCTTGATCAGATCGCGCCGAAACTGGTCCGGTTGTTTTCGGGAGATCGTTCGTGACGCCAATGGATTATGAGTTCTTGCGCAAGCTGTTGAAAGAGCGATCCGGCCTGGATCTGTCTTCCGACAAGCAATATCTGGTCGAAAGCCGATTGATCCCGCTGGCGCGAAGGGTCGATCTCTCCGGCATCGCCGAACTGGTTGCAAAAATAAGGAGCGGAGCCGAGGCGCTGACCCTGGAGGTGGTCGAGGCGATGACCACCAACGAGACGTTCTTTTTCCGCGACAAGATTCCGTTCGATCATCTGCGGCAGACCGTGCTGCCGAAGCTTGTGCAGGCGCGCGCCAACCGCCGTTCCCTGCGGATCTGGTGTGCGGCTTCCTCCACCGGGCAAGAGCCCTATTCGATCGCGATGTGCATCAGGGAATTCGCTGCACTGGCGGGGTGGCGGGTTGAAATTGTCGCGACCGATCTGTCGCAGGGCGTTCTTGAAAAATCCAAAGCCGGCATCTTCAGCCAGTTCGAGGTCCAGCGCGGCCTGCCGATTCAGATGCTGGTCAAGTATTTCACGCAAACCGGAGAGCTATGGCAGCTCAATGCCGACATCCGGGCCATGGTGCAGCACCGGCAACTCAACCTGCTGCAGGATTTTTCCCATCTCGGTACGTTCGACGTGATTTTCTGCCGCAACGTCCTGATCTATTTCGACCAGGACACCAAGATTAACATCTTCGATCGGCTTGCAAGGGTGCTCGAACCCGATGGCGTGCTGGCGTTGGGGGCAGCCGAATCCGTGGTCGGGATATCCGACGCCTTCAGGCCCTGTCCGGAACGGCGCGGGCTTTACTGCCCGAACGTTACCCGAACCGCGCGCGGCGGCGTCACGGGGATGACGCTCTTGGCGCTGAAGGCGTTTGCTGCAGCGGCGGCGCCCTGAGCGGGACTTACAGGATTGCGTGCGGTAAAAACCGACGTGCCGCCCCGAGACAAGCACGTATTCGCTGCAGCCATTTCTTTCAGCAAGGACGCATGCCTACGCTTTCGAGTCCGTCCGCGATGCGATCGAGAAAGCCGGAGCGATACGGAAGACCGGATCTGACCTGTTCAATCGTCAAATCTGGAAAAGTTCGGGTAAGTTCAGTGAGACTTTGCCGCGCGTGCTGCTTGTGTCCGCCAAGTGCATAAGCGGGCGTCAAGCTGTGATTGATCCAGACCGCAGCCGGATTCTCCGCGAGCGCCCGCTCGAACCAGCGAGCCGATTCGTCGTAGCGGGCCGCCCAGAAATGTCCAGCCGCAATGCCGACTGAGCAAAGAAAGTTCAAGGAGTCAGCGGGCGCCAGCGCCCGGGCGATCTGGAAGCGCTCAATCGCTTCTGCTGCCTCGCCAGCATAGGCCCTGATCCAACCGCTGCGGCCCCAGGCCCATGCCGAACTGCCATCGAGCGCAAGCGCCCGGTCGGCGTGAATCGCTGCCGCAGCGAGATCATGTGCCAGGCAATAGCCGGCAGACAGCATCGTCTCGGTTAGCGGATCTCCAGTATTGAGCTGAGCCGCACGCCCGGCAAGCTCGCGAGCAGCCGCCTTCTCTTGGTCCGGTCGTGGAGAGAAGTTGTGGCAACCGCGCAAGCCGTGGCACCAAGCCGCTAGCGCCATCGGGAGCGCGTCGGATGGGGCACATTCCATCGCCCGTTCGAGCAGTTCGAGCGCCATCTCTTCCGCCGCAGCTTCGACCGAGAGTACGCGCGGCAGCGCTCGCATGGTCAGCCCCCAGGCGTTGAGTTGGGTTGCGTCCTGCCGCCAGGCCCGGTCGATCTCGGCCTCACGCATCGGTTGCTGGATCGCAGCAGCAATACGCTCCGCGACCCGCTCCTCGAATTCGAATAGGTCGTTGCAACCGCCATCCCAGCGGTCGGCCCAGAGATAGCGACCGGTTGCTGCGTCGAGGAGGCTGATCATGACGCGTAGACGCCCGGCGCCATCATCGCGAACCCTCCCCTGAAGGTGATACCGAGCTCTAGCCGGCACGACAACGGCGATCCAGCGCACGCGCGTGAGCGCGCTCGCGATCTCCTCGGTGATGCCGGCAGCGCGACACGCATCATGGCCGATCAGGTCGAATGGCAACACGGCGATCGCCGGCCGCTCGACGGCCATCGACACCGATAGCCGCCGTGGCCGATCGACAGAAATCCGTCGGTTCCGGGACAATGTGGCCGACGGGCTCTCCCCATAACGCGCCCGGTACTGGGTGGCGAAGCGTCCAACGTGATTGAAGCCGCTGCCTGCAGCGATATCCGTGACACTCGTCTGGCCCGACGCGCGGAAAAGCTCTTGCCGCGCTCTGTCGAGGCGGAGATCGCGCAAGAACTCCATCGGCATTCGACCGATGAAGCGACGGAAATGTCTTTGCAGAGTGCGGCGACCGACTCCGCAGGCCGATGCAATCTCGTCGACTGTCCAGCCGCGGGCCGGATCGGCTTCGAGCAGGTCGAGCGCCCTCTTGAGAGGGCCGGGTACGAGTTGAGGAGCCATGCGGGGCCGCTCCGGCCGCAACAACAGCAGCGGAAGGGCAAAGCATACCCAATCTGGCGCGCGGTGGACAGGCGTGTCGCGAAATGGATTGCCCGATCGGAAGAAGAAGTCGGAACATCTCCAATCAAGCCCAAGCTGGAGCGCCAGCAAGCAAGGGAGTGGCGCCATGAGCCAGCAAGGACAGTGGCAGGTCGCTGGCAGCGCGGCGGAGGTGTACGAGAAAGAGTTGGTGCCGGCCATATTTGGGCCATGGGCCCAACTCGTCATCGATCTCGCTCATCCCCAGCAAGGCGATCGCGTTCTGGACGTCGCATGTGGGACGGGAATCATCGCACGCACGGTCGCCGATCAGGTGGGTCTTACTGGTGCAGTGGTCGGTGTCGATCTCAATCCCGGAATGTTGAAGGTCGCCCGAACAGTCTGGTCGAGAAGCTCGCATTCCGGCGCGCAAGTCGAGTGGCAAGAGGCAAGCGCCGACAAGCTTCCGTTCCCGAATGCATCATTCAACGTAGTCTGTTGCCAGCTCGGCTTGCAGTTCTTTGCCGACCGGCCCGCAGCGCTGCGCGAGATGCGCCGTGTTCTCGCTCCTGGCGGGAGGCTTGGGGTCATGGTGTGGCGCGGCATAGACGAAAGTCCCGGGTTTGCCGTGCTGGCGGACGCATTGGAGCGACATGTCGGTCAAGCGGCCGCAGCCATCGTGCGCGCGCCATTTGGGTTGTCCAATGCAGACGAACTGGATGAGCTTGTTCGCAACGCCGGTTTTCAGGACGTTGCAATTCAACGGCGGAGTGGGACGATTCGCTTTCCCTCGGTCGAGAGACTTGTGTTGAGCTATGTTGCGGGTTCACCGTTGGCCGGCCCGGTATCACAAGCCGACGATGCGGCGCGCGAGGCCCTAATCACCCATGCTATGAGTGCTTTAAGCGAATACACGAGCAGTACAGAACTAGCCTTCCCCATAGCCGCCAACTTGCTAAGCGCAAGAGGGTAGCAAGCGAGGGTCGATTGTTGCTGGGGCAGCGTTTCGCCGGCGACCCCGTTCGCGTGCAGTCCGATCCTGGTGCTTTTCGGACTTGGCGCAATGTCCGACGTCGGTCCGTAATGCGCTCTCAAAGCAGAGACCGACCAGCCGCAGTCGATCGACCTGGCCCAAAACAAAAACCCCGCCATTTGCGGCGGGGTCCAGTCGGGAGGCGAGAGCCGGACCGGCTCTCCGTAAACTCTTGATCAGGCGGGAATGCGCTCTTCGACCTCGTGCGGCTCGCGCAACACGTAGCCGCGGCCCCAGACGGTCTCGATGAAGTTGCGCCCCTCGGAGGCGTTGGCGAGCTTCTTGCGCAGCTTGCAGATGAAGACGTCGATGATCTTCAGTTCCGGCTCGTCCATGCCGCCATAGAGATGGTTGAGGAACATTTCCTTGGTCAGCGTGGTGCCCTTGCGGAGCGAGAGCAGCTCCAGCATCTGGTATTCCTTGCCGGTCAGATGCACGCGCTGGCCGCCGACTTCCACCGTCTTGGTGTCGAGATTGACCACGAGATCGCCGGTCTGGATCACCGACTGGGCGTGGCCCTTGGAACGGCGCACGATCGCATGGATGCGGGCAACCAGTTCGTCCTTGTGGAAGGGTTTGGTCATGTAGTCGTCGGCGCCGACGCCGAGACCCTTGACCTTGTCCTCGATGCCGGCGAGGCCGGAGAGGATCAGAATGGGGGTTTTGATCTTCGACACCCGAAGCTGCTTGAGCACGTCGTAACCGGACATATCAGGCAGATTGAGGTCGAGCAGAATGATGTCGTAGTCGTAAAGTTTTCCGAGATCGACGCCTTCTTCTCCGAGATCCGTCGTATAGACATTGAAACTCTCGGACTTCAGCATCAGCTCGATCGACTGCGCGACGGCGCTATCATCTTCTATCAGCAATACGCGCATGCCAGTCCCCCATCGTCGCCGCTCCGGGCGTCAGGTCGGCCGCACTTGCGGCACTCAAAACGCCTTTGAACAACTGATTCGGATCCTGACGACATATGGTTAACAAAATCTGATTCGTGTTTTCAAGCTCTATCCGTGCAATTTTTGCCGAATCGCCCTAAGATATTGCGCCGAAGCAGTTTTTTGCACCCGCTCTCGTTCAAGTTCCACATTAAGAGACGGGTTTAACCGACTCTCACGACTCGACCTTCGTTCTGACGGGCGAGCGCTCTCAGTCACCAAAGACAGTGACGTAATGATTAACGATGCGGGTAAACACGAAGTTAAGGGCAAGCCCGCAAAGCGCGGAAACTTAAGGCTTTCGCAATGAAGGCGCTCGCCGAGCAGATCAGCGATATCGACGGCGTCAATATCTATGGCCGCGTGGTCGGCGTGCGCGGGCTGATGGTCGAGATCGCAGGTCCGATTCACGCGATGTCAGTCGGCGCGCGCATCGTGATCGACACCGGCGGCAATCGTTTCATCCCCTCCGAAGTCATCGGCTTCACCGGCAACAACGCCGTGGTGATGCCGTTCGCCGGCCTCGAAGGTGTCAGGCGCGGCTGTCGCGCGGTCATCGCCAATGCCGCAAGCCAGGTGCGGCCTTCGCCGCTGTGGCTCGGCCGCGTCCTCAACGCGATGGGCGATCCGATCGACGGCAAGGGACCGTTGCCGCAGGGTCCCTCGCCAATGCCCTACCGCAACGCGCCGCCGCCGGCGCATTCGCGCAAACGCGTCGGCGAGCCGCTCGATCTCGGCGTGCGGGCGCTCAATACGTTTGTGACCTGTTGCCGCGGCCAGCGGCTCGGCATCTTCGCCGGCTCCGGCGTCGGCAAGTCGGTCTTGTTGTCGATGCTGGCGCGCAATGTCGACGCCGATATCACCGTGATCGGCCTGGTCGGCGAGCGCGGTCGCGAGGTGCAGGAATTCCTGCAGGACGATCTTGGCGAAGAGGGGCGGGCGCGCTCGGTGGTGGTGGTGGCGACCTCCGACGAGCCTGCATTGATGCGGCGGCAAGCGGCTTACTTGACTTTAGCGATCGCCGAATATTTTCGCGATGAAGAAAAGGATGTGCTGTGCCTGATGGATTCCGTCACCCGCTTCGCGATGTCCCAGCGCGAGATCGGCCTGTCGGCAGGCGAGCCGCCGACCGCCAAGGGCTATACACCGACCGTGTTCACCGAATTGCCCAAGCTGCTTGAGCGCGCCGGTCCTGGGATCGGCGCCGGCACCATTACCGGCATCTTCACGGTGCTGGTGGACGGCGACGACCACAATGAACCGATCGCCGACGCGGTCCGGGGCATTCTGGACGGCCATGTGGTGATGGAACGGGCGATCGCCGAGCGCGGACGCTTTCCGGCGATCAACATCCTCAAGTCGGTGTCCCGTACCATGCCGAGATCAGCCGACCCGGCCTATCTGCCTGTCATCACCAGGGGACGTCAAATGATGGCAACCTATTCCGATATGGAGGAACTGATCCGGTTGGGCGCCTATCGCGCAGGCTCGAGTGCCGAGGTCGATGAGGCGATCGCCCTCCATGAGCCGCTCGAGGCCTTTCTGCGCCAGGGCAAGGACGAGGTGACCGGCCTGAATGACGGTTACCGGCAACTTGAGCAAATCCTCGGAAGTTTGGAAACGGAACGCTAACTTTGTCAGGCCATCATCCGCGCCACACAAGTAGCGATGCCGGCGGGGCCCCTGGGGGAAGCCGGTTTTGTCCCGCTTTCAGATCGGGACTTCTGGGGAGTATGAGTCGATGAAGTCACGTGAAACGCTAATCCGCCTGAAGAAGTTTCAGGTCGATGAGAAGCGCCGAAGGGTCGCCCAGATTGAAGGCATGATCGCCGACTTCCAGCGTATGTCGGTCGACCTGGAGCGCGAAATCCACTCCGAGCAGGAGCGCGCCGGGATCAACGACCCCTCGCACTTCGCCTATCCGACCTATGCCAAGGCCGCGATCCAGCGGCGCGAGAACCTGACCCGCTCCGCCGACGAACTGCGCATTCAGCTTGAAGATGCCAAGAGCCTGCTGACTGAGGCATACGAAGAGCTCAAGAAAGTCGAGCTGCTGGACGAGCGCGATCAGGCGCGCGAGCGCGCCGAAGAAAGCGCCCGGGAGCAAGCCGACCTCGACAGCATCGGCCTGATGCGCGCACGCATTGGGGCGATTGCCTGAGGCGCTTCGTCACCTCACCTCTAAACATCATCGAAAGCCCGGGCCGCGAGGTCCGGGTTTTTCGTAAAGCTCGATGTCCAAAGGCCGGTGATCGGCGTCTTGGTGGCACGGTTTGGCGCAAGGTATGATACGACACCTCTGGACTGCCGCTCCAGGCGCGTACAAAAGCGATGGGGCATCGCGATTTTGGGGATGCTGAATGCTGACGCCAGCTGAGCTGGTCTGGCTGATTGCCGCCGTTGCAAAAGGGGACGAGGCCGCCTTTGAGCGCCTTTACGCGGCGACGCGGGCGAAACTCTTTGGCGTTGTGCTGCGTATCTTGCGGCGACAGGATCTTGCGGAGGAGGTCATCCAGGAGACTTACGTCAAGATCTGGAATAGCGCCGGACAGTTCAATCCCGGCCTGTCGTCGCCGATCACGTGGATGGCGTCCATTGCCCGAAACCGTGCCATCGACATCGTGCGCAAACGGGGCGAACTCTCGATCGAGGAGGAGCCGACGGCAATGGAAGTAGCTGCCGACAGTCCGGATCCGCTGACCGGCAGAAGCTGGTGCTGCTCGCCTATTACAACGGCTGGAGCCGCGAGCAATTGGCGGCGAAGTTCGAGGCGCCGGTGAACACGGTGAAGACCTGGCTGCGCCGCAGCATGATGGACATCCGGGAGTGCCTTGGACTTTAGACGATGGCCTATAGCGAAGACCATATCGCGCTCGCCGCGGAATATGCCCTCGGCACTCTGGATGCCGATGAGCGGGCGCAGGCCGAGACCATGATGTCCGTCGACAAGGAATTCGCGGCGATGGTCGAGGCGTGGCAGCACAAGCTCGGCGTCTTGAACCACATGGTCGGCTCAGTCGAGCCGCGGCCCGAAGTCTGGAACAAGATCAAGACAGCCGTAGGCCTTTCTGAAGCGCAGGCTGCGCTGATGTTTCCGGAGGCGCCGCCGCCAGTCGCTCCCGCCGAGCCTTCCGCCGTGGCGGACACCTCCAACGTCATCCAGTTGTCCGCGCAGGCCCGGCGCTGGCGAAATGTTGCGACGTTCACCACGGCTATTGCGGCCGCACTGATCGCCATGATCGCGGTAGGGGCCTATCAGCCAGATTTGCTTCCCGAGGCCATCCGTCCGAAGCCGCGGACGCAGGTGGTTGAGGTAAAGACCGCTGCCGCGCCGCCGCCGCCGTCGGCCCAGTATGTTGCGGTTCTCCAGAAGGAGGGCGGCGCGCCCGCGTTCATTCTCACGGTCGACGCGGCGACCAGGAATTTCACGGTACGCAAGGTCGGCGCCTCCGCCGAACCCGGCAAGAGTTTTGAACTCTGGCTGATCTCGGACAGGTTGCCGCGGGTGCGCTCGCTCGGCGTCATTGGCAATAGCGACTTCACCGCGCGTCCGGTGCTGGCGTCGTATGACAACGACGTCATCAACAACGCGACCTACGCGGTGACGGTCGAGCAGGCAGGTGGATCGCCAGATGGCACGCCGCACTCGGCGCCGGTCTTTACCGGCAAGCTGATCGAAACAGTGCCGCAGGCCGCTCCTGCGCCGTCTTCAGCGCGCTAGAATCTGAATCATCAGCTCGCAACCTGCCTGGTCGCGAGCGGAAGCGAGAACACGCGCAGCGGATCAGCCCGTAGGATGGGTGGAGCACAGCGATACCCATCACGTCGTCGCGTCGTGGCATGCCCGCATGACC
>WNGK01011545.1_pt1 | contig 10126 bp, 9 predicted proteins | sample 5400601 | NCBI WGS metagenome assembly WNGK01 (sample SAMN13153376, study PRJNA577476) | soil metagenome | isolation source: 60 cm soil or saprolite under Garry oak tree replicate 1 | place: USA:California | collected 2016-06-15 | reverse complement strand
TGGCGTCGCAGACGCTCAACGACCTCGGGCAGCTCGCGACCCAGTTCGACACCCACGGGCGCTCGCTCGCCGAGGCGGTCGCGCTGATCGACCGCAGCAACCGGCGCACCGAAGGCGCGCTCAGCGAGCGGCGCGAGGCGCTGCAGACGCTGGTGACCAACCTGGACAGCAAGGCCGACGATCTCGACCATCGCCTCAAGCGCTTCTCGACGCTGCTCGACCAGTCGCTCGAGGGCGCGGCCGAGCGCGCCCGGGAGATCGCCCGCGTCATCGCCGACTCGACTACCCAAGGCGCGCGGTCGATCACCGAAAACTTCGAGATGGTCCGCCAGAATGCCGAGGAGCAGCACCGGCGCACCACCGAAACGATGCGCACCGTCTACCAGCAGGCGACCGGCGACGCCCATTCGATGTTCACGCAGGCGGCCGAGCGCTTCTCCGACATGGTCGAGGGGCTCAAGCGCATGAGCTCGGAAATGCAGCGCGAGCTGGAAGCCACCCGTGCCGAGCTGCGCAAGGGCATCCTCGAACTGCCGCAGGAGACGGCGGAAAGCGCGGCGCAGATGCGGCGCGTGATCGTGGACCAGATCGAGGCGCTGGCGGAGCTCAACCGCATCGTCGCCCGCCATGGCCGCGGGCTTGATGCCGCCGAGCCGACCGCCCGCCGGGTCGAGGCGATCGAAGCGGGAGGAGCGCGCCGCGGCCCGAGCCGCGAAGAGACCATGCTCGCGAACGGCGGCCCGCGACCGGAACCCCCGGCGAGCCGCGGACGCGACGTCGCCAGCCTGATCCCGCCGGTCACCGCGGCGCGACGCGCAGATTCGCCTTCGCTCAGCCCGGCGCAGAATGGCGGACGCAGCGGCTGGCTCTCCGACCTGCTCACGCGCGCCTCGCAGGACGCCGAGCCCGTGCGTGAGGCTCCGCGCGACGTGGCGCCCGAGACCCCGCGACTCGACGAGCGGATGGCGCGCCAGAGCATCGAGTCGCTTGATACGCTTGCGGTCGACATCGCCCGCATGATCGACCACGACGCCGCCGCCGAGCTGTGGGACCGCTACAAGCGCGGCGAGCGCAACGTGTTCACGCGCAAGCTCTACACCATGCAGGGCCAGCGCGCGTTCGACGAGATCCGCCGCAAGTATCGGACTGACCGCGAATTCATGCAGACCGTCGACCGCTACATCGCCGAGTTCGAGCGGCTCCTCGACGAGGTCTCGCGTGACGACCGCGGCCAGGTAGTGGCGCGCACCTACCTCACCTCGGAGACGGGCAAGGTCTACACCATGCTTGCCCACGCCGCCGGCCGCTTCGATTGACGGAGGACGGACGACAGACGACAGAGGGACAGAAGGCTTCTGCGTTCACCGGATGTCCTCTGTCCTCCGTCCTCCGTCCTCTACTTCCCGAGCAGCTCGCGCCAGAGCTGCTCCCATTTCGGCGCTTCGTCGATCCATTTGATCGGGTCGATCATGACATGCTTGTATTTGGTAAGCAGCGTCGTCTGGGTCTTGCTCGACGGCACGCGGTCAAGATCATTGAGCAACTTCTGACCCTCCGGAGAAAGGATGAAGTCGGCGAACAGGAGCGCGGCATTCGGATGCGGCGCGTTCTTGGCAAGCCCGACCGCCTGCGGCCGTCCCACGAGCGGCTCGACCGCGACCCAGTCGGCCGGCGCGCCCCTCTTCTTCACCGACTCGATATTGCCGCTATAGGCAGTGAGGGCAACCGGCACCTCGCCGGCCGCGACCAGTTCGCCGAGCAAGGCGTGGCCGCTGCGCAATTCCGGCTTGAGGGCTGCGAGCTTACGGAAGAACTCCAGGCCGCGCTCCTGCCCCATGAATTGGATGACGCCATACATCCAATCCTGATCGCTCGCTTCGAGCGCGATCCGTCCCTTCCATTTCGCCTCCGCGAAGCCGGCATAAGTCGCAGGAATCTCTTCGCGCTTGACCTTGTTGGTGTTGTAGCCGACGACCCAGAGGTTGGAACGGTCGCTGAACCAGCGGCGATGCGGCGGGATCGCCCAATCTGGCAGATCCGCGATGTGCGGGCTGTAGAATTCCGCGATCACCTCTTCGCGCGCCATCGCTTCGAGTTCGGGTGCATTGGTCTCGACCAGATCGAGGCTGTTGCGTCCGCCCCGCGCCTCGGCGGCCGCGCGCTGAAGCACCTGCTCGCTGCCCGCGCGCCAAAGCTGGATCTTGATGCCGTATTTCTTCGTGAAGGCCTGCGAGAGCGGTCCCGATTCCGGGGTCTGCATCGACGTATAGAAGGTGAGCGTGCCTTCCTTGCGGGCCGCCTCGACGAGCCGCTGATCGCGATCGGCGGCCTTGGAGAGATAGACCGCGGAGGTGTCTGCACGCGCCGACTGCGCGCCCGCCGGTGCCAAGGCGAGCACCGACACGACCAGCGCCAACGGCGGCACCCGCATCCAGAAAATGGTGCCTGGCATCATGACTGCTCCTTTTTAAGCTCGGGCCGCTTCTAGCGCAGGCGCTGCCGCCGGGCAATGCGGCGAAATCACTGCGCATCCGGATTGAAATCCGAACCGCCGCTGGTTACTGGATCGACCACTGCGCTGACCAGGACGGCAACACGCCGATGACTTTCTCCACCATTTCGCTTTCGGTGCGCATCGAACGCTGGCCGATCGCGGGCGCATTCACCATCAGCCGCGGCGCGAAGACGCAAGCAACGGTGGTCGTCGCCGAGCTCTCCGACGGGCTGCATCGCGGCCGCGGCGAATGCGTGCCCTACGCGCGCTATGACGAAACCGTCGAAGGCGTCGCGCAGGCGATCGCGGCGATCGGGACCGACATCGCGCGCGGGCTCGACCATACAGCGCTGCAACAGGCCATGCCTCCCGGCGCCGCCCGCAATGCGATCGACTGCGCGTTCTGGGACCTCGCGGCCAAGGGCGCGGGACAGCCGGTGCATGAGCTCGCCGGGCTGCCGCCGCCAAAGCCTCTCGTCACCGCCTATACCATCTCCCTTGCATCGCCCGAGGAGATGGCGGCCGCCGCCGCAAAGGTCGCCGAGCGAACGCTGCTCAAGGTCAAGCTCGGCGGTGCTGGCGATCCGCAGCGGATCGCGGCGGTGAGGCGGGCCGCACCGCGCTCTGAGCTGATCGTCGATGCGAACGAAGGCTGGACACCCGACGATCTCGCCGAGAATCTTGCCGCCTGCGCGGCGGCCGGCGTCACCCTCATCGAACAGCCGCTGCCCGCCGATCACGACGAGATGCTCGCGCGAATCGAGCGTCCACTCCCGATCTGCGCCGACGAGAGCGTGCATGACCGCGCTTCGCTCGCGGCGCTGGTCGGCCGATATGACGCTGTCAATATCAAGCTCGACAAGGCCGGCGGGCTGACCGAGGCGATGGCGATGGCGGCGCAAGCCCAACGCCTCGGCTTCGACTTCATGGTCGGCTGCATGGTGGCGACTTCACTGGCGATGGCGCCGGCGATGCTCGTTGCGCAGCGCGCTCGCTTGGTCGATCTCGACGGGCCGCTGTTGCTCGCACGCGACCGGCCGGACGGGCTTCGCTACGAGGGCAGCCTGGTCCACCCGCCGGCGCCGGCGCTGTGGGGGTAATGCCAAGCTTCACATTCCGGAGTGTCCAAATTTGATCGAGCCGGGAGGCCGCCGGGTTGGCGGCCTGCGTCTTGGCGGCGCGGTCGCGGAGGGGTGGGCGCGGCCACGCGTGCCCGTTGCGGGCGTTACTTCTTCGCCAGACGATTGGCTCCCGACACCCGATTGACCCGCCCCGTTTGCTGCCGCCTGATTTCCACACCCTTCAGCTCGCTGGAGTCGCAGAGGCCGGGGTAGGACTCGCAATCGGGATCCACCCAGCCGGAACCCGGTATCTTCTCGCCACCAGCCGTCGGAAGGTTGGGACGATGCTTGTCGATGCAATGGGGCGTTCCATACTTGCAGAGCGCCATTGCGGGTTCGACGCTGGCTGTGAAGAAGGTGCCCGCGCCCGCGAGGATGAGGCCCGCCACGATGGCCGCGCGAGAAAGACTTCGGGAAGTGAGGGTAGACATGGTCGTCTCCTGAGCGTGCGGAAGAGCCTGATTGCTCTTCGGTGGTCAGGAGCCTACCGGGGCTCGATCGACAGCGATGTGCTGGCCATCACAAAATGGTCGATTGCCGTTGCGATGTGCAGCCTGATTGGATCGGCGGTGGATTTGAAATGCATATTTGTGACGACCATGAACATCGCTTGGCACCGACGCCGTCTAGGCTCCCATCCGTCGACAAAGTGCCGAACGCTTCGGCCAACTGATGGAGATTACAATGATCAGCCGTCTTATCCTCGCCGTCGCCGCCGCCGGTGCCATTCTCGCCGCCGGCACGATGGTCTCGAACGCCCTCACGCTTGCGCCCGAAGGTCTGAGAGGCGCCATCCAGGAAACCAAACTAACCGACAATGTCGCGAGCTGGCGTTACGGCTGGCGCGGCTGGGGCTGGTATCGATGCTGGGGGTACTGAAAGAGGACAAATTTGCCCTACTTCGGCAGGGACGACCGCGGTAGATTCGGCAGCTGCGGCCGCGACCGTCGCATCGGACAACGGGAGGGTCCCGTGATCACCCGGCGAATTCTCTTATCCGCGCTGCCCGCAGCGGGCCTTTGCGCGCTTGCCGCCGGTCCGGCGGCCACCCAGTCCTATCCGAACCGGCCGATCAAGATCATCGTGCCATTCCCGCCGGGCGGGGTCGATGTCACGGCCCGGCTGGTCGCGGACCGCATTGCTGCGGCGCTCGGGCAACCGGTCGTGGTCGAGAATCGGCCTGGCGGGGCTGGCGGATCGGTCGGCGCCAAGGCGGCCGCAGGCGCGGAGCCCGACGGCTACACGCTGTTCTTCACCACACCAGGGCCGCTCACCATCGGGCCCGCGATCAACAAAAATCTCGACTACGACCCGGTCAAGAGCTTTTCCGCGGTGGCGATGGTCGCCAGCAGTCCCATCATGCTGGTGATCAACCCGCAGCTGCCAGTGCAATCGGTGGCGGAACTCGTCGCCTATGCCAAGGGCAATCCAGGCAAGGTCAACTATCCATCGCCTGGCTTTGGGACCCAGCCCCACCTCCTGGGAGAGATGTTCAAGTCGATGACCGGAACGAGCATCGTCCATATTCCCTACAAGGGCTCCGCGCCGTCGATCACCGACCTGATCGCGGGGGAGGTGCAAATGTATTTCGACAACACCCCGAACGTCCTGCAATTCGTGCAGGCCGGCAAGCTCAGAGCCCTCGCCTTGGCGAGCGAGAGCCGCCATCCCAAGCTCCCGGGGTTGCCAACCATGGTCGAGAGCGGGCTCCCTGGATTCGTGGCAACCTATTGGAATGGCCTGCTGGCGCCCGCCGGCACCCCGGCAAATATCGTGGCCAGGCTCAATGCCGCGGTCAACGATGGCCTGAAATCCCCCGACCGGCAGGCGACGCTGGCGAGGCTCGGGGCCGAGCCGAAAGGCGGCTCGCCGCGGGAATTCGCGGCCTTCATCGCCGACGAGGCCCAGAAATGGGCGGCGGTCGCGAAGGCGGCCGACGTCAAGGTCGATTGAATCGGGAACCGGCGGCGCCGGCGGGGGGTACAACCGTAGCGATTTCCGCCCCCCGGGGCATAAATTTAATGTTCGAAAAGGCTTCCGCTCCGGCCACCGGATCGCTTAAAAAGACGTCACTGGGATGCGGCACAGAGGGGAGGAGTCATGCGATTTGCAGTCGTGATGGGCGCCATCTTGGCGGCGCTGGCGGTTTCGTCTGCTTCGGCGACAGTGCGGATTGCGGGCGACGCGGGTGGCCAGATCGGGCCCTATCTCGAACACTTGGTGACGCTGCGCGGCTCGGGCGAGAAGATCGTGATCGACGGGCCCTGTCTCTCCGCCTGCACGATGGTGCTGGGCGTGATCCCGCGCGAGCGCATCTGCGTCACGCGCCGCGCGCGGCTCGGTTTTCATGCCGCTTGGCACCCCGGCAGCAACGGCCACCCGATCACCAGCCGCGGCGGAACGCAGCTCCTGATGGACATCTATCCCCAGCAGGTGCGCCAATGGATCGCGCGGCGCGGCGGTCTCTCGCCGCGGATGATGTATCTCTACGGCAACGAACTCGCCGCGATGTATCCGGCCTGCCCGTAACGGACGACGGAAGACAGAGGACGAATTTCTGAACAGCTATCGTTCTTCGTCCGTTATCCGTCGTCCGTTATCTGTCCTCCGTCTTCCGACAAGCGCACAGAGCCCGCCGGCGCAGGCCGCGAGCGCCATGGTCGCATAGGCGAGGTTGCCATAGCGTCCATAGAGCAGGCCCGAAAGTCCCATTGCGACCGCCATTGCGAGCCCGAGTGCGACGGCGAGATAGCCTTGCGCGGTCGCTCCGAGGCCTACGGGCGCGGCGCGCGCGACAAAGCCGAGGGCCCCCAGATGGGTCGCGCCGAACGAGAGCGCGTGCAGACATTGCAGCAGCGGCAGCACGGCGATCGGTGGCGCGAGCGCCATCGCGCCCCAGCGGATGAAGGCGCCAGCGGCGCCGATCAGCAGCAGCGTCGTCGGCGGGAACGGCAGGCGGGCGGAAATCGCGAACAAGGCGATCTCGGCGAGCACGCCGAGCGCCCACGGTGCTCCGATCGCCATGCCGTCGAAGCCCGCCGACTGCCAGGCGATGGTGGAGAAGCCGTAGTAGATCGCGTGGCTCGCCTGGATGAGGCTCGCCGCGGCGGCGACCGCGAGAAATGCCGGATCGCGGAGAAGCTGCGTCGCGGCGCGGGTCTTGGCCGGCGCCCCCCGGGCGCCGCCACCGGGGCCGAGCGGGGCGAGCGCGCAGGCGGCGACCGCGGCGAGCGCCATGGCCGCGACGATCAGCCAGATCAGGTCGAGCGGCGCGATCACGTCGAGCAGCGATCCGGCGCCGAAGCTCGCGACGATGAAGGCCACCGACCCCCAAAGCCGCACCGGGCCGTAGGCGAGGCCCCATCGGGTGAGCCCGCGCAGCGCGTAGGCATCCGCCAAGAGCATCACCGGCGTGTAAGCCACCGAGGCGAGCGCGCAGGTGACCATGATCGCGATCAGGCCCTCGGCGAGCGCGAAGGCGCCGTAGCCCGCCACGGCCGCGGATGCGGCGATCACGATCACCGCGCGCAACGCGTCGTGCCGATCGGCAGCGCGCGCTGCCATCGGAATGGCAAAGACGCGCACGATCATCGGCAGCGCAAGCACGATCCCGATTCCCTGCGGATCGAGCCCTTTGGCCGCGAGCCAGGCCGGCAGGAACGGCAGCTGCACGCCGAGTGTCATGAACAGGGCGGCATAGAAGGCCTTGAGCCTGCGGGCGAAGCCTTCGCCTGTGGATTGCTGGGGATGACGTGACATCACGCCGATTGCGATTCGTTGGCGGCCGTGCTGATCGTAGCCTCCCGTGGTTGTGTGGGCGCCATGACTGACGAACCTTTCGCGTTGTCGACGATCCCGCCCGCGCTGCCGGCGGAGGCGGACTATGACACCATCCGCGCGGCGGTCATGCGGACGGTGCGCGGGCGCTGGTTCCTCGAAGAATATGCCAGGCGCAACCGCAATGCCGATACCGCGCTCGTGCTCGACGCGGTCGCACGCATCGAGGGGGTAATCCGCGGCGAACAGCACCGGCGGGCGCAAAAAGGGTTGCCGGTCGACCTGCCCGAACAGCCGGGAGCAAGCGCGGAGACCGGCGCCGAGGTGGCCGAGATCGCGCCCGATCCCGCGGTCCAGGCCGAGCCGGCGGAGCCCGCGCCCGACCCGCCGCCCGACATTTTCGCGGCCGCCGAGCGGCTGCAAGACATGGCCTGGACCCTGCGCGAGCGCGGCACCGACCCGTCCATCTGCGAGGTGATCGAGGCGGTCGCGTCGATGATCCTCTCGGCCACCTCGCTGCGCAACCCGGGCGATCACCGCGCCCGCAAGCTCGGCGAGGTGTTGCAATATCTCGAGCACCGCATCGGCCGCATGCTCGAGGGTTGCGCCGAAACGAGGCCCGCCTTCGACGAGAGCCGCGCCGAGACCGGCGACCCCAGTCAGGCGCCTGCAGGATATGGCGGCGACGGCGAGTTCATGGTCTCGGGTGGCGAGAATGCGCAGGCATCCAAACCAGCCGCGGACGGGAGCGCTAGCGAGGGAACCGCCGCGCCGATCGAACCGTGTGCGCCGGCGGATGTCGCTCCCGACCTGCACCAGCAGCCCGCGCCGGAACTGATGGCCACGAAGCCCCGGATCGAAATCTCGGAGATCGACCTCGCCCCCCTTGCCGTGGCCAAGGTAAGCGAGAGCGCGCCCGCTGCCGACAAGCCGGTTGAAATCGAGCTTGCGCCGATCAAGTTGGCGTCACCCTCGCAACCGGCCATGACCATGCCCGAGATTGGATTTGCCGCTCCGCCGGCAGAACCCCTGCTCCCGCCCGCCTCACGCGGGGCGCAACCCATGGCCCAATCGGCCGAGCTCGAGCCTGCCGATTTCCTGACCGCGCCTTTGCCGATCCCGCTCACGGCCGGCGCGCCGACCCGGCCGCAGTCCGTTGCAGCCTCGGCCCCGCTGCCGCAGCCGGCGCAGAACGATCCGCTCGCCGCCCTCAAGGCGATGTCCGAGGCGGAGCGAATCGCTTTGTTTACGTGAGGGGCGCGCGCCAAAAATCGCCGCGGCAAATCCGAACGGCCGCGATGCTTGCTATTTTTCGCGGAATGCGCGCGAGAGCTGATCGTGGAAGGGGCGGATCAGATAGGAAATAACGGTGCGCGGATTGGTCTGAATGTAGGCCTCGACCGGCATCCCCGGCATGAGCTTGAGGCCACCGAGGCGGGCCACCTCGCTCGGCGACACGGAAATGCGAACCGTGTAGGAGCTGGTCTTCGGCGGCGACCTTGCGCTCGACGAGTTCCGCTGTCTTGGCGCGAATGTCGGCCAAATCCTTGCCCACTTCGGTGCGCATGTCCTGGTCGATCTGCAGGATTTGCAGCTCGATCTCGGCGATCTTGCCTCTGGACTGGGCGATGGTGGCGATGAGCTGCCCGCGCTCGCCGTCGAGCCGCTCCTTCTCGCGCTCGAGCGCGGTCACCCGGGTATAGGGAACCAGATTCTTCTCCCACAGCTCGTTGACCCCGACGAGCTCCTTGGTGATCCATTCGATTTGTTTGATCTTGGAGGAAATCTGCGCCGCGTAGCCGCCGGCCTCCTCGTTGAGCTGGGCGATGCGTTCCTTGAGCTGTTTGCGTTGACCCTCGCGCGCCACGCGGCGGGTTTCGAACTGCTTCTGCTCGCCGTTCACCGCCGACGCGACGTCGTCGTTCCGCATTCGGGCGAGCAGATCGGGCGGAAAGGTTATCGTATCGTAGCCGTCGCGCTCGGCTTCTTCGCGGGCCCGGCGGGCCGCCATTTCGTCGAGGCTCTTTGTCACGATGGCGAGGTTGGCGCGGGTCTGGGTGTCGTCGAGGCGCACCACGACATCGCCGCCCTTGACGATGGCGCCGTCGCGCGCGAGCACTTCTCCCACCACTCCGCCGGTCGGATGCTGCACCTTCTTGACGTTGGAGCCGACCACGAGCTGCCCCGCCGCGATCACTGCGCCCTGGAATTCCGTCGTCGCCGCCCAGCCGCCGAGACCGAACACCAATACGACCGCCGCCACGCCGATCGCCAAAACGTGGCGGCGAAGGGCGGCATCCAGCCCGGATTCGTTAACGCGCATCATGCTGTTCCTCCCGGCTCGGCGACCACCCGCAGGCCCGCCGCGGCAGGCGGGGGACCGGGGCGACGCAATTTGCCGAGCACTTCTTCCTTCGGCCCGTACATCTGGGCTTTCCCCTGGGCCATCACCAAGACCAGATCCACTGCGGCGAGCGCGCTTGGGCGGTGGGCGATGACGACAGCGATGCCGCCCCGCGCGCGCACCCCGAGGATCGCGCGGGTGAGAGCTTCCTCACCCTCGGAGTCGAGGTTGGAATTGGGCTCATCGAGCACGACCAGGAACGGGTCTCCATAGAGCGCACGCGCCAGCGCTATTCTTTGCTGTTGTCCGGCCGAGAGCGCGGTGCCGCTTTCCCCCACCTCGGTCTCATAGCCGTTTGTCAAATTTAAGATCATGTCGTGAACGTTGGCC
>WNGK01009298.1_pt1 | contig 10126 bp, 11 predicted proteins | sample 5400601 | NCBI WGS metagenome assembly WNGK01 (sample SAMN13153376, study PRJNA577476) | soil metagenome | isolation source: 60 cm soil or saprolite under Garry oak tree replicate 1 | place: USA:California | collected 2016-06-15 | reverse complement strand
TAAGGGAGGGAAGATACTTCTGGCAGATGGCCTGCACTTCCTCTGGACTGCCATCCCCCCAGGCCAAATCGGTCAGTCCGCTCAGCAGCCACTCGTCGCAGACATCATATCCGAGCAGTGCCCACGAAGGGTCACGAAGCGCTGGGGTGATATCCACTGACCTGGCGGTCCTCTCCACCATACTTTCCCGCTCATGTCCCTCTCGGTAGAGAGTGACGGCAATGAGCCAATAGGGGTGCGTTCTCGCACTCCAGGCAGTATCCAGATACTCAAGGAGCGTGGCTAAATTGTTCCACAGGCCCATTATGGGATGTTCCCACTCTGGTGGTTGCAGAGAGGTCTGAGCGTCAAAGACTGATTGCCACACCCCGTTGTACGTAGAGAGTGGCTTGATGATATCCCGCCGTAACAGGAAGCGCCTCTGACGTTCTTCAGGCCAGTCTTCTGTGAAATTAAGCCACATTTCCCGCGCATCGAAGCCGAGCAAGAGCTCGTTGAAACGTCTCGTCATCCTTTCCTCCTGGCTCCATCGAGAAGATGGAGAGAACTTTTGAAAGCGAAGCTCAGGCCCAGCCACTGCTCAGTGTAGCAGATTCCTGCGCCTGCGTCTAGCTAGGCAGAGGAGCGCTGGTCTGAAATCCTGTCGGTGTGCTGGCGAACTCAACGTTTACACGGCGTGGAGCACTTTGACTCGCAAGAGCTCGAGATGAGCACGGCCAAACATTTGCCTCTTGAGAAATTTGAGCCGGTTGACATGTCCCTCAGTGATACCATTACTCCAGTCGGAAGAGAAAGCGGCGCGCACAGCGGCATAATCTCGACGAATCCCGTTGACAAAACTGCCTAGTTCGGTCACATGACAGCCTTTCGCTCGCTTGAGCCAGGAGTCGAAGGCCTCCACCTGGCGTTCTTTGAGCACGCTCACAAACTCCTGGCTCAAGAGGTAGACGGCGCGGAGTTCCTCATTGAGGTTCATCTGCGCCACCTGTTGCTGCTGCACCTTGGTCAGTTTCGAGGGTGCTAAGATCATCAGGAAGGCTGCGCCACGCGAAGACAGGCGCCGTTTCCTCGGCTTGGGGGAGAGACGCGCTTTGCGCGGTGGTGCTTGTCTGGGCGCAGGCGGAAGTTCTGCGCGCCATTCACCCAGCACATGCCGGAGCAAGGATGCTGAGCCGGTGTACCCACGTTGCTTGATCTCACCAAAAAGATGCGAGCCTGAATGCTCTCCAGCGCTCCAACGTTCGCGGAGATAGCCCAGATAGGGATCGAGCTTGCTCTTGCCAGGTGTTCGCAGTCCGGAGCCAGGAGCACGTTCGGGGAAGCCATCTGAGGAAAGATATCGCTGTACGATGCGTCGGCTCATCTGCAGTGAACGTCCGATCGCCCGTTGCCCCATTCCCGCTCGGTGCAGAGCCAGGACGTGCTCATAGCGAGCAGAACGCTTGTCTCGACTGATCTTCTTCTTGCGTTCTGCGTAGGTCAAGAAAGCAAGCTCCATCTCCTGACCCATTAGCGCCTGTGGCAGTTCTGGCTGAGCCTGCTCCTGTGGCTGATCAGTTCTCTCAGCCTGCGCAGTGCCTGCAGAGACGGCACTTGTCACCGTACCCGCCTGATCAGTCAGAGAGCCTCCCCTGTCAGGATCGCTGGTGGACAGGGCTTTGAGCGGGACATCCTCAATCTCTGGTAAAGAGGTACGCTTGCGATCCAAGAAGCGTTGCAGATGTTCGCGCAGGTTCTGGACTAGGTGGTAGCGGTCTGCCACCTGGATCGCATGAGGCAGAGCTCGCTTGACGGCATCCGCGTAGGCGCTGGCTCGATCTCGGCTCACCACTTCAATTTCTTGGTGACTGGCTAACCAGGGCAAGACGGCTTCAGCCGTGCGGTCTGGCAAGAGATCGAGTGGTTTGCTTGTCTCCAGGTTGACCAGAATGGTTCCATAGCTGTCTCCACGTCTCATGGCAAAATCATCTATTCCCAACACGCGCACAGGGGCATCAGTCGGGGCAGAGATGCTGCGCAGGTAGCGCAACAGGGTTGGGGCCTTGACTTTCATCCCCAGTCGTGGAGCTAGGCGCTCACTCACCTCCGCCGAGGCCGCCAGCCCAATGGCTTTGAGCTCCTCTAGCAGGCGATTACTTATTCTGGCCCAGGGCTGGACCAGGTCGGGAAGCCGCTCGGCAAACACCTTCCTCTGACAGGTGGCTGTCCGGCAAAAAAACTTGCGCACACCGAGTCGCAGCACCACGCGACGGCCTCCACAGGGTACGTCGTGAACCGTTCGTCGATAGTGACAGTGAACAGCCTCTGAGGGGTTTCCACACCCAGGGCAATATGCACAAGGCTCTGTGGAGATGACTTCCACGGTGAGCTGAGTTGGGGTTACTTCTACTTGGCCAATGACCATCCCTTCGGGTAGGGGCAGAAACGGGGACCTTTCCATCGCCATCATCCTCCTGAAAAGCGGGAGCACCTTGCTTGCATCTTTCCAAGAGTATATCACCGAGCATCAATCAAGACAGCAAGCAGGCACTGTTCCCCAAATGCGAGGATGATCCCTTGGAGATAGAGGTCAGCGCGTGGCACCAGCGCGAGCAACGCTGGCAGGTCGGCGGGAAGCTGACTCCACAGATCAGCCTCGACCAAATCATGAACGGGTAGAGGTTCGGGTGCTGTGGTACCGGCTAACAGAACCTCTACCGAGCCTCGCGTTTCCCACGTATTCGGCCTTCTCCTCGGCCTAGCGCCTCAGTGTCCAGGTGGGGCGCTTGCAGACGTAGTCATGGGCATGTAAGTACACGCGCACCGTCTCCTCAGTCACCTGAATGCCCGTTTGCTGGCCTAAGTAGTCAGCGAGCCGTTCGGTCGTCCAGTTGGCCGTGTCCTGTCCGACTTCATGGGGATCCAACTCGATCACGCGGAGCAGTTCAGCTTCCCAGGCAGCCGTGACCGTTCGCTCTCGGCCTGGGGCGGTGCGCCGCGGCACAGCATCCAATCCACCGGTCAAGAAGCGTTTGAGGACACGCACCACTGTGTCCTGGCTGCGCAGCACCATTTGGGCGATCTGGCTCGACGTCTGGCCTCGCAGCGAGAGCAACAGCATCTGGTAGCGCGTGCGCGTTTCGGCATCAGTGGTTTCCTCGTAGCGGCTGCGCAGCTCGGTCAGCGTCAGTTCATCCATTGGAGGGAGGGTGATGGGAGTGGTTATCTCTTCATCCTTTCTTCGATCTTCCACTTTTCTCCCTCTGATTGTACCACACCTCCGCATACCTTACCTGGAAGCATATAGTTTGTTTGTTAACGGTATCAATTGCAGAGAATACCAGGTCGCTGGACTCTCGGAGGTGATTCTGGTGGAGTTATCCAACGAGGGAAGCGAGAGTACTCTCCAACAGGCGCTTGTGTCACTTGGATGCGATGCACGAAAACTGGCCCCGTATACATTCGCGATTACCCCAAACGGGCGCACATTCCTTGAGGTCAAGCGCGCTCTGGAGAAAGTAGGCCTGGTAGTAAGAGGACAACCGACGCTTTCACAGCGCAGGTGGTGAGGAGTCGCGAGCCCTTCGGGCCTGGAGGAGGATCCCTTGTGCTGCTGCGTCCAAGCCTGCAGCGCGCGGTCTCATCCGGACTTCCCGGCTTTACAGAAAACCGGCATCAGCTCTACTCGTGCCATGAGAGGGAATAACAGGAAGCGTGTGTCTGCCATTGGAACAGCCAGGCCCGGACGCGGGTGCTCGTTCCAATTGGTTGTCAACCTCTGCTTACGCCGGGTTTGTGAAGTCATTGCGGTGTTCCGCCAGCCAGTCCTCGGTGAAGAAATACAGCGTTCCGTTGGCATGCCCGGATGTCATGCCAGGGACCAACATCACCTGCACCAGGAAGCGATGGAAGTCCCGCGAGAGTTGTTGGGCCTGGAGCCACGCCTCTGGGCCTGCAAAGGCATTCGGAAAATGCTCGCTGTCCGTCCCCCAGACCTGGATCTTGAGCACCTCTTCAGCAAATTGCGCGAGTTCTCCATAGGACATCATACGCTTGACCTCAAAGAGCAGGTTCGCTATTTCTGGTTCGGTGAGGGCGCGCCGCTCTTTCGCTACCAGATGGTGTAAGCGTATGAAACGCAGTCGGTAGGCGAAGTCTGCATCTGGCGGACACAAGCAGAGAGGATGTTCTGATGCGAGCTGTTCGCTCCAGGAAACGTCAGCAACGGGAACCGTGTCCCCATGCTCGACCACCCACCGCAGGTAGGCGTGATGCTGGTGATACCGGAACAGAAGTGCAAATTGCCCTTGAACAGGACTCTGATAGGCACACGTCAAGCGAATGAGGAGGTCGTTGCGCGTCTCGTAGATGTCCCAGGCAAACTCTGTATCGCTTTCTCCTTCGGCCTCGACAAAGAGAAGCCGGACTAGATCCTGGAGATCGAGGTCCTGGCGCGTTGAGGTGTCAACCAGCGCGACTTGCAGTGGCATGGGATCCCTCTGGGAGCCGCTCTCTTCCTCAGATGGAGCGTGGCCTGCGAGAACGCGCACAATGGGAAGTGTGCCAGCGAGAAATTCCTGAACGCTCTGTTTTCCTATGGTTCTTCGCAAGGATTCGCTGCTACCTTTCTCAACCATGCTCTGGTACAGCCTGGCGCGGCCTAGACGTGTTCCAATTGCCATTTTGCTCCCGGCGACGTTCTCCCCGCATGGACAGCATCTAGCGCCATTGTATCTCTTTGCGTGAGAACTGAGCAAATGCTCAATTGGATCAGCCTGTTGGCCACCAGGCGAGGGCGCTGACCCCGGCTTTTTTGCCGCAAAAATCCGAAAACCTGACCCATGTTGCTTCTCCAGAGCAAAGACCGATAGAGAGACTATTCCAATTTGGGGTGCGTTATGATATTACTAACGTTGAGGCGCGTCTATGCTTGTTGCATGGGTACACCTGGTACATGACGTGAAGAGTGGCTCTGGCACTCTTCACGTCATGTACCAGGTGAGTGGCGCCAAATGCTCTCTCGCTTCTCATTACCTTCGTGTACAAAAAAGCAGAAAAAGATGTGCCAATCCTTCTTACCAGAACCGACTAGTGAAAGCCCTGGATTTTGGTGGCGTTTTCAGGTACACTTACTCATGTGAGAAGGTCACCCCAGTAGACGTATCCCTCCGTGTTCACCCTCTTATTTCATGATGAGCAGCGTCTGTGCTCACAGAACCGATCATCCATGTTCATGTGGGCTGTCACGTCAGCCCGCTTTTTGGCATCTAAGTAAACGAAGCAGCGAGCCACAGGAGGTGTCAGGTGGAGACAACTGCTGCCCAGGTAGTCGAGCAACTGATCCAGGAGTACGGCAAACTCGTCTTCCATGTCATCTTTGGCTTGACCAATGACTGGCAGGAGAGTGAGGACCTCACGCAGGAAACGTTCGTGTCGGCCTTCCGCAACATCGAGGCAGCCCGCGCGGCCAGCGGAGCACAGTTTCAAGCCAAGGCCTGGTTGTTGCAGATTGCCCTGAATACGACGCGCATGTTCTGGCGCCGGCGCACGCTTCGTACCCTGCCGTTTTCAGCCCTGCAAAGCGGGCGAGAAGATGGCAGCGGGGAGGGCGAAACACCAGCGCCACACGAGGAGATCCCAGGCGAGGACGATCCAGGCACGCTGATCGCCGAACGCGACCTGGTGCAACGATGCTTGAGTCAACTCTCAGCAACGTATCGCATCCCGCTCCTGCTGTCGATCGTCGCCGGATTCTCCTCGCAGGAGATCGCACGCATGCTGGGCCTGCAAGAAGCGACCGTGCGTCAGCGCCTGGTGCGCGCCCGCAAAGCGTTCCAGGCCGCGTACAGCCGGGAAAGCGATGAGGAACTGCTGACGTCAATACACGCTGCTGCAACGACCAGACACGTCTCCCGGTCGGCCGACCGCCTGGGGCATCGACCTGCTGCTCTGGTTCCGACGCGGCTGTAGTCGCGGGGCAGAGCAGCGGCTTGATGCCAGAAGGGACAGAAAAAGCGAGCGGATCCGCTGTTCGACCAAAGGAGGGGAACAGCATGCATGAGAGCATCTGCTCCCAGCGGGGAAAGCGTTGCCCCCTGGGAGCAGATGCTCTCTAGGACTATCGCACCGGAGGCGGCTGCTCACCTGGTTCCTCGCTGCTGCACGCGTGACGGGTTGGAGGCTGGCGCGTGAGCATTGCTCATGTTTCGTCACCCTCATGAACATGCGCTGAGAGAGACCTGGATTCTGGGCACGCGTGGTGCGCAAGGCTTCCGAAAGGGTTGAACAATATATCGTTTCATCGCTCTTAGCTTCGGTGGGCTTACGGCCCTCTTGCTACGTCATGTGGCTGTCATTGTGCTGCTATGCAGCATCAGAAAGGAGTGGGCTGCTATGCCACGTAGCGCCTTGCGCCATCGTCCCATCGAGAGTGACGCTGATGCACGACAGGGGATGACGGGCATCACCCCGGTGGCCCAGCGTGCTTCTCTCCTGAGCCCCAAGAACACGGAGGAGGATGAGGAAGCCGCATCTGGCAAGACCTCTGCTGCACCTCGTGCAAACACGCCTCGCTCAACGCGGACTGATGCGAGGCGCAGAATCACCCTACGCGCGCACCCTCTGCTGTTACTGGGCCTGGGGATGATCGTCATGCTCGTCTTATGGACAGGGCTGTCCCTGGCCGTCAGCTGGTGGAATACGACCTGGGACGACCTGCACTATGGTCGCCCGCGCACCTTCCAGATTGACGCAGTCGTGGGGCAGAACGACTCGCCAAGTAGTCCGAGCCACTTTATCGCGCTCAACCTCAACGGGCGAATTGAGGTGATCGATTTTCCTGGTGGGGATGTGTCGAAAGCGCGCATCTACACAGGGCCGCAACTCTATGGCGCAGGCCAGGATCTCATCCCGGTCACGCTCAGCTTTGCTGATGTCAATGGCAATCATCATCCAGATATGATTATCCGCTTTCAAGATACACGTATCGTTTATGTCAACGATCATGGAGGATTTCGCCCGGCGACATCTACCGAGTTACAGACTGTGGAACAGTATCTGAAGCGGCATGGGCAATAGCATTTCTGCCTTTCAGTGCTCATTGCGCAGGTGGGAGCCATCTCACTCCTCTCCATCAGGCTCCTCTTCCAGGAGGACCATGACAAGGGTTCCTGCCTTACTGGAATCGACCAGCAGGTCTTCGTGAGCAATGAGGGTTACCTGTTGGCCCTTGTCGAGCTGGATGGGAACCTGCGACCCCGGCAACAGCTTCATATCCCACGCGATCTGGTGACCACCCAGCTCTACCTGGACGTGAACCTCGAACGAGGGAAGTTGCTCACCGGTATCGGTCTGTAGTTTTGTGCTGCGGATCGTGATTGTACCGGATTGCCTGTTGTTTTTCCTTGTCCTGCTCATAGCGATGGTCCTTCCCTGGTAGGTTCAGGAGGAAATTCTTCAAATGCGTTCTTCTTTCCTCATTATTATAAGGAAGGGGTGAGAGCTACTGGTGGAGCGTTGATGGCGGGATTCCCGCTATCGCCTATGAGTTATTGCAAATGGAAGATGTACGTTGCCGTTTTCGGAAGAGATACCTGCCGCACAAGGCTCCTCATGGGAACACATTGACTCTCTGCATGCCAAATGAGGAAGCAGATATCTGCCAAGATTCAGAAACGGAAGAAGATACTTGCCGCGCTACATGAGGATGGTTGGGAAGTGTGTCTCTTGCTCATGCTCCTCGACGCGCGCCAGCGAGCGAGAGAAGCTACCCGTATGGTCGCTTGAACTCTCTCCCCAATGGCCACACCTTGACGGACTGCTCCCCGCCCCCGTACTCGACCAGGCTGGCACTCTCAATATCGAGCGAGAACAGATGAAAATGTGGCTCCTGCCACTCGGTCCTCTCGGAGACGTACCTCCTGCGCACCTGCGGGTCACGAATGTCGATGGCTCGCCCGTGGAGGCTGAACTCCACCTCGTCCCCAGTCGAGGTGCAAATGGGATTGTGAACCACGATGCGGGGATCGTGTAGCAGATCGAGTGCCTTGCGCGAATGCCACATCATCCCCAGGTAGAGGGTTCCGTCCAAGATGCAGGGTTCAACGCAGCTGATGCGGGGGGAGCCGTCCTTGCGGAGGGTGCCGATGAGCGCGACTCCGCTCAGCTCGAACTGTGCTCTCCCAACCGCCGCCATCTCAGGCGCAGCTGCCTCGAACTGCTCCCAGATCATGCCTGCTCTCTCCTTTCTGACCCTTGGGTGCAAGTGTCATCTTACGAACGCATTTTTTCCCTGCATGAACAGCCAGTAGAAAAAGTGTACGATGAAGCACAAGATTTGTCCAGGCTGCTCGCTCTTTGTTTTTGGCTCATCAGTTCACCAGAAGCATGGCAGAGCCAAACTGACGTCCAATCTCTACCCAATCGGAAGATGGAAATTACCGCCGCGGCAAACTCCATGTTCCATTTGCAGTTATCCCAATTCAAATGGTCAGGAGTTCCTCCCATCGGGTCGTGAATCGCTGTGACAGTCGCTCCTGGCGCATTTTCCAGGATCGGGTGGTTCCTTGAGTAGCAAAAAAGAGAGTGTCCCTTCCCCAGATGCGATTGATGGCATCGACGATAGCCATCAATCGCATTTCTTTATAATGACTCCAGAGCGTTACTTCTTGAAAGAGATCGAACTGAATGACTGGCAGCGGAGTGATTCTAGAGAGCGCTATGCCTACCTTTTTATAAGAGTAGTCCTTTCGATAAATTGCGTGCAGACCGACGAGGGCCTGCCTGATCAACTCCGGCGTAAAGGCCGTGGGAAATGGAAGGTCGATCGTAAAGTCGTTGGAGTACTGCGGCGCGTCCCGGTCAAAGCCATTGGTGCGCAGGAAGACCGTCAGGCGAGAGGCCAGCGAGTCCTGTTCGCGTAGCTTCTCAGCGGCACGAGCGATGTAACAACTGATCGCCTCTTGTAGCAGTCCCTCGCTTGTGACCTCATTCCCGAAGGACTTCGCGCAGAGTATTTCCTGCTTCGGCCGTCGAGACATCTCCAGAGGAATGCACGAGGTCCCTTTTAATTCGAGCTGGATTCTGGCCCCGACGACCGTTAGGTATTTTCTGATCCATCGCTCGTCTGCGTCCCTCAGATCTTTGGCGGTCTCGATGCCGTAATTCCGTAAGAACCTGGCATACTTCGAGCCTATGCCCCAGATATCCTCTACTGCAACGCTGGCCAGCGTCTCGCCCAATTGCTCCTGTGTGAATCCGGTGATATCCAACACATCATGGTAGCGCGCGTCGCCGCGGAGCAACTCGCCCGCGATCTTGGAAAGGCCCTTGGTTGATGCGACGGTGACTCTTACCGGAATCCCGACATGCTGATACACACGTGCTTTGACTGCACGCGCGAACTCTGTGAGGTCGTCGATCCCCATATCCGTCAGCTCAGCGAAAGATTCATCGATGGAGTAGATTTCTAAGCGTGGCGCCAGTTCGGCCACCGCGCTCATCATGCGCGAAGAGAGGCTGGCATAGAGCGCATAGTTGCTTGAAAACACTTGCACATCGTGAGCGCGGATGATCTGCCGGCACTGGAAAAACGGCTGGCCGCGCTTCAATCCTAATTTTTTAGCCTCAGCGGAGACGGCCACCAGATTTCCATCATTGTTGGAAAGGACGACAACCGGTTTGCCATAGAGCGCTGTGTTAAACACACGTTCACAACTGCAATAAAAGCTGGCGGCATCCACTAACATAAATATTTTTGGCTTCATCGCACGCGTTGAATGCAGTACGTGACAAGCCCCCAAATCTCATCCTGCGGGCCAAGCTCCATAACGGGGAATGCTGGTGGGTCTGCGACCAGGAACACCTTGCGTTGCCGCACTTGCATGCGTTTCAGCAATAAATCCTGCCCTACTCGCGCTACGACTATCTTATTGTGTTGTCGTTTGACTTGATTAATGGCGCGTTTCTGCCAGGATTAATGCCGAGACTTGCGGGTTCAACATGAGTGTGGCCGTTTGACCAACATGAGTGTTGCCGCGACTTCAAAGCTCATAGCCCAATTCTTGTAAAGCCGCACGCCAGGCATCCTTTGCTTCAGACAGACGCATCAAAGCGCCAGGAAGGAGGATTCTGAGTCTCCGATGGGATG
>WNGK01017732.1_pt1 | contig 10127 bp, 10 predicted proteins | sample 5400601 | NCBI WGS metagenome assembly WNGK01 (sample SAMN13153376, study PRJNA577476) | soil metagenome | isolation source: 60 cm soil or saprolite under Garry oak tree replicate 1 | place: USA:California | collected 2016-06-15 | reverse complement strand
GCTGAAGCGGCTCGTGAAGCAGTTGCCCGGAAAATATTTCGTGAAACTCGCCTAACCTCGCCCGCGACCTGCTCTTCCCCCCGTTTGCAAGGTCTTCAATATCAATGTCTAAATCCCTGATCATCGCGGAAAAACCGAGCGTGGCGAGCGATCTCGCCCGCGCTCTGGGTGGTTTCAAAAAGGAAGGCGACCATTTCGAGAGCGAGCGCTACGTCATCTCATCTGCGCTTGGCCATTTGGTCGAATTGGCCTTGCCGAGCGAGCTCGACGTGAAGCGCGGGAAGTGGAGCTTCGCCAATCTCCCGATTATCCCGGACGAATTTCAGCTCCGGCCGATCGAGAAAACGAAAGCCCGCTTCAACATGCTCAAGCGCCTGATGCAACGCCACGATGTCGATCTCCTGATCAACGCTTGCGACGCCGGACGTGAAGGCGAGCTGATTTTCCGGTATCTGGTCAAACTCAGCGGCGTCCAAAAACCGATCCGCCGTTTGTGGTTGCAGTCGATGACTACGGACTCGATCCGCGAGGCGTTCAATCATTTGCGCTCCGAAGAGGAAATGGTGCCGCTCTCGAAGGCGGCGGTCTGTCGATCCGAAAGCGACTGGCTGGTCGGGATCAACGGGACACGCGCCATGACCGCATTCAACAATCGCACCGGCGGTTTTCAGCTGACTCCGGTTGGTCGCGTCCAAACGCCCACCCTCGCCATTCTGGCCGAGCGCGAAGACAAGATTCATCACTTCAAGCCGCGCAACTATTATGAGGTGTTCGGCGATTTCGAAGTCAAAGCCGGCTCGTATCGCGGCCGCTGGTTCCGGGAAGATTTCGCGAAAGACGGCGACGAAGACGCACGCCCGGAACGGATTTGGGACAAGACGACGGCGGATGAAATCAAAAACCGCTGTCTCGGCAAAACCGGCGTTGCGACTGAAGAACGTAAGCCAACCACCCAAGCGCCGCCGCTTCTTTACGACCTGACTAGTTTACAGCGGGACGCGAATGGTCGCGGCTTGAGCGCCAAACGCACCTTGCAGATCGCGCAGCAACTTTACGAACGGTTCAAAGTCATTACTTATCCGCGGACCGACTCGCGCTATTTGCCGGAGGATTACATCCCGACGGTAAAATCGACCTTGAGCAGGATCGAGAATCCGCATGCGCGCACCGTTCTCGACAAAAATTGGGTCAAACCTTCAAAGCGGACTTTCAACAACGCTAAGATTTCGGATCACTTCGCCATCATTCCGACCGGCACGGCGCCGCACGGGCTCGATGAGGTCCAGCAGAAAATCTACGACATGATTGTGCGCCGCTTTATCAGCGGCTTTTTCCCGGCGGCGCAGTTCGAGGTGACGACCCGAATCACGCGAGTGGAGAAAGACGCTTTTAAGACCGAAGGCAAAGTCATCAAAGATCCCGGCTGGCTGGCGGTTTACGGACGCGAAGCGGCTTCAGAAGAGCAGGGCGAAGAGTCGCTGGTGGCGATTTCGCCCAACGAACCCGCCAAAGTCCTCGACATCGAGGTTAGGCAAAACGAAACGAAACCGCCCGCGCGTTTCACGGAAGCAACGCTGCTTTCGGCAATGGAAGGCGCCGGCAAACTGGTCGAGGACGAGGAACTGCGCGAAGCGATGCGCGAGAAAGGTCTCGGCACTCCGGCCACGCGCTCGGCGATTATCGAAGGTTTGATTCACGACGGTTACGTTCACCGGCAAGGGCGAGACTTGATCGCGACTGCGAAGGGACTCGCGCTGATCACGCTTTTACGCGGCATCGGCGCGACCGAGTTGTGTTCGCCGGAAATGACCGGCGAATGGGAATCCAAACTCAAGCGGATGGAGAAAGGCGCGATGAAGCGCAACGATTTCATGGCGCATATCAAGAAGTTCACCCGCGAAATCGTTGAGAAGGCAAAAAATTTCGAGGGCGATAGTGTGAGCGGAGATTTCGAGCCGCTTGACGTGAAATGTCCGAAGTGCGGCGGCGGACCATTCGATGAAAGTTACCGCACCTTCAAATGCCGATCCTGCGAATTGATTGTCTGGAAAACAATGGCCGGACGATTGTTCGAGCGTTCGGAACTGGAAAAACTTTTAACTGAGAAACAAGTCGGCCCGCTCGAAGGTTTCAGAAGCAAAGTTGGGCGTAAGTTCAATGCGACTGTTAAACTCGGCGAAGATTTCAAACCGGCCTTCGATTTTGGCGAAAACGGTCACGATCAACCCATTAAGATCGACACAGAGAAGCACGAAGCGCTCGGGCTTTGTCCAATTTGCCAGAAAGGTCAGGTTTACGTGCTGGATCGCGCCTATGCCTGCGAGAACGCGGTTTCCAAGGAAAAGACCTGCACCTTCCGCATCAGCAAGAACATCCTGCACCGCGAAATTCCGAGAGAGCAGGTGCAAAAATTGATTACGACCGGAAAAACCGATTTGCTCCCGAAGTTTGTTTCCAAGAAAGGTCGCCCATTCTCGGCGCACCTTAAATTGGAAAACGGGAAAGTCGGTTTCGAATTCGCCGAAAGAAAACCAAAGAAGAGTGCGCCGCGTAAAGCAGTCGCGGCCTGACCGAACAACAATTCCAAGCGTTAAAGATCGTTGACGCCACAACGCGTGGTGTGTAAATAGCCATTTAACACTATGCGTTGCCCCAAGTGCGGCTCGCGTGATGACAAAGTAATCGATTCACGTCAGTCTCGCGATAGCTCCAGCATTCGCCGGCGCCGCCAATGCCTCAAATGCGGATATCGCTTCACCACTTACGAGGAGATCGAGCGCTCCGACTTGCGCGTGGTGAAGCGCGATCGCACCCACGAGCCGTTCGATCGCCGCAAGCTGGCCGGGAGCATTGCCAAAGCTTTCGAAAAGCGTTCCACCAGTTTGCTGACGCTCGAGCAGCTCGTCGATGAAATCGTGCACGATTTGGAAACCGGCGGCCGCGAGGTCCAATCCATCGCGATTGGGGCAAAGGTCCTCGAAAAATTGCGCGGCATCGATGAAGTCGCGTATCTCCGTTACGCCTCGGTTCATCGCCGCTTCGAAGATGTCGATCAATTCGTCGACGCTATCCACGCATTGGGCAAGACGGCCAAGCCTGATTCAAAGCAGCGTGAATTATTTCCACCCGATCAAGTGAACCATGGTCGCGTTTAAAGAAGAGTTTCCATATTTGCGCTGCGATTCAGGTCAGCTTTTTGAGTTCGACCGCAATTGGTTGCACGCCGCGATCAATCGCGCCGCCGATCAGGCCGGTTATCCGAGTTGGTGGCTGACCGAACACGTCACCGAGAGCATCGCGTTTTATTTGCATCTTCGTAACGACGAGAACGTCGTCGCCTTCAAGCAGCTTCAAGAAACAGTGCAGTACGTCCTGAAAGCGATCGGCTACAAGGAAATCATTCCCTATTTCGCACCGGCGCCGCCTCCCATTTCGATTTCGTTGGTTGATATCGCGCATCAAGCTGGCAGCGGTTATGAGCTCGCCTTTTTTGATCTTCTTGAAAAACGACTCAGTTCGTTAATCGAGACCGGCGTGGACAATTTGCAGCTCTGTTCGTTGCAGTCGTGTGTAAAACATTTGCGCTGCACCCGAGTCTGGACACGCGCATGCGACTCTTTACGGGAAGAAATTGTTTGCTTCATTCGTGAGCGACTGACATCGACGACCAGTGAGCGGCTAAAATGTTCGCTGCGGTGATTCCTCAGTCCGACAATTTGCCATGACGATCTTCGAAAAAATTATCGCACGTGAGATCCCGGCGAAAATTATTTGGGAGGATGACGACGCGATTGCTTTTCATGATGTAAATCCACAAGCCCCGGTCCATGTGCTGATCGTTCCTAAAAAAGTAATCCCGCGTTTGGCCGCCGCCACTGAAGCCGAGCGCGCCAGTCTTGGGAAATTATTGCTGGTCGCGGGTGAGCTGGCGAAAAAACTCGGCGTGGAAAAAACCGGCTATCGCGTTGTCATCAACAGCGGACCGGACGCGGGCGAAAGCGTGCCGCATTTGCACGTTCATTTGTTAGGCAAACGCGCTCTCGCCTGGCCGCCCGGGTAAGGCTTGTCCTGAGCGCAGTCGAATGGATCGACACTAGATGCCTGCAACGCTCGACCCTGTCCGGCCGATCAAGCTGGACGAAATCAAAGACGCGCGGCAGCGGATCGCGCGAACAATCGTCCGGACGCCGCTCGTTCCTTTGGAGCTTGGTCCAAACTTTCCGGATATTCGATTGAAGCTGGAGAATCTCCAACCGATTAACGCTTACAAGTTGCGCGGCGCTGCCAATGCAGTCGCGCTTCTCTCTGAACGAGATCGCAAACGCGGCGTCTGGACGATCAGCGCGGGAAACGCAGGGCAGGGGGTCGCGTACGCCGCACGACAGGCCGGTGTTCCTTGCACCGTGGTCGCGATCGAAACTGCGCCCGAATCGAAGCTCGCGCGAATGCGCGAACTCGGCGCACGATTAGTTCTCGTTTCGTACGACGTCGCTTGGAAAGCGCTCGATGATCGCGCGTTTCCCGGCGTCGATGGAACATTCGTTCATCCGTTCGACGATCACAATTTCATCGCCGGTCACGGAAGCATGGGTCTTGAGATTTTGGAAGATGCACCGGACACGAACGCGATTATCGCTAGCATTGGCGGTGGCGGGTTAATCACCGGAGTGGCGAGCGCGATCAAGGCAATCAAACCGAAGGTTAAAATTTTCGGTGCCGAACCCGAAACAGCTGCGCCGGCAGCGTTGTCGTTCGCCAAAGGTTCGCCGCAGATTTTCAAAAACTGGAAAGCGTCGTTCGTCGATGGAGCGGGTGGCCAGAGCATGTTCCCAAGAATGTGGGAGCGCATGAAGCCGCTGGTGGACGATTACATCGTCGTCACTTTGGAAGAAACGAAGAAGGCGATGCGAATGATGGCTGAAAAAGCACGAATCATTTCTGAAGGTGCCGGCGCGCTGCCATTGGCCGCCGCGTTGACTGGAAAAGCAGGCAAAGGTCCGATCGTCGCCATCGTTTCCGGTGGCAACATCGACATGAAGAAGTTCTTCGAACTGATCGGCTGATCAGCTCAGTGGCCGATCACCATCGTTTCATGGCAGCCAGCGACATTGGCGACGAGTAATGCAACCAGAATGACGTAGAGAACCACTGTTCTCATCACGGTTTTCGAGCGGAAGTAGAAATAACCGTGAACAACGTAGACCGCGTAACCGCCAATCAGCACTCCCCAACCGCCCGCATTCGCAGCGTGGCGATTAATCACGGCGACAAGACCAAGCGGAAACATCCATGCGAGCGCCCAAAGTCCTGGAGCCGTTAAAAGCAACGCGATAATCCAGGCCGCCACGTACGCGATAATCTTATAGCGAAGTCGGACTGGATTAGCTTTCTCGGATTCCTCGGCGTTCGGTTCGGACATTTATTCTTTCACCACCACCGGTGTGCCGACGGATGCGGCGTTGAAGAAATGTTCGGCCATGCCTTTGGGCAAGCGGATGCAGCCATGGGAGGCCGCAAATGGCGGGACGTAGCCCTCGTGCATTGCGTAACCTCCTCGGAAGAACATGGCATATGGCATTCGCGCGCCATCGAAATGCGAGCCACGAGGTCGTCGGTCCTTCCGCGAGTCGATGTTCTGCTTCACAACATTACCTGCGTCATCGACATAATCGCCAAAAATGGTCGAGACGTGATTTCGATCTTTGTCCAGAACGGTGTAATGACCAGGCGGTGTGGAAAAGCCCGGTTTTCCGGTGGAGACGGTGGATTCGCCGACGAGATTTTTGCCTCTGTAGAAATAGGCCTTCTGCTCACCGATATGAACAATCATGCGCGGCTCACCACCGCGGGCGCCTTCATCATTCCACCAACCCGGCGCTGGTGTCGGCATTATGGCCGCGAGTGGCTTTTGTATCTGCTGCGGCATCTCCTCGCAGCTGCAAAACAAAACCGCGATCGCTCCCACCAGCGCGAATTGAAGTAACCGGGCCTGTTTCATAAAGCGGCGCATATTAACGCGCAGTTGGTTAGGCGGTGCAATACGAAACATTGAAATACTGGTTCCAGCGTCACGCTGGTTTGACCATCCGCATCGATCGAAATACGCTCGTTTCATGGCCACGCTCACCAAGCCTCCGTCCTCATCTCCCAAAGAACGCGCGCCGCGCGCCGTTCAGCCGCCGATTAATCTGCAAAATTGGATCGAAGAAAATCGCGAAAAATTCAAGCCGCCGGTCAGCAATCGCTATCTTTACGACGGGCGCGATTTTTTTGTGATGGTGATCAAAGGCCCGAACGCGCGGAACGATTTTCACTTGGTCGACTCCGAAGAATATTTTTATCAGCTCAAAGGCGACATCAAAGTGCGCATCCGGGAAGGCGACCGCATTGTCGATCATATCGTGCGCGAAGGCGAAACCTTCTTCATTCCGCCGAATGTTCCGCATGCCCCCGTCCGCCCGCCCGACACGATCGGCGTCGTCGTCGAGCGACGACGGCCGCCAGGCGAGCACGAACACGTGATCTTTTACTGTGAAAAATGCGGAGCGCTGGTTGAAGACATCGATTTCGATTGCGCCGATATTGTCGAGCACTTCAGCAAAGCAATGCTCGATTTTTGGAATGACGATGCGCGCCGCACATGCAAGAAATGCGGCACGAAGGTTCCACAGCCCGAACCCGTCAAACCATTCAAGAAGTGATCAGTGACAAGGGACGAGTTTGCAAACAACACCGTCTTCTAACCTTCAGCTTCTCGTTACTGGCCACTCATCACCCGTAACTTTCTTGATCTCTGCCTTCGTCGCCTCAAGCAGGGAGAGGATTGAGGTGAGGGGGTCGATTCGCTCTTGTCACTCGTCACTTGTCACACTTCACTTGCTTTAAGTGAAGATCGACATTCACACCCACATTCTCCCGCGCAATTGGCCCGACCTCGACGCGAAATACGGCTACAGCGGCTTCGTTAGGCTCGATCACTACAAACCGTGCTGTGCTCGGATGATGATCGGTGAGCGCGTTTTTCGCGAGATCACCGACAACGTTTGGGATCCGAAACGTCGCATCGAGGAGTGCGACCGAGAGAAAGTGTCGATGCAGGTGCTTTCGCGAACTCGAACGATGTATCCGTGAATTGGGATTGCGCGGCGCGCAGATTGGCACGCACGTGGACGCGAACCCTCACACCGGTCGCATCGACACCTTGAATTTGGACAATGCGTCGTTGCAGCCCGTCTGGAGTGTGGCCGAGCAACTTGGCGGGGCGATCTTCGTTCATCCGTGGGACATGCTCGGCAGAGAGCGCATGCCGAATTACTGGCTGCCTTGGCTCGTCGGAATGCCGGCCGAAACGTCGCTCGCCATCTGCTCGATGATTTTTGGCGGCGTGTTCGAGCGATTTCCGAAACTTCGCGTCGCCTTTGCCCATGGCGGTGGCGCGTTCCCATTCACAATCGGACGAATCGAACACGCATTTCAAGTGCGTCCGGATTTGGTTGCGATCGATAACACAAAAAACCCAAGAAGCTATCTCGCGCGTGGCAATATGCCGGCGCGGTTTTTTGTCGATTCCCTCGTCCACGACCCTGACGCGCTGAAACTACTGCTCAGATTATTCGGACCGCGGCGCGTTGCGTTCGGTTCGGATTATCCGTTCCCGCTCGGGGAAGCGCACCCGGGCAAACTCATCGACTCGATTAAATTCTCTGCAAGAGAAAAGGCGCAAGTTCTCTCCGGCACCGCCCGCGAATTCCTCGGTCTCTGATTTCGAAATTCGACATTCGTGCTTCGTCATTCCGCGGCCCTTTGTGCCGCGGTCACATCTCGTGCCTGATCGCCCAGAGATCGTGGAAGATTGGCTTAAACAATGATTCTTTTAGGAATGGCACGCCGGGAGATCCGCCGGTGCCTTTTTTCGCGCCGATCGTGCGCTCCACCAGTTTGATGTGGCGATAGCGCCATTCCTGCAGTCCCTCATCGAAATCGGTCATGAGTTCGAACAGGATCGAGACTTCGGGTAAACTTTTGTAGAGCCGCAAAATTTCTTTCTGGACCTGCTCATTTGGTCCGTTCGGTTGCGAAAGGTCCCGGTTTTTCAATTCGGCGGGAATCTTCGCGCCGCGCTTTTCCAGAAAATCGTAGAAATGATCGATCACCGTGCGTTCGCGCAGTCGTTGCTGCAGCCGATCCGCGCCTGGAAAATCCGGCTTCACGTATTTCAACGTCGATTCGCGTTTGTAACCGAGCACGAACTCGATCTCACGGAACTGAATCGATTGAAAACCGGACGCCGTCTCCAGCCGGTCGCGAAAACTCGAGAACGACGTCGGCGTCATCGTCTCGAGAATGTCGATCTGCGCCACCAACACTTTCATGATCGTCCGGACCCGTTTGAAGGAATGAATCGCGCCGAACAAATCGCCCGCTGAAAAATCCTTTTTTATTTTCTCAAACTCATGGAGCAACTGTTTGAACCAAAGCTCATAGGTTTGATGAATGATGATGAACAACATCTCATCGTGCTCCGGCGGCGTTGACCGCGGCTTCTGCAGCGTGAGCAACTTCTCCAGATCAAGATAATTTGCGTAAGTCAGCGGCGGCATTTCTGAATGCTCTACGCCGCATGCGCGCACGTCAACACGCGCGACAGCCTAAGCTCAGCAGTTGAGGTTACGTCCGGAGCGCGCGGACGGGATCGATCCGCGTGGCGCGACGAGCGGGCAGAAAACATGCGATCAGCGCAACCGCGAGCAGAATGATCAACGCCAGACCGAAAGCGACCGGATCGCGCGGACTTACTTTGTAAAGCAGATTGCTCATCAAGCGGGTGAGCAGAAGGGCTGCTACTCCACCGATCGCGATTCCCGCGATTGTTAACCGCAATCCCCGTGAAAGAACCAACCGGAGAATGTCTTGTGCTCCCGCGCCGAGCGCCATTCGCATGCCGAGCTCACGCGTCGCTTGCGAAACCGAATACGACATCACCGCATACAATCCGATCGAGGCCAAAAACAAAGCCATCGCGCCAAAGATCGCGATCAATGTGGCGGCGAGCCGCTGCGTGTAACCCTTCCTGTCCACTTGTTCTTGCACTCGGAATGGAGCGGTCGGCGCCAGCGTAGCATCGAGCGCTTTCACTTCACGCGCGAGCGCACCGCTGATCGCCGCCGGAGTCTCGCGCGTGCTGATAAGAAGGTTATTGCTGACAAAGAAGTTCTGTCGCGTCGGCACATAGAAAAATGCCCTGGGTAGCTCCAGCTTGTTCTCGTAATTCACGTTTCTTGCCACGCCGACAATCTGCAGCCAACGATCCTTTAGCTTTAGTCGCTGCCCGATCGGATCCTTTCCCTGCCAATACTTAGCAGCCATCGTTTCATTGATGATAGCTACTGGCACTGCGTTCTCGTCATCCATGCGTTGGAATTCGCGTCCAGCTACAATTGGAATACGTAAGGTTTTAAAGTAATCCTCAGCTACTTCGTTGTAGGATACGTTTAGTTGCTCGTCGGGCGCGGGTTGATAGCCGTCGATCTGCAGTGGCGCGGAAGAGAAAACGCCGTAACTAAACGGCATCAATCGCGTCAGAGTCGCCGATTCGACACCAGGAATTTCGCGGACGCGGTCAAGTAACTGCGTGTGGAATGCCCTAGCCCGTTCCAAGTTGTAGCCAGCGGAGAACAAGTCGGCGCCTGACACGATTACATCGGTAGAGAAACCCGGGCTGGCATTCTGCATTCGTTGCAAGCTTTGCAAGATCAAGCCCGTGCCAGCCAGCAAGACGAAACTTAATGACACCTGAACCAGAACCAGACTGGAGCGCAGACGCGAGCGGCTGCTACCACCTACTACCCCACCGCCCTCGGTTTTGAGCGCGCCAGAAAGATCGACATGACTCGCCTGAATCGCCGGCACGAGCGCAAAGAGCATGGTAGCTCCGATGCAGATCGCTACACTCACCACCAGCACACGCCAGTCGATTTGTCCTGGAAAGTCAGTTACGATTCCGGCCGCAGGTGAAGGGAACGCGAGGACGAGCGCGTTGCGACACCAATACGCCACGGCGATTCCACCGACGGCGGCGATCAAGGCAAGAAGCAACCCTTCAGTGAAAAGTTGTTTAATCAAACGAC
>WNGK01009293.1_pt1 | contig 10128 bp, 8 predicted proteins | sample 5400601 | NCBI WGS metagenome assembly WNGK01 (sample SAMN13153376, study PRJNA577476) | soil metagenome | isolation source: 60 cm soil or saprolite under Garry oak tree replicate 1 | place: USA:California | collected 2016-06-15 | reverse complement strand
TGAGATGGAACCGCGTTTCGCCGATGCCGGCTGCGCCGTGGTCTCGAATTCAAGCGCACTGCGCATGCAGGAAGACGTGCCGCTCGTCATCCCTGAAGTCAACGGCGGACACATCAAGCTGATCGACATCCAATCCTGGCGCAAGAAATCCGGCGGGTATGTCGTGACTAATCCCAACTGCTCCGCAATCGGTCTGGTGCTGGCTCTGGCACCTCTGCACCAGCAGTTCGGTCTCGAGACCGTGATGGCCGTGACCATGCAAGCCGTCAGCGGCGCCGGATATCCCGGCGTAGCTTCGCTCGACATCCTGGGCAATGTGATCCCCTACATCCGTAACGAAGAAGAAAAGATGGAGGAAGAAACGAAAAAACTGCTCGGCCAGCTCAACGGCTCCAAAATAATCCCCGGCGCATTTGCCATGAGCGCTCAGTGCAACCGCGTAGCCGTCGAAGACGGACACACCGAATCGATCTCCATCCGCCTGAAGAAAAAAGCCAAGCCGCAGGAAATTATCGACGCCTGGAACGGCTATCGCGCCGAGCCGCAAGAATTGAAATTACCCAGCGCTCCCGAGCGCCCCATCGTCTACCTCGAAGCCGCCGACCGTCCGCAGCCCCGCTTCGACGTCGACATGGGTGCCGGCATGACCACCGCTGTCGGACGTCTTCGCCCCTGCGGCGTGCTCGACTGGAAATTTACCGTGCTCTCGCACAACACCATCCGCGGCGCCGCCGGAGCCGCCGTGCTCAACGCCGAACTGCTAAAAGCGAAGGGCTACCTGGGATGAGCGCTTGCTCAGCTGGATGCGGTGTTCCGGTGACGCAGTCGGTCTATTTTCGGCCTCATAGCCGATGGCGTCATCCTGAGCGTAGCCGTTCTTCAGGCGGAGCGAAGGATCTCGCGAGCAGCGGCGCAGCAGTATTGTCCACCGCCATCCATCGCTCCACTCCTTCGTCCAGGACGCTCCGCCCATGATCGTCATGAAGTTCGGCGGCACTTCCGTCGAAGACGCCAAGGCCATCGACCGCGTCGCCGCAATCGTCCAAGGGCGCCTGCCGCAGAAGCCCGTGGTCGTCGTCAGCGCGATGGCCAAAGTCACCGACACGCTGCTGACCATGGCCCGCGCCGCCGGGGAAGGCGAGCGCAAGACCGCGCTCAAACTTTGCCGCTCGCTCCAGGAGCGCCACTACAACACCGCCAGCGAACTGCTGGGCACCGCGCGCTTCACCGAATTCCACTCCGAACTGGGCACGGATTTCGAATCCCTCGACGAACTCCTGCGCGGAATTTCTGCCGTCGGCGAAATCACTCCCCGCACTACCGACCACGTCGCCGCCTTCGGCGAGATGCTATCGAGCAAGATTGTCGCTGCCGCATTCGCCGCCCGCGGCCTCAACGGAATCCATGTCGACTCTCGCGAAGTCCTGGTCACTGACAACAACTACATGCAAGCGGTCCCCCAGTATGAAGACACGAACACCAAGCTTCAAGAGAAAGTTCAGCCTCTGCTGCAAGCCGGCCAGGTGCCGGTGATGGGAGGCTTCATCGGCGCAAATCGCGCCGGCATCACCACCACCATCGGACGAGGCGGGTCGGATTTTTCCGCCGCCATCATCGGCGCCGGCCTTGGAGCCGAGCGCATCGAGATATGGACCGACGTTGACGGCATCCTCACCACCGACCCCAGAATCTGTCCCGAAGCGCGGCGGATCAAAGTCATCAGCTTCGACGAGGCCGCCGAGCTCGCGTATTTCGGCGCGAAAGTCCTGCACCCGGCGACGGTGCTGCCGGCCATCCAGAAAAATATTCCCGTCTACGTGCTCAACTCGCGCAATCCGTCGTGCGAAGGCACCCGCATCACCACGCGCGCCCCGCAGGGCAAGAACATCTTCAAGGCCATTGCCGCCAAAAAGCGCATCACCATCGTCGACGTGGCCGCCCCCCGCATGCTGCTGGCCCACGGATTCTTGCGCTCGATCTTCGAGGCCTTCGACCGCCACAAAGTCGCTGTCGATGTGGTCTCAACTTCTGAAGTAAGCGTTTCTTTGACGGTCGATTCCAATCAGGCAATCCCCGCGCTGGCGGCTGACCTGGCCAAGTTGGCCGACGTAAAATACGAAGGCCGCAAAGCCATCGTCTGCCTGGTTGGCGAGAACCTGCGCGAGACTCCCGGAATAGCGGCCCTGGTTTTTCGCGAACTGGCCGACAAAAAGATCCGCATGATTTCGCAGGGCGCCTCGGAAATTAACCTGACGTTCGTGATCGAAGAAGACGAGGTCCCTGACGTAATTCGGCGCCTGCACAAAACATTTTTCTCGGAGCTCGACCCCGAAGTATTCGCATAACGAGTGGCAGCACGGGAAGAACCACGGGTGCGGGTGCCCCATGTCTCGCTTCCTTTGCGAGACATGGGGACTTCCAGTCTCGTACACGAACGAAATCGGCGGGACGAGTCGATTGCGTGCGATAACATTAAGGGCAACTGCCGACATGAACCTTCTCCTCCTAGGCCGCGGCAAGACGGGATCGCTAGTTGCAGACGTGGCCCAAGAGCGCAAACACCACATCCAAATCGCCGGCGCCAAAGAAAACGTCGCCGGCACAGCGCTCACCCCAGATAACCTCCGTGAGATCGACGCCGTGATCGACTTCACTGCCCCCCACTGCGTCCTCGCCCACATCGAAGCCTGCGTGAAAGCCGGCAAGAACATGGTCGTAGGCACCACGGGCTGGCACAAAGAAATCGATACCGTCCGCACCCTGGTCGAGCAGCACAAAACAGGATTCGTCTACGCCGCTAATTTCTCCATAGGCGTAAACCTCTTCTTCGACGCCGTCCGCGCCGCCGCCGCAGCTCTGCGCCACGATTACACCGGACAGATTTTCGAACGCCACCACGTCCAAAAGAAAGATGCCCCCTCCGGCACCGCCATCCAGATCCAGCACCTGATTCGCGAGGCCAGCGGCCAAGATGAAACTCTCGAAATCACGTCCTTCCGCGAAGGCGACGTAGTCGGCCTGCACGAAGTCGTCCTCGAATCTCCCGCAGACCGAATTTATCTCTGCCACGATGCCAAGTCCCGCCGCGGCTTCGCCGAAGGCGCAGTCCGCGCCGCCGAGTGGCTGGCAGGCAAAAAAGGCTTCCACGATTTCAAAGATATCTGGCGGGACTTGTAGCTACCGGAATCCGGGAAGGGCACGGCTTCCAGCCGTGCCGTTAGGGCGAGGAATGACGCCGGCTTTAGCCGCTGAGGGCCACGTAAGTAGTAGGGCCCTAACGACTCTCAGTTCGGGCGAGCCGCGAAACGGCATCGCCCGACCAGGCGTGATCTGCTTTGATCCAACTGCCATCCTTTGGATTGTCGAAGTTCGGGAAGTTTGTCCGGCAATATCCACGTCGTAAGCCGAAGTCGAACGTCGCATGCGGATAATCGTTGATCAACAATGCACACTTCATTCCATCGTCGGACCAAACAATCTTGATCTGAGACGGCTTATCGCGATCAACAACGTTTGCAACGTTATAGATGTGAACCGCGTCAACAATCGGGTCCGCAGACCGAGAGAAATCCACGGCGTCGAAGTAGCCTGTTTCACCCTCGTCCTCAAAGAAGGCGCTGTAACGGCCGTTGGGTGAGTCTTGCGGGATGATGATGGGAGTTCCGACTGTCAGTGTTTCTTCGGCCACGTTCTTGCCCTCACTCCTATGCACATGATAATAGTCCGAGAGAGCGCGCATCGGCACGCCACAGTTTTCCCTCGTCCCCCCATTCGCGTTATCTTATTCCTATGCACCTCCGTGGCTGTGGCACCGCACTCGTAACTCCCTTTCATCAGGATGGCTCCATCGACGACGCTGCTCTGCGCAATCTTGTCGCGTGGCAAGTCGAGTCCGGCATTGATTTTCTGGTACCCTGCGGCACCACCGGCGAGACTCCAACTCTCACCCATGACGAATGGCTGTACGTAATCGACACGACGATTGAAGTCGTCGCCGGACGCGTCCCCATCGTCGCCGGCGCGACCTCCAACTCCACCCACGACGCGGTCGAGAAGGCCAAAGAGATCGCCGCACGCCCGGGAGTGAACGCCATCCTCACTGCCTCGCCGTACTACAACAAACCCACGCAGGAGGGCCAGTATCGCCATTTCAAGGCCATCGCCGAAGCAGTCAGCGACAAGCCCATCATTCTCTACAATGTGCCGGGACGCACCGCGGCGAACCTCGAACCTGCAACCCTGGCCCGCCTCGCCGAGATTCCCAACATCGTCGGCGTCAAAGAAGCCAGCGGCAATATGACCCAAATTGCCGAAGCGATCAGCCTTGTGCCCGAAACGTTTCTCGTCTTCTCCGGGGACGACGCGGTCACGCTGCCGGTCATCGCGCTCGGCGGCGTCGGCATCGTTTCCGTCGCCTCCAACGAAATCCCGCACGAAATGGCGTCGCTCACCCGCGCCGCCCTCTCGAACGACTGGGCCGCAGCGCGCACTCTGCATCGCAAATATCTGCCGCTGATGCAAGCCAACTTCATCGAATCGAGCCCGCTGCCGGTAAAAGCCGTGCTCGCCATGATGGGCAAGATCGAGGAAGTCTACCGTCTGCCGCTTTTGCCCATGCGCCGCGACACCCGCTCGCGTCTGCAAAAAATCGCCACCGAAGTCGGATTGATCACCAAGCCCGCCAGTCCCGCCGCCGAAGCGCAAGAATTTTTCATCTACGAAAACTGGGCTGCCGGCCCGCGCAAGATCGTCCTGCACCGCGCATCATGCGGCCAATGCAGCCACGGCAAGGGACGTCCCGCCGGCCACGACGTAAACCACGCCCGCTGGCACGGCCCCTACGCGACGCTGCCCGAAGCCCGCGAGACCGCCCATGCCATGACCGGCGTCCTGATCCGCAGCGAGTGCAAATGCCTGTAATAGAAATTGCTGATTTCTGATTGTTGATTGTTGATTTCTGATTGTCTGATTGCAGAACCACGAAGACGTCATCCTGAACGGAGCCGTTCTTCAGGCGAAGTGAAGGATCTCGCGCAGATCGACACCAATCGGAGAAAACTTGTCACTTCAGTGTCACACGTTTTGACAAATCAGCAATCAGCAATCAACAATCAACAATTCATGCCGTCCCTAAAATCCTCCATCGAGCGCCTCGCTTCTCAAGGCGAAGTCGAGCACGATCCCGACGCACGCCGCACGTTCCTGGAATTCCGCGACCAACTCACCCAGGGCAAAATCCGCGCCGCCGAAAAACTCGGCGAACACAAAGACGCCCGCTGGACCGTCAACCCCTGGGTCAAGCAAGGCATTCTCCTCGGATTCCGCCTCGGCGAACTCGCCGACATGACCTCCGGCCTCTCCTTCGTCGACAAAGATACCTTCCCTGCCCGCCAGTTCACCATCGCCGATCGCGTACGCGTCGTGCCCGGCGGTTCGTCCGTACGCACCGGAGCCTACGTCGCCCCTTCGGTCATCTGCATGCCGCCCATGTTCATCAACGTGGGCGCCTACGTCGACGAAGGCACCATGATCGACTCGCACGCTCTGGTCGGCTCCTGCGCGCAAATCGGCAAACGCGTTCACCTCAGCGCCGCCGCGCAGGTCGGAGGAGTTCTCGAACCCATCAACGCCGCCCCCGTCATCATCGAAGACGACGTGCTGGTCGGCGGCAATTGCGGAATTTACGAAGGCACTCTGGTGCGGGCACGCGCGGTGCTCGGCGCCGGAACAATTCTCACCCGCTCAACTCCGCTCTACGACCTGGTCCGCGGCGAAGTCTACTGCGCAACGCCCGACGCACCCCTTGAAGTCCCGGAGAACGCCGTCGTCGTCCCCGGCTCGCGCGCCGTAAAAAAAGGTCCTGCCGCAGAATGGAATCTCTCGCTCTACACCCCGGTCATCGTGAAGTACCGCGACGAAAAAACCGACCGAGGAATCGAGCTGGAAGACTGGCTGAGGTAAACAGTTGAAGCTGCACGGCCCATTCCACCGCACCAGCCTCTCATTAGGCATGTTGCTAGTTCTCACGTGCGGAATCCGCTGCCTCGCCCAAGAGCGCGAGGTGCTGTGCAGCAATGGCGACGGAGGTTTCCAGGCTGAATCCGCCTCTGGCATAACCGTGAACGTCGCGGCGTCAAAAGTCGGTGGACTCTCGACGCGTGCCTGTGAGGGAACCCTGAGGTGGGAAAAGCAAAATGCAACGATCGCAACCAACGCCACGCAGATCGACATTGACGCCTTCGGTACAGACCTGGGCTTGGGCGTTCCAATCGCCGCGTTTCAAGTAAAGAATTCCGGCACGCAGTGTTGCATGGAATACGAAATATATTCGCTGGAGAAGCCACCACGCCTTCTGCGCACCATTACCGGCGGAGACTTCTTCAGTGCGGCAGACACAGATCTGGATGGCCGCGTGGAGATCTGGACCACTGACGCTGTGGCCGTCAACGGTTTTGAAAAACAAGACCTTGCCGAACTCGACTCCGCCCCGACCATCGTGCTCCGCTTTGAGCACGGCGAGTTGCTCGATGCGAGCTCTGAATTCCAGACGTATTTTGATAATCAGATCGCGTGGCTCCGAAAACAACTGAACCCGGAGGATCTGCGGGATTTCAAAAGCAGTGACGGAAAATTATCTGCGAGGGCGACGTCTTCGGTGGACCGGCAACACCGCATCCGGCAAGTGAAAATCAAAGTCCTGGAAATCGTCTGGGACTATCTCTACAGTGGCCGCGAATCGCGGGCTTGGAGTTCGCTCGTCGAGATGTGGCCGGAGAGCGATCTGCCGCGGATTCGTACCGCCATCGCGGATGCTCGCACCCACGGCATTCTCTCTCAGGTTGCCGGAGTGTCCGCTGTGAAAAAGAGTAAGCGAGTCAGGATCTTCGACGCCATCACTCAGTCATCCGGAGGCAGAGCCGAAGTAGCTCTTCCTGAACCCATCCTACTGCGGCGTCCTCCGCCGCTCGGAATTCCAGATCAGATCTCGTCACCGACGGAATTACTGCTTGAGTTAATCATCGACTCCGCAGGGAAAGTGCGGTCAGCCGAACCAACGGGAAGAGCGAAAATGGATGCGACCCTGCTGCAGGCCACCGCAGGATGGAAGTTCATTCCCGCCGTCAATGCGGGTCGACCCGTAGCTAGCCGGACGCGCGTGGCGGTCTCATTGAGGCAATGACTTACTGAATGACTACCGAACTTCGATAGTCAGCTTCCCCGCCCCGTTCGACGAGACTTGAATCTGACCAAGCTTACTGATCACCGTATCGGCCTGCACCAACGCGTCCGCGGCATAAGTGCTCGCAATCCCAATCACCTTCATCCCGCCCGCCAGCGCCGACTGAATTCCCGCAGGCGCGTCCTCGATCACAAGGCATTCAGCCGGATTGAAGCCCAGCTGCTCCGCCCCCTTCAAATACGGCTCGGGATGCGGCTTTCCATGGGCCACGTCATCCGCTGTGACTAAGACTTCCGGCACCGGCAATCCGCAGAATCGCAGGCGCGCCGTCGCCAACGGCCGCGTCCCCGACGTCACGACTCCCCAGCGATTATCCGGAATCGACCGCAGCAGTTCGGCAGCCCCGGCCATCACGGAGACTCCTTCCTTGTCGTGAGCCTCGTGCTTCTCGATTTTCCTTGCCTCCGCCTCGGCATCCAGATGCGGCGCCACGCGCCGGATCACCTCAACGGTCCGCACTCCGTGAGCGATGGCCATGATCGCATCTCCGTCGACGCCCTTGCGATGCGCCCATGCGCGCCACTCCCGATCAACCGAGCGGGTCGAGTCGACAAGGACTCCGTCCAGATCAAAAAGAATAGCTGAGCAGGAAAAGGTAGGCATCTTTCAATATTTAATCACAGAAGAGTAGCGCCGCCGTCTCGGCGGTTGTCCGATGGGCGTCCCCGCCCGCCGTGCTGAGGGCGAGAGACCGTCGCGGCTTCCCGCAACGTTCCTGGGATCTGCAAAAATTCTTCGAAGCATTAACTCGTAGTCGTCGGAAGACTCGCCTGACTCTGCACCGGGACCTCCGCCTGCAGCGCCCGCTGCCGCAGTATCAGATGCCGCTGCCGGAAATGCGCTTTGGCCCGCTCGCCCCAGGCCCGCACGAACCAGTAATTCAGTCCGGCGCCGATGGCCGCGCTGGCCAGCGGAATCACCCGTCCCGCCCACTTCTCCACGACCTCCGCGCTGGCCTTCGCCGCAATTCTTTGAATGACCCGCGGCACGAATTTGTTCACTATTTCTTTCTCCAGCAGTTCGCGGCTGATGTCGACTCCAGCCGCGCTAGCCGCAGCAATCCACAGCTCAGCAATCTCGTCGTCGGTGTTGAACTCAAATCCGTAGAGCAAGCTCAGTTTCTGAATTGTCCGCATCGTAATCGCCGAAAGAATGCCGAGATCGGGAACAATCGTGATCAGCCCGCCCAGCCCCAACCCCGCCCCTTCAATTGCCGCCACTTTCATTCCGCTCCGGATAATCGAATCCGCCACGGCATCGACCTCGCCAATCTCCAGCGAATACACGCCGTGATATCCACTGATCGGCACCCGGTAAGCCGCCCGCAGTTGTAGCAAAAATTTGGCCGGATCCACGCGCACCGTCGAGTATGCGCGTGTGAACCCTCCCACTAACGCGGTCTCAACCCGCCGCCGAAGCCACGATTTGCCCTGCTCAGCCACTCAATCAACCTTACCGCACGAAGAGAGAGAAAGCCATCGGGGAAGATGCTTTCACCTTTTCAGCTTTCAGCGCCTGGCCGCTCAACCGCGCGAAGCGCTGGTTTTGGGAAGGGCACGGCTTCAGCCGTGCCGTCAAGCCTCGCAAGAGACGCGGGCTTTACCTCCTGAGGGAATCTCCCGCCGAACCGTAGGGTGCAATTACGGGAATCCCGTCCAACGTTTGAAGCGCATCTCGACGTCCCCGCTCGGTACGGTACATGACACCTGTGCTAGCATCATCCTTACTCAATGCCACCTGGAAAACTGCAGATTATCCCTCTCGGGGGCCTGGGCGAGTTCGGTATGAACTGCATGGCCGTCCGCTTTGGCGATGACATCATCGTCATCGACGCCGGACTTATGTTCCCCGAGGCCGAACTTCTCGGCGTCGACATCGTAGTCCCCGACATTTCCTATCTCGTCGAGAACCGCCAGCGCATCCGCGGAATTATTCTGACGCACGGCCACGAAGACCACATCGGCGCGCTCCCCTGGATGCTCTCCGAACTCAAAGTCCCCGTCTGGGGCACCGAGTTTACACTCGCCTACGTCGAGGACAAACTCGACGAGCACGGCCTGCTCGACGACGCCGACCTCCGCGAAATGCGCCCCAACGAGCGCTTCAAGGCCGGAGCCTTCACCATCCATCCCATCCAGGTAACGCATAGCCTGGTCGAGTGCGTGGCCCTCGCCATCCACACACCGCTCGGCATCATCATCCACACTGGCGACTTCAAAGTCGATCCCACACCCACCGACAACAAACTTTTCGATCTGCACACTTTCGCCGAATACGGCAAGACCGGCGTGCTCGCGCTATTTCAGGATTCCACCAACGTCGAGCGCAAGGGATACACGCCCAGCGAGCGCGCTGTCCGCCGCAAGTTCGACGAGGTTTTCGCTCACACCAAAAAACGGCTTTTCATTTCCTGCTTTTCTTCGTCCATCCATCGCATCAATCTCGCGGTGCAACTTGCCCACGAGCATGGCCGCAAAGTCGCCTTCCTCGGGCGTTCCATGAACAATTCCGCCGAGATCGCGGAAGATCTCGGCTACATCGAAATCCCCGACGGATTGGTCATCAATCCCGGCGACATGAAGAATTTTCCGCCGGAAAAAGTTTGCGTGCTCATCAGCGGCACTCAGGGCGAGCCCATGTCGGCGCTGTCGCGCGCCGCCGTCGACAACCACAAGCACGCCAAAATCGAAAAGGGAGACACCGTCGTCCTCTCCTCGCGCATCATTCCCGGCAACGAAAAAACTATTTACCGGATGATCGATCACCTCTTCCGCCGCGAAGCCTACGTCATCTACGAAGACGGAACTTCGCCGCCCATCCACGTCAGCGGACACGGCAGCCAGGAAGAACTCAAGCTCATCATCAACCTGGTCAAGCCGCGCTACTTC
>WNGK01025633.1_pt1 | contig 10131 bp, 8 predicted proteins | sample 5400601 | NCBI WGS metagenome assembly WNGK01 (sample SAMN13153376, study PRJNA577476) | soil metagenome | isolation source: 60 cm soil or saprolite under Garry oak tree replicate 1 | place: USA:California | collected 2016-06-15 | reverse complement strand
CGAGCAGTACCGCCACCTCTACGGCTTCGATCGGCCGATCCCGGTTCAGTACTGGGACTACCTGAAGACGACGCTCAGCGGCGATCTAGGAACCAGCATCACGACGCACCGGACGATCGTGGCGGAGATCCGACAGCGGTTCCCCGCGACGATCGAGCTGGCGCTCTCGGCGATGATCCTCGCGGTTGGGATTGGCGTGCCGCTCGGGTTCTTCGCAGCCAAGCGGCACGGCGGTCTCTTGGATCAGTCGACGCTGATCGGCTCGTTACTTGGGATCTCGATCCCGATCTTCTTCCTGGCGGTGATCCTCAAGTACATCTTCGCCGTGCGGCTCGGCTGGCTCCCCACGAACGGACGCATCGACGTCACGATCGAAGCGAAGCATCCGACGAACTTCTACGTTCTCGACGCGATCATCACGCACGACTGGGGAACGCTCTGGGACGTCCTGAAGCACCTCGTGCTGCCCGCCGTCGCGCTCGGCTCGATTCCGCTGGCGGTGATCACGCGCATCACACGCGCAGCCGTGTTGGACGTGCAGAACGAGGATTACGTGCGCACGGCGCGCGCGAAGGGGTTGGCGCCGCTGACCGTCGACCGCCGCCACATCCTGCGCAACGCGCTACTCCCGGTGTCGACGATCATCGGCCTGCAGACCGGGCTGCTGCTGTCGGGCGCGGTGCTGACCGAGACCGTGTTCGCATTCCCAGGCATGGGATCGTGGCTGCGTGACGCGATCTTCAACCGCGATTACCCGGTGTTACAGGGCGGGATCCTGTTCCTAGCGCTCGTCTTCGTTTTCGTCAACCTGATCGTGGACATCTCGTACGCGATCATCAACCCGCGGATCAGGTACTCATGAGCGTCGCTCGCCTTCGGCTCGCTCCCGTGAGGGAAACCATGTTTCCCTCACGAGCTCCCTTCTTTGGAGATCGCCTCAGCTCACGCGCCGCTGAGATCGCCGTGTGTGCTGAGGAGCGAGTAAGGGGAAACCTCGCGGTTTCCCCGTCTGCCCCTTCCACTGCTCACGGGCCGAAGGTCGGCCAATGAGCGTCGCTCGCTTTTGGCTCGCTCCCGTGAGGGAAACCATATTTCCCTCACGGGCTCCCTTCTTTAGGGATCGCCTCAGCGCCCGCGGCGTGGCGACCGCCGCCGCGAACGCTGAGGAGAAAGAATTGGGAAACCTCCCGGTTTCCCCTTACGCCCCTTCCACTGCTCCCGGGCCGAAGGTCGGCCCGTGAGCGTCGCGGAGCTCGAAGCCGCCGAGCTCTCACTCGAGTCACCGACCGGCGGGCTCTGGAGCGAGGCCTCGTACAGGTTGATCCGGAATCCGACGGCGATCGTGGGAGCGTTGCTGGTTTTGCTGTTCGTGATCGCGGCGATCTTCGCGCCCCTGATCGCGCCGTACAAGCCACTCGACCAGAACCTCTCCCTGCTCAAGGCGGGTGGCATTCCGCCCGGCCCGTCGCTACACCATCTGCTCGGCGTCGACCTGCTCGGCCGCGACGTCTTCACGCGGATTCTCTACGGCGCGCGCTTCTCGCTCCTCATCGGTGTGGTCTCCGTCACGATCGGCCTCGCAGTCGGGCTCGTGCTCGGATCGGTCGCCGGCTACATCGGAGGCGTGCTCGAGAGCGTGATCATGCGCTGCATGGACATCATGCTCGCCATTCCGGGCCTCCTCTTCGCGATCGGGATCGTCGCACTGCTTGGGCCGGGGCTGTACCAGATCATGGTCGCGATCGGCGTCGTCAACATCCCCATCTTCGCGCGCCTGCTGCGCGGGTCGGTGCTGGCTCAAAAGGAGAACGACTTCGTGCTCGCGGCCCGGGCCGTGGGGGTCAGGCGACGGGTGATCCTCTTCTCGCACATCCTCCCGAACTCGATCTCACCGGTGATCGTCCAGGGGACGCTCGCGATGGCGACTGCCATCATCGATGTCGCGGGCCTCGGCTTTCTCGGGCTCGGTCCCCAGGACCCGTCGACGCCGGAATGGGGGACGATGCTCACCGACGTGAACGACTACCTGCAGGCGGCCCCGTTCCTGGCCATCATTCCCGGCGTTGCGATCGTTCTGTCCGTTCTTGGCTTCAACCTGATCGGGGACGGCTTGCGCGAAGCGCTGGATCCAAAGCTGCGTGACCGATAGCGCCCCGCTCCTCGAGGTCGAGGACCTGCGCGTCGAGTTCACCACGCGCAGGGGGATCGTGCACGCGGTCAACGGAATCTCCTTCGCGATCGCTCCAGGGGAGACCCTCGGCATCGTTGGTGAATCCGGCTGCGGCAAGAGCGTGACCTCGCTCGCCGTGCTCGGGCTACTCGCTCGTAACGGCCGAGTCCGTTCGGGGCGTGCGCTCTTCGACGGGCGCAATCTGCTCGAGCTCAGCGACCGGGCGCTGCGCGGACTCCGCGGTCGCGAGATCGCGATGATCTTCCAGGACCCGATGACCTCGCTGAACCCGGTGCTCACGATCGGCCGGCAGATCCGGGAGACGCTCGAGACCCACTTCGACCTGAACCGAAAAGAGGCGGAGGCCCGCGCCGCCGAACTGATCGACCGCGTCGGGATCCCGAGCGCGAAGGCCCGACTCCGCGACTACCCGCATCAGTTCTCCGGCGGGATGCGCCAGCGCGCAATGATCGCGATGGCTCTCGCCTGCCAGCCGAAGCTGCTGATCGCCGACGAGCCGACGACGGCGCTCGACGTCACGATCCAGGCGCAGATCCTCGACCTGCTCCGGGAGCTCGTCGCCGAGGAAAACGCCGCGCTGATCCTGATCACGCACGACCTCGGTGTCGTGGCAGGGATGTGTGAGCGCGTGAACGTGATGTACGGCGGCATGTTCATGGAGACCGGCTCGGCGGAGCAGCTGTTCGGGTCGCCGCGCCATCCCTACACGCTCGGCCTCCTCCAGAGCGTCCCGCGCCTGGACGCCGGCCGGCGGCTGCGGCTGCATCCGATCGAGGGTGCCCCGCCGAACATGCTCAACGCGCCGGCGGCATGTCCGTTCCAGCCTCGTTGTGCGTACGAGGTCGACCTTTCGCGGCGGGAAGTGCCCCAACTCGCCGAGATCGAGCCCGGGCACAGAGTGGCGTGCTTCAACCCCGTCTCGGTCGACGAGTGGGACCGCAGCCGCGCTGCGGCTACGGCCTGATGGTCGCCCCGATGAGCACGAACGGCGCCGGCCCGCTCGTCGAGCTCGAGCATCTGAAGGTCTACTTCCCGATCAAGAGCGGGCTCGTTCTCGATCGTCATGTCGGCGACATCCGTGCTGTCGACGACGTCTCGCTGCAGATCAAGCGCGGCGAGACGGTCGGTCTCGTGGGCGAGTCCGGCTGCGGCAAGTCGACGGTCGGTCGCACGATCCTTCGTCTCTACAAGCCGACTGCCGGACGCATCCTGTTCGAGGGTCGCGACATCTCGCAGCTGGGCGAGAACGAGTTGCGGCCGTTGCGGCGTCGCATGCAGATGGTCTTCCAGGATCCGTACGCGTCGCTCAATCCTCGCCATAGTGTGGGACGCATCGTCGCCGAGCCGCTGCGAACCCACGGTCTGGCGAATCGGCGCGAGGCAAGCTCACGCGTTCGCGACCTCCTGAAGATCGTCGGCCTGCCGTCCGATGCGGCGGGCCGTTACCCGCACGAGTTCTCAGGCGGTCAGCGCCAGCGCATCGGGCTGGCGCGCGCAATCGCTCTCAATCCCGACTTCGTCGTCGCGGACGAACCGGTGTCAGCGCTGGACGTCTCGATCCAGGCGCAGATCATCAATCTCCTCGAGCAGCTGCAGGAGGAGTTCGACCTCACGTACCTCTTCATCGCGCACGACCTCGCCGTGGTGCGGCACATCTCCGATCGCATCGCCGTGATGTATCTCGGTTGGATCGTCGAGGTGTCGTCGGCCGCAGAGCTGTACGAGAAACCGTTGCATCCGTACACGATCTCGTTGCTGTCGGCAGTGCCGATCCCCGATCCGATCGTCGAAAGGCGGCGTCAGCCGATCCTGCTCGCCGGCGATCTCCCGAGCCCCGCCAACCCGCCCGCTGCCTGCAGATTCCACACCCGCTGCCCCTTCGTGCAGCCGACACGCTGTCGCGAGGAGATCCCACTGCTACGCAAGCTCTCCACCGGTCACGAGGTCGCCTGCCACTGGGCAGAGGAGATCAACGAGGGCAGCATCAAGCCGCACGAGCGCGAGGCCGTGCTCGAGACTCCCCGCCCAGGGCCGGTGGCAGAGCTGCCGCCTGTCTGAGGATCTCTCCCGCCTCGAGCGGCGCGACGCGCAGCTCGGGAGGTGGGTGGCGCAGGAACGTTTCGATCACGAGCAGGCCATCGAGGTTCTCGGCCGCCAGGTGGTCCGGCGTTCCAACGCTCGATTCGGCGAGACCCGCCTGGACTTCGAGGCGGGCTCCTTCGCCCGGCGGGAGCGTGCGAACTGCGGCTACGCGTCCGCCGGCCACGAAGATCCCCCGCGCGTAACCGGGCTCGACCGCAGGGACGATCAAACAGCAGCGTGCGTGGCGCAATCGTTCCAGGCGACGAAGAGACCGGACGATCTGCTCGAGCGCGGCGATGCGATCGCGCAGGCGGGCTGCGTCCTCATAGCGCCGGCACTCGGCAAGGTGACGCAGGCGAGCGCGCAGGCGCGGCAGCGCGAGCTCGGGACGGTCGAGCTCCTCTTCGGGAGCGCCGTCGAGTGCCCGGCACGCCAGCCTGGCACGCGTGCGGCTGCGGATGGGGCCGAGAGGCGTGGGTGTTTGCGTGCAGACGAGCTTGTCGCCACGGCGGCGCAGATACACGTAGCGATCGGGCCGTGCGTTGCGCGCGTTGGCGACCGGGCGGAGCTCGCGGAGGAGCCGTAGCTCCTCGAGTGCCGCCTCAACCTCGGAGCCGGTCACGCGCCACTCGATCCGGTCGAGGGCGAACAGCGCCGCCTCGACCGCGGGTCGTTGCCGATCGGACCGGAAGTACGAGCGGAGGCGCGCACGCAAGTCACGAGCGCGCCCCACATACAGCACCTGATTGTGACGGTCGCGAAAGAGGTAGACACCGGGCGAGGTCGGCGCGCCGAAGGCAAGCGTTCGCTTCGCGTACACCTTGCGCACTCGTGGCGCTGCCAGGTCGACGAGATCCGCGACGGTGCGGGCGCCGCGTTCCTGCGCGAGCCCGATCAGCTGCAGGAGGATCTCGGCGGTCGCCAGAGCGTCGGGGAGTGCCCGGTGACACGGTCGGGCCGAGGTGCCGAAGAACTGTGCGAGCGACCCGAGGCCTGCCCGGCTGGTCCGTCCTGCGAGCAGCCGGCGTGCAAGGCCGACGGTGTCCACGACTGGCCCAGCCAGCCGTGCGCCCGTCAGTCGCTCCGTCTCACGATCGATAAAGGCAAGATCGAAGCGTGCGTTGTGGGCGACGAGCACCGCGTCGCCGGTGAACTCGAGAAAGCGGCGCACGGCCATGCTCGGATGCGGCTGACCGCGGAGCTCCGCGTCGTGCAAGCCGGTCAGGGCACTGATCGCAGCGCCGAGCGGAACGCCGGGGTCGACAAGCAGCTCGAACTCCTCGGCGAGCTCGAAATCGCGAACCCGTACCGCCCCGATCTCGCAGATGCGCGAGGTCCCGGGGCGCAGGCCCGTCGTCTCGAGATCCACCACGACGAAGGTCGCGTCCTCGACCAGGACCGGTCCCCGCCGTTCCTCGACCAGCTCGACGAGCCGGTCCGCCGCATCCAGCCTGAGCTGCATGACGAAAGGGTAGGCGAACATACGTTCGATGGCAAGACGAGCCACGCCTCGAGGAGAGATCCCTAGACTCGTCCGCCGTGGACGTGCTCTGTTCAGTCGATGTCGCCGCTGTTCGCGCCGAGCCGAGCGACGACTCAAAGCGCGTGACGGAGCTCCTGCGGGGCGAGCCCGTCGCTGTGGAGGGGCGCCGTGACGGCTGGGCGCGGGTCAAGACTGCCTACGACTACTTCGGCTGGGTTCACGAGGAGGAGCTCGCCGGAGCCGAGGGGGATGCGATCGACCAGGCGCGGCGCTATCTGGGCACTCCGTATCTCTGGGGCGGAATGACGGAGAGAGGCATCGACTGCTCGGGCCTGGTCCATATGGCCTATCGCTGGCTGGGACGCCTCGTTCCGCGGGACGCCGATCAGCAGGAGGCCGCGGGCGCGTCAATAGCCGAGGAGAACCTCGAGCCCGGCGACCTGATCACGTACGGCGGCGACGAGGCGACGCACATCGCCTTCTGGCTCGGAGACGGGCGCATTCTCCACTCAACGGAACGGGAAGGGGTCGACGGAGTGGTGGAGGAGGTCGAACCGGAGCACCTGCGCGAGCAGCGCCGGCGCCTGATCCGGCTGTGAACCCCTTACGTACTAACGGCAAAGGCTGAAAGACGTCTGTAAGAATCAGCGATCCGCGCGCGGGCCGGGGACGCACGGCCGCCGTGGGAGACCCAACGGGAGGAGTTCGATCGTGACAAGCAGATCAAGGATGCTCCGGCCGCTCGGCATACTCGCGCTCGTCGCGGCGCTTGCCATGTTGGCCGCGGGTTGTGGGGGCAGCAAGAAGTCTTCGAGTGGCACCACAGGTGGCGGCAGCAACAGCGGCAAGACGTATCCGCTCTTGCGCGTCGTCTGGGATGCGCCGGACTACATGGATCCGGCCCTCTACTACACGGTCGCCGCCTATCAGTTGACCAACTACGTGTGGACCGGCCTCGTGGGCTACAAGCATGAGAACGGGCCCGGCGGCGCGACGCTCGTGCCGTACCTCGCCAAGAGCATGCCGACGGTCTCCGCGGACGGGAAGGACTTCAAGTTCACCCTGCGCAGCGGGCTCAAGTACTCCAACGGCACGCCTGTGAAGGCGAGCGACTTCAGGTACAGCATCGAACGAGACTTCAAGATGGATTCGCCGGGTGTCGGCTTCTTCACCGACATCACGGGCGTGAGCGGAGACAAGGGCTTCGCCACGACCAAGAAGGGTCACATCACCGGAATCATCGCCAACGATTCCGCCGGGACGCTCGAGATCAAGCTCGATCAGCCTCGGGGCGACTTCCTGTACATCCTCGCGACCGAGTTCGCAGACCTCGTTCCGACTGGGACGCCGGCAAGCGACCAGTCGACGAAGCCGATCCCGGGGACGGGGCCATACATGGTCCAGAGCTACACACCGAGCCGGAGCTTCACCATCGTGCGGAATCCGAACTACAACAACCAGATCCCCACGATGCCGCCCGGCAACCCCGACAAGGTCGTCGGCAAGATCATCACCGACCCGGTCGCGGCGTATCAGCAGGTCGTCAGCGGCAAGTCCGACTACGACTTCCAGCCGATCCCCAATGACCGCCTCCCCGAGGCGCAGTCGAAGTACAAGGATCAGCTGAAGATCTATACCAACGCCAACACGTACTACTTCGCACTGAACATGGCCATCCCGCCGTTCAACAACATCAAGGCGCGGAAGGCGGCTCAGATGGCGATCGACGACAACGCGATCATCTCCGGCATCTACGGCGGCCTCGGCCGGCCCACGGAGAACTTCCTGCCGCCGGGGTACCCGCAGTACAAGAAGATCGACGCCTGGCACTTCGACCTTGCGAAGGCGAAGCAGCTCGTCCAGCAGTCAGGGACAGCAGGGACGAATGTCGATGTCTACGGTCCGAACGAGGATCCGTCGAAGTCGACGACCGAGTACCTGGCAAACCAGCTGACGAAGATCGGCTTCAAGACGAAGCTGCACCTGCTGAGCCACCAGGTCTACTTCCAGACGATCGGGAACCAGGCCACGAAGGCAGGGGCGATGTTCACCGACTGGTACCAGGACTACCCGCACCCGCTCGACTGGTTCGACGTCCTGCTCAACGGTGATCGGATCACGAAGACACACAACAACAACGTCGGCAACGTCAAGGTGGCGTCGGTCGACAAGGAGATCGACGCGCTGAAGAAGATCACGGACATCACCCCGGCGATCAACGATCGCTGGGCGAAGGTCGACCGCGATTTGATGGCGACCTATGCGACGACGATCCCCTACATGAACAAGTCCTCTACGGACTTCTTCGGCCCGAAGATCGACATGAGCTGTTACACGTTCGGCGTCGTGTCCTACTGGGACTACGGCCTGAGCTGCATGAAATAGAGACGACTCCAGCAGGAGAGGGCCCTCCCGCCAAGGGCCCTCTCCCTGGATTCGGCTGTCGGCTCGAGGGAAGAAAGAAGAAAACACGTGGCGACGGAATCAACGACCGACTTTTCGCTCGACTCGGCAGCGGCGCTCGCCGCGGACGAGGGTGGAGCGATCGAGGGCAAGAGCCCTTGGCTGCTTGCGTGGCGTCGTCTTCGTCGCAACTACGTCGCGCTCGGGTTCCTGGCGCTCTTCGTCGTGATCGTGATCTTGTGCTCGCTTGCCGGGCCGTATGCGCACCACATCGCGAAGACGGGCCCGAACGACAACCACCTCGGCGAGACCTTCGTCCGTGACGGCAGGCAGATCAACATCATTTCGAAGGGCGGCTTCGCCGGCGGGCAGTTCAAGGCGGGAGGGATCCCGGTAGGGCCCCAGCTCTGGCACGCCGGCGGGAAGTACGTGTTCGGCGCGGACACCCAGGGACGCGACGTCGCCGTCCGCCTGCTCTACGGGGGCCTGAACTCGTTGAAGGTCGGTATCGGCTCGGGGCTGATCTGCACGCTGTTCGCCCTCGTGCTCGCGCTGCTCGCCGGCTACTACGGTGGCTGGGCCGACTGGGTGATCGCCCGCTTCTTCGATCTCATCTGGGCTTTCCCGGTGCTTCTGTTGGCGATCGCACTGGGCACCGCGCTCTCGATCAACGGCTTCCACCACTTCGGCATCAGCATCGCGAGCGGCAGCTTGTGGATCCCGACCCTCGTCATCTCGTACGTCTTGATCCCGTACATCGGGAGACCCTTGCGCGGACAGATCCTCTCGTTGCGCGAGAAGGAGTTCATCGAGGCCGCTACCGCCCAGGGCGCGGGCGGAATTCGCGTCATGTTCACCGAATTGCTGCCGAACATCGCCTCGTCGGTGCTCGTCTTCTTCGCGCTGATCATCGCGAACAACATCCTCACCGAGGCCGGGCTCTCGTTCCTGGGCGCGGGCGTTCAGCCGCCCAACCCCTCGTGGGGGACACTGATCGCCGACGGCCAGGACCGGATCCAGACGGCGCCGTGGCTCGCGATCATCCCCGGCATCGCGATCGTGCTCACGGTGCTCGCGCTGAACATCTTCGGCGACGGGCTGCGTGATGCGCTCGACCCGCGGGCGAAGGTGAGGATCGAGCACTGATGCTGCCCTTCCTCGTCAGACGGCTGATCGGCGCGTTCCTCGTGCTCGTCGCCGTCAGCTTCATCACCTATCTGATCTTCGTGAAGATCCCCGGCGGGGATCCCGCGCCGCGCATTGCCGGCCGGCTCGCGACCGATCAGAACATCGCGGACATTCGGCAGAAGCTGCACCTCAACGACCCGTTCTACTCGCAGTACTGGGCGATGATGAAGTCGCTGTTCACCGGCACCTTGAAGTCCTACTCGAGCCAGTTGAACGTCGTGACCGAGATCAAGCGCGGCATTCCCGCGACGTTGTCGCTCACGATCGGCGCCGGCATCATCTGGCTCGGGTTTGGGATCCTCGTGGGTGTGATCTCGGCCGTGACGGCCGGTCGCTTATCCGACCGCGTGATCACCGTCCTCGCGTTGATCGGGATCTCCATGCCCGTCTTCTGGCTCGGGCTGATCGTGCGCTATCTGTTCGCCGAAAACCACCCGTTTGCGTTCTTCCCGGACGGCGAGTACGTGCCGCTCACGACGAACCCGTGGCAGTGGTTCGTGCATCTGATCATGCCGTGGACCGTTCTGGCGGTGCTCTTCATCGGCTTCTACGGCCGTGTCCTGCGGTCGAACATCCTCGACACGATCAACGAGGACTACGTCCGCACGGCCAGGGCGAAGGGACTGGCCCCGAGGCGTGTCCTCGTGAAGCACGTCCTCCGCAATTCGCTGATTCCAATCGTCACGCTCTTCGGTCTCGACTTCGCTGCGGTCATCGGCGGGAGCGCGATCCTCACGGAGACCGTCTTCAACCTCAGGGGCGTCGGACAGTACGCGGCCGACTC
>WNGK01009291.1_pt1 | contig 10131 bp, 10 predicted proteins | sample 5400601 | NCBI WGS metagenome assembly WNGK01 (sample SAMN13153376, study PRJNA577476) | soil metagenome | isolation source: 60 cm soil or saprolite under Garry oak tree replicate 1 | place: USA:California | collected 2016-06-15 | reverse complement strand
CGATGACCACCACCAGCGAGGCCAGCAGATAGCGCACGTCCTCGCCGGGCGAGATCGAGAGCGCGGTACCGCCGACCACCCCGGCGAAACCCGCGAGACCGGCGCCGATCGCGAAGGTGATGGCGAAGACGAGCTGCACGTTCACGCCCGATGCCGCCAGCATGGCGCGGTCATCGACGCCGGCGCGGATCATCATGCCGACCCGCGTGCGGTTCAAGAGCCACCACAGCAAGATGCCAATGACGACCGCGCCCAGGAACAGCACGATGCGATAAGTGGGATACCCATGGATGATCGGCATCGGCATCGAGCCGTAGATCGCGCGCGGCGGATCGAACTGATAGATCTGCCCGCCCCACATCCACAGCATGAGATCGGCCAGCACGATCGAGATCCCGATCGTCACCATGGTCTGGCGGAGATCCTGTCCTTGCATGAAGCGGAAGATGCACACCTGCAGCAGGAGCCCGAGCAATGCCGCCGCGAGAAAGCCCGCCGCGACCGCCAGCAGCCACGAATCCGTGGCGTCGCCGACCTCCCAGCCGACATAGGCGCCCAAGAGATAGAGCGAGCCGTGTGCCAAGTTCACGTTGCGCATGAGCCCGAACACCAGGGTGAATCCGCTCGCGACCAGAAAGTAGAGCGCCGCGAGAGTGACGCCATTCAAGAAGGTCGAGACGAACTGGCGTGCGTTGTCGAAGAGCGCCCAGACGATGAAGACCGCGATCGGTCCGCCGATCAGGACCACCGAGGCCCAGAGCTGGAGGCGCTTTCCTCTCATGCGGCAGGCAGGCTCCAGCGCGTGCGGGAGGCGCGCAGCTCCGGCTCTTTGTGAAACATGCCGTCCTTCATGATCGCCAGAAGTTTGTCGCGGTTCGCCAGGATCGAGAGATCGGCGAGCGGGTCGCCGTCGACGAGCAGAATGTCCGCGAGGAAGCCTTCCTTCAGCTGACCGAGCTCATCCGCCATCATCATGATCTCGCCGCCATGCTGGGTCGCCGAGAGCAACGCCTCCATCGGCGTCATGCCCGCATATTTGACCAGGTATTGCAGGTCTTTTGCATTCTCGCCGTGGCGCGCCCAGTCGAAACCGTAATCGCCGCCGGGCAGCACGCGGATGCCGCGCTTATGCATGGCGCGCAGGCTTTTCTCGACCGCTTCGAGCTCCTCCTCATAGCCGAGCGCGATCGCCTTCTTGCGATCGATGCCGAATTCCTCGCCCTCGTAGAGCAGCCGCACGATGACCGAGAGACCGGGGGCGACAAAGACCTTGTCCTTGGCGGCCTCGAGCATGTCGAGCGACTCCTCGTCGGTGTAGCTCGCGTGATAGATGATCTCGCAGCCGTGGCGGAGCGCCTGCTTCACGGATTCGCAAGAGCGCGCGTGCACGGCGACGCGCTTGCCGCGCAGCTTCGTCTCACGCACCGCAATCGCGACCTCCTCGTCGCTCATCCAATTCGTCTTGGCGGGCGCGTGGCCGACGAGATTGTCGCCGGAGAGGTTGAGCTTTATTGAATCGACGCCGTATTTGAGGAACATGCGCACGACCTTGCGCATCTCCTCGGGACCGCTCACCACCTGGCCGAAGCTGAATTCCGGATAGGGCAAGTGCGGGAGCATGTCGTCGCCGAGCGAGCCCGCGACGGTGATCTCCTGGCTCGCCGCGAGATAGCGCGGGCCCGGAATGAGCCCCTCGTTGATCGAGTTGCGCACGACCACGTCGAGCCGAGGTTTCGCCGTCGCGGCGCCAACACAGGAGGTCCAGCCGTGGTCGAGATAGGTCTTGGCGACGCCTGCGGTCCACAGCATGTGCTCCTCGAGCGGCATCAGCTGGATCTCGTCGAGGGTCAGCGCATTGTTCCAGGCGAAGTGCGTGTGCGCCTCGGTCATCCCCGGCATCAAGGTGGCGCCGGCGCCATCGATGACCGTCACGCCCGTCATCGGCGGCAACCGTCCGCCCCGCGCCACGCGCGCCACGCGACTGCCCTGGACTAGGACCTCGCCGGCAAAGGGTGTGGCACCGGTGCCGTCGATGATCCGCACGTTGGTAAAGAGCACATTCATGTCTGGCTCCCTGGGCTCAGGTGAAACGGCGCTGGTAGAAGCGGCGCAGCAGGTCGATGCACTCGTCGGGCTTCTCCACCGGCGACCAATGGCCGCAGCCGCGCAGGATCTCGACCTGGGCGCCCGCGATCTTCTCGCCGAGGAGCCGCACGGACTGCGGTGGCGCCACCCCATCCTCGTCGCCGCTGACGAGGAGCGTCGGGCAGGCGATCCGCGCGGGATCCGCCGGCATCGCGTCAGCGAGCGCGAAGCAGCTCCGCGCATAACCGTCGGGATCCTGGCGCATCAGCGATTCCCGCACGAGGGCCACGGCTGTGCGGCGCTTCGCCTTGGTCTCGGCAGAGGTCGCGGCCTGCACCAGCGCCTCGGCGATCACGTGCATGGCGGCAACGCCCTCTTTCGCCGCCTTCTCGCCGCGCGCGCGGATCGCGGCCTTGGCAACGTCCGGCGGCGCCAGCAGCGGACCGAAGAGCGCGAGGCTGCGCACCGACTTGGGTTCAAGCGCGGCCATGTGAAGGGCTACGATGCAGCCCATGGAGTGCCCCACGATATGCGTGCGCTCTTGACCCGCCGAGGCCAGCACCCGCTGAGCCGCCCGGACGAAGCGCTCGATCGAGAGCGGCCCCTCGACACGTTGCGACCGGCCGGAGCCCGGAAGATCGAAGCGCACGCTTTGAAAGCGCGCGAACGCCGGAAGCAGCGGCGTCCAGGTATTGGAGGTGCCGCCGAGCCCGTGGATCATCAAGACGGGATCGCCGCCGCCGGTTGGCGTGTCGATCTCGACGGCGATGCGCTCGACGAATTCGAAGGCCACACCTATCTCTCCTCTATGCCACGGCCGGGCGCACGCTGCGCGCCGACTGGATGTCCGGCTCCTTGTGGAACCGCCCGTCCTTCATCACCGCGAGGAGGCGCGCGGGGTCCTGCAGGATCGCGATGTTGGCGAGCGGATCGCCATCGATCAGCAGGAGATCGGCGAGGTAACCCTCCTTGACCTGCCCGAGCTCGCTGCCCTTCATCATGACCTCTGCGCCATAGCGCGTCGCCGCCGTCAGCGCCTCCATGGGCGTGAAGCCCAAATACTTGACGAAGTATTCGAGGTCCTTCGCGTTGGTGCCATGCTTGATCCAGGCGAATCCATAGTCGCCGCCGATCAACACGCGGATACCGCGCTTGTGCATCTTCTTGAGCGATTCAATGGCGACCTCGAGCTCGCGGTGATAGCCCATCGCCTTGGCCTTGTCGGGCGTGATGCCCCATTCGGCCGCGTGGTAGGACGTATTGATAAGCCAGGCGATGCCGGGCGCCACGAAATGCTTGTCCTTGTGCGCCTCCAGCATGTCGAGCGCCTCTTCGTCGGCGAAGCTCGCGTGGTAGACGAGCTCGATACCGTGGCGCACGCACTGCTTGATCGACTGGCAGGAGCGCGCATGAGCCGCGAGCCGTTTGCCTCGCATGCGCACCTCGGCTACCGCCACCGCGATCTCGCCGTCGCTCATCGGCGAAAGCTCGGCGGGGATGCCGGCGATGTACTCGCCGGAGAGGTTCAGCTTTATGGTGTCGACGCCATACTTCAGAAACATTCGCACCACCCGGCGCATATCCTCGGGCCCACTCACCACCGCGCCGAAGCTGAATTCGGGGAACGGCAGGTGCGGCAGCGTCTCGTCGCCGAGGCCGCCCGGTACGGTGATCTCCTGGCTCGCCGCCAGATAGCGCGGACCCGGGATCTGACCGGAATTGATGGCATTGCGGATGACTACGTCGAGGCGCGGCTTCGCGGTCGCCGCGCCGACGCAGGAGGTGAACCCCCGATCTAGATAGCGCTTGGCGATATGCGCGCACCAGAGGATGTGCTCCTCGGTCGGCATGCGCTGGATTGCGCCGAGGCTCGGCTGATCGTTCCAGGAGGAGTGCGTGTGCGCCTCGGTCATGCCGGGCATCAGGGTGGCGCCGGCGGCATCGATGACGGTGACGCCCGTGGTCGCGATCGCGCGGACGCCGCGAGCCACGCGGGCAATACGGTTGCCCTGGACCAAGACCTCGCCCGCATAGGGCTGCGCCCCCGAGCCATCGAAGATTCGAACATTGCTGAAGAGCACATTCGCCATGTGACAATCCTCAGTGGAATGGGACCATTGATGCACGCGCTCGACGCGCCGAGCCGCCGCCGGCGGAGCCGCGGCGCAGAGACAGGCTGGGAAAGCCGGGTTTGGCCAGCACTGACGTCCTCCACTCATGGCGGAGAGCGGACCTCGCCGCCTCCGCACGCCTTTCCGGCGCCTTCTTCGTTACACCGCCACGCCGCGAGCGACGGACCCAAGGGCGGCCGCGCTCGATGCGCATCGTTATATGGTAGACCCGAATAGCTTGTTTTGAACAGGAATTCCAAAAGCGTTTGCGGCCATCTTTCAATCGGCTGCCCCGCGCCTGAGGGCTTTGAAGCGGCGGGTCTGCTCGGTGAGGGCGATTTCCGTCGGTAGGCGTTCCAGACTGCTCGCCCCGTAGAAGCCATGGCATTGAGGGCAGTGCGCGAGGACGTAAGCGGCGTCCTCGGGCGTCGCGATCGGGCCGCCGTGGCAGAGCACGATCACGTCCTTCCGGATTGCGAGAGAGGCGGCCGCGATGGCGTTGACGCGGGGCACGCAGTCCTTGAGTTGGAGCGCGGTCTGCGCGCCGATCGCCCCGCCGACGGTCAGCCCCATGTGTGCGACAACGATGTCGGCACCGGCCGAGGTCATGGCACGGGCATCCTCCTCGGTGAAGGCATAGGGCGTCGTCAACATGTCCTTCTCGCGTGCCAGCCGGACCATCTCGACCTCAAGCCCGTAGCCCATGCCGGTCTCCTCGAGGTTGGCGCGGAACGTCCCGTCAATGAGGCCGACGGTCGGAAAATTCTGCACGCCCGAGAATCCGATCGCCTTCAGGGTATCGAGGAACTGGTCGAAATTGCAGAACGGGTCGGTGCCGTTGACGCCGGCAATTACCGGCGTGCGTCGCACCACCGGCAAGACCTCGCGCGCCATCTCGAGCACGATCTCGTTGGCGTTGCCGTAGGCGAGCAATCCCGCGAGCGAGCCGCGCCCCGCCATGCGATAGCGGCCGGAGTTGTAGATGACGATGAGGTCGATGCCGCCGGCCTCCTCGCATTTGGCCGAGAGCCCCGTGCCGGCGCCGCCGCCAACGATCGGCTCGCCGCGCCGAATCATTTCGTGAAATCTCTTTAGGAGATGATCTCGCGCGATGTGGGACATGTCAGGGCTCGAAATCTCCAGGCATTGTGCGGACTCGACTTCGTACCGATTACAGATCGCTCAACGATTTTCGTCCGCGTCAAACCTAGTTCTCGATCGGACCCATCGAGGTCCGGTGAGCCTACCATCTGTCCGTTTCGGCGAGTAGGTTTGCCGTTCTCGCAGGCCCCGGGCCCCTCGTCCGCTTAGAGTCGAGGTTGCCGCGCAGCCTGCGCCGATGAGTTGATCGAAAACGCCGATGACTGCTGGCATCGACTGCGCCATGTCCGATAAGGGGTCAAACAAGAAGCCTTAACACTCTGAGAAGATCGGGCTTCCCTTCGACGGGGCTGCTCTTCGTTCAAAATCGGACTTCATTGTCTCGCTTGCGATGCTACCAGAAAGCGACCTGGCCCATGCACGGCAGCAAACAGCAGCCCGGCGATAAATGTAAAATGATCGATGAAAAAGCCGAACTCGGTCTGGTTGCTCGTCCAGTGCGCGGGCCCGTGGAAGGTGACGCCAAGAAACAGCACATAGGCAGCCGCAAATAGCGCCGCTTCGCAAAAATATGCTCCGGTCAGAAAGCACAAGACCAGGGCACACTCGAACAACGCGGCAAACCAGGCGAGGAACAAAGAAAACGGAAATCCTGCCGCGGCAATGTAACTCGCCGTACCGCTCATATCCATGAACTTGAATGCCGCCGCCACTATGAAGATGCCTGCAAAGATCAGACGGCCGATCAGGATCGCTGCGGTCTTCCAGGAAAATTGAACGGCTTCGATATTCATGCAGTCTCTCCGAGATGATGATCGGCCTTGGACCGCGGGTTCCGCTCCTGGCCGATCCCCAGTTTCACTTCCAGGGCGCGACATGCTATCCGACAACTGTCCTGGCCCCTCCGCCGCCGTCTCATGCGACCACAAGACCGAGATGTTCCTCCATCGGCGCGAAATCGCGGTCATCGTGTAGCAACGCGTGGCGAAGCTCAATGCAGAAGGTAGCGATGATGATATCGGCCGTCTTGCGGACCGTGATGCCCAGTTCTCTCAGCTTGCGATAGTTTCGGGCAGCGCGAGGGGCAAGATCGGCATCGAGGAGCGGGACGAGCGCATACCGGCGCAATCCGCGCTCAATGCGCGCGGCATGAGCTTCATCCCGAGCGCCCTGAAGAATCTCGAGCAGGATGAGATCGCCGATCAGAAGCGGTTCACGACTGGCGGCAGCTTCCAATTTGGCCGTTGCGGGCGTTTGCTGGCCACGCAGGTGCGCGATCCAGACGGAGCTGTCGACGAGAATCACCGCCGGCGCAGCGAGCGGGCCTGACGCATTTCGTCGAGGTCACCTTCCCACCCCAATCCCTTTAGTCCCGCAAGCGCCTTGGCCTGCTTGCGCACCCGAACCAGCAGCCGCAAGCCCTCTTCTACTGTGGCTCGTTTGGTCGACAGGCCTGCCGCTGTCATCGCTTGAGCCAACAACTCGTCGTCGATTTCGATATTGGTCCGCATCCCGATGATCCCATCATGTGTATAGGTTGACCATTACATACACATCGATGCGCCAGTGCAACAGTGGCTACGTCCTCGGTATAGCAGTACCTTTCAGTTCTGCGCCGGACGCGAGAAAAGGCGCAATTTGTACGCTCCTCCCTCGCAATCGCCATGCGCAACGTTTCCAGATTTACTTGCCTATGAACTTCGGCGCCCGTTTCTGGCCGAAAGCCGCTACGGCTTCGGCGTGATCGCGGGACTGGGCGGTAAGGGCCTCGTAAGCCAGCCCCATGTCCATCAGAGCGTGAGCAATCCGCTTGAGCTCGACGTTCACCGTGATCTTGGTCCAGCGGATCGCCAGCGTCGCTCCGGCCAACAGCCGGTCGCAGAATGCGTCGACGGCACTGTCCAGCTCGGCCGCTGGCACACAGTGGTTGACGAGTCCGATCGACTCGGCTTTCGCGGCATCGAGAAGCTCGCCGGTCATCAGAAGCTCTTTCGCTTTGGCAAAGCCAACAAGCTGGGGCCAGATGACCGCGCCGCCGTCGCCCGCGACGAGGCCGATCGATACATGCGGATCACCGATCTTGGCGCTGTCCGCCATGAAGGTGACGTCGCAGAATAGTGCGAGCGTCGCCCCGAGGCCCACCGCATGCCCATTGATCTTTGCGATGAGCGGTTTCTCGAGATCGAGAAGCGAGAAGACGATCTGCTTTGCCGTGGCGACCCCGGCAAGGAACAACGCAGGATCATCGACGACCTCCTGCATTCTTGCAATGTCGCCGCCGGCCGAAAACGCCCGGCCCGCTCCCGTCAGGACGACGACGTCGCTGTCGGGGTCCTTCGCAGCGTCGAGGAACACCTGGCCAAGCTCGGCATGCATCTTGTCGCTGACCGCGTTGAGGCGGGCTGGATCATTGAGAACGATGGTCAGAATACGATCGCGGCGCGCGAACCGAATGGCCTGATAGTTCTCTTCCCAAGCAGCGCTCATCGGGGTTTTCCGTCGGCCCCCGCGGGGCGCTCGATCTCCGCGCTCCAGACCGCACCAGCAACATCGCGCAGCTGGCGGGATGCTCCTCCGAGCTTGGAGAGGAGCAGCTTCACCCGGTATGACCACCTGTAAAGCGGGTGCTCCAGCGTGAGTCCCATGGCCCCCATGAATTGATGCAGATCATACAGCATGCGCGGAGCACAGTCCTGGGCATAGCCCAATGCCACCAGCGCATCTTCGACCCGCCCGAGGTCCGCGGCCTGTCTGGCGAGCAGGCGGATCGCGGCAATATTCGTCGCGCAGGCAGCAAGCCGGTGCTGGACCGTCTGAAAGGAGCCGAGCGGCCTGCCGAACTGGCGGCGGTTCGTCACGTGCTCGGTCACCGAAGCCAAGGCACCCTGCAGCGCACCAGCGATCTCGCAGGCGATTGAGATCTGTAGAAGGCGCCGCGCCTCGCGTGCATCGCCGCAGGGTTCCGCGCGCGCATAACACGCGTCCGGATCCAGCAACCGGCCCATCGGGTAGGCGAAGAAACTCTACGTGGATGCGCAATCCCCCTGCTCGAGAGCGGCAACGCGCACCTCGCGCTCTCCAATGAACACGACGGAGCGGGCCTGGCACATGAAACGCGCGGGCCTTTGACGTTGGCCCGCAATCACCGCCAGCGGGCGCGGCCAGCTCGGGCAAAGGATAGGTCGGATCAGAGCAGACGCCCCGACCTCCACGACGGTGGGCAGGCGGGAAACCTCCTCGACCAGCAGCGCCGCCGCGACGATGCCGAACTCATCGAGTCCCGCGGCATCCAACATCCCGCTGCTTTCGAGGGCCGCATCCAGCTTCTCGCTGAAGAGAGATCTGCGACCGTCCATCGGTTCGGTCTTGGTCTGCGCCAGAAGCTTCTCGAGCGCGTCAAGCAAGGCGAGGTGCTCTTCGGTAGGTTCAAAATTCAAGTGAGGTCACGCGCGTGGAAGGTGGAGATGGGAAGCGGCCACGATATCGAGCTGGACTTCGGCAGCCCCGGAGGCAATCCCCGAGGCAATCGCGCGCTCGTGTTGGCGCTTGAGGACCAGGAGGTCGTTCGTGACGAAGGAGTCGGGAAGAAACTCGAGTGCGAAGTTCGCGACCGCATGATCGGCCGATACCACCGCGACACGCGCGAGGCTGGCGTCGGCACTGGGAGGCATGCCCCGAGCACGCTGATCCACGACCTGATAGACGAGCACACGGGCGGCTTCGCACGCCGCGAAGGCCTGCCCGGCGCGAAAGCGAATGTGCTCGTCCCGCCACAGGCCAAGCTCCTTCAGGTGCTCGACCGCGGCATCGAGGGTGCGACGCGAAAGCTCGTAGCGCGGGATGCCCACACGCTCGTTGCCGAGCGCGAACTTGATGATCGAGCCCGCCTGTCCCTCCTCTCCCAGCATGGCCGCCCGCGGCACGACCACATCCTGGAAGAACATCTCATGGATGTCGCCCTCGCCGACAAGACTCGGGATCGGCCGCACGGATATCCCGTGCAAGGCCATGTCGACGAGAAAGATGCAGAGCCCTTCCTTGCGCTTGCCGCCTGTACGGGCGAGCAAGAAGCAGTGGTCGGCAAGTGCGGCGTAGGATGTCCAGATCTTCGTGCCATTGATGACGAAGCTGTCGCCGTCCCGCTCGGCGGATGTGCGCAGCGCAAATAGATCAGAGCCGGCCGACGGTTCCGAGAAGCCCTGGCACCAGATTGCTTTCCCCTGGGCCATCGGACGAAGGTATCTCTGCTTCTGCTCCTCGGTGCCGACTTGCATGAGCGTCGGGCCGATCCAGTTCACGTTCATATATTGCGGCCCTCGCGGCTCGCCCGCGGCCCACATCTCTTCGCCCAGGATCTGATGCTCCCAGACCGATCCGCCTTGCCCGCCATATTCCTTCGGCCAATGCGGTACGAGGAGCCCGGCATCGCCGAGCCGGGGGCAGAATTTGAGCGAAAACTCGGTTTGCTCGCGCGATCCAGGACCGTGCCGCGAAACCTGGTCCCAATCATCCGGGAGCTCGGTCCGCAAAAAATCGATAATGCGCGCCCGGAATGCCTGCTCGGCTGCGGACCACCGGAAGTTCATCGGCTCAATGCTCACATTCCATATCGTGGTACACTTAGCGTGCAGTCGAAGTGCCGAACTCTTGGCCGACAGACCCGCTCTGTCAATGGAGATGGCATTGCTGATGCATGTTGCGAAGTGCTATGGTGCTGGAACATCTTCAGATCGTTCCATATGATGGAACAGCTGTCGTGCCGACAACAGAACCGCGGCTACCCGCGACCTAGGCACCGGAAGGTGGCCGTTGCAGCTGCAGTTCACTGAGGAAG
>WNGK01035633.1_pt1 | contig 10132 bp, 3 predicted proteins | sample 5400601 | NCBI WGS metagenome assembly WNGK01 (sample SAMN13153376, study PRJNA577476) | soil metagenome | isolation source: 60 cm soil or saprolite under Garry oak tree replicate 1 | place: USA:California | collected 2016-06-15 | reverse complement strand
AGGGAGGCTCCGCGCCTCTCGCGCTCGTCGTCAACTGGACCGCGGATTTGAAGAAGTAGCGCAAACTGTTAATTTTGTGTCATGGACATCGTAGCGAGAATTTTGTTCTCGTTGACTGGTTGCGGATAGCCGAGTGATTTAGCCCGCGGAGCGGTGATAGCCTTGCAAGGATAATTGTGATCACGTTCATCTGTACGATCCGCTGTCGCCCGTTCCACGGGCTAATGGTATGTGGCCCGCTCGGTCCCTGGGGCTCACGCCCCAGGGCGGGTCCCCAGCCGAGCATCTCGGCTGGGGTGCGAGACTCTATGCTGTTGTCTGCTCACGCAGGCTGAAAACCGATTAGGATATCAAGGGCCCTTGCCTGGTTAGTTAGAACGACCCAAACCGAACTGATGAGTCTGTCAGCAGGTACAAGACTTGGCCCATATGAAATCACCACGCCGCTTGGCGCGGGCGGGATGGGCGAGGTTTATCGCGCGCGCGACACGCGGCTGGGACGAGATGTCGCGGTCAAGGTTCTGCCGTCCAGCTTTTCTGCTGATGCCGATCGGTTGCGTCGATTCGAGCAGGAAGCTTGCGCCGCGGGCGCGCTCAATCATCCGAACATCCTCATCGTGCATGACATCGGCACACATGATGGCTCGCCTTATGTAGTCTCTGAACTGCTCGAAGGCGAGACGCTGCGCCAGCGAATAAGTGGCGCCACGCTGCCGCAGCGAAAAGTTATAGACTATGCGCTGCAGATCGCGCATGGCATGGCAGCGGCCCATGAGAAGGGTATCGTTCACCGCGATCTAAAACCGGATAATCTGTTCATCACCAAAGATGGCCGCCTAAAGATTCTCGACTTTGGTCTGGCCAAGCTTACTGGTACCGCCGACGGAGATCTCTCGCAAACCAGCATTCCTACGCGCCGAGTTGATACGGAGCCGGGCAAAGTGATGGGCACAGTTGGCTATATGTCGCCCGAAGAACATCCGTCTGACCTGGCAGAAACAAATCAGCGGATCTCGCCGGTGTTGGAACGCCTGGTCAACCATTGTTTGGAAAAGAATCCGGAAGAGCGATTTCATTCTGCGAGCGATCTAGCCTTCGCAATCGAAGCTCTCTCGGGAACTGCGTCAAGCTCTGGCCAGACAGTCACGATGGCGCTGCCCACACTCCGGTCGCGCACGCGTGAGCGCATCATGTGGATTGTGGCCACCGCCGTGCTGCTCATCGCCGCACTCGGCCTGGCGTTCCCCTATTTTCGCCGTGTTCCGGACGAGACGCATACCATGCGTTTTTTCATCTCACCGACCGAGCAGGCATCGTTTTCTGTTTCGGCGATCTCACCTGATGGCCGGCGCCTGGTGATTAGCGTCAGAGATTCCTCTGGGAAAACTCTCCTCTGGCTTCGCTCGTTAGATTCACTGACTTTGCAGCCTTTACCGGGAACAGAAAACGCGGCGTTTCCATTCTGGTCTCCGGATAGCCACTTCATCGGCTTCTTCGCCGGCAGTAAGCTCAAGAAAATTGATGTTTCGGGTGGGCCGCCGCAAGCGCTATGCGATGCGTCGACTGGCGGCGGGGCGGCGTGGAATCGCGACGGGGTGATCATCTTCACCCCTGATATCTCGAACAGCTTGTACCGCGTGTCGGCATCGGGCGGAGTCCCGACACCCATCACCACGCTCGATGAATCTCGCCAGGAAGTTTCCCATAAGTACCCTCAGTTTCTGCCGGACGGCAGACACTTTCTGTACCAGGCTCAAAGCGCTCAAGCGGAAAACACCGCGATTTATGTCGGCGCGCTCGACTCGAAAGAGAATAAACGCCTTGTCAGTGCCAGAGCGAAAGCTGCATACGCACCGCCCGGCTATCTACTGTTCCTGCGTGAGCGCACCCTGATGGCCCAGCCCTTCGATGCGGATAAACTGCTACTTAGGGGCGAGCCCTTTCCTCTGGCTGAACAAGTAAGCGTTAACACCGTCCTGGGACTGGCCAACTTCTCCGTCTCGGATAACGGCGTGCTCACATATATGACCGGCAGGTTTGCGGCCGGTCAGCCGGCTTTATTCGATAGAGGAGGAAAACTTTTGAGCTCGGTCGGCCCGATGGGCGAATACTTCAACATCTTCTTCTCACCCGATGAAAAGCGAGTCGCTGCGGCCATTACTGATGCACAGAGCGGTACACGTGATGTCTGGCTGGTGGACATTGTGCGCGGCACCCCCACGCGCTTCACCTTCGACCCCGCCGAAGATTTTCTTCCGATCTGGTCGCCCGACGGCAGCCGCATCGTCTTCGCTTCGGATCGAGACGGGCCGGGAAACCTCTACCAGAAGTCTGCCAGCGGCGCCGGCAATGAGGAAGAGCTTCTTAAGACGAACGAGAGGAAATGGCCCGCCGACTGGTCAAGAGATGGGCGCTTCGTCATTTACACGAATCTTAGCCAGAAGACAAAGCTTGACTTGTGGGTGTTGCCAGTGACTGGAGAACAAAAGCCGACGCCGTTTTTGCAGTCCTCATTCAACGAAGATTACGCCAGGTTCTCTCCGGATGGTCGTCTCGTTGCGTACGCCTCAGACGAGTCAGGAAAGTTTGAAGTGTACGTGCAGACGTTCCCGGCATCCGGCGGCAAGTGGCTGGTGTCCACAAACGGCGGCGTCCAGCCACGGTGGCGGCGCGACGGGAAGGAGCTTTTCTACATCGCACCGGACAAAAAGTTGATGGCCGTGGACGTGAAACTGGAAACTTCCACCTTCGAAGCCGGCGTTCCCAGGGCTCTCTTTCAAACGCGCGTGGTCAGCTACCCAAATCCCAGGAATGTCTACGAGGTCTCGGCTGACGGCCAACGCTTCCTGATTATCACGCCCCTCGAAGAGGCCACTTCGACGCCGATTACCGTCGTGGCTAATTGGACCGCTGACCTAAAGCGATGACGATTGCCACAGGCACACGACTTGGCCCGTACGAAATTATCGCTCCGCTAGGTGCGGGCGGGATGGGTGAAGTTTATCGGGCGCGCGACACGCGACTGGGTCGAGATGTCGCCGTCAAGGTTCTGCCCTCGTCTTATTCGGACGATAAGGAACGACTGCAGCGCTTTGAGCAGGAAGCTTGTGCTGCGGGCGCGCTCAATCATCCTAACATTCTCGTCATCCACCACATCGATACCTATGAGGGCTCGCCTTACATCGTATCGGAATTGCTGGAAGGGGAAACGCTGCGCGATCGTTTGCATGGCGGCGCGCTGCCGCAACGCAAAGCAATTGACTACAGCTTGCAGGTGGCGCATGGGCTCGCCGCGGCGCACCAAAAAGGGATTGCGCATCGCGATCTGAAACCCGAAAACATCTTCATCACCAATGACGGCCGCGTAAAGATCCTCGATTTCGGATTGGCGAAGCTCACCGGCTCGGGAGACGCCGACCAATCACAGACAGACATTCCCACGCGCCGTGTGAACACCGACCCGGGACTTGTGATGGGCACCGTCGGATATATGTCGCCAGAGCAACTGCGCGGCAAGCCCACCGATCATCGCTCGGACATTTTTTCATTCGGCGCGATCCTTTACGAAATGCTTTCGGGCAAACGCGCGTTTCGAGGTGAATCAAAGGCCGAAACGATGAGCGCGATCCTGCGCGAAGACCCAAGCGAGCTTTCGGAAACCCACAAGACGATCAATCCGGCGCTGGAGCGCGTTGTTCAGCACTGTCTGGAAAAGAATCCGGAAGAACGCTTCCATTCAGCCAGCGACCTGGCGTTTGCCATTCAGGCGCTTTCCGGCTCAGCAGCAATCTCGGGCCAGATGGTGGCGATGGCGGCACAACTCGAGCGACCAAAACTTGGCAAATACTTCCCTTGGATTGTTGCCGGCATCTTCGCGCTGACATCAATCATACTGCTCCCGTTTGCCATCCCTTCATTCAAACATGCGCCCGCGCGTGCAAACGTTACCCGCTCGGCGATTCTTCCACCTGAGAACACGAGCTTTCTTGCCCTCAACCTATTTGCAGTTTCTCCGGACGGCCTGCGCCTTGCCTTTATCGCTCGCGATGCTAAGGGCCAAGCGATGCTCTGGATGCGTCCGCTCGACGCGCTTACGGCGCAGCCACTAGCCGGCACTGATGGAATTTCTACTGGTTCTCCGCCTTTCTGGTCGCCCGATGGCCGGTTGATCGCATTCTTCGCCGGCGGAAAGTTGAAGACGATTGACGCCTCGGGCGGCCCACCACAGACGGTTTGTGACGCGCCGAACGGGCGCGGCGGCACCTGGAATCGCGATGGCGTGATCCTTTTTGCGCCCAATCCGGGTGGTCCGATTCATCGTGTTTCCGCCGCGGGCGGAGCGTCAACTGCCGTGACGAAGCTTGACGAATCACGACGGCAATCAACTCACCGCTGGCCATACTTTCTGCCTGACGGTCATCATTTCATCTACCGCGTTGGGGGCACTGGCGCCACCGCCCAGAATGAGAATAACGGTATCTATTTGGGCTTGCTCGAATCGCAGGAGCAACGGTTAATTCTGCGGGCCGACACGAGTGCGGCCTACGCTTCCGGGCATCTGCTTTTCGCGCGTGAAGGGACGCTCATGGCTCAACCTTTCGATGAGAAAAGCTTTCAACTGATAGGCGATGCTTTCCCCCTTGCCGAGCATCTTCAATTCGATGTTGTGATCACCAGAGCAATCTTCTCAGTCTCGGAGAACGGCGTCTTGGCTTTTCAGAGCGGCGCCGCGAGAGGTGATAGCAGGCTTATCTGGTTCGACCGTAGCGGCAAGCAAACCGGTCAACTAGGTGAGCCCGGATTTTACTTTCAGCCTCAGTTTTCACCTGACGGGCAGAAGCTTGCGGTCGCCAGCTTCGATATTCGGGCCGGAAGCGCGGACATCTGGCTCTATGAGTTGGCCCGCAACGTGCCAACGCGATTTACATTTGACCCTGCCTCCGACGTCGCTCCCATCTGGTCGCCGGATGGAAGCACTATCATCTTTAGCTCGAACCGAAAAGGCCCATATGACATTTATCAAAAAGCTTTTACCGGCGCCGGCAGTGAAGAAGTTCTCCTAGAGTCGGATGAGACTAAGACCGCTAACTCATGGTCTGCGGATGGACGCTTCATTGTTTATACAAGTGCGGATGCGAAGGCGAATACCAAGGAGGATCTATGGATCTTGCCGCTATTCGGCGATCACAAGCCTTTTCCGTTTTTGCGAACGCAGTTCAACGAGAGTTTTGCTCAGTTTTCTACGGACGGCCACTGGATTGTGGCGCCTGACAACAAACTAATGGCGGTGGACGTGAACGCCAAGGAATCCATTTTAGAGATCGGCAATGCGCAGCCGCTGTTCGAGGTGCATCCAAATACTGCACCGGGCACTCACTACGACGTGACGCACGACGGCAAACGCTTCCTGGTCGCCTCGGCCGGCGAAGGAAGCTCGGCGCCCATCACCCTCGTCGTCAACTGGACGGCGGAGTTGAAACGGTGACGATCACTCCGGGCACAAAACTCGGTCGCTACGAAATCCGGGCGCCGCTCGGCGCGGGCGGCATGGGCGAAGTTTATCTAGCCGAAGACACGCAGCTCGGCCGCCGGGTTGCGATCAAGTTTCTACCCCTCGAAACAATCGCAAATGAGAACTCGCGAAAGCGTCTTGTCAGAGAAGCGCGCGCGGCGGCGACCCTCGACCATCCGAACATCTGCTCGATCTATGAAGTTGGGGAAGTGGAGGACCGCAGCTTCATCGTCATGCAGTACATCGAAGGCGAGACGCTTGACATTCGAATGAGGCGGAAGCCTCTCGGCCTATCCGAATCGTTGGCCATCGCCACTCAAGTCGCCGACGCTTTGACGGAAGCTCATGCGCACGGCGTCATTCATCGCGACATCAAGCCGTCAAACATCATCATCACTTCGCGCGGACAAGCTAAGGTGATGGACTTCGGACTGGCAAAGATCTCGGGCTTCGAAGTCGCCCAGAGTGAAGCGCCTACCGAAGCCTTCTTAACCACGCCGGGCACGGTGATCGGCACCGTGCCTTACATGTCGCCCGAGCAGGTCAAGGGCGAGAACGTGGATGCGCGCAGCGACATCTTCAGCTTCGGCGTCATGTTGTATGAGATGGTCTGCAGCCGGCAGCCTTTTGCCAGTGAGAGCGCCGCCGCAACCGCTTCGGCGATTCTCACGCACGAGCCGCCGCCTTTGGCTCGCTATTGCGCCGATGTGCCCGACGAGTTGCAGCGGATCATCCGCAAATGTCTGGAGAAAGATCGAGAGCGGCGATGTCAGACGATGCGCGATGTCGCTCTGGATCTGGAGAATTTGCGTCGCGGGCTCGAGGCCAGGCAGACAATAGGTTCGCACGACGTGCTGGCCGAGGCGAGCGAGAGCGCTCTGGCAAGAGCGCTGAGTTGGCGCTGGCGGGTGTCTCCTGTCTCGAAGTCCGTGTTGGTCGCGGCCGCCTTGGTTGCGACGCTGGTGGCCGCAGCGGTCATCTACGCGTTGTATCTTCGTCGCGCGCGCACCACTTCTGTGCCAGAAATTAAATCCCTGGCGGTGTTGCCCTTAAATAATCTTTCCGGTGATCCGTCGCAGGACTACTTCGCCGATGGCATGACTGAAGCGCTCATTACCGAGTTGGCGAAGATTGGCGCGCTACGGGTGATTTCGCGGACATCCGTGATGCAGTATAAAGAAGCCCGCCGGTCCCTGCCGCAGATTGCGCGGGAGTTGAACGTCGATGCGGTGGTAGAAGGCTCGGTGCAGCGCTCTGGGGACCGAGTCAGGATCACGGCCCAGTTAATTGAGGCGGCAACTGACCGGCATCTCTGGGTGCAAAGCTACGAACGCGACTTACGCGATATTCTGGCATTGCAAAGCGACGTCGCGGGGGCCATTGCCGAGGAGATCAAGATCAAGCTCACGCCGCAACAACAAGCGCACCGGGCGAGCGAGCGCCCGGTCAATCCCGAGGCGTATGATTCATATCTGAAGGGCCTCTCTCTCAGCAACCACCCAAATAAGGCTGATAATGATACAGCCATCGAGATGTTGGAACGGGCCATCCAGATAGATCCAAACTTCGCCATCGCCTATGCCGCACTCGCGCGCGCCTACATCGTGAGGTTCACTTATTTAGCGCCACAGGAGGGGCCGTGGGAGGAGAAGGCCCTGGCTGCCGTGGAAAAAGCACTCTCGCTGGATCCGGATTTAGCGGAAGCTCATCTCGCCCGTGGCTTTCTCTTGTGGACCCCTTCGTACCATTTTCCTCATGAAAGAGCAGTTCAGGAATATCAGCGCGCCATTGTGCTGAATCCAAGTCTGGACGAGGCGCATCATCAACTTGCGCTTGTCTATCTTCATATTGGGCTTCTTGACAAAGCGCTCCAGGAGTTGCAAACAGCAGTTGCCATTAACCCGAGTAATGACCTGGCGCAATATCGGATCGGAGTGGCGTTTCTCTATCAGGGGAGGAATGAAGAGGCTCTTGCCGTCTTTCACAAATTTCCAAATGCTACAAATCCGTCGTTTAGGGATTATCACGCTGCATGGGCTCTTCTCAATCTTGGGAGAAAAGATGAAGCCGCGGCGATGATCGAAGAATCCCTACGGAAAAACCCGGACGACACAGGCGGTGTGGTCCATAGTGTAAGGGCAATGCTCTTTGCCGCAGCGGGCGATGAGCGTCAGGCTGGAGGTAACATAAAGGATGCGGAAGAGAAGGGGAAGGGCTTTATACATTTCCATCATACTGCTTATGACATCGCCTGTGCTTACGCCTTAATGAATAAGCCTGAGTCGGCGATCGAGTGGCTGCAAAAGGCAGCAGAGGCTGGGCTGCCATGCTATCCATTGTTTGAGCGAGATCACAGTCTGGACCATCTGCGGCAAGATCCGCGCTTCATTACATTCATGACGAAGCAGAAGGAGCAATGGGAGTATTACAAAGCTACATTGTGATGGTGGTTGATAGATACTAGTCATCGCACTGCGAGAGAAGCAGTGACTCTTGAAACAGGCACTTGTGTCGGTCGCTACGAAATCCGCTCGCAGGTTGGCGCGGGCGGAATGGGTGAGGTGTATCTTGGCGAAGACACGCGATTGCACCGCAAAGTCGCGCTGAAAATTCTGCCCGCCGATCTCGCTTCGAATCAAGATCGAATGCGGCGCTTCATTCAGGAAGCACAGGCCGCTGCCGCCTTGAATCACCCGAACATCGCCCACATCTACGAAATCGGCGAAGAGGCCGGCATACATTTCATCGCAATGGAATTCATCGATGGGATGACGCTGCGCGAAAAGATTCATCGCGAACATACTGCGCTGGCAAAGCTGCTGCGCTACTTGCAGCACGTGGCGGAAGGCTTGGCGAAAGCCCATGCGAACGGAATCATGCATCGCGATCTGAAGCCCGACAACATCATGATCACGCGTGAGGGTCACGCAAAGATTCTGGACTTCGGCCTGGCGAAACTAATCGAGCCGACGGGGCAGAAGCCCGATCGTGAGGGAGGGCGCAAAGATGATCAAGCAGTCAGCGAACTTGCCACTGCCATCCTGCAACAGCATTCAACGCCCGGCGTGGTTCTCGGAACAGTTGGATACATGTCACCTGAGCAGGCGCAAGGAAAAACTAAAGAGATCGATCACCGCTCCGATATTTTTTCCTTCGGCTGCATCTTTTATGAAGCCGTGACGAGACAGAAAGCTTTCGCGGGAAAAGATGCGATCGACACCCTCAACAAAATTATTCGCGAGCCGGCCGCGCCGATTACTGACTTTCGTCCCGACGCGCCTAATCACCTTCAAAGAATTGTGCGGCGATGTCTGGCAAAAGATCCCGAGGACCGCTATCAAACAATTAAAGATGTCGCGATCGAACTGAGAGAGTTGCGGCGTGACCTTGCCGGCGCGACGGGCATTGATACAACCGTGGCGCCAAGCGCCGCGGGTTCGACTCTCGGTTCGCGCGGCAGCGCTGAACCCATCTCATCCAGCACCGCGCCTTCGACGCCTGCATCAAGTGCTGAATATATCGTTTCTGGAATTAAGCAACACAAATTCGCGGTGATTGTCGCTGTGATTGTGCTGGCCGCCGGCGCGACCGGACTCGGAATGTATCTACACGCGCGCAATTCCGAGGTCGCGATTGACTCGATTGCAGTTCTGCCGTTTCAGAACCGAAGCACCGAAGCCGACAGCGAATATCTTTCCGACGGCTTGGCAGAGTCGCTTATCTATCGTCTTTCACAGTTGCCGAACTTGAAAGTCAGTCCCACCAGTGTGGTCTTTCGTTACAAAGGTCAGCAGGTCGATCCCATCAAAGTCGGCAAAGACCTCGGCGTTAGCGCCGTGCTTTCCGGTCGGATTACGCAGCGCGGTGACAATCTGACCATCAGTGCAGAGTTGGTGGACGTGCGCTACAACAAATTACTCTGGGGCGAACAATACGATCGCAAGACGTCGGAGCTACTCGCTACGCAGAGAGAGATTGCCCGCGAGATCGTCGACACCTTAAAACTCAGAGTTTCTGGTCAGGAGCGTGGACTCGCCAAACACTACACTGAAAGCAACGAGGCCTATCAGCTCTATCTGAAAGGACGATTTTATTTCAACAAGCGCAGTGAGGAAGGAATGCAGAAGTCGCTCGAATATTTTCAGCAGGCGATAGAAAAGGATCCAACCTTCGCACTTGCTTACAGCGGCCTGGCCGATACTTATGATCTTCTGGCAACGCCGGACGCGGGAGGAGCGATGGCGCCAGATGAGGCGCTGCCAAAAGGGAAGAAGGCCGCGCTGAAGGCAATCGAGCTCGATGGGACACTTGCCGAACCTCATGTTTCGCTGGCTCACGTTAAGTATTATTACGATCGCGACTGGGCCGGCGCTGAACGCGAATTCAAGCGCGCGATCGAGCTGAACCCCGATTATCCGCAGGCTCATCACTGGTACGCGATCTATCTGGTGTTTAGTGGACGGACGAACGAAGGCTTGGCTGAGATCAGACGGGCACAGGAATTAGACCCGCTCTCATTGCCCATCAGCATGACTGCGGGCTGGCTTCTTTGCGATGCGGAGAGAACGGACGAGGGCATCGAGGAATTGCGCAAGACCCTGGAGATGGATCCAACCTTTG
>WNGK01013512.1_pt1 | contig 10132 bp, 7 predicted proteins | sample 5400601 | NCBI WGS metagenome assembly WNGK01 (sample SAMN13153376, study PRJNA577476) | soil metagenome | isolation source: 60 cm soil or saprolite under Garry oak tree replicate 1 | place: USA:California | collected 2016-06-15 | reverse complement strand
TCACGCACCACGCCTGCGGCTTGGTCCATTACTTTCATAACCCGGGCGTGGCGATACATGCCCGTCTTAAGGAAGCTTTTGATCGCGCGATCCGCCTCTCCTACATCGTGAGAGAAGCCGCCGACCGGCGCAGCGGCGCGGCGCACCTCGTCGGCCGACCGCGGCGCTAGCTTGGCGAGCCGGCTGGCACTCTCGGTCACGACATCATCGATCAGCAAGCCGATCAGCTGGCGAATAAGTTCATGCACCAGCCGGACGTCGTCTAGGCCCGGATAGGCGGCGCGTATCTCGCCGATAATCCCGGCCGGCAACGGCACCGCAGCAATGTCGTCGAGCCGAAACAGTTTCGCGCGCAAGCCATCGTCGATGTCGTGCGCGTCGTAGGCGATGTCGTCGGCAACCGCGGCGACTTGCGCCTCCGCGCTGGCGAAGCTCCAGAGTTGGAGATCGTGCAATTGGCAGTAATCGAGAATTGGCGCTGGAACGCCATGCTGGCGATAGCGGGCGAGCGGCGTGCCATCGCGATCGGTGAGCGGGCCATTGTGCTTGACCAAGCCTTCGAGTGTCTCCCAGGTCAGGTTCAAACCATCAAAGTCCGGGTAGCGCCGCTCGAGCGCGGTCACCACGCGCAAAGTTTGCGCATTGTGATCGAAACCGCCGAACGCCGACAAGCAAGCATCCAGCGCGCGCTCGCCGGCATGGCCAAACGGCGGGTGGCCGAGGTCGTGAGCGAGCGCCAGCGCCTCGGCCAAATCCTCATCGAGCCGCAGCCGCCGCGCCAGCGCGCGAGCAATCTGGGCGACTTCAAGCGTATGGGTGAGGCGCGTGCGATAATGGTCACCCTCGTCGAAAACGAAAACCTGGGTTTTGTGCTTGAGCCGGCGGAAGGCAGTGGCGTGAATGATGCGGTCACAATCGCGGCGAAAGGCGCTGCGGGTCTTGCTCGCCGGCTCGGCATGCAGTCGGCCGCGGCTGAGTTCCGGATCGCACGCATACGGTGCACGGGAAATACTGGATTCCATTTGTCTGCGGGCGGTGATTGACCTTCGGTTCCGCCGCACTTAACTATCGTGTTGCCACGGTTGCAATCGGGTGATTGCGATTTGGAGATAAAATGACTGTCAACGTCACGGTAACCGAGCGCGCCGCGCAGCGGATCGGCGAAATCCTAGGTCAGGAACCGGCCGGCACGATGTTGCGCGTCAGCGTCGAAGGCGGCGGCTGCTCGGGTTTTCAATATAAATTCGACACCGAACGCGAGCGCACCGAGGACGACATCGTCATCGAAAAGAGCGGCGCAACGGTGCTGATCGACCCGATCTCGCTCAATTACATGGCCGGCTCCGAAATCGATTTCGTCGATGATCTCATCGGTTCGTCGTTCAAGGTCAATAATCCCAAAGCGACGGCGTCCTGCGGCTGCGGTACGAGCTTCGCACTCTGAACGCGCAAACCTCCGTGCGAATTGCCACCTGGAATGTAAATTCGATCAAGCAGCGGCTGGATTCCGCGGTGATCTGGCTGACTGAGCGCAAGCCGGACATTGTCTGCCTGCAAGAAACCAAATGCGTTGACGACGCGTTTCCGCGCGAGCCGTTCGAGGCGCTCGGTTACAATGTCGCCGTGCACGGGCAGAAGGCATTCAACGGCGTGGCTTTGCTGTCGAAATTTCCACTCGACGAAGTCAGCAACGGCCTGCCGGGCGACGATCAGGACGACCATGCCCGTTTCATGGAAGCGGTCGTCTCTACGGCGCGTGGCGCGATGCGCATCGCCAGCCTTTACCTGCCGAACGGGAATCCACCGCAGACCGACAAATACACCTACAAGATCGGTTGGATGAAGCGCCTTTCCACTTATACGCGCGAACGCCTGCTCCTTGAAGAACCACTCATCATGGCTGGGGACTACAATGTGATCCCGACTCCCGCGGACGCCCGCAATCCGCAGGTCTGGGTCAATGACGCTTTATTTTTGCCGCGCACCCGCGACGAATTCCGTGCTCTCATCAATCTCGGGCTGACCGATGCGGTGCGCGCGACCAGTGACGATCCCGGCCTGTTTACGTTTTGGGATTATCAGGCCGGCGCCTGGCAAAAGAACAACGGCATTCGTATCGACCATCTTCTGCTGTCGCCTGCAGCGGCGGACCGGCTCAGCAGCGCGGGCATCGATCGTCACGTCCGGACTTGGGAAAAGCCGTCCGATCACGTCGCAGTCTGGATCGATCTGGAAATTGAAGCGAAATAGCGACCCGCTTCGCTATTCGCTAAAAAACTAATCGTGCCGGCCTTTCAGCCAATCCTCAAGATAGACGAGCGCCATGGCGCGTTCGTCGTCGCTCGCGCGCTTGAAAGCACTGTCATAGACCGGCTTGATCCAGTTTTCGTCGGCGCCCGCGCAGTCACGTCCGAGGATCAGCCACATCAGGCCACGCGCCGCCTGCCGCGGCACGACCTGCCCCTGGAACAGCATTTCGCCGAGCGCGACTTCGGCGCGGCAATGACCCTTGGTGGCGGCAAGCCGCAACCAGCGCGCCGCCTGATGCGGATCGCCTGGCGCGCCGAGAAAAAGTCGCCCGAGTTCGTACTGCGCATCGGCATCGCCGAAATAAGTCGCCGCGTAGCCGAACATGTCGCGCGCGCGGGTGCGATCGACTGTAATCTTCGAATTCGATATCCCGGTGAGGTAGTAGTGCCCAAGCGCGACAAAGGCATTGGCGACGAACCGCGCTTGCGGTGTGCCGGGCGCCTCGTCGGGATGGCTGTTGGCGATTTGGCTGAAATAGTTGAAGGCGCGCAGGTCATCGCGCGGCACGCCATCGCCATCGGCATACATGCGGCCGAGTTTCCACTGCGCGACCGGCTGCCCCTGCTCAGCGGCATATTGCAGCGCCGTCAGCGAGCTATTCTTATTCGGGGCGCTCTCCGGTGGATGCGCGCTACCGCGCAATCCGTCAGCAGGCGACAGCGCGGCGGTGCTTGGAGTGGTGGTGCCGTCGAATGCCAAAGCTGGCGTGGCGCCAAGAATATGGTGGATCACGTCATTTGCGCGGTCGGCGCCGACCACAATGCAAACGCCAAGGACGAGCCCGGCCAAGCCTGCGCCGGTGGCGATGCGGCGGATGTTGCTAGACGTCCGCATAACACACCGTCTCAGCTGCTGCGCCCGGATGCGTAAGCGCGCCGTGACGCGCCGAACCCACTTGCTGGGCGTACTTCCATAGATAGCCTGAGGTGAACTCTGACGGACGCGGCTTCCATTCTTTGGCGCGGCCGTCCAACTCGGCTTTACTCAGCTTGACGTCGAGCGTTCCCCGCTCGGCATCCAGCGTGATGATGTCGCCGTCGCGAATGAGAGCGATCGGCCCGCCGACGGCCGCCTCTGGCCCGATATGGCCGACGCAGAAGCCGCGAGTGGCGCCGGAGAAGCGCCCGTCGGTAATGAGCGCAACCTTGCCGCCCATGCCCTGCCCATAAAGGGCCGCGGTAGTTGAAAGCATTTCCCGCATACCCGGTCCGCCCTTGGGGCCTTCGTAGCGGATGACCAACACGTCGCCTTCCTCGTATTGCCTGTTCTTAACCGCCTCGAAGCACGGTTCCTCGCCGTCGAAGCAGCGGGCCGGACCGGAAAACTGCAAGCGCTCCAGGCCCGCCACCTTCACGATGGCGCCTTCTGGCGCGAGATTGCCCTTCAGTCCGACGACGCCGCCGGTAGCCGAGATCGGCTTATTGGCAGGCCAAACGACGGCCTGATCGGGATTCCATTTCACCGACTTGAGGTTCTCGGCGATGGTCCGGCCGGTGACGGTGATGCAGTCGCCATGCAAGTAGCCATGGTCGAGCAGCGTCTTCATCAACAACGGCACGCCGCCAGCTTCAAACATGTCTTTGGCGACATAGCGGCCGGACGGTTTTAAATCCGCGATATAAGGTGTCTTTTTCAGGACTTCGGCGACATCGAACAGATCGAATTTCACGCCGCATTCGTTGGCGATGGCCGGCAGGTGCAGCGCCGCATTGGTCGATCCGCCGGTCGCCGCGACAACCGCCGCGGCATTTTCCAACGCTTTGCGCGTGACGATGTCGCGCGGCCGAATATTCTTGGCGATCAGATCCATGATCATCTCGCCGGCCAGGAAACAAAACTTGTCACGGATCTCGTATGGCGCCGGCGCGCCAGCCGAATAGGGCAAAGCAAGTCCGATCGCCTCGGATATCGTCGCCATCGTGTTGGCAGTAAATTGCGCGCCACAGGCGCCGGCAGACGGACAGGCATTTTGCTCGAGCGTGTCCAGATCGCCATCCGACATGGTGCCGATCGAGTGCTTGCCGACCGCCTCGTAGACATCCTGGATGGTAACCGGCATCCCCTTGAAGGTGCCGGGCAGGATCGAGCCGCCATAGATGTAGATCGACGGCACATTGAGACGGCACATCGCCATCATCATTCCCGGTTGCGACTTGTCGCAGCCGGCCACCCCAATCAGCGCGTCGTAGGAATGGCCGCGCACCGACAATTCGACCGAATCCGCAATCACTTCGCGCGACGGCAAAGACGATTTCATGCCGGCATGGCCCATGGCGATGCCGTCGGTGACGGTGATGGTGCAGAATTCGCGGGGCGTGCCGCCGGCCGAGGCAACTCCAAGCTTGACCGCTTGGGCTTGTCGCATCAGCGCTATGTTGCAGGGCGCCGCCTCATTCCAGCAGGTCGCGACCCCGACGAAGGGCTGATGGATCTGCTCACGCGTCAGCCCCATCGCGTAATAGAAGGCGCGGTGCGGCGCGCGGTCGGGGCCCTCGGTGGCGTGACGGCTGGGCAGCCGTAATTTCAAGTCGCTCTTGGCGTCCATCAAACTCAAGCGAGCCAACAGGCCCTATTCGCCCCTCTCACCGGTCCAAAGCCTGGCCTCGCTTTTTCAGACCGGACGTATCCACAACGGCTTTCAGTCAGATTCGATCATCCGGGAGCCGCGCGGTCATGGATGTCGAGAAATCCTATGGCCAAAAAGCGGCGTTGGCCGTGAGTGCACTGCGGTAAGCTTAAATGTTCCCCCGCTGTGTCCGCGCGGCCACAGATTCAACGCGCTGAAGGCATTTCGGTTAAGCGGCGATTTACCATCCGGCTAACGGCTTGCGACCATGGGGGGTGCCCAAGCGCCTGACCAAAGCCTTCTTCCAACGCAGCGTACATGAGGTCGCGCCCGACCTGATCGGCTCAACGCTGCTATTCAAGGGGGTGGGCGGCCGGATTGTTGAGGTCGAGGCCTACCACCACACCGATCCGGCGGCGCATAGCTTTCGCGGGCCAACCGCGCGCAATGCCGTGATGTTCGGGCCGCCCGGCTATACCTATGTCTACCGCTCCTACGGCATCCACTGGTGTCTGAACTTAGTCTGCGAACCAGCGGGCTCGGCCAGTGCGGTTCTCATCCGAGCCTTGGAGCCGATCGCTGGCTTGCCGCTGATGCGCCGGCGCCGCGGCTTGTCCGATGTGCGGCTGCTCTGCGCCGGGCCAGGGCGGGTCGGCCAGGCGCTAGGGATTACCGTAACGCACAGTGGCATGCCGCTGGACGAGGCGCCCTTTGCATTATTTGCGCGCACCGGCGAGGTCGACATCATCGCCGGACCCCGGATCGGCATCACCAAGGCGGCAGAAAAGCCGTGGCGCTATGGTCTCAAAGGCTCGGCTTTTCTCAGCAAGCCGTTTCGACCGGGCTAAATTCCGAGCCTGAATGCCGGATCGAAGCCGAGTTCGCTGCGGGCCTTGGCGATCGAGACCGTCCCGTCCTCCTCGGCGATGTTGTAGATTCCCGGTCGCCCGCGCGTGACCGCGATCAGCGCGGCACGCGCTGCGGCATCGACATGAAGCGACCTGAGGTCAGGACCTGCCGTTCCATCTCCGCGGCGCCGCGCACCGTTACCGCGCGAGGGCCATCGGCCAGATCGAACGGGTCGGCTTCGTTGTGAGGCTCGGCACCGGCTGCGTAGCCGAACGCGATGCTCTGCACAATAAAGCGCCGCGCCGAGACGGCCTTCGCGGCAGCGATCAGGTTGCGCGTGCCTTCGGTACGAACACGCGCGTTGCGCGGATAGGACGCGGCAAGCTGGGCTTCATCGAAGACGTGCGGCAAGTCGGTCAATTGATGGATGACGATTTCAGGCGTGGCGCGCATCATCGCTGCCTTGAGTGCATCGGCGTCGAACACGCCCACGACCACCGCGGCAACGCCGGCTGCTTCGAGTGCGCGTGCATTGGCTGCACTGCGCGTCATTCCGGCGACGTGGTGACCAGCACCGAGGAGCAGCGGCGTCAATCGCCGGCCGATTACGCCGCTCGCGCCAGCGAGAAATATTTTCATGTTGTCAGTTCACGCCGCGCCTTGGAGCCGCTGCAAGGCTTCGGCGATCTTGGCTTTGCGCAGCTGCGCTTCCTCGCGCTTTTCTTTTTCCTCTTCGACGACTTCGTCAGGTGCGCGCGCCACGAAATTGGGATTGCCGAGCTTCGCCTCGACGCGCGCGATATCGGCGTCGCATTTCGCCATTTCCTTGGCGAGCCGGGCGCGTTCGGCAGCCAAATCGATAACCCCTTGCAGCGGCAGCGCCGCAACGTCGCCGCGCACCACGAGCTGCACCGCGCGTTTCGGCGGCACATCGGCAAAGGAAATCTCTCCGACGCGGGCCAAGCGCTGGACAAAATCCGCCCAGTGCCGGGCGCGGCTCGCGATCTCAGGGGAAGCGCCGGCAAGCACTAGCGGGAGTGACGTCGCCGGCGGGATGTTCATTTCGACGCGCGCCGAGCGAATAGCCGTGACGAGGTCGATCACCCAACCGATCTCGGCTTCCGCCGCGGAATCGTCTAGGCCATCGTGTTGCGGCCAATCGCTGAGTGCGAGCAGCACCGCTCGATCCGTACCGGTCACCTGCCACAACTCCTCGGTGACAAACGGCATGAACGGATGCAGCAGCTTGAGAATCTGGTCGAGCGCCCATGCGACGGCGGCGCGCGTCTCGTTCTTTGCGGTGCCGTCCGGCCCGGTAAGTACCGGCTTGATCAGCTCGAGGTACCAGTCGCAATAGACGTTCCACACAAAGCGGTAGATCGCGCCGGCTGCATCATTGAATTTGTATGCCTCGATTGCCGCCGTCACCTGGCGCGCCGTGCTTGCCGTCTCGTGCGCGACCCAGCGGTTCAAGACTTCTTTCGATTGGCGCGGATCGAACGCCGGAACGCGAACACAGCCGTTGATCTCGGCGAAGCGCGCGGCATTCCAAAGCTTGGTCGCGAAATTGCGATAGCCCTCGACCCGCTGTCCCGACAATTTGATATCGCGGCCTTGCGCCGCCATGGCGGCGAGCGTGAAGCGCAACGCGTCGGCGCCGTACTCGTCGATGACCGCCAAAGGATCGATGACATTGCCCTTGGACTTCGACATCTTCTGCCCGCGCTCATCGCGCACGAGCGCATGGATGTAAACGTCGTGGAACGGCACCTTCTTCATAAAGTGCAGGCCCATCATCATCATGCGGGCGACCCAGAAGAAAATGATGTCGAAGCCGGTGACGAGCGTGCTGGTCGGATAGAACCGTTTGAGCTCCGGCGTTTGATCGGGCCAGCCCAAGGTCGAGAACGGCCACAGCGCCGAAGAGAACCAAGTGTCGAGCACGTCTTCGTCGCGCCTGATGTATTCACGTGCGAAGCGATCGCGCCGCTCGGGATCGACGGCAATTTTCTGCCCTTGCTCGGCCGCGATCTCTCCGATTTCGACGTAATGAGCCAGCGCGTCGGCGACCGCCTCGTCCTCGGACTCAGCGACAAAGATCTTGCCATCCGGCCCATACCAAGCCGGAATCTGGTGACCCCACCAGATTTGCCGCGAGATGCACCAAGGCTGGATGTTCTCCATCCAGTTGAAGAAGGTCGCTTCCCATTGCGGTGGAACGAAAATAGTTTTGCGCTCGCGCACCGCCACCATCGCCGGCTGCGCGAGCGTCTTGGCGTCGACGTACCATTGATCGGTCAGATAGGGCTCAAGCACCGCGCCCGATCGATCGCCATGCGGCACGACGTGTTTCTTGTTCTCTTCAATCCAAATCGCAGCGGGAGGTGTGAATACATTGATTGGGTCGTAGCCTTTTAGTTCGGCGTCCTTGTGTCTTTGCCAAATCTCGAAATCGTTGAAGTCGTGCGCTGGCGTGATCTTCACCGCGCCCGAGCCTTTTTCCGGATCGGCGTATTCATCGCCGATGACCGGAATGCGCCGGCCAACCAGCGGCAGGATCGCGGTCTTGCCGATCAGACGATTAAGCCGCTCGTTATGCGGATGCACGGCGACGGCAACATCGCCGAGCATGGTTTCGGGCCGCGTCGTGGCGACGACGATGAATTCGCTACTGCCCTCGATCGGATATTTTATATGCCAGAGCTGGCCTTTGGTTTCGACCTGCTGCACTTCCAGATCGGAGATCGCGGTCTTGAGCTTCGGATCCCAATTGACGAGCCGCTTGTCCTTGTAGATCAGGCCCTCGCGGTAGAGCGCGACGAACACCTTCATCACCGCGCGCGATAGCCCCTCGTCCATTGTAAAACGCTCGCGCGACCAGTCGCAGGATGCGCCGAGCCGCTTGAGCTGGCTCGTGATCGTGCCGCCGGATTCTGCCTTCCACTCCCAGACGCGCTTGATGAAAGCCTCGCGGCCCATTTCGCGGCTCGGCGGCTGTTTGCGCTCGGCGAGCTGGCGCTCGACCACGGCTTGGGTGGCGATTCCCGCATGATCCATGCCCGGCTGCCACAACACGTCCTTGCCGCGCATGCGCTCGAAGCGGCACAGAATGTCTTGGAGCGTATTGTTGAGCGCATGGCCCATGTGCAGCGAACCGGTGACATTGGGCGGCGGAATGACGATGCAATAGGGCGAGGCCTTGGCGCGCTCAGGCCTGCCGGCGCGGAACGCCCCGGCATTCTCCCAGGCCGCATAGATGCGGCCTTCAATTTCGCGCGGCTGGTATCTGCTATCGATCATCGTCGTTCGCTGCACCGGGAGACGCGCAGCCAGAGTACCCGTTCAATCTCATCAAAGCGTGGGGTAGAAAGCCCGACGCCGCCAGAGTGTCAACGTGCCCTCTCCAAATCCGATCATCCAGCCCCGACCGGACAAATCGCCGACGCGATCCATCATCCTATTGGCTGTCGCAGGCTTCGCCAGTCAGGCGCAGGTCCGGGTGATGGATTCGCTGCTGCCGCAAATCGCATCCGATTTGCATACCACGATCGGCCTGGCGGCAATGGTGGTCACTGCTTATGCGGTGACGCACGGTTCAATCCAACTCGTGATCGGTCCGATCAGCGACCGTTTTGGCAAATACCGAACCGTGGCGCTGACCTGCGCCATCGGCGCGGTGCTGGTGGCGGTCTGTGGAACGGTCAGCACGCTGCCGCAGCTCGCCTTGGCGCGTCTTGCCACCGGAGCGGCGGCCGGTTGGATCATTCCGATCTCAATGGCCTATGTCGGCGATGTTACGCCTCACGACCGCTTGCAGCAGATTCTCGGTCGCTACATTTCGGGGCAGATTCTTGGGCAGCTGTTCGGGCAGGCGGCAGGCGGCGTGCTTGGCGATCTGCTCGGCTGGCGCAACGTGTTCTTCGTGCTTGCCGGCCTGTTCGCTTTGGCGACCGCCGGCTTGGTGTTTGAGCTCGCGGTCAATCCGCAGACCCGTAAACACGGCGGCGGTAGTGCGCGAAGTCTGCTTGGCGGCTACGCCGCCGTCCTGACAAATCCCTTCGCCCGCATTGTGCTGATTGCCGGCTTCCTTGAAGGCGCGCTGGCCTGGGGCGCCTTCGCTTATATCGGCGCCTATCTGCACCTGCGCTTCGGCCTAAGCTTCTCGTTGGTTGGCGGCGTGGTCGCGTGTTTCGGCATCGGCGGTCTGATTTATGCCGCGCTGGTCAAACTATTTGTCCGTGGCCTCGGCCAGCCTGGTCTTGCGGTTATCGGCGGACTGGTTCTTGCGGCCGCTTATCTTGAACTGGCTCTTGGGTCGCTATGGTGGCTCGCCCCGATCGCGACGACGGCAATCGGACTTGGCTTCTACATGCTGCACAACACGTTGCAGACCAATGCCACGCAGAT
>WNGK01009290.1_pt1 | contig 10132 bp, 8 predicted proteins | sample 5400601 | NCBI WGS metagenome assembly WNGK01 (sample SAMN13153376, study PRJNA577476) | soil metagenome | isolation source: 60 cm soil or saprolite under Garry oak tree replicate 1 | place: USA:California | collected 2016-06-15 | reverse complement strand
GGACAGCGCGCCGACCAGGATCGGGTCGGCGTCGGCGAAAAGTACCCCGCCGACCAGCGGCAGGCCGGATTCGAAACGGCCGTCCGGCCCGATCGGGTCCGTGACGTCGACCCCCTGGGCCAGGCAGGCCGCCCGGCCCTGCTCGTCGTAAGCGGGGGCTACGTGCGTGAGCCCGGTGCCGTCGCGCGCCGTCGTGAAATAGCCGGCTATCACCGGGCGGGGGCCGGCTGGCCCGCCGTCCTCGAGCAGGGGGTGGTAGGTGGCACCGGCCAGCTCGGTCCCGGTGAGCCGCGCGGCGACCCGCCAGTCGCCGCTAAGCACATCGGCCAGCCGCGGCTCGGCCACGATGACCTGGTCGTCCTGGCCGGCTCGGCGAGCGAGCACATAGGTCTGGTGCGGGTGCACGGCGATCGCGGCGTTGGCGGCCAGCGTCCACGGCGCCGTCGCCAGGACCAGCAGGTCGGCGCCGCGCAGCCGCGGGCTCGCCCCGGCGGGCAGGGAAGCGAGCCTGAATCGCACGATCACCGCGGTGCCGGGGGCAGGCTTGCGCGGATCGGGCTGGCCGATGTCGTGCGCGGCCAGCGGAGTCTGGCAGCGCGGGCAGTACGGGCCGACCCGGTGGTCACGCACCAGCAGGCCGGCGTCGAAGATCGGCCGGAGCGACCCCCAGACGGACTCGACGAAACTTGCGTCCATGGTCCGGCAGGCGGCGTCGTCCGTCCAGTACCCCATCCGCGCGCTGAGCGCGGACATCGCGTCGGCATGCCGTTGCGCGGACTCCCGGCAGCGGGCCGCGAACCGCTCCGGCCCGTAGGCCTCGATGTCGGCCCGGCCGGACAAGCCGAGCTCGCTTTCCACCGCCACCTCGACCTGCAGGCCGTGGCAGTTCCAGCCGCGGTTCCTGGGCACGTGGAAGCCCTGCATGGACTTCAGGCGCCGGTACATGTCCCTGACCGCCAGGCCGGGAAGCTGGTGGATGCCCGGCATACCGCTGGCGGCCGGCGGATTTTCGTAACACAGCCACCGCGGGCCGTCCGCCTTCCCGGCCAGCGAGCGGCCAGGCACCCCAGTCCGCGCCCACCGGGCGAGCACCTGCCGCTCGACAGCGGCCAGGTCGGAGTCCGCGGGGCCGTCAGCAAGCCTGCCGGGCGCCCGCCGCCCGGCGGGCGCGCCCGCTACCTGCCGCATTCCCCGCCCCCCGCGTGTGCCCCCGTGCCCCCGTATGTGCCCGTGGCGCGGCTAACAATAACTGGCGGGCGTCGTGTCGCCGCCGGGCCTGTTTGCGAATCGCCTCGCTCACCACTTATCCTCCGGTGACGCTAGTCAACCAAGATCATCGTCAGCGATGCGCTACAGGGAGGCGAGGGAATGACCGCAGCCGCACAGTCTGACGCCGCCAGCTTCCCGGTGCGGGAGGGCGAGCGGTCGTGGACGGAGCCGGAAATCGGCCAGGTCAGGCGTCGGCTGGCGGACGAAGCCGACGAGCTGCGGACCGAGATCGGCAAGGCCGAATCGGACATTGCCGATCGCCTGGGCGATTCCGTCAGTGACGCGGGCGATGATCAGGCCGACGTCGGAGCGAAGACCTACGAGCGGGAGCACGAGCTCTCGCTGGCCTACAACGCACGTGACCTGCTCGCCCAGAGCGAACACGCGCTCGCCCGGATAGCGCGGGGAAGCTACGGTTCGTGCGAGTCCTGCGGCGAGCCGATCGGCAAGGCGAGGCTGAAGGCGTTCCCCCGGGCCACCCAGTGCGTGAACTGCAAGCAGCGGGAGGAACGGCACTGACCGGGAACAAGATCGTAACCGAGCGGCCAGGCACGATGACCACCGCGGACTCACCGGGCAGGCACCGCCGCCGGATCGTGGTGCTGCTCGCGGTCGCCGCGACCGTCCTGGTGACCGACATCATCACGAAGGCGGTCGTGGTCGCGACCCTGTCGGACCGCGCGCCGGTCAGGCTGCTCGGCGGCCTGCTGAAGCTGCGGGTTACTCGCAACCCGGGTGCCGCGTTCAGCATCGGCGGCCCGTCGGTGACAGCGGTATTCGCGCTGATCGCGGTCGGCGTCATCGTGTTCATCCTGCGCACCTCGCGGCGGATCCAGAGCCTGGCGTGGGCGATAACGCTCGGGCTGCTGCTCGGCGGCGCGACCGGCAACCTGATCGACCGGCTGCTGCGCGCTCCAGGACCGTTCCGCGGCTACGTGGTCGATTGGATCCAGGTGCCGCACTGGCCGGTGTTCAACGTGGCCGACTCCTGCATCGTCTGCGGCGGCGTGCTCGCCGTGTTCCTGGCCGTCCGCGGCGTGCGGATCGACGGGACGGTCACCGACCAGCAGCGCGGGGCCGGGTCGCGGCAGCCGGACGGTCAGGATGGTTCAGGCGGGCTCGGCGGGGTCGGCGGCGCGGCGGGCGGGGTCGGCTCGGACGGCGACGGCTCGGACGGGACGGCCGGCTCGGACGGGGCGGGCTCGGACGGCGACGGCTGGCGCGGCCGGCCCGCGGGTCCCGGTGACCACCCGGGCGGCGGCGCGGCGTGACCGCCTCCGGCCAGCGCCGGGTGCCGGTACCTGAGGGACTCGACGGCGAGCGGCTGGACGCGGCGATCGCGAGGATGTTCGGCCTGTCCCGGACCCGCGCCGCCGAACTGATCAGCGCCGGCGCCGTGCTCGTCGGCGGCAGGCCAGCGGCGAAGTCGGACCGGGTGCCGGCCGGGGAGTGGCTGGACGTGATGTTGCCTCCGGCCGCCCAGCCGTCGGCTCCGCCGACGCCGGCGGCCGTGCCAGGCCTGGTCGTGGTCTACGAGGACGCCGACCTCGTCGTCGTCGACAAGCCGGCCGGCGTCGCCGCCCATCCGACGCCCGGCTGGACCGGGCCGACGGTGCTGCAGGGCCTGCTGGCCGGAGGTCACCAAATCGCCACCAGCGGCGCCGCCGAGCGGCAGGGGATCGTGCACCGGCTCGACGCCAACACAACCGGGCTGATGGTGGTGGCCAAGAGCGAGCACGCCTACAGCGTGCTGAAGCAGGCATTCAGGGATCGCGAGGTCGACAAGCGGTATCACGCGCTCGTTCAAGGTCATCCCGATCCGCTCCGCGGCACCATCGACGCCCCGATCGCGCGGCACCCGTCGGGCGATGGCAGGTTCGCCGTGGTCGGCGACGGCCGGCCCGCGGTGACTCACTACGACACGCTCGAGGCCTTCCGGGCCGCGAGCCTGACCGAGGTCAGGCTGGAGACCGGCCGGACTCACCAGATTCGGGTGCACATGGCCGCGGTCAGGCACCCGTGCGTGGGTGACCGGCTCTACGGCGCCGACCCGGTGCTCGCGGCGAGGCTCGGGATGACCAGGCAGTGGCTGCACGCCGTCGGGCTCGGGTTCGCCCACCCGGCTGACGGCCGCCGGGTGGACTTCAGCAGCGGCTATCCGGCCGATCTGGCCGCCTGCCTGGACCTTCTCGCCGACCCGCCGTAGCGGGCGGCCAAGATCTTGCAGACACGCCCGAGTTGCCTGGCGCGTCCGAGTGCCCGCGTCCGGCGGGGTGGGTTAGGGTCGAACCGACCCCAGCGCTGGCTTGCCTGCGGCATGCCTGAAGGAGGCGGTACTTCATGGCGGCGGATCCGGCTGGGACGGCGGCTCGCGGACGTGACGGCGGGTTCGCGCACCTGCACGTGCACACCGAGTACTCGATGCTGGACGGCGCCGCCCGCCTCGACGACCTGTTCAGCGCGTGCGCCGACGCCGGGATGTCGGCGATAGCCATGACCGACCACGGCAACGTCTACGGCGCCTACGACTTCTACTCCAAGGCGCGCAAGGCCGGGATCAAGCCGATCATCGGGACCGAGGCCTACGTGGCGCCCGAGCACCGCGGGCACAAGCAGCCGGTCAGGTGGGGCACGCCTGCCCAGAAGGACGACGATGTCTCGGGCGCGGGCGCATACACCCACATGACCCTGCTGGCCGAGACCAGCGAGGGCATGTACAACCTGTTCCGGCTGTCCTCGCTGGCCTCGATCGAGGGCTACTTCCGCAAGCCGCGGATGGACGCCGAACTGCTTGCCCGCTACGCCAAGGGGATCATCGCCACCACCGGCTGCCCCGGCGGTGAGGTGCAGACCAGGCTCAGGCTCGGCCAGTACGACCAGGCGCTCGAGGCGGCGGCCGCATACCGGGACATCTTCGGGCCAGGCAACTTCTTCGTCGAGCTGATGGCCCACGACCTGGAAGTTGAGCAGCGGTCGGCGGACGGCCTGCGCCGGATCGCCGCCGAGCTGTCGCTGCCCTACGTGGTGACCAATGACACGCACTACGTCGCCCCCGGCGACGCTCAGGCGCACGGGGTGCTGCTGTGCGTACAGACCGGTACCAACATGGCCGACCCGAAGCGGTTCAGGTTCGAGGGGGCCGGCTACTACGTCAAGAGCCCGGCTGAGATGCGCGCGATCAGCGACGACGAGGTCTGGCAGTCGGGCTGCGACAACACGCTGCTGATCGCCGAGCGGGCCGAGGTGGAGTTCACCAGCACGAACCTGATGCCCGACTTCCCGCTGCCGCCCGGCGAGACCGAGCTGACCTGGTTCCGCAAGGAAGTCTGGGCCGGGATGGACCGCAGGTTCCCCGGCGGTTACGACGGCGAGCGGCGGCAGCGCGCCGAGTACGAGATGGGCGTCATCGAGCAGATGGGGTTCTGCGGCTACTTCCTGGTCGTGGCCGACTTCATCATGTGGGCCAAGCGCAACGGCATCAGGGTCGGGCCAGGCCGCGGCTCGGCGGCCGGGTCGATCGTGTCGTACGCGATGGGCATCACCGACCTGGACCCGATCGCCTTCGGCCTGATGTTCGAGCGCTTCCTCAACCCCGAGCGCGTGTCCATGCCCGACATCGATATCGACTTCGACGAGCGCAGGCGCGGCGACGTCATCAGGTACGTCACCGAGAAGTACGGCGACGACCGCGTCGCCCAGATCATCACCTACGGCACGATCAAGGCCAAGGCGGCGGTCAAGGACTCGGCGCGGGTACTCGGCTTCCCCTATGCGCTCGGGGACCGGATCACCAAGGCGTTCCCGCCCGCGGTGATGGGCAAAGACGTGCCGCTGTCCAGCATCTTCGATCCCGACCACCCCAGGTACGGCGAAGCCGGCGAGATCCGGGCCCTGTACGAGGCCGAGCCCGAGGTCAAGCAGGTTCTGGAGACGGCGCGCGGCCTCGAGGGCCTGATCAGGCAGGCCGGCGTGCACGCGGCCGGGGTGATCATGAGCAGCGAGCCGCTGCTCGACCACGTCCCCGTGTGGAAGCGCGATGCCGACGGCGCGATCATCACCCAGTTCGACTACCCGAGCTGCGAGGATCTCGGGCTGCTCAAGATGGACTTCCTCGGCCTGCGCAACCTGACGATCCTCGACGACGCGCTGGCCGGGATCGCGGCGAACCAGGGCATCACGGTCGAGGTGGACACGCTGCCGCTGGACGACAAGCCGACGTACGAGCTGCTGGCCCGCGGCGATACCCTCGGCGTGTTCCAGCTCGAGGGCGGCCCGATGCGGGCGCTGCTCCGATCGATGCGGCCCGACCGGTTCGACGATATCTCGGCCGTGAACGCGCTGTACCGGCCCGGCCCGATGGGCGCCAACGCGCACAACGACTACGCGGACCGCAAGACCGGGCGCAAGCCGGTGACCCCGATCCACCCGGAGCTCGCCGAGCCGCTGGCCGACATCCTTGACGATACCTACGGCCTGATCGTCTATCAGGAGCAGGTGCTGCTCATCGCGCAGAAACTGGCCGGGTACTCCGTCGGCAAGGCGGACCTGCTGCGCAAGGCCATGGGGAAGAAGAAGAAGGAGATCCTGGACAAGGAGTTCGAGCCGTTCGCGGGCGGGATGCGCGCCAACGGTTACTCCGATGGGGCAATAAAGGCCATCTGGGACATTCTCGTTCCCTTCTCCGACTATGCCTTCAACAAGGCGCATACCGCCAGCTACGGCCTGGTCGCCTACTGGACTGCCTACCTCAAGGCGAACTTCCCGGCCGAGTACATGGCGGCGCTGCTGACATCCGTGGCCGGCGACAAGGACAAGTCGGCGCTGTACCTGTCCGAGTGCCGCCGGATGGGCATCAAGGTCATGCCCCCGGACGTGAACGCGTCGACGGCGTACTTCACCCCGGTGGGCACCGACATCAGGTTCGGCATGGCGGCGGTGCGCAACGTCGGGGGCGCCGTGGTCGAGTCCGTCGTGGCCGCGCGGACGGCGAAGGGCGCGTTCACCAGCTTCTCCGACTTCCTGCGCAAGGTCCCGGTCAACGTCTGCAACAAGCGCGTGATCGAGTCGTTGATCAAGGCGGGGGCGTTCGACTCGCTCGGCAGCCCGCGGCGGGGCATGCTGATGATCCACGAGCAGGCCATCGACGCGGTCATCGACGTCAAGCGCAACGAGGCCATGGGCCAGGACTCCCTGTTCGGCGACGACGAGGACAACGCGGCGACCTTCGACATCCCGGTGCCCGACGGCGAGTGGGACAAGTCCACGCTGCTCGGCTTCGAGCGGGAGATGCTCGGCCTGTATGTCTCCGACCACCCTCTGCTCGGGCTTGAGCACGTGCTGGCCGCCGAGACCGACTGCTCGGTCGTGCAGCTACTCGGCTCCGCCGACGAGCCGGAGCGGACCGGGCGCGGCGACGGCCAGATCGTCACCCTGGGCGGGATCCTGTCCGGCGTCCAGCGGAAGGTGACCAGGCAGGGCAGTCCGTGGGCGGCAGCCACGCTGGAGGACCTCGAGGGCGCGATGGAGGTGCTGTTCTTCCCCGCGACCTACCAGGCGTGCATGCACCTGGTGGTCGAGGACGCGATCGTGTTCGTGCGGGGCAGGCTGGACCGGCGCGAGGACGTGCCCAAGCTGGTCGCCATGGAGCTCAGGCCGGCCGAGCTGGCGGCCGGTGAGTCCGGCCCTTTCGTAGTGTCCATGCTTGAGTCCCGCTGCGTGCCGCCGATCGTCGAGCGGCTCAGGGAGGTCCTGCGTACTCATCCGGGGGCGCTCGAGGTGCACCTGCGGTTGCTGAGCGGAAGCAGGGCGAAGGTGCTGAAGCTGGACGACAAGCTCCGGGTCCGTCCGTCGCCGTCGCTGGTCGCGGACCTGAAACAACTGCTCGGCCCGGCCTGCCTGGGTTAGGAACCGCCGCTCCGCGCGGCCCGCCTGGCGCGACGGCCGCGCCCGGCGCTGGCCGCCGACGCACCATCGGCTGGGGTCAACTACGCTGTTCGGCAAATGTCGACGACCCGTGAGCTTCCCTATCCGCCCGGGCCCGGAGGCCCGGCATATTGGCCCGGCGACCAATCTTCGCCTGCTCCCGGCCTGCCCGGCTCGCTGGCGATCCTGGTCGCCAGCGCGGCGCTCGGTCTGGCCGGCGGCCTGGCCTGGGCGGCCCTGGCTCCCAGGCCGCTGTACATCGTGGTGGCCAAGGGCTCGGCCGATGTCGTCAATCCCGAGACGACCGCTTTCATCGCCGCCGACGCCTGGTACTGCCTGGTCGGCGTGGTCGGGGGGCTGATCATCGGCCTGGCGGGCTACCTGCTGGCGGTAAGGCGGTACGGGCCGGCCCCCATGGCCGCGATCCTGGTCGGCAGCACCGTGGCCGGCGTCGCGGCCCGCTGGATCGGTGAGCGCCAGGGACTCGGGCAGTTCAACCGGCAGCTTCTCACCACCCACCAGGGCACGCTGCTGCACGCGCCGCTCGTGCTGGCCGGGGATGCCTCCGCGACGGTCTGGCCTACCGTCGGCTCGATTCCCGCGGTGGCGTTCTGGCCGCTGGCGGCCTGCGCGGTTGCCGGGGGGATCGTTCTGGTCGGAACGCTCCGCGAGCGACGGGCCGCGCAGCCCAACACCGCGCCGTACCCAGGCCAGCCGCCGCCCTTCCGGTCCTATCCAGGCGCGTAGCCCGCCCACGACGGCCGTGTCGCCAACCGGCAGAGCCATCGCGCGGTTGACTTGGTACGGACAATTCTCGATGGCGGGCGAGAAAGGTACATACCGATGTGGCGTGTCGTCGTGGTCGGCGGGGGAGTACTCGGCATGATGCACGCGGCTGCCGCACGAGATCGCGGCGACCACGTCGTGCACCTCGAGCGCGAGCCGGGATCACGCGGTGCGAGCGTGCGAAACTTCGGGCTGATCTGGGTGAGCGGCCGGGCGCCCGGTCCCGAGCTTGAGCTGGCATTGCGCTGCAGGGAGCTGTGGGAACGGCTGGCCGACCGGGTGCCGGGAACCGGCTTCCGGCCGCACGGCTCGCTGACCATAGCCGTCGACGATGCCGAGGCCGGGTTGCTCCGCGAGGCGGCCAGCCTGCCCGACGCGGCGCAACGGGGCTGCGAGTTGCTCGACGCGGCGAGCGTTCGCCAGGTCAACCCCGCGCTGCAGGGGACGTTCTCGTGCGGCCTGCTCTGCCGCAAGGACGCCATCGTCGAGCCGCGGCGGGTGCCCGGGGCCATCCGGACCAGCTTTTGGCCGGCGGCGCGGCCGGGGGATATGCCCGGCCGTGAGCGGTGCAGGTCGCGCCCGGCGCCGTGCGCGACCATACCGGGACCTGGCACCGGGGGGACCTCGTGGTGCTGCGCACCGGCGCGGCGCACACCGGCATCGTCGGCCCGCACCTGGCGGGCCATGCCCGCCCGCCGGTCCGCCGGGTCAGGCTCCAGATGCTGCAGACCGAGCCGCTCGGCCGCCGGCTGACCACCTCGGTCGCCGACGGCGACTCGCTGCGCTACTACCCGGCCTACGACCTGCCGGGCCGGGCCCGGCTCGCGCCGCAGCAGCCGGCCGCCGCGGCCGCGGGAGCGCAGCTTCTGCTGGCGCAGCGGCTGGACGGCAGCCTCACGATCGGCGATACGCACGCCTACGACGAGCCGTTCGCCTTCGACCTGGACGAGCGGCCCTACGACCACCTGCGTGCCAGAGCGGAGTCCCTGCTCGGGACGTCGCTGCCGCCCACCAGGCTGCGCTGGGCGGGCGTCTACAGCCAGGTCACCGGAACCGAGATCTACTATCGCTCGCAGGTCGCGCCCGGCGTCGTGCTCGTGACCGGGACGGGTGGCCGAGGCATGACGCTGGCGCCGGCGATCGCCGAGCAGACGTTCGCCGCTTGACCGGTGCGCCGGGCCGCACTGCCGGAATCCCCTACGCGGGAGCCCGCCGTTATGAGAGGAGTCGCCATGACAGCCAGGATCAGCGTCGCGTGCCTGGACATGGCCGGCACAACCGTCGCCGACGAGGGCAGCGTGGTGTCCGCGTTCCGCGCGGCCATGGAGCAGGTCGGGCTGGTCCCCGGCGCGCCGGGATACGACAGGGCGACCGAGATCGTGCGGGTCACCATGGGCCAGTCGAAGATCGAGGTGTTCAGGCGGATCCTGGGTGACGAGTCGTCGGCCGCGGCGGCCAACAGCGCGTTCGAGGAGCGTTACGCGCGGATCGTCGGGGCTGGCGAGATCGCGCCGCTGCCCGGTGCGGAGCAGACGCTGGGCGCGCTGCGCGACGCGGGCATCAGATCTGCCTCGCCACCGGCTTCTCGCCCGCGACCAGGAACGTCGTGCTCGACACGCTCGGCTGGCGCCCCCTGATCGATCTCGCGCTGTCGCCGGCCGACGCGGGCCGGGGCAGGCCCTGGCCCGACCTCCCGCTGACCGCCCTGCTCCGGCTGCGCGGGGGAGCGGTCAGCGAGCTCGCGGTGGCCGGCGACACCGCGAGTGATGTCGATTCCGGCCTGCGCGCCGGAGCCGGCATCGTCGCCGGCGTACTGACCGGGTCGGGGAGCAGGGAGGATCTGGAGAAGGCAGGGGCTCCGCACGTGCTTGACGAAATCTCCGGCCTGCTCCCGCTACTCGGCCTGGGCGGCACCCGATGACCGACCCTATGCTCCCGCTCGGCGAGGCCTGGGACTTGCACGCACGGGAGTGGATCGCCTGGTCGAGGACCCCCGGCCTCGACAGCTACGAGAGATTCCACCGGGACGCGTTCTTGCCCTTGGTCCCTCGCCCCGGCCGGCTGACCGTGGATGTCGGCTGCGGTGAGGGCCGGGTGAGCCGCGACCTGCGAGCCCTGGGTCACCACGTTCTGGCGGTCGATCTTTCGCTGGCCA
>WNGK01017493.1_pt1 | contig 10133 bp, 5 predicted proteins | sample 5400601 | NCBI WGS metagenome assembly WNGK01 (sample SAMN13153376, study PRJNA577476) | soil metagenome | isolation source: 60 cm soil or saprolite under Garry oak tree replicate 1 | place: USA:California | collected 2016-06-15 | reverse complement strand
AAGAGACTTCAGACATGGTTCACGCTTACCGCATTGGACCGATGCCTGAGCGTTTCACCGCCTTATTACTCTCACGGCTTGAAAGTGACCGTATTTACGCCACTCCTTACTGGGGGGAGCCTGGCGCTTCCGAGCAACAGGACGGCGATCAATTTCATCGAATGGTTCGAGATCCTGAGCCCCACCTGGTATTCCGCCAGTCCAACCCTCCACCGCGTTGTGCTCGATGCGGCACGGGCCAACCCAGGCTCCCGGACTACGCATTCATTGCGCCTCGCCGTGTCGGGCGGCGCCCATTTGCAGCCGGAAGTGCGCGACGGGCTGCAGGAAGCCCTATCGATTCCTGTCCTCGAGCATTATGGTTGCAGCGAGGCGGCACAAATTGCCGCCAATCTACCCCTTCCTGGTCAGAGCAAACCGGGAACATGCGGCAAGCCGTGGCCCAACACCCTTGTCATTGTCGGCGAGGACGGGCTTCCAATGCCCCCAGGCGAGCACGGGGAGATCCTGGTTGGAGGGCCCACCTTGACCTCCGGCTACCTGGATGACCCGGAGCTCAACGGGACGGCCTTTGTCGATGGTTGGCTTCGCATGGGCGATCTCGGAAGCCTCGACCACGAAGGATTCCTTACCGTGCATGGAAGGATCAAGGACCTAATCAACCGGGGCGGTGAGAAGATCTCGCCGGTCGAGGTTGACATGGCCCTGCTGCGTCACCCCGCCGTCGCAGAGGCAGCGGCTTTCGCGACTCCGCATCCTCGTCTCGGAGAAGATGTTGCGGCGGCGGTCGTCTTACATCCCGGCGTCAGTACGACCCCGGCCGAGCTTCGACATTTTCTCACTCATCATATTGCCTCCTTCAAGATCCCAAGGCGCATCACCATCCTCGATCACCTGCCAAAGGGAACAACGGGCAAGGTGTTGCGGCGGCAGCTTGCTGAGACGCTGACAGCACCCGCATCGGATGATTTCAAAGATCCGGCTTCGCCCGTTCCGGTAACCAAACCCCTCTCGGCCAATTTGGAGCTGGAGCTGCTGACCCTCTGGCGACAGTTGCTGCAAAACGACAGCATCGGGATTGATGACGATTTGTTCGAATCCGGCGGCGACTCGCTGATTGCGACGCAGGTGATCCTTGAAATTGAGCGGATGGTCGGCCATCCGGTGAACCCATCGATTCTGCTCGAGGCTCCTACGATCCGGACACTTGTGCTGAACCTCGGTTCGCAAGCCGAATTGCAAAGCGATTCTGTCATTCACCTTCATGCCAGCGGCGATCGCTGCCCGTTCCTTTTCTTCCACGGTGGACTTGGCGTCGCTTACTACCTTGGACGGCTGGCGCCACATCTGGGCGCCGATCAGCCCATCCTAGCCATCGAACCCCATGGGCTGCAGGGAGACACGATCCCCGGCACGATCGAGGAGATGGCAGCCGACCGGGTGAAGTTGATTTTGCAGAAGCAACCTAGCGGGCCCTATCGGATTGGCGGATTTTGCAACGGAGCACTCGTAGCTTACGAAGCGGCGCGCCTGCTGATGGCTACCGGGCACAACGTGGAAATGCTCGTGTTGATTGATCCTCCTTCCGTGAACGCGCGCGCATTGCCACGGATGATTCTCTCAGCCTTGAATCCCCTGTCGGATCGCGCAGCAACCTCGGCCTGGTGTTGGATGGTTCGGGCCGAAAAGCTCTCGGTGATGTCGTGGGGGCAAAGATGGGCGCTCCTGCAAACCGAGCTTTGGGCGAAGAAGATGAACCGAAAGGTTACAGGCAGTATTCTGTCAGGAGCACCTGGAGCGACTCCCGTTGTCCCGGAACTGCTCCCAACAGACGGATCGAGTGACATCGTCAGACAATACGCGTCCGTAATGGCCCGCTATCACCCAAAGCCACTGGATGTACCCGCTATCTTCTATTCCGCAGACTACGACGGCCGTGGATGGCGCCGGCTGCTTCCTGATTTGGAGATCATCCGCCTTCCGGGCGGTCACCTCCAGAGCGTTACCGACAATGTTGGCGACTTGGCCAACCATCTGCGGGGAAAGTTGAGGAAGCTTGGCGATGTTGCATCAGCATAGTTCCGTGAGCCCAACCGAGTTGGTGGTCGAGCAATATCCCGACAAGGGCAGCCGGGCGAGCACCGCCTCGATGCTTCCCATCATGGAAGCCATAACGGCGTACCAAAAGACGGCTGCGCTTGTCGCTGCAGTGAAACTGGACCTGTTCACGCTGGTGGGCCCGGGAGTCGCGACCTGCGAAGAACTCTCCCGAAAGACTCAGGCCGCACCGCGTGGCGTGCGGATCCTGTGCGATAGCTTGTGCGTCATGGGCCTTTTGGAGAAACAGGACGTCGGCTACTCGCTCACTTCCGCCTCAAGATTATTTCTCGACAATTCCTCGCCAGCCGCCATGGGAAGCATCGTCGACTTCCTGGCTGCCCCAGAAATGATCTCGCTATTTCTGGATGATCCGGTCTCATATGTGCGGGGCGGCGGCTCGGCTGGACTTGCGAATGTCGCTCCCGACCATCCGATCTGGACCCGTTTTGCCAAGTCCATGGTGCCGCTTGCGTCTCCAACAGCGAAGCGCGTGGCGTCCTATGTCGCCACCTTGCCAAATCGACCCTATACCGTGCTCGACATCGCTGCCGGCCACGGCCTCTACGGAATCGAGGTGGCAAAATCGCTTCCAGAGGCCTTTGTAACGGCGCTTGATTGGACGGAAGTCCTGACGGTAGCGCGCGCGAATGCGGAGAAAGCGGGAGTTCACAGGCGATACCGTACATTGGCGGGAAATCTCTTTGAGGTAGATTGGGGCAAAGACTTCGACATCATCCTGCTTCCAAACATCCTTCATCATTTTGATGAGGAAGGATGCATTGCGCTTCTGCGCAAGGCAAAGGCCAGCCTGGCAATTGGTGGGCGGGCGCTCGTCATAATGTTTGCCTTGTTCATGCTGGCTACTACGCCGAGCGGAGATGCCTATGTCGTTTCAGAATTGGAACAGATGGCCAAGGCGGCCGGTTTTCGGAACGCGACGGCCCGCGCATTGCTGCCTACCCCGCAGACCCTAGTTGCCCTTGAGCGCTGATCGACGGTAGGAACAAGCGTGGGGCATCTCCTCGGCGCGAACAGACGACATAGATCCTGGAGGCGGCAACCGTCGATCATGGCCGCCATCTGGCGCCGGGCAAGCAGATGGCGACGGTCGGATCCGGCCACTAGGACTGGCCGTCACCGAAAGAGCGACGCTGCTGCAGTCCAATCGGAATTCGCGCCAGGTGACCTCCGTTGATCGGGTTCCTCGCGCGGTCGACCCACTAGTCGTTGCGGTCGATGGCAGCGCCGGTGGGGCATGCGCCGACGATCCATCGGATATGCCAGGCGTTTGGCCCGCAGTCGTACCGGGTCGAGGGCTTCAAGCCCTCGAAGGCCGCCTGTTCGTCGAGAAAATGAGGGACACCATTGGGCTCTATCTGGCACCGGCCGAGCGTGCGTTGTTGTGCCTCGACAAGAAGAGCCAGATTCAGGCGCTCGGCCGGACGAACCGCTACTGCTGATGGGCCCCGGACAGATCGAACGGCGCAGCCGGCACTACACCCGGCACGACGCGCCGTCCCTGTTCGCCGCTTTCGCGCGCGAGATCGAGGCCACGTCCCGACCGATCTCGACTTGCACCCGATCATGGACAACTATGCCACGCGCCGGACCCCGGCGATCCGTTGAAGGCTGGCCCAGCCCCCGCTTGGCATGTCCACTTCACGTCCACCTCGGCGCCTTGGCTCAACCAGCTCGAGCAGTTCTTCGCCGACCTGACCGAAAAACAAATCCGCTGCAGCGTGCACCGCTCGACCCGCCAACTGGAACGCGCGATCCGCGACTAAGTCGAGACCGTCAACGACCAAGCCAAACAGTTCAGATGGACCAAGTCGGCTCGCGACCTTTCCGCCTCCATAAAGCACTTTTGCTTCGCAATACTCAAAATCGGCAACACCCAGGCAAAGATCGTCAAGCTTCTGAATCAGGACGCTAGATGTTTGATCCAAGGGTTTGATGGTGCATTGTTTTCCAGGCAATGGAATGACGCGCTATGAGACAGGTTCTTCACGGCTGCGCCACAACGACAGAGGCAGTTCGTCGAACAATACAAGATAGTCAAGTGAGCCTAAGAGCGTTGGCCAAGCGCCATGGATCAATCCCAAGACTGTTGCCAAATGGAGGAAGCGGGTTTCCACGGCTGATTTGTCTACTGGTCCGAGAGAGCCAAAGACGACATCCCTCTCGCTCGAGGACACCGTCATCGCGTTTCGCAATCATACACTGCTGCCACTCGACGACCGCCTCCATGACCTTTAGGCGACGATCCCACACTTGACCCGCTCATCGCTTCACCGCTGCCTTCAACGACATGGCATCTCGCGGCAGCCCGACGCGGAAGACGGCAAGGGCATAAGACGAAAGTTCAAGATCTATCCAGTCAATTACTTCCACGTTGACGTCGCCGCAGTCCGTACAGCAGAGGGGGAAAGCCCTATCTCTTCGTCCCTTTCGATCGGACCTCGAAGTTCACCTTCATCGAGCTACGCGAGTTGCAGCCGGCTTCCTGCTGCACCTCATCAAAGCGGTTCCCTACAAGGTCCATGCCGTTCTAACTGGCAATGGTATCCACTTCACCGATCCAAAGGGCGAGAGTTGGGGGGTCTTCGACATCGAAGGAATGCTTGAACGGGCCAGGCCATTGCGGACCCCTGCCTTTGATGTGGCTTGCGCTCGCAACGACATCGATCATCGCCTCACCAGGCCCAAGCATCCTTGGACTAGTACCGGGAATCACAAATGCCTGATACGGGCCCGCTGTCATCCCGAGCGCAGCGAGGGACCTTTACCGCGACCTCAAAGGCCCCTCGCTACGCTCGGGGTGACAGTTATGACTCACCTTTCAGCGATAGTCGGTACTAGCGGGCAGGTTGAGCGAATGAACCACACCATCAAGGATGCGACGGTCAAGCGCTTCTACTACGAGACCTAGGATGAGCTCCGCGCCCATCTGGCGGACTTCGTCAGCGCTTACAACTTTGCAAGGCGACTTAAAGGCTTACACCCTACGAGTACATCCGCAAGACTTGGGATGCACTCGCGATTCACTCCAGCAGGTGCCGGGACTAAACACCTAGGCGAGGTCATTCCGGAGAACACGTCAGCCCGCATTCGGCAATCTGCCGTCAGAACAAGACCAGGCGGCCGCTCCGCTCTAGGCCTTTTCGCCGGAACCTGTCCCAGTCGGTTACGTCGTGGCCCCACACGAAGCGGGCCGGTTCGCTTGTGCGCCCAACACGGTAGGTGTTGCCATCGAACTGGTTGTTGCCATTCGCGATGATGGCAAAGTTCTGATCATCGGGTCTGGTGTCCGAGGCGCCGCCGGCGCAGGCCGCACCCTCGAATGTCATCTCGTTGGCGCGTACGATGTTGTTGCGTGTTTCGTATCTTCTGCCGTCGTCGCTCCGACGCCCTTGGTCGATCAGCACGATCCCGCATCCCCCGGCGGCGACGGTTATCGTATTGTCCGACACCTCCACATCCTGAGACGCCGCGATGGTGATATCTGCACCCCAGAACCAGCTTCGGTCCCCGCCCCCGTTGTGCCGAAGCACGTTCTTGCGGACGACCGCGTTGAATGAAATCTCATGGAAGATGCCGCTGCCTTGATTGTTCTCGACGAGATTTTCCTCATAGACAACGTTATGACAGTCAATATCGCACCATAACCCGGGGCCATTGTTGTCATAGACATGATTGCGACGAAACGTGACTCCGTCACTTTCCGCGATCTTGGCTCCGCCGGCTTCCCAAGCCGGATCGAAGCCATAGATGTTGTTCGACCAAATGCGGTTGTCTTCGATGTGGATATCCCTGCCGTCGCCTTCGATGCCGATCTGCCCGTTGTGATGGATGTCGCAGGTACGCACGCGACTGCCGGTCCCGATACTGATCCCGGCACCGCTGTTCAGACGAACCTCGCAGTTTTCGATGGTCCATCTGGCACCCTCCCGGGCGTGGATCGCGCCCTTTTGCGCGGCACTCGAAAACTTCTCGACCGTGACGTTGCTGATCGACACGTCGGTTGCCGTGCTTTCGAACGCAAATAAGGCGACCGTCACCTCGACCTTGCGGTTTGTCGGGTCGTCGACGAGATAGATCTTGCCGCCGGTGTAATCGATGTAGAATTTGTCTCTCGCGAGCGCGTCCTTGCTCGACACGTTGGCCAGCGGCTTGTCGTCAATGAATAGCGCTTCTGGTTGATTGCAGGTCGGGGCGCTCGGCAGGCATTCACCGTGCTTCGGGCGGCGCCAAAATTGGCTGCTCGTCACCCAATAGCTTCCTTCACGCCTGAAATCGGCCAGCAGCCGGCTGCCATTCAAAACGGCGTGGCCCTCCCCGTAGAAGCGCTGCTTCGACCGTGGCCGCACCGCCTGCGCTCGGTGAACTCCATCCTTAAGACAGAACGCGGCGCCGTCGCCAGCGCGATCGACCATTTCTTGGATCTGGGTGCCGGGCGAAATGGCGATCGCGTCGCGTGGACAGGAAGAGCTATTGACGCCAGCGTTTGCGACCCGAGTAGCGATCAAGAGGCCGCAAAGCAGCAACGTGCCCGTTAGTATGCTTCGTGCCGACGCGGTTCTATTCCTTGCCATCATCGACCCAAGCTCGCGGTTCCGTCAGCGGCCTGAGCACGATAGACCATCACTGACCCGATGCCGAAGCCAAACAGGGACCAAAACCAGATGCCCTGCATGGGTCCTTCGAGCGTGACGTCAAACGTCGCGTTGATGACGATGGATGTGGCGTAGCAGAGCACCCACAGGAAGAGGTCGAACCATTGCTTGTGTCCGCGGGCGTGGGCGACCCACATCGCCTTCAGCAGCATGCCGCCCCATGATATAAGTAGAAGCAACCACAATACGACACCAGGCATCCCGGCACGCGCCAACAGAGTCATGTGCGCGTTGTGCGGGCTTCGCAGCGGGGCGCGATCGCCGCTTTGATTGCCGAACCCATCGGCATCGGCGAGATTCAAGCCAAATCCCCTGCCTGTCCAGAAGCTTGGCCCATGGATCGTATCGTTGATTATCACTTCCCACCAGTCGAGACGCCATTTCTTGGTTCCCTCCGTCTGATGCCCGGACTGCCCGAGGATACTCTTCGCGTTCTCGACGATCTGGTGTGCGCTGACCGGACGTTCGATCGAGTCCTTGGCTTCCTCGAATTGGGTGAAAGCGGCCTCCGCCGCAAAAAGAAGACCGAAAGCGACTAGGCCCACCGCCGATGCCGTCAGCATCGAGCGCACCCGTCCCAGCATGATCATCGCAAACGTGACAGGTAGAAGGACGGCCAGCGCAGCTCCCCGATTGGTAGCGCCGATCATGGCCATCGTAGCAAGCCATACGATAACCCATAGAGGAGACACCTTGCGGTAGCCGATCAGGACGAAAATCGCGGCCCCCGCCAGATGGGTTCCAACCGCACTCGCTCCGATCTCTACGATTGGCGGGCCGTAGAATTTGGGAATGTAGTCTACCCAGTACTTGGTGAGCCAGAATCCGATGGGTATCGCGGGAAAGGTTATCAGGAACTTGCCGTAATAACGAAGCACGGTGTCGATCCTGCGTGCATCCTCCAGCAAGAGGCCAATGACGATAAAGGCAAAGCCGCCATACAGGATGATGACGCTGTCGCGCAGGGCATCGAACCCGTACACACTCACGAACGGGACGGTTCGCGCCACGACCCAGATCATTGTCACGACAAGCAGGACGCTCGGCAGTGTCGCAAGCGAGGCGAGCAATGCGCCCGATCTAACAAAGACAGAGATCCCAGTGAGGAAGGCAATTTCGCCCACATAGAGGGGCGGCAAGCCGATATAGGCGAACCCCTTCCCCATCAAGGCATAACCCAGCAACACGATCGCGAGGAACGCTAGATAGCGATCGCCCGCGAGAAGCGTGCGTCCGGACTCGTATTTAAGCGTATCCGACATCGTCAGCCTGTGTGTGGGACTTCCGTAGCCTCATGGCTCCACCGGCGCGCTGCTGCGCGTCGCAAGCCGGATCTGCTCTTTTGCCTTTTCACGAGTGATCAGCCACGCGATCGCGGTCGTGGCGCCGCTCAAGCGCACCACATTGGCGATCAGCAGGGCGAGGCAGGCGCCGAACACGCCCAGCGGGCCGATGAACGCCAATGCCAGTGCCAGCGCCGCCGCCGCGGCCACGACGTTCACCACGAAGGCAAGCTTGCCCGACTGGACGCCGAGCAGCGTCTTGCTGATCATCTCGGCGATGTAGTCGAGGACGCCAGCGACGGCGAGAAGCTGCAGACCGGCGGCGGCGCCGAGGTAGGGCGATGAAGGCCCGTAAACTGCGCGCAGAAGCAGATCTGGCATCAGCACTGCGGCCGCGCAGATCACCAGGATCGGGCCCAGTCCGAAGAGTACATAGTGATATGCCGCTCGCGACGCGCCGAGAACGCCGCCGGAGCGGTGCGCCTGAGCGGCGATCTGCGGGATGGCGTTGCCGATCCCGAAGATGATCGGGTTCATCATGTTGGCGAGGTTAAGTCCGGCCTGAAGCGATGCGGTAGCGGCGGTGCCCGCAAAAGCCGCGAGCAGCCACGGAAAGAACTGCACGCGAAGGAGCACAAGCTGATAGCTGACCAGCGACCACTTTCCGACTGAAAAGTATTCAAGGGCCAAACCTCGCAATTCGGCGAAATCCGGCCGGGCAAAACGCAGCTTCAGTGCATGCACCAAAGCACCGAGGACGAACGTCGCCGACATCACATAGAGAGCGGCCGAAAGCGTGATGGAATCGATCCACAGCAGGACCGCGATCAGCAGAACCTGCCCGACGTACGCGATGCCGTCGCCGGCGACGGCCTCACGATAACGAAAATCAGCCAACAAGAACCGCCGCGATGTCTCCTGCGCCTGCCAGCACAGGTAACAGAGACAGGCCGGCAGCAGGATATTCTCCTCCTCCAGCACCGCCGTTCCAATCGCCATGAGCACGAGCAGGAGCAGGCTGAGTGCCACGGTGAGCACAATCGTGTTGCCAAGCAGGCGCGGCCGTTCCTGGTCGTCCACGACGCACAATCGGACGGACAGGGGATAGGAGATGAACGAGTAATCGAACGTCCGCAGGATGAAGATGGCGCCGAGAAAGAGGGCGAATTCTCCGTAGTCCTCTTCGCTGAGTGTGCGGGCGAGCAGCACATTGAGCAGGAAATTGCCGGCACTCACAACGCCCTGGTCGACAAGCGTCCATGACGCCCTCGAGAGGAAATGCTTGCCGCCCATCGATGCCCTCAACAAGCCTTGTCCATTGGAGATGCGGGCAAACCCTTCAGCGCCCCGGCGGTTGTTCCCCGCGTCCTGCGCCGGCCTCGTTGGTGCCGCCGCGACCGGACTCATCGCCTCCGGAGAGCATGGCTGCCGTCTGTTGTCGCCGCGCTGGAAGTTTGAGGACCGTGAGGGCGCGCCGGAAATGCGATGCCAAATTGGCGCCAAGCCGTCGCCAGGACACCGCCTCGGGGAGGAACCCCACGCCAAGGCCGCGGCTGGCGCAGCGGTCAAGCAGACCGCCGATGAAGAGCTGTCCGGAGCGCAACCGAGGCAGCAGAAGATCGAGCAGGAATTGGCGCGGCTCGAGGCCGCGTCGATCGGACCCCACCACCAGACCGATGCCGGCCAGCAAACTTAACAAGAATGAGAGTCCCAGGATCACAAATCCCTTGGGGCTCGTCGGCGTGTGGTTTGGCATCGCCAGCTTAACACTCTCGTCGGTCACAACGGCGTCCTGACCATCCTCCCCTGGGGCCATGACGGCCTTCAGGGCGGCGCGCGCAACGTCCAGGTCGTCGGTGGCTTGCAGGACCTTTGGATGCTTGTTCCCATAGACCGCGAGTTGCCGCGCCAATTCACTCTCCGCCGCCGTCACTGCATCCTGTTTTCGTTGCATGTACTTGTTCCGGATGTATTCAGCAGCGATGGTGTTGACGACCCGGGCGGCCTCGTCTGCGGAAGATGCGGTAAAGGAAATTGAAATGAGGTATGAACGTGTGTCCTTCATCACCTCCACTTT
>WNGK01009289.1_pt1 | contig 10133 bp, 13 predicted proteins | sample 5400601 | NCBI WGS metagenome assembly WNGK01 (sample SAMN13153376, study PRJNA577476) | soil metagenome | isolation source: 60 cm soil or saprolite under Garry oak tree replicate 1 | place: USA:California | collected 2016-06-15 | reverse complement strand
CCGTGGAGTTGGGCAAGACCGCCGACCTTGTCTTGCTTGAGGGCAACCCGCTTGAGGACATCCGAAATACTCGGAAGATTTCGGCCGTCGTGGTGAACGGGAAGATCTTCGGCAAACCTGAGTTGCAGAAAATCTTTGAATATGCACTGCGAAATAGCGTGAAGAAGAGGCCATAAAGCCCTTCTACAGATAAAGAAGTTTGCCGGTTCCTTGGCGAATTGAGAACTTTCTTGCGTTGGATGTGCGGGGTAACTCGCTTTTGGGTGTTGTCGTGCTTGCTGTGTGGCCGCCGATGAATCGCACAGAATTCGAGATAACGTTGCTGTTCATTGTAGTGTTCGCGTTCGGTGCTGGTTGTCACTCAGGGCGAAGCGTCTCAGAAGGCCAGCCGAGCGCAACAGCCAACTTTCTTAAAAGCCCTGTCAACGTGCGACCGTTGACTGATCGCAGGTTTGAGCGAACTCCGGAACGGCTTGCCCGCGGACGCTACCTCGTCAAGGGAGTAGGCGAATGCTTCGCCTGCCATGGCCCTTACGATTTGAATGCTCCAGGTTGGCCGCCGGTGCGAGGGAAGGAAGGATCTGGTTTGTCCGGCTTCAGTTCATCTCCTGAAGCGGTAGCGGCCAACCTTACTCCGGACCGTGAGACAGGAATTGGGAACTGGACCGATGACATGTTGGCGCGTGCGATTCGCGAAGAAGTGAATCATGACGGTCGTCTGATTGACCCAACCATCATGCCGTATGAGTTCTATCGTTCCATGTCGGATGAAGACCTAGCGTCGGTCATCGTTTACCTTCGGTCTATTCCTCCCATTCGAAATGTCCTCCCTGTCTCGAGGACTCCTCAGAATATCGTCGTTCCCTATGCCATTCCTATTTACGCGCCAGTTCCGCGGCCCGATCTATCCGCGCCCGTAAAACGAGGTGCGTATCTGGTTCAGATTGGTGCCTGCCAATGGTGCCATACCCTTCGAGACGCGAATCGTAAGACGCTCCCGGGACTTGAATTCGCAGGCGGAGATCTAATTACAACTTCGGATGCCAACGTGACCAGTGCGAACCTGACGCCGGACTCTTCAGGCATCAGCTATTACGCCGAAGCCCAGTTCCTGAAGACCATGCATACTGGCAAGGTCGGTGCCCGGAAGATAAGCCCAATCATGCCGTGGTGGTTCTTCGGCCAGATGACGGACGATGATTTGAAGTCCATCTTCGCTTATCTACGTACCTTGAAACCTGTCCACCATCGTGTCGACAATACCGAGCCCGTTGGTTATTGCCGAATCTGCAAGCGCAAGCACCATGGTGGGGCTCTCAACTAAGAACATAGATGCGATCAGCGGCACTCTGCCTTTTTTCCCCAACTGTTGCAAAATCGCCATAGCGCTCACTTGTGTAGTTCGCACTTCTGTCCGGGTGCCGCCGTTATGTTGCCAGAAACCGCCTGGCCAAACACAGTACGAGGAAATGCCAAGACAAGGAGTATTGAAAAAAACAATGCCGAAAGTATCGTTTTCGGGAAATGCATGATGAACACCTCCGCTGCAAAACGCTGACTTGTCCGGGGTATACGTGATGCGTCGAGGCCGTTGGATGGTTCCAATCGACCTTGCCGTCTGCGCTTTGTCCCGGTAAGTAACCGTCGATCATGTCGGCCTCTTTGGTGATCGGCACGTTCACGTCGGAGATTTTGAAAGCCTCGAACTTCCCCGAGGGTGTTTGGTGCACCTGAATTGAGAACGGTGAATTGTCGTCGATCAAATGATTTGCTGAGGCGTACTGGGGGCGTCCTCACGAGAGTCGAACGATTTCAAGGGAGCGATACCTTGTAGCTTTAAAGAGGCTCCGGCTTTCTGATCGGCTAGGTCGATGGACTCTTGGAGTTCCGAAGGCGAGCTCGGATACTCCATAGCTATCCGGTGCGTCTGAGCGGCCAACATAGCGAGTCTTGCGTTGCTTTCGGTTTGCGCCTGATTGAGCTGTTGCTGTCTTTGATCGTTCTCTTTTTTCTGTTGCCGTTGTCCTAGCTCGGCTGAGGCTCCACGTGTTACGCCTTCGCCGAAACTACGACCTCCAGCGGAAAGGCCAGTCAAGGCGCCTAACAGGACTTGTTTCCAAAGTCCTCCCGATTGAGGAGCTAGTGAAGGTTGAGCGGCGGGCGCTTGAGCTACCGCGCTTTACCGCCTGAGATGCCGCCGCGGGAGAACCCGCGAGGATTTGCTGTGTGTCCGGAGCGTCCTGTCCGGAGAGAATATCTAAGGGGATCATTAGTTTTTTCCTTTCGCGCCGTAGTACCCGGCGACGGCGCTGCCAGCGCCGCCAACGACTCCACCTAAAATCGAAGTCCAACCGGGACCTTTACTATTCTGGAAAGCGTTTCCAAGGTTGGCCGTTGCGTCGGAGGCTTGGTTCGCCGTCTGGGAATACCCCAAGGGGTTCTCCGTGGTTGCCACGCCTTCCTCACCGCTCAGTGCTTTCCACCAGTTGTTATTTCGTTCCTGTTCGTTTGCCACTGCGATATTTCGCTCACCCGTGGATTCTTCTGCGGCGGCTTGTCCCGCCAATTGAGCTTGTATCTGCTCATCTACTCCGCTCGGCAGACCGTTCCCGCCTTGTCCACCATTACGAGCAGCCACAGTTTTCCTGATACGCCGTTTTCGCGTGAGCAAAGTCTTTTGAGACGGCCTCGCTATTGTTGGTATTGAGTGCGGCCAACATAGTCGGGGAAAAGCCCTGGGGGTTTGCAATTACGTTAGAGAAAACACCGTTCAACTTGTCGAGAATGCCGGATTGATTTGCGAATTGCGTTTTGAAGGCGTCGGTTAGGGTCTGCTGGAATGCGGCTTGATTCCGCTCGGAGTTTTGGAGAATCTGGTCGCCCTTCGCGTCACTTACGCCGCGGCCTTCGAGGAGATAGCTTTCAATTTGTTGAGTCCAATTCATACTTTGTCCTTTGCGGTAATGTGCCACTGGTGGGCTCTTGCCGGTTGTAATAAGAACCGTTCGACGATAACGTCCATCGGGAAATTCGTTTTGAGTACGCGGGTAGGTGAATAGCCGGATTGAATTAGGCGGTCAAGGGTTCCACTGTCAGCGAGCTCCCTTGAGTCTCGACTTTGGCTAGACTCCGGTGCCGCTCAGCGCCGCTGTTTGCGGGCTGCCGCCACCGTCGTCGTTCAGTTGCAGAGTGGCTTTGCGTATGCCTGTTGCAATCGGCTTGAACCTGATGCCAAGAGTGCAACTAGCACCTCCAGCGAGCGTGGGCCCGCAGGTTTTAGATGCGATGAGGAAGTCCGCTGGATTTAGCCCGGCAATGCCGATGCTGGTGAATGTTACAGTGGCGTTACTCACGTTGGTCACTGTGATGGTTTGAGGCGAACTGCTATTGCCCAGCGTCACCGTCCCAAGGTTCAAGGAGGACGGCGTCAGCTTGATTGCCGTTCCGATTCCTACCAGAGTCACGATTTGCGGGCTGCCCGGCGCGCTGTCGTTAAACGTCAAGTTGCCTTGGCGCGAACCCTTCGCAGTCGGCCTAAACACCACACTTACCGCGCAGCTTGTGCCCGCCGATAAAGTCGCTCCGCAAGGGTTGCTGGAAATAGCGAAATCGCCGCTCGGGGTGATACTGGAGATGCTCAGCGTTGTCGTTCCGGTGTTGGTCAACGTCACGCTCTTCGGCTTACTGGTCACCCCAATGACCGTCGTAGGGAAGCTCAACTTCGTAAGGGAAAGCGTCACCGTCGGCGCGCCGCCGGCACTGCAGTTACTGAAAGCGAACGATCCGATGTGGGAGCTCCAGTTGAACGAACCGTTCACCTTCTCGTACTGGTTCGTGTACCAGAACGTGCAGTCGTCGCTGGGGTCCACTTGAAGCGCCGTGTAATCGCCCCACCGGCTCAGGTTGGTCTGCGATCCGGTACCTTCGAGAATGCTGGCTTCCGTCTGCAACGTGCCCGCCGGATCGCTTGAGACCCGTCCGGTGAAGCGAATCGCGGGATTAATAATGCTGCTCGAAGCGCTGTAGCCGATGGCGATATCGTTCGAATTATCCATCGCCGCGCTTGCCATCCAGCGGTGAGTGGTATCCGGAGCAAACGTGCCCTGCTGATTCACTTTGACGGCACCGCTCAAATCCAGAAGCTCATACCAACGGATACCTACTCGGCCGCCGCTGTCGACGGAATGGTTTATTACCACACGCTCGTGATCCGGGAACTTCCGGTAGCCCATCCGGTACATGAGCCGGTCGCCCAGCGTGTCGAGCGGCTGCGCTGTCCCCTTTTGTGGCACGCAGGTGCCGCCATTGCCGCAGGCCAGGGTGGAGTTGGCTACGCTTATCGGGGTCGCAGCCGATAGAATGGCGGTGCCGGCCGCGAAGTTCAGCGTGAGCTTCCGCAGGAATAGCAGGCCCGGATTGTTGCTTTGCCAGGTCACGAAAAGGCCGGGCGTGCCGTCCGTTGGGGGCGTTAGACCATCAAGATCGGAGGGCAAGTACCCACCTTCGGTGTTGGGAGTCACCCTGCAAATCTGGGCTGCCAAGGCGCTCCCCGCCAACATCTTGGCCCGGTCAAAACCGCACAGAGCTGCACCAGCGAAACTCTGCCCATTCAAGAAAAGGTTGTAAGCTGCCAGGTAAGCGCTATTGCTCGCAGTGGGCCAAACGCCCAGCTTGGGATAGTCATTCAAGGTGGTTCCGAAGGAAAAGGCATAGAGGGTGTAGGCGCCGGTCGGATCGCTTGTCTTCGATACAGCAATGCACTCCGAAAAAGTGCTGCGAAAGCCGATGTCGCTAATGACCCAGCGGTCCGCCAGCCGGTCGTAATTCACAATTGGATCGCTTGCGCTGGTCGCGCAGTTGCCGCCCAGCGGGCCGAAGAACGTGGTGAGATTAGTCGGACCGGAGAGCAGCGTACCAAACTTGTTGTACACGGCCAATCGCACATTTACAGTTTGCACGATGTGGCCGGGTCCGACAGCGAGATTGACGTCCGAAGGCGCGGAGCCCAGCGCCCCTGTGCCGTCGAAGTTAATGCCTTTAGTAGCGGCAACGAAGGGGCGAATGTCCTGCTGTAGCACTGGGTCAGGTTTTACGGCAGCCAGGACACCACCATGCGAGCGGAGCGGAAGGGGCTTGGGTTCTGGGGCTTCCACGTCGCGACCGCCGAATACGTCGATGGGTAGGTCTCTGAGAGACCGAGAGACTGCGTGGCCAGTTGGGTATTTCATGGTGGTCTTGCTATTTTGGGCGGAAGCCAGTGCTCCGCTCAGCAGTAGGCAACACACTACGAATGTCCCGCCCGGAGGGAGAAACTTCTCGGAATGGCTCATGGCCTTTTTCCTGAAAGAGTGTTGGGATCAGCCAACGGCGTCGCTTGTATCCGTCTGAAGTCCTGCAGCCAGCGTGAACACACCGCTAAGCGTAATCTCCAAAAATACCTCTTCATGATTTCTCCTTATTAGTGACCTGCGGTTGCTGATCTTCTGTCGTCGAGCGTTCCCGTTCCACCGGTTTCAAACACATCTCTCAGGGGCAAAGACAAATACGTGTTGGTAGGGATGTTCGAGATTAGGCCGATTTCTTTATCTGTGAAGCGAACTCGATAATCTTCCCACGTCGTTGGGGAGAAACCCATTTCACACTTTTTCGGAAGTTGTTCGGTATGTAGAACTCGATTACTTTTGCTACAGTCATTCCTGTCTTCCCTTGTAATTCCCGCACACTGTTTATAGGGCCTCCGGCTTTCGATTCGTATGGCCCTGCCACTCCCACCCGCACTGATAGCGCACGGAGTCGCTTAATCTCAGCTTTTTCATTAAGGCCTTACAGAGGGCGCATGACCTCATCCACATAGCTGTTCTCCAAAGTAGCGACTCTTCGATTAAAGTGCTCTCACGTCGTATGGAATGTTGGATTCGCGCAAGTCGAGTTGGGACGCAGCCTAGATGTCTCAAAATTGTTAAATGATTGTTTGCGAGTTTAGCGTAGGAAATTCAAGTTAGATCGATCCTGGAGTTGGAATGCGCCGGTCTACACTGCAGTGACCGCTTCGGTTATGTGCTCGTGAAACAGACACTGAGCTCACTTGATTGCGCCCACCCGCTGCACCAACGCTTGAAAACGTCGATCACCCCGCAAGTCAACAAAATGTGAGTCCTGCCCAATCCCGATCAGGTCGCTCACATCCATCTCTTTGGCCTTTTCCAGCCAATACAGTGCACTCTCTTTATCACCAAGGGCGGAAAATACTACTGCCAGGTCCAGGGCGGCATGTGTATGCCCGGGCCAGAGTGCTTTTAATTCTGTAATCATCTTTTCCGCGTCGATTCGGTTCCCCAAAACTGCATATGTGTATCCGAGAAGCCCACGAATTTCCCCGGGCGGGCCTCCTAGCTGCAATGCTCTCTTATATTCGGTAATCGCCTCCGCGTACATCCGTTGGTCCTGGTAAACAATGCCGAGTACGGCGTGCGTCACCCCAGAATCAGGGTCCAGATCCAGCGTCTTCTTAGCTTGCTCGATTGCCTTATCATCCTGACCCGCCTCCTGCAGGATCTTTGCCAGGTTGGCACCCACGACAGATGACAGTGGATCCAACTCGTATGCCTTCTCCGCTTCGGCCAGCGCCTGTTCTTTGCGGCCCTCCAACGCAAGGTACATGGAGTACCAGTGGTGGGCGGGGGCATAGTTGTGATCAAGCTCCAGGGCGCGCTTGAACTCTCTGTCCGCTCCCTTCCAATCTCTATTGAATAGGTAAAGGATCCTGGCTAGAGAGTTGTGTGCCGCGGCCAATTGATCATCCAGGTCGAGCGCTTTTTGAACTTCTGCCCGAGCAAGCTGCGGATGGTCAGACACCTGGTAAATGTCCGCCAAGCCTGTATAGGGTAAAGGATAATTTGGGTCGCTTGCGATTGCATGATTGAAATAATAGATGGCCTTTTTCAAGCCATCGGCGGTTCGCTTATTCCAAAAGTATCGTCCTTTGAGGTAGTTCTCATGGGCTTCTGGACTCACGACCTTCACATTCTCCAGAACCGCCTTTTCCTGTGGAGTCAGCTTGATCCGGATCTGCTCGGCGATGGCGCGAGCCACCTTCTTCTGTAGCGCCAATGTGTCGCGCACATCTCCCTCATAGCTCTGGGCCCATAAGTGCTCGTCGGCGGGAGCCCGGATCAACTGTGCCGTGATACGAACCTGTTTGTCGGAACGCAACACAGTGCCTTCCACCACAGTGTCGACGTTCAATTCACGCGCGATCTGCGCTAAGGGCTTGCGCACGCCTTTGTACTGCATGACAGAGGTGCGGGAGATCACACGTAACGAGCTGATCTGCGCCAGATCCGTGATTAACTCGTCGGTCATGCCGTCAGCAAAGTAATCCTCGGAATTACTGGAGAGATTTTCAAGTGGAAGTACTGCCAGAGAACGAACGGGGCTGGAAGACAAAACATTGACTTGCGGGCGGCTTCTCCAGAGAAACATCGAAACCATCGCAATAAACAGCACCGCGAATATCGCCAGGCCGAGCATCTTCCGAGCTTGCTTCCAAGGCAGGCGTTGGGGTCGTGCCACTTTCGCGGCGACGTCGAGCGGAGCGCGCTCTTCTGTCGCGGAAGAATCAAGTTGGTGCGAGAACTCCAGTTTGTTGGTGGGTCGGTTGACGACGGCCACGTCCGCAATGAAGCGGTAGCCGCGCCGGGGAAGAGTCTCGATATATCGCGGGTTGTCGGCGGAGTCTCCCAACGCACCCCGCAGCTTTGCGATAGCGACGTTGACCGCCTGATCAAAATCGCCAAAACTTTCATTCGGCCATATTTGGCTACGTAGTTCTTCCCTGGTAACAACCTCTCCAGGGCGCTCCAACAATATCTCCAACAGCCTCAGCGGTTGTTGTTGCACCCTGATCCGTACACCCGCCCGGCGAAGTTCTCCAGAGTGGAGAGCGATTTCGTAGGTTCCGAATTGCACAACGGAAGTATGCCGCGGTGGCTCCATACGGCACCCAGCTCGGAACGAAGTTTAGCAGCTCCGCGCAAACATAGCTTTGGGAAATGTAAAGGAATAAATGTCACAGAATCAGCGGCTTAATCAGAAATGCATTGCCTATGCAAAGGAAAGCTGCGGTGAATTGACGCGACGACACCTGGTGTATCAGATTGTTGCGCCACGGGTCATCCGACGACATTAAAAGAAGCGGCTCGCGGCGCATTTCAGAACTAACGGTACCGAAGGCCTCGCAGCGCTTGAAACCGACTGTCAAAACCGGGAGGAACCGCGACAATGGCATATCTGAGTCCATCGACTTTCCGACATCCGCACCGCAAGTGTCGCCGGCCACAACAAGACGAAAGACCCGTCATCGAGGTCAATCAGAAGGTTGAGATGGGACTCCCAAAACCCACAATAGAAATCGGAACCCTTCGCGTACTCGATGACCAACCTCTCCACCTTCAGGTTCTCCGGGAGGTGTTGGAGTCAGACAGCTACCAAGTGGCACTTATTTCGCGGGGCGAGTTGGGTCAGATCCGAGGATCACACGCAGACACATTTTCCGCTGTGGTGCCAGCTGTCCTACTACCTTTCAGCTGGAAGGAACTGGTTGCCCGAGTTTGTGAGTTCGCTCGTGACGCTTCTGCCTTGACTGAGTCTAGCGTTACCCGGTTTGAGGATGTCTGCGTTGATTTCACCAAGATGGAAGTGAGGCAATCGTCGGGCGAACCAATAACACTGACTACCCAAGAGTTCAAAACACTCAAATGTTTCTTGTTGAATCCGGACCGAGTGTTTTCGCGGGACGAGTTGCTGAATGAGGCGTGGGGATACCAAAATTATCCTTCGACCCGCACCGTTGACAACCACGTCTTAAGGCTACGCCAGAAACTTGAAAAATGTCCGGCACGCCCGGTTCATTTTCGAACTGTTCACGGGGTCGGTTACAAATTCGTACGCTAAGGGCAATCTGGCGCCCGAACTGATCCATTTTATGGGAATAAAAAATCCAGCGCCGGTTCCAACGTTAACTGGCGGAAATGAGAAAGCATGTGAGCCGAAATTCAGCACAAATCAAGGTGACCGACACGGAAAGCGATGACCTAGACCTGGTCCATGCCAGCAAAAGTGGAGATGTCGCTGCCTTTGAGGAACTTGTAAAGCGATACGACCGCAAACTCCTTCGAATAGCTCAACACCTCACCCACAACCGAGAAGACGCCCAGGACGTAGTTCAAGAGTCCTTCCTGAAAGCCTTTCAACACTTGGGCCAATTCCGGGAGAATTCAAAATTCTCGACCTGGCTTATCCGCATAACGTTGAATCAGTCCCTAATGAAACTGCGAAGACAGCGTGTAACAAGAGAGGTGTCTTTCGATAATGACTTTCAGTCAGGAGAAGACAATTTGCCGATCGATGTCGCAGACTGGGCGCCTAATCCAGAGGAACTTTACAGGGCAGGTGAGTTACGAGAGATCCTGCGCAAAACATTACAAGAGCTGGGTCCAGGGTTGAGGGTGGTCTTCGTATTGCGAGACATAGAAAGGCTCTCATTGGAGCAGACGGCAGAAGCGCTGAACTTGAGCGTATCTGCGGTTAAGGCGCGATCCTGGCGAGCTCGGCTGCAACTTCGCGAACGATTGAGCGCGTACTTCAAAACGCAGAAGAATGTGCGGGCGTCGAGCCTTGATCCAGTCACTGAGCCAGCCGATCTGAAGGGCGGCAAACGGTCCGAAGGAAATGCTGACTTAAAGGTGGCGACGCACAGTCCCCGACCGGAAGTCCACATCTCCGCTTGCCCACTACTTGGCGAATGAAAAAATTTCAGCGGCCCAGCTCCTTGACGCAGTTTGTGGATAAACCACTGTGTCGCTTCGCGGACGTGCTGTCCTGGTGTCATTGCGGAGAAAAACACAGGCACTGACTGAATCCTCCGGACACATTCCTCACGAGTTGCAAACATCTTTTGACAAACAAGTGACACGGTCCGCGCATCAATTTTACAGGCACTGAATCAAACTTCTCAGACGCACTGAAGACGGTTTTCACGAACACGCGGCGCTCCTTGGATAGTGAGCAAGACACAACAAGGCATCTCGGAGCGAGACAGATTCAGATTTCCAGGCTCGAAGATCAGACGCAGA
>WNGK01020447.1_pt1 | contig 10134 bp, 8 predicted proteins | sample 5400601 | NCBI WGS metagenome assembly WNGK01 (sample SAMN13153376, study PRJNA577476) | soil metagenome | isolation source: 60 cm soil or saprolite under Garry oak tree replicate 1 | place: USA:California | collected 2016-06-15 | reverse complement strand
TCCGGAGTTGCTCGCTTTAAAGGCACGGGTCGAAGACGCCACTCCCGCCGCGGCTTACACCAACCTGCGCTTGCCGAAGCTCTCCTACAACGCTGTGCTGTGCAATCTCTATCGAAACGAAAATGACAGCGTAGGATTGCACGCCGATGCGGAACCGGAAATGGGGCCGGTCATCGCTTCTGTCAGTCTCGGCTCCGAACGATTGTTTCGTTTGAAAGCGCAAAATGGCGGCGTGGCATTCGCGGAACGATTGCCGCACGGGAGCCTGCTTATCATGGCGGGGCAAACGCAAAAGAACTTTAAGCACGAAGTTCCGAAAGAGCCGGACGTAGTTCGACCGCGTATCAACCTGACATTCCGCCGTATCGAGCACAAATAACTAGATGCCAGAGAATCATGCGGAAAATCATCCACGCCGACATGGATGCCTTCTACGCCTCGGTTGAGCAGCGCGATAATGCCGAATTGCGCGGCAAGCCCGTGATCGTTGCGTGGAAAGGCAATCGCTCGGTCGTTTGTGCGGCTTCATATGAAGCAAGAGCTTTCGGCGTTCGCTCCGCAATACCGGCATTGCGCGCAGAGCACTTGTGCCCAACTGCGGTTTTCATTGCTCCGGATTTCACGAGATATCGCGCAGTGTCCCGCAGTGTGCGTGAGATTTTCGAACGGCATACCGATCTGATCGAACCGTCCGCGACCGAATTCCGTAATCGATCCAGATACTTATATCGGTCGATGCCTACTAAGACAGCCCACGTTCTCAAATTCGACATTCCTGCCCTCGTCTGAGCTTTGCGTGGATTGTTCGTAGTATCACTCGCTGAATGCCCAATAATCTCCCTTCACATGAACCTTCTGGACTAGCCCGTGCCTGCTGCCTGGCGGTAGCCCCTTGATGAGATAAGACATGTCGGACAGGACCGTCCTAATCGAGGAAGCATACGAATGTCCCAGCAAGCTGGTGTCGACAGTACTGGCGTCGATTGTGTCGACCCCGTAGGTGATTATGATGTGGGCCCCGCTCTCGCCTGCGCGGGGTGCACTATGGAAACGTCGAGACAACTTGAGGGCTTTGTCACGGGACGAGGCATACATCGTTACTCGCTTTGCAAATGGGTTGATCGCACGCGCTAAATTCTCGAACTCTCCCGCGTCGATGTCCGGCGCTGTGAGGACAATCTGATGCAGGACAGGTTTCCGCTTCGCCATAGGAGTGCCGAGACGACTTAGAGCCCGCATCACAATCCGATTCCCCATACTGTGGGCAATGACGTGGATCACGTTCGCGTGAGACTTAGCGGACAACTTGCGAAGGAAATCTTCAAAATGTTGTTGTGACCATTCCACTGTGGCTTCATCCGCCGGATACATCCTCAGCCTCCCGCGCGACGGCCAGCTATAAAAGATGGGTGCGCCTTGAAAGCCGAGATCTTTCGCAATTTGGGCCGTGCGGCGTGCGCCGTCTTCAAAGGTTACGTTATAGCCATGAACAAAAACGAAAGCCTCGCGCTGCTGCGACCTGCGGACTCGATCAGCTACTTGGGCATAAAAACCTTGTCTGGTAGCTTTTTTGTACTCAGCAAGACAACGTGTTTCTCGGGGTTCGGTTTGAATTCAAAATGCCAAAGGCTCGGCGATTCTAATTCGCCAATCTTGTGCCGGAACGGAATGCTTACATAGCAGATCCCTAATCTAACTTTTCTGTCTTCACATCGCTCATGCGTGAAGGTGCATTTGCCATTGTCCAGTGGTTTCTGGAGCCGATCAGTGGCAAAGAATATAGGCACGATTTCATATTGGTGCTTACTGAGACGTCCCAGCTTCGGACCACGAAATCGCGCTGACGCCTTCTTTTTCTTTATGCCTCTTGTTAAAGCGGGAGCAAATGCTGCGCGAGCCCTTTTGCGTTGTGCAGATGTCAGGTTAGAGGTCGACCTCATACTGCGCCCCGCATTCGGCGATTTGCCGGAGCGTCCTCGAACAATCTGACCAACCTTCACAACTTCGCCGCGAGAGTTCAAGGCGACTGCTCTAGTCCCGGGAGCCCCCCCCGCTTGTTGGCGCACTTGTAGAACGGGTCGATGGGGAACACTTCCTGCTTGCTCCACCCACTGTCAGTTTCAAAATATGCTGTACCCTCCGGGCAGCATGCTTACCCTGCATGGCTTTATCCAACTCTGTCGATTTGAAAACAAAGAATTGTCTTCGACTCATCAAGACAACCCACTTTGGTCGTATTTGTTCGAGCAATTGCAAGAGCATCTTGACCGATTGATTCGCATCAACTACTAAGAATGCTGAATCCAGCCACGCGACGCGAAAATTGTGGTCACTCATAGTGAAAGTGCTCTTGTGCCTTCTTTTCCGTATTCTGTTGTAAATTAACGAGATTCTGCGCTGCATCTTTCAAAAAGGCAAGCAGAACAATAGGTTCACTAGCCCGATTACTAACCGGCAAGAATGAACTGGCTAGCCGCCACTTTCGGCTATTGACGGATTCGCGGAATGATGCCAAAGTGATAATTGAGCTACAAGCAATGATGCGCAAGCCCCATACCGATTGTTTCCCGACACCGGCCACGGCGACGTGGCAAGGAGCGGGGGAAGGTACGTTCATGTAACGGGGGCAATCAGCAGCGCGTAATTTTCTGAGCCTCCGACGAAAATCGGGGGCTTTTGGTTTTTACGGCGCATTCGGCTAGTGGCAGGCCGCCTGTCTTTCCAACAGGAAACGACGGTTCAATTCCGTCATGCGCTACCAATTCGATTCGGCTGGAGTGACGCATGAGTGGGAGGCAATGCAATCGCGAGTGTAATGCCGGGTCGTCTAGTGGCAGGACTCTGGACTTTGAATCCGGGTACGGGCGTTCGAATCGCTCCCCGGCAACCAGTTCTTTGACAATTTTGAAATTCCCTCTTCGTCCAATGGCAGGACGCTGCGCTCTGAACGCGGAAATCGTGGTTCGAGTCCACGGGAGGGAGCCGGAGCTATGGTCTATCGGCAGGATGGCTGACCAGTGGATGATCAATCTGCCGGACAAAGACCTCGCGTACTTGCCGCAAGGCACCGAGCACTTTGAGGACTATGTCCGCGCGGTGCACTGGGCGCAGGACTACGCGCTGGCCAACCGCGATCTAATGATGCGCAACCTGATCGCGGCGGTGCAGGCGTCGGGAGAAGCCCCGGCGTTTGAAGCCAATGTGGAAGTGGTCAGCTGTCATCACAACTATGTGACCTGGGAGCATCACTATGGCGAGAACGTGCTCATCACGCGTAAGGGTGCAGTGCGTGCGCGTGAAGGCGACATGGGAATTATTCCCGGCAGCATGGGCGCGCGCTCGTACATCGTGCGCGGCAAGGGGAATCCAGAAAGCTTCATGAGCTGTAGTCATGGAGCCGGACGCGCCATGTCGCGTACGGAGGCGAAGCGCCGCTTCACGCTAGACGACCATGCTAAGGCGACTGCCGGCGTCGAATGTCGTAAGGACGCGGACGTCATCGATGAAACGCCGATGGCGTACAAGTCCATCGACGCGGTGATGGAAGCGCAGCGCGACTTGGTGGACGTTGTGCACACGTTACGCCAGGTTGTCTGCGTGAAGGGCTGAACAGGAGAGGGCTAAAACGCCCTCTCCCGCAATCCGGGTGTAGGGTAGCGGCCACCCACATGTCTTGGGCACATGTCCACGCAGGTTCAACTCCTGCCACCCGGACCAATTCTTGTTTGATCGCTGATTTATGGCGCGGTAGTAGCGTAGGACAATACGAGAGGCTCATAACCTCTAAACGCAGGTGCAAATCCTGCCCGCGCAACCAAATCTCTTGATATTTCCGGAGTGCCCGCCTTCACCAAAATGCATTTCCGCCGTTGCCAGCTCTTGCCTACGCTGCCCGTTCAAGCGCGAAGTAGTGCTCCGCATCGAGATCGGAAATTAGCCCCGGCTGAACCGGGCGCCATCCCAGTTGTTCCTGAGTCTGCGCGCTGGAAGCGGGACCGTCGATAGAAAGAAAGTGGGCGATCCAGCCAAAATGGCTGGCTGCCTCCTCGCTGGACTTGGAGGCGACCGGCAGGTTCAGGCGCCGGCCGATTATCTCAGCGATGTCGCGAACCGATACTCCCTCGTCGGCAACACCGTGATACGTGGCTCCAGCGGAACCCTTCTCAAGCACAAGCCTATAAAGACGGGCAGCATCGAGCCGGTGCACTGCGGGCCATCGGTTAAGCCCGTCACCGATATATGCCGTTTCACGCGCAATGTTGATGAGAGCCGGAACGAAACCGTGATCGCCTTCGCCGTGCACAGACGGAGGAAGCCGCACGATGGACACGCGGGCGCCACGCTCTGCCATAGCAACAGCCGCATCTTCCGACTTACGAGGAAAGGCGGGATTCGGCGCATCATCTTCGGTTGCAAGAGGGCCTTGGCGTCGAGCGAGCAAGGTCCCGGAAGTGACGATCAACGGGCGGTCTGAGCCCGCGAGCGCGGCGCCAAGTGTCTCGATGGCGTGCCTGTCCGCTTCGGCGGCAGGCGCATAGTTGTTGAAGTCATGGGTGAATGCCGTGTGGATCACGGCATCGGCGTCGGCCGCTCCGCTGCGCAGGCTCTCGAAATCTTCGAGCGAACCGCGCTGTACTTCCGCTCCCGCGGCGGTGAGCGATCCGGCTGCCTTGTCCGAACGAGCGAGACCGAGCACCTGATGACGGGCGCCGATCAGCTCCCGAACGATAGCGGAACCGATGAAGCCCGTGGCTCCTGTGACGAAAACACGCATATTAAGACTCCTTTTCCTGTCCACCGATTGAGTCAAGATTGGCAAGCACTTCAGAGGGAATCTGGAGTGTCGAAGCCCGAAGATTTTCGCGAAGATGTTTCAGGGAGGACGTTCCCGGAATCAGCAGGATGTTGGGCGAGCGCTGGAGAAGCCAGGCAAGCGCAAGCTGCATGGGCGTCGCTTGAAGTGAGGCTGCGGCTGCATTGAGTGTCGACGACTGCAACGGAGTAAAGCCTCCCAGCGGGAAAAACGGAACATAAGCGATACCTTGAACGGCGAGGTCATCGATGAAGGCATCGTCCTTCCTCTGCGCCACGTTGTAGAAATTCTGGACGCAAACTATCTCGGTAATGCTCTGAGCTTCAGCGAACTGTTTGGGAGTGATGTTGCTCACACCGATATGGCGGATGAGTCCCTGGCGTTTGAGTTCGACGAGCACGGTTAGCGGCTCCTCAATCGAGCCTTCGGAAGGTTCCGTGAATCCGCCGACGCGGAGATTGACGACGTCGAGAGTGTCGAGGCCGAGATTTCTCAGGTTGTCATGAACGCCGTCGATCAGTTCCTGACTGGAAAGAGCAGGAATCCAGGATTTATCTGCACCGCGGCGTGCGCCCAGTTTCGTGACGATCACGAGACCATCCGGATAAGGATGGAGCGCCTGTTTGATGATTTGATTGGTGACATGCGGGCCGTAGTAGTCGCTGGTATCAATGTGATTCACCCCGGATTCCACTGCCTCGCGCAGAACAGCGATGGCGGTGTCGACGTCACGTGGCGGTCCCCACACGCCCGGGCCAGCGAGTTGCATTGCACCATAGCCCATTCGGTTCACGGTTTTCGATGTGCCAGGCAGAATGAAGCTGCCAGCGAGATCAGTTTGCGCAATCATTTCGTTCCTCCTTACTTTGTTCATCGTTCGCATTTCCCGGTTGCTAGAATGATTGGATGAAGGATTCTTCAGGTTTGGAGTTCGCATTATGCCGGCAGCCACGCTAACTGCATTAGAGCCAAGAAAGACGCCTGTTCAAGCGAGGGCCGCGGTCACCGTGGAGGCAATTTGCGAGGCCACTATTCAGGTTTTGCTAAGCCACGGAGCGGAGCGATTAACGACTACCCGCGTCGCTGACCGAGCTGGGGTTTCGGTTGGAACGCTGTACCAGTACTACCCCAACAAGCGATCGCTGCTTCATGCGGTCATGGAAGAACACCTCGATAAAGTTGCTTCGGCGGTCGAGTCTGCGTGTGAGCAGGCGTGCCACAAGCCGGTGGCCGAAATGATCAAGCAGGTGGTCGAAGTCTTCGTAGACGCCAAGATGGACCGCGCAGATATTTCCGTAGCACTCTACAAAGTCGCTGCGGACGTAGGCGGACCAGAGCTGGTGAAACGGGCGGGCCAGCGGATGCGGAAGGCCGTTGAAGCCATGCTTAACACCGCACCGGACACTAAGTCGGCACCCGACACCTTCGCCATTGACACGATGCTTGCAGCGATGTCGGGCACAATGCGCTCCATGCTGGAGACGCGTCCATCTCTTGGTGCACAGGGAAGGATTTGAACCTCCGCGTCCCACTCGGGAGACCGGGTTACAGCCGGTCCGTTTCGGCCGGGCTCACGCACCTGTGCAAACTTGGCGGAAGGTAGACGAATCGAACGCCCATCGCTCATCACGAAGCCCTGGTTTTCAGGACCAGTTGCCGACCATTCAGCAGTACCTTCCACTGGCGGAGAGTACGGGAGTCGAACCCGTTAGTCTCTTGCGAGAGCCTGGTTCAACAGAAGGCGACTAGCAGACTCGCTGCCTTACCGTCCGGCCCACTCTCCGTCGAAATTGTCAAAGAACAAAGGAATTCTGGTAGGCCCGGTGGGAGTTGAACCCACAAAGGGGCTGCTCTTGAGGCAGCTGCGTATGCCAGTTCCGCCACGGGCCTGAAGCTAGAAATTGTGCAGGAGTTAATAACTCAGTCGGGATGGACGGAGTCGTAATGACGATCGAAATTGAAGCTGGCGCTTCACACAGTCAATGTAGCACGAAACTTAGCTCTTGCATATTTGATCCCCAGTAGAAGGATTCAGCACTCGAATATCAGCTCCCGGGTCAAGCCGCCAAACCGGCGGCGCCATCGCTGACGAATTTTGCACTGGGAAAATGTGTTCATCCGTCATAGACACTCGCGGTGAACGACCGGAGAATCGTATCGTTGGGGGCTGGCTGAGCGGTTAATCGAGGGGGCCATGCCGAGAAGACGATACATTCCTCCAATACAGGCGCGGCTCCCAGTAATCCTCTTTCCTTGGTTCTGGGAATATTCATCACGCAGAAACCCTGTTTAGCGGACAAGTACTTGTCCTCGCTCACTCTCCGTATTCCTCAATCCCCGGCGAAAGTAATTAAGGGATGCAATTTCATTGACTAGGCTCGTTCTCTGGTTAGCGGTATCCAAATGAGGCTGTACTGGTGTCAAACAGACCAGGGAGGTGCTCGTGAGCGCATACTGTTTCCGGTTCTTCGCCACCGCTTTGACAACCACTACGTTACTAGGCGTCCTTTGGGCAGCCGAATCCAGCGCTGACAACAAGTCTGCAGATAACAGTTCAGCTACGAAGAATCTCAAGATCAATCTGGACAAAGCTGTCGGCGTGCAACTTCCAGCACTGACACGGGCGCTCAAGCCAGCAGATTTCCGAACCAGCGATGGGAAGGACGGATGGGTGATCCGCATTCCTGGAGCACATCCGATCGCTACGCCCGCATACGCCGATGGCCTGCTGTTCGTGGGCGGCGGTTACGGTTCGCATGAGTTCTATGCGTTCAAAGCCAGAACCGGCGAGGTTGCGTGGAAGATATCAACGTCGGATGATGGGCCAACCGCTGCGGTTGTCGACGCCGGCTATGTCGCCTTCAACACCGAAAGCTGTACGGTGATCGTAGTTGACGAGAAGACCGGCAAAGTCGTGTGGCAAGAGTGGCTGGGCGATCCACTGATGAGCCAGCCCGCAATCTCGAATGGCAAGTTATTCATTGCGTACCCAGCCGGCCAGAAGAATCCAAAGCACCAGAGCTCAAGTTCTTCGTTGAACCCTGTGCATCTGGGTAACGCTTTGCTAGCTGTAGATCTGAAGACAGGCAAGCATCTCTGGGAAGAAGAAATTCCGACCGACGTGATTTCGGCGCCGGTCGTATCCGGAGACCGCGTCTATGTCACTTGCTTCGATGGAACATCGCTGGCCTTCGAGTCGTCCTCGGGACATCTTGTTTGGAAGAAGAAGGGCGCGGCTACGAGCGCTCCGATCGCGGTTGATAATCATGTGATTCTCACCCGGAAGCAACAGAACGGAGAGAAGCTTTACGAAGGTCTGGCGCGTATCGATGCTCAAAAGGGCGAGGATGAAGACAAAGAGCTTTTAGCGAAGGGCAATGCCGATTATTTGGGCAAGGAGCAAGGGGGAGGGGTCGCGATAACAGCTCAAGCCCAGAAGTCACTCGACTCGTCAGCCGGGTTCGCCTCAGCGCCGGCAGCGGCTAAGCTTTCTGCCGCGAACGAGAATGTCGGTGTGCAGAGTGTCGTGGGTGGCTGGGCTTATCAAGGCTCAAGAGCCGCGCACAGCAAGGGTGCGGTGTTCAACGCGCAGGGGCAGTCATTAAACTCTGTAAGCGCCAAGGACGGGCGCTCGCAATGGAAAGCGGAAGTAAACGGCAGCAAGTTGAACGCGAACACGCAGGTTTTCTCCCCACCTGCGCTTGGCCGCGACTACATATACCTGAGCAGTTCCCTGGGACATTTACTGAGCGTTCGTCAAAAGGACGGAGAGCTGGGGTTTGCGTACTCATTTAAGAGGCCAATGATATTCCAGCCAGCACTTGTTGACGGCAACGTTTACGTGGGCACGGGCGACGGACTCTTGATCTGCCTTAAAACCAACGGCAAGGACGCCGATGGGTGGTACGAATGGGGTGGAAACCCGCAGCACAACAAATGAACCAGCAGGCATTGGGCCAGATCGTACTTTCATAAATTCTCGACCATCACAGCCCAGGTGTCTCAGGCGGCCGTATCAAGCTCACGCACTGGCGCCTTCTGTTTCAACAAGCGAATGAATTCACGCATCCAGGCTGGATGGTCCGGCCAAGCGCGCGCAGACACCATCACTCCATCAACCACCGCCTCGGAGTTAACAAATTCCGCACCGGCCGCCTTGATATCTGGTTCCAAGGCCGGGTATGCAGCGATGCGTCTGCCCTTCAATACTCCTGCGGCCGCGAGCGCTAATCCCGCATGACAAAGTTGCGCCACTGGCTTTTGGTGTTCGAAGAAATGATGGATGATTTTCAGGCAATCGGAGTTGTTGCGGATGTACTCAGGCGCACGGCCGCCGGGGATAACCAGAGCTGCATAATCGGTTGCATTCACATCGGCAAAAGCTAGGTCCGCGTCCCAACTATAACCGGGCTTTTCAGTGTAGGTATCGTACCCCGGCTCGAAATCGTGCACGACGAATCTGAGCTTCTTCTTGCTGGGCGCGGCAATGTGAACCTCATACCCTTCTTCTTTGAGTCGCTGATAGGGATACATCACTTCAAGCGACTCGGCGGCATCACCGGTCAAAATCAGAACCTTTGGCTGTGGCATTAGACACCTCCTGGGCCTCTCGTACGCAGTTAAAGAAATTAGTCAGACGCGACTGCGATTATGGTAAATCACAATCGAAACGCGCACTCTGAAGTTCATAGGTGCACCGGACGCCGTGGAGCCGTGAAGACATTTCTCGGAGGGCGGAGGGTCATCGTGGCCTTGCGACTTCAATCGATCGTAAGCGTGACCGAAGCCCTTGCGCTCGCCCTTCGTCGGACCGCGGAATTAGCCAGCCGGTTGGCTTCAAGGTTGTTTTCGCGAGGTATTCCGACACGCGAGTTGGTTAACCAAGTCGAGACCTGATTTGCGGAGACCTCCACGCCCTTAACTCCATGGAAACAGCCTCACGACGGAACCTCCATTTGCGGCAGCAAGCATCGATCAGCCTCTTCGATTTGTCTTGCGCTCATCTGGTAACAAAGAAGGTCTGAAGATCGACGAACCAATTCCCGTCAGTATGCCCGGAAGTCTCGAACCTGCGGGAGCCAAGAACACCTCAAGTGCTGCTGAGCGCGACACGACTGGGAGTGCCAATCACTCCATCGGTGTCCACAATGGGGCCGAGACATCACCTGACGGCGTAACATCGCTATAGATGGGATGAGAAGGTCGATCCCCGATCACGGATGGCGTTAAGCTACCGATGATCAACGCACTCTAAGGTGCAATCAAAACGGCTAAGGAGATCGACCTTGAAGAAGCATAACAATTCTGGAAAGAAGAGTGAA
>WNGK01024485.1_pt1 | contig 10135 bp, 13 predicted proteins | sample 5400601 | NCBI WGS metagenome assembly WNGK01 (sample SAMN13153376, study PRJNA577476) | soil metagenome | isolation source: 60 cm soil or saprolite under Garry oak tree replicate 1 | place: USA:California | collected 2016-06-15 | reverse complement strand
CTTCGAGCAGGCGGTGCTGCCGCACTTGGACAGCGCCTACAACCTTGCGCGCTGGCTCGTCCGCAACGATCACGACGCGGAGGATTTGGTGCAGGAGGCTTGCTTGCGGGCGCTGAAGTCGTTTGAAGGCTTTCGGGGCGGCGACGCGCGCGCCTGGCTGCTGACGATTGTCCGGAATAGCTGCTATACCTGGCTCCAGCAAAACCGTCGGCAGGAGCTTACCGCGGCTTTTGATGAAGAGATCCACAGCGCGGATGAGCAAACCCCAAATCCCGAGGCTTTGTTGCTTCAGAGCGCGGACACCCAACGGGTTAAAGACGCGCTGGAGGAGTTGCCGCCGGAGTTTCGAGAGGCGATTATCTTGCGCGAATTGGAGGGTATGTCTTACAACGAAATTGCGGGGCTTTGCGGCGTTCCGTTAGGCACGGTTATGTCGCGCCTGGCGCGCGCGCCAACGCCTGGAAGCGGTACTTCTGCGGTCTGGCGAGAAAGGAGCCTTGCCGTGAGCTGCCCGGAAAACGAAACGTTGATCCACGGCTACCTGGATTGGTTGAATCCAACTCGACACCGAGCCTTTCCGCAACTCCGGCGCGGCAAGGCAGGGAAGAGAAGCCGAAGGTCTTCGAAGGTTTCAAAGTCTGGCATATTACGCTGCCAAAGCTTGCCTGGGGCTTCTTGGGTGTAGCAGCTTCTCTGGCCCTGGCCATGATTGTTGCCGTGCGCTTCATACGCAAGCCTCAGAACCCAGCGCCCGATCAACTCGTCGCCCAAGCGGTCCTGGCCAGCCACGTGCGTTCGCTTATGGCGAACCATTTGACGGATGTGCCTTCTTCCGACCAGCACACAGTCAAGCCTTGGTTCGACGGCAAGCTCGACTTCTCGCCGCCGGTCGTGGACCTGACCGCGCACGGATTTCCGTTGGTGGGCGGACGCCTCGATTATCTGGACGACCGGCCCGTGGCGGCGCTGGTCTACCAACGGCGAAAACACTTCATCAATCTTTTCGTCTGGCCTTCCACCGAGCAGTCCGCGCAGCAAGCAGTCATGCGGCAGGGCTACAATTTGATTCATTGGACCCATTCCGGCATGACCTTCTGGGCGGCGTCAGACTTGAACTACGGCGAGTTCAATGATTTCGTGCGCCTCATCCAAAACCCAGCGTCGCCCAAGGTCTCACCCTAAGCGTAAAGTGGCCTCTGACCAGACAAGTTAACTGCCCCAATTACTCAGCGCGGAGGCAAGTTTATGCTTCAAGGCTCCGGTGCCTCATTCAAAAATACTGGCGCTTTTGGGAATAACCGGCCCTGGTATTGGTATTACAGCGATGGAGGGGACAGGTGGGTCATGCCGCGTCCTGAGGGAGGGAGAACTCGAGTGAAGCGGCTGGAAATGAGATTAAAGCACCCGCTGGCAATCCGATGGTGCCATTGGGTGAACTCTCCGCTCTTGGCGCTCATGATTTGGAGCGGCCTCTGGATTTACTGGGCCGATGACGTTTACCGGGTCGGCCTAGGCTCCTTCACCCTCTTCAAGCTCTTTCCGGAAGGTTTCTACCGAACAGTTCGCTTGGACCACCGGCTAGCGGAAGGCATGGCGTGGCATTTCTTCTTCATGTGGTTTTTCGCCGTCAATGGACTCCTCTACGTCACCTATACGGTGTTTTCGGGGCAATGGCGGTACCTGGTCCCGAACCGGCAATCATTCCGTGATGCCATATTGGTCGCCCTCCGCGACCTCCATTTGTGGAAGGGGCAGCTCCCAGAGCGAAAGTTTAACGGCGCGCAGCAAATCGCTTACACCATCGTCATTCTGATAGGCTTTGGGTCTCTAGTGACCGGGCTCGCCATCTACAAGCTAGTGTAATTCGCGTGGCTGACCAGCGCTCTCGGAGGATATATGACCGCACGTTTCGAGCACTTCCTGCTCGCGCTCGGCTACGTGCTTTTCTTCATGATTCACGTCGCCCAGGTTATACGGGCAGGGTGGAACAACTTTCGCGCCATGGTGAACGGCTATGAATTGGTTTCGTCTGAGGAAAGCCCTCATGAGTGACAAAGATAAAAAACCAGAGACGACGTGCAGTTGTGCCGCCTCGGCGGAAGATCTCCCTGCGGCAATTGAGCCTTCCTCCGTGGTGCCCGAGGCGACGGCCGAGCCGGTGAATGGCATCGCAAAGGTCGCCGCCAGCAGCTCTGTAACCGCAGACTTCCCTGTTGCCGATGACCGAGAGCTGCAAGCGTGGATTCAGCAGGTTCGCGGCCTGATGCGGCAAAAGAGTCGTCGAAGCTTTCTTGGAATGGGGGTTGGAATAGCGGCAGGCTTCGAGGTTTTTCGCTGGCTTACCAGCCGTCGCGAAATTGATGCGGTGCCTTGGCCCTTCCGAAATACTTTGGAATTGAATGAGCAACTCGCCCGCGACTATTTCAAGACCGGCATCCTGTCCCCGGCGTTCGATCCGAGCCAAGTTAGTGCCGACCAGGTGAATGGCTACATAGGTCTGGAAGAAGATATCGACGTCGCTGCATGGAAACTGGAGATTCAAGGGCTGGCCTCCCAGGACACCCCGCTGACGTTGGGGCTCGATGCGATCAAAGACCTGCCGCGCATACGGATGACAACTGAATTCAAGTGCATCGAAGGCTGGAGTGTGGTGGTCACGTGGGCAGGCGCGCGCTTTGCCGACTTCATGAAGGCGTATCCACCTCCGACTCGAAGCGGGTACGGCTTGAGCCTCGACCGTCCCGAAGACTTGCCGCCCTACGTCAGCGTCCGAACACCGGGTGGCGCCTATTGCGTAGGCCTCGATATGGAGAGCATTCTGCATCCGCAAACTCTGCTCTGTTACGAGCGCAATGGCGCCCCCCTTTCACAGGAGCACGGCCCGCCGCTACGGCTGGTGATCCCGGTGAAGTATGGCGTGAAGAACATCAAGCGGATTGGAACGATTCGGTATTCCACGCTGCGGCCCGCAGACTATTGGGCTGAACAAGGCTATGACTGGTACGTTGGGCTTTAGGTGTCAACAATCCAAACTACAAAAAGGAGCAACGAGCATGACGAAGCGAATTGCAATTCTGGTGATGGCTATGGGGATGACCTTGGGGTTCACAAACAGGGTGACCACGATCGCCCTGGCGCTGCCCCAGGACGAGAAAATGAAAAGTGATGACAAGATGCAAGATGAAACAGTGAAGGAAGATAAATTGTCTGGCGACAAGGTGACCGAAAAACAGATGACGAAGAAGGCCAAGAAGCATAAGAAAGACAAGATGGCAGGCGACAAGATGAAAGAGGACAAGATGAAGGAAGATAAAATGGAGGGGCAAAAGAACTAGGCTGACGCCCCACGAGCAGGGAGGCGGGCAACAACCGCCTCTCTAATTTTGGAGTGTTACGCTGGAGCCAGCATTGTTCTTTCGTCCAAAGATTCGCGTCGAGGACTTTGAGGCTGTAGCGATGCCGCACCTGTCGGAATTATATCGGTCCGCCTCGCTGCTGCTCCAGAACGCGACGGAGGCGGACGACCTTGTGCAGGATGTCTACCTGGAGGCGTGGAAATCTTTTCATCGTTTTGAGCCCGGAACAAACTGTCGAGCGTGGCTTTTTAAAATCCTGTTTCACCGCCTCCACCATCTCCGGCGCAGAACTTGGAAAGCATCCAAGCTCGAATCGTCAAAGGATCCCGTGGAGCTGGACAACCTTATGTCAGCGCCTCCAGTTCCGCACGAAATCCAAGATGAAGACATTCTCATGGCGCTTGCGAAGGTGCCGTTCGATTTTCGGGAAGCGGTATTGATGGCGGATGTCCAGGAGTTTTCCTACAAGGAGATTGCGGAGACCTTGAGGATTCCACTGGGCACGGTCATGTCGAGATTGGGCCGGGGAAGAAAACTGTTGCGTGAGGGACTGGCGGAGACGGCCAAGGAGTACCGAATTCGTCCGCGCGAGGGAGAAATACAGGAAGGAGAGTCTGCATGAACGCTCCGGGGTTCGACACCAAGCAGTGTGAGCGGATCCGCGGGCATCTGGACGCGTATCTTAGCAACGAACTCTTAGTGGAGACTACGGGAGAGGTCGTGAAGCACCTGGAAAGTTGCGGTGCCTGCGCGACCGAGCTCGAATCGCGGATGCGCGTGCGGGAAGCTTTGCGCAGGGCTGTCGAGAAACAGGTACCCTCCGAGCGCTTGAGCGAGGCAGTGCGAGAGCGCCTTCGGAAGACTCAGCCGGGGCGCTTATGGCACGCACCGGCCAACTGGGCGATGGCGCTTGCGGCTTCGGCATTGATCGTCATTGTGGGAATTGTGGGACAACAGTGGGTCAGATTCAAACGCAGCCGCGAACTGGTCGCAAGCATTCTGAAACTGGGAGTCTCGGATCATCTCCACTGCGCAATCAAGGGCCACAATTATCCCGAGGTCGCCCATCCGCCAGACCAACTCCGCGAGAAACTGGGGTCGCAGTACGTCGGGCTGTTGCCAGCCGTGGAGCGAGAGCTTTCCGGGTTCCAAATCCTCGAAGCCCATATCTGCTCGGTGCCAGGTAGTCCGCGGAAGTACGTTCACTTTATCGCGCGCAGGGAAGGAACGATTGTTTCCGTTATTCTCACTAAACGGGATGGCGAGGGCCTGCCCTCGGGGAGGCTCCTGGTGGCCAGAACTTCAGATGATATTGACCTCTACACGGCAAGATTAGAAGGAGAGAGCGTCGCAGGCTTTGAAACAAATGGGTATTTTGGGTTCGTAGTATCCGATCTTGGACAGGACAAAATGATTCAGCTTGCGGCAGCGCTTGCCCCAGCATTAGGTAGCGTCTTGAGCGGGAGCGTTGGCGAGGAAAAGCCTCCAGCTTCAGCGTAACTCGCCGTCTCGTGGTACTGCGGGCTGCGGCCCGTGGGTTTAGCTGCCAAGGGGAAGTGCCTATGATGCGGCGCATGGTTTCGCCGGACCCACAATTCGAGACAGTGAAAGCACGCGGGCTTGCGCGGCTTCCTGGAATGCGTCGAATGGTTCTGTCTCTCCTGGTTGCCTGGACATCGCTGGGCGTGGGCAGCCAAGGGCAAGGGAGCATAAACCACCTCGGCGGCCAGATGTCGCCGTACCTGAACCGCGTCATCTCCCAGCCTGTTGATTGGTACCCATGGGGAGCGGATGCTTTCAAACGCGCAACGGAGCTAAACCGTCCAATTCTTCTGGATATGGGGGCCGTCTGGTGCGAATGGTGCGCCCTCATGGATCGGGAAAGCTACAATCGTCCGGAGCTCGCGGCATTCATTAATGCCAATTTTGTAGCCGTGAAAGTGGACTATGACCGCCGGCCACGACTAGCAGCGGAGCTCGACCGCGCGCAGGCTGTTTTGAACCTGCCCTCCGGTTTGCCGCTCACCGGTTTCCTGACTCCTGGCGGGAAGCTCTACTTCGGTGGCACATATTTTCCGCGCGACACCAAAGGCGACAAGCCCGCCTTCGAATACACCTTGAAACAGGCGCTGCACATGTATCGCGACCACCGCTCGGAAGTGGAGCGCAACGGCGTGGAATTGAATAAGGAGAAATGACCCAATGAAGAGAATCGCCATAGCAGTCTTTGTAGCGGTGGGGTTGAGTGCGGTTGCGAATATGCGGGCCGCCGAAAACTTGCGGTTGAATCCGCGGCTCGATTATTCGAGCGACAGTCAAGACGGCCCCCTCATTACCGGCGACCACTTGGATGACGGGGCGGTCGGAGGCAAGCCCAATTACGTCTTCATGTTCGGCGAGGGTTGATTCAATTCCAAGCGGCAGGCTCGCCGCTCCGTCAGTCTCTATGAAAAGTATAAGGGCAGAGTGCAGTTTGTGATCATCGATCTGGACAAGCAACGGCCTGCCGAGCAGCAGCCGCTCGTTAGGAAGTACTACAAGGGCTACATCCCTCACGTGGTCGTGCTGGATGGCTCGGGCAAGGCAGTCTACAACAATGCAGGGGAGGTCAGCGAGTCGGAGATCTCAGGAATACTCGATCGGTTGCTTCAGCAGCCTTCTCCCTGACGAGCCTCCCCATTTTGGCGCATATTTTGGTTTAGCAGCCAAAGCAAGGGAACAAACAAGCATCCGACTAAGCTCTTAAGTTGAGATTCTTTCAACAGACCGCCAGTGGGGAAACGGAGGTAAATATGTTAGAGCCTGATATTCGAAAAGTTGGACCGTCGCGGCTTGTGGACCGGAGAGTTTTCATCGGATCGTCAGTGTCGGCACTCGCCGGACTGGTGCTCTGGCTTTACCGAAGGCCGGAAGCTGTGGAGTCTGGGGCAGCGAGCGCCGGGCAGCCGAAGATGGTGCGAATCGTGCAATTCTCCGATGCGGGAGTGCGGCAGGAAATTAATAATGTTCCCAAGATCGTCAAGAGTGACGAAGAATGGCGGAAACAGCTCAGCCCCGCGGCGTTTGACGTCACCCGCAAAGTGGGCACTGAGATGGCGTTTTCGGGCGCTTACTGGAACCTTAGGAGAATGTCCAAGAACTCGTAGACAATAGCTTGTTGATGAGCCGGACCGCGGTTTCCTGTCGCCGATGTGATGCGCATCTGGGCCACGTATTCGACGACGGGCCGAGGCCCACCGGGCTCCGATACTGTATGAATTCCGTCGCTCTGCGATTCATCAAGTTGGCGTGAGCGCAGCGCCAACAGAAAATCGGTTCGGCGCATCGGGGGTACACAGATTGTCTCCACGCTGGAATTTCGCATCGCAGCATCGGCCGGGCCGGTGTTCGACTTTGTCGCCGCCGAAGATGTTTTGCCCAAAGTGTTGACGGGTTATGGGCTGCTTCCCGGCGTCGTCCGAACGTCCGGAACCACAAGGCCGTGGGACCAGCCCGGAGCGGTCCGGAATGTGCACCTCGCGGACGGCACCACAGCCTGCGAACAAGTCACGGCCTATGAGCGGCTCAGGTATTTTGCCTATCGCACGAGCGAGTACACTTTCGCCCAGCGTTACCTCGCGAACTTTGCAGAGGGCCAATGGTGGTTTGAAAATGAAGGTAGCGGAACCCAAGTGCGATGGACCTGCACGGTCCACGCCAAGAGTTGGCTGACTTCAGTTCCTTTAGCACAGTTCTTTCGGACGCAGTGGGTCACGATCCAGGACTCTGCAAGCTTCGTCGACCAAGTTGCAAAAGCATCCAGGTGAGAAAGTGCGATTGAATTGTCCGGACCCAACAAGTTGTACTCCAGGGCGAGCTTGCCGTAACTTGCGATGTGTAAATCTCTGATCGCTTCCGAATAGTCGGCTATTAATCCAATCCCCTAAAAGCCCTGGGACCCGGAGCGACGCCCCAGAATTGGAAAGGTTAAGGCGACAGGGCCGAGCTTTTCCACATCGTTGGGGTCTGGGCGGTTGTCACGGTGTTTACCTGTTTCTTGATGGCGTCAGCTCGCCGCTGATCTTTTCCGTCCCAAAGCTTGTACCTGAGCCACAAATTTCTGGAGCAAAGGCAACGAATTGTCCTTCCTCCAGATGAGGTTAAACGGGAGCCGGACATTCATATCAACCACGGGGAGCAAAACAATGTCCCGGGGGCAGTGCCAGCGTATGGATTCGGGCAGCCAAGCGATCCCGATCCGGCATTGGACAAAACCTAATACGGTATCCCGATCGGTTGCCTCCTGAACAATGCGTGGAGCGCTTAGGCCGCCGCGAGCACACTCCCGCGTCAATTGATCATCGAACGTAGGATTAGCCGAGCGCTGGAACCAGATAAACGGCGCGTCTCGTAGATCACGCAACCGAACATTTCCTCGTTTTGTTAAGGGATGACCTTTGGGCACCGCAAGTAAAATTCTGTCCTGCGCGAACTCCCAATGTGCCAAATCCTTGTTCCACGGTGTGATGGCGGCGGCAAACCCGGCATCCAGTCGGCCGGATAAGACGGCTTCGACCTGATGAGTAGAAATCAGATGATGCAGCACTAGCTCCGCATCTGGCTGCCGGCGCCGGAATTCGCGAAAGGATTCCACAACCATCCCATGCCAGGATAGCGCCATGCCAATTCCGATCCGGAGCGTGCCGGCCTTGCCAAAGGCTATCCGCTCGGCACGGCGCTTCGCCTCATCGACGTCTTGCAAGATACGTCGCGCATCGGTCAAAAACAATTTGCCCGCCGCGCTCAATCGAACCCCCCGTGGCAATCGGTCGAACAGCAGGAATCCCATCTCCCTCTCTAAATCCTGGATCTGCCGCGACAGGGCCGGCTGAGCGACATGGAGGCGCGCGGCTGCTCGCCCGAAATGCTGCTCTTCTCCAACACCCACGAAATAGCGCAAATGCCGAAGCTCCATTTGATACCCTCTAGGTATTGAATTGATTAGAACAAAATCTTGGACGCATCGATCACGAGTAGCGCAAACTCGCGGCCGATATGAAAGCGCTTGTCCTGAACGCACTGGGCCACGGGTTTGATTTCGAAGAAGTGGAGATCGCCTCGCCCATAGGTCGCGAGGTTCTCGTCGACGTGCAAGCGTCAGGCCTCTGTCATACAGACCTCTTGTTCGCCACTCACGATATCGTGCCTACACCATCGGTGCTGGGTCACGAAGTCGCGGGGATCGTGGCAGCAATCGGTCCTGATGTCACCCAATTCCATACCGGAGATCACGTCGTAGGGTCTCTCGCGCAGTCGTGCGGCGGGTGCGCGCGATGTCTCTCGGGCCGCTCCTTCCAGTGCCAACATCCCGAGTCGACACTGCGCCGAACAGGCGACGCCCCGCGCTTGAGCCGCAACGGAGTTGGCTTGTTCCAGGGTTTCGGGCTGGGAGGCTTTGCCGAACAGGCACTCATCCATGAAAACCAGCTCGCTGTCGTTCCGAAGGAGATCCCGTTCGCTCAGGCTGCCCTGCTCGGTTGCGGCGTTGTAACGGGCGCTGGCTCGGTCTTAAACACCGCCAAGGTCAGCGCCGGCGACTCGGTCGTGATCTTTGGCGCTGGAGGGGTCGGACTCAATGCTGTAAGCGGCGCGCGCATAGCAGGCGCTTCAAGGATAGTCGTGATCGACATACAGCAGAAGCGACTCGACGTGGCCCGAGGGTTCGGGGCGACCGATGTCATCGACTCCACGAAGAGCAAGCCGGTCGAAGTGGTGCGCACCCTTCTGCCAGAGGGTGCTGATCATGTCTTTGATTTCGTTGGACTGAAATCGGTGGCCGAGGAGGGCCTCTCCATGCTTGGCGTGGGGGGTGGGCTCTACCTGGTTGGGGTGGCAAGACCCGAAGTCGACATCAGTGTGAACATCTTTGATGCGATCGATGGCCAAAAGCGCGTCGTGGGCGTGAATTTCGGTTCCACCAACTTCAAGCGCGACATTCCGATGTACGCCGACCTGTACCTCCAAGGCAGGATGAACCCGGACGACCTGGTTTCGAAAAGGATCTCGCTGCGTGAGGTAAATGAGGGTTACGGGGCGCTCAAAGACGGCTCCCTCAACCGAGTCGTCGTCACTTCGTTTTGATCGCGATTCTCGTATTGGTGGAAATAACATGAACAAGAAAACTGTGCTGATCACTGGTTCGTCGACAAGGGCTGGAATGTTGTCGCCACAATGCGACACGTCTCGGCCGCCCGAGACCTGGCCGGCCGCGACAACGTTCTGGTGTGTCGCCTGGACGTGACCGATCCCGCCAGCATCGATCAGGCGATCAAGAGCTCCATCGAGCGCTTCGGTAAGCTCGACGCGGTTATCAACAATGCCGGTTACGGTCAGTATGGGATATTCGAAACGATCCCCCAAGAGAGCATCCAAAGGAACTTCGATGTCAACGTGTTCGGGGTCATGAACGTCATACGCGCAATTGTGCCGGTCCTCCGCAAACCGAAGGAGGGGCTCATCCTTAACGTCAGTTCCGGCGGCGGCTTGGTCGGTCTACCCTCCATCTCGATATACATCTCGACCAAGTTCGCGCTGGAAGGTTTCACAGAGTCCTTGTCCTACGAACTCGCGTCCCAGAACATCGTCGTGAAAATGGTCGAGCCCGGCGGCGGCGACACCGCCTTCCACGCGCGAGCGTCGAAGCTCAATACCGGAAGCGGCGTCCTCGACAGCTACGGCCCCTTCCTTGAGCGGGCCAACGCGGCCCTGGGCAAGCTGGCCAAGGGTATGGCGGCGCCGGA
>WNGK01021764.1_pt1 | contig 10135 bp, 6 predicted proteins | sample 5400601 | NCBI WGS metagenome assembly WNGK01 (sample SAMN13153376, study PRJNA577476) | soil metagenome | isolation source: 60 cm soil or saprolite under Garry oak tree replicate 1 | place: USA:California | collected 2016-06-15 | reverse complement strand
AGAACTGGAGTTCTACTCCGGCGGGAGATGTTGGCGACCCGCCCGGAGGGGTGAGCGCATGCCGCCAGTTTCCCTCGAAGGAGCTCATCGACACATGCCATGGCTTCCCGTGTTCGCCATTGCGTCGAGTGTCCAAAATGCTTGACTCGATATTTGCCTGGCTTCAGCCCGTACCGTAACGGGTCGTACTTGATTCCGCTGTCTGAAGGATTCGCAGATGAATGGACGCTGTACTGTGCCTGCGGGAGGCCACCTATTTCCAGTCGATGGAGTTGGAGCGACCTGAAGCTATATGCGGTCTCGAATCAGGCACACGATCGCGGTTATGGTCCACCCGAGGAGATTGTGCCTGTAGACAAGAAGTCGCGTTTTTCGGGTTAAGATTGGCCGGGACTGAGATTGCTTGTCTGGACCAATTCAGTTCAGTATTTTCTTGGCGCCAGATTTGTCGGCATCAAGGAGATCATGAATCCAACGTCTGCGTTGTCCTCACTGCAGAATTCCAACCCGCTGCTCGCAATCCTGTGGGCAGGATTCACGTGCGGCACGCTGGACATTAGCGCCGCGCTCGTCGTCTACCAGTATTTCGGACGCCCGCCGATGCGGTTGCTGCAAGGGATCGCCGCCGGCGTGCTGGGCTCGCGCTCCTTCCAAGGCGGGCTTCCAACGGCGTTGCTCGGCCTTTTCTGTCATTTTTTCATCGCATTTTCTGCCGCCACCGTCTACCTTACGGCGAGCCGCTGGATACCTTTCCTTCTGGCGCACGCCGTAATCTCTGGTGTTTTCTATGGCGTGGCTGTTTACTTCTTCATGAATCGCGTCGTGGTGCCGCTTTCGGGCGCCATAAAATATCCGTTCTCTTTACAGCTGTTGGTTATCGGCGTCGTCATACACATCTTCTGTGTCGGATTGCCCATTGCCCTAGAGTAGTACGACGATGCTCAATGCAATGAAATAAGTAGATGGGCACGGCCTTAGCGAAGCCAGGTCTTACCGATGTTCGAGAAGCGAGAGAGCACGATGATCGAGGTTAGCTGTTGTTTGAAGATCGCTGCTGTTCGCTGCAACGCCAAGGGACGCTGCCCCTCGGCGTAAGAACGAGAATTGCGCCCTTCGCTGAGAAGCGCGAAGAACTATTCGGCGATTCGCTCCCGGCGACCGCGCACTTCATCGACCCCGATAGAATCCTGAGTAACGGCGAACGTCTACTTACGCGACCTGGCACTTGGCGAATCGTCTGCAGCACGGATGCTATCCAGAAACGGGCTTCCGGGAAGTCAGTTCGGGCGAAACCTCGATCCTCCGCGCGATGCTCGCTGATAAAAGGGGGCGGTCGGCGGACACCGACCTACAAGCTAGTCAGGATCAGGCCCAGCCACGTTCGGCCCCTTGAAGCGATTGCAATGGACACAGGCAAGGGCGAGATTTTCAAGTTCAGTCTTGCCACCATGTTGTCTTGCAATGATGTGATCGATCTGGCAGGGCGCCGGATGAAAAGCTGAGGGCAACTGACAGTATTCACAGCGGTCCCCGGCCCGCTCCCAAACCCGGCGGATGAGATCAGCGTTCAAGGTGTCTGATTACTGAGTGGAGTGCTGCAAGGCGCGGCGTCCCTTAGATTGCATGACAGCCAGCAGATTGCTCACGTGGAGGTAGCTATCGAGCTCACCTTGTTCTTCAGTGGTCAGTTTGCCTTGCCGAGCCAACTCAGACAACTCGTTCATGCGTGCGACATCGCGTTCGCCAAAGCGAACGGACAACAAATACTCGGCTGCGCCGGGCTACAAGGCCCTTTCCTCGACCTGAATCACACGGGAGAGGATCGCCGCTTCGGTATTGGGGCTTGTGATTTGTGAATTCATCTCGGTTTCACCTAGTCAATTGTGCCATCGCCTTCCATTCATGTCACGCCATTATGTGCTGGTAACGAATAGATAGCGAACACAGTTTGCTGACCGTGGATAGATGAAGGGCTAGCCGTTTCTTTCTCATGAGGACGATCACAGCGTCTTGGGCCCACGCTGCTTCCGGCCGTCGATAATCTGGTAATTGAATCGGCCCACACCCGGCACACAAAGGGTCACGAAACTTCGGGGAAGCGCGTTGTTGCGGCTGTCCGACAGTCAGCCGTTCCTGTGTCAGGGGCGGCAGGTGAGAATGTGGAGAGAGTGGGATTCGAATCCGCGCGAAAACGTAAGTTCAACAACATAGAGAGCGGTGGACGGCATTTAGCCGAGTGTTGAATTCATTGCTAATGGCAGGTGAATGGCGGGTGCAATTGCGATGCGCCTTGCTTGGAACAGATGCATATTAGGGTACAGAACGGTCATTCAGTGCGACCGTGCACGCCGCCTAGGGGAAGTTGTGGCGGATCGGAACGGGAAATGCGCGGACGGACTTCGGCGTCTGTTGTGTCTCGTTCAGATGTCCGGGCGGTGCTACTACTCGTGTTGCGCCATATCGAGGCGTATCACTCGGGTTTGCACGTCAGTCACTCGCCTGTTATTGCGCTTTGAGTGTTTACGTTAGGGTTGAGCCCTGTCAAGTTGAGCGGCCTTTTGCCGCTCCGCCTCAGCCTCTTCCGTCCGCCCCGCCCGCTCCAGAGCGATGGCCAGTCCTCGATGAGCTTCGGCGTAGCTTGGGTCGCTTGAAACAGCTTCCTCGTAATGCTCGATGGCGTCCGTGACCTGTCCCTTTGTAAGAAGCATACTGCCGGAGTGTGCCGCAAAAGTCGCGCGCTGTCGATCGACGGCGATTCGCGAGAGGGCAGCCGCCTTCTTGCGCTCAGAGGCCGCGTCGGCGGTGCGGCCTTGCTGTGCCAGTACTCCGGCGAGTGTGCTGTGCGGTCCTGGCTGATCTGGCATCAGCCCAATGGCCTTCTGCAAGGCATCGGATGCTTCGGGCAATTTATTCTGCTGCTTGTAGACGCTCCCTAGAATCGCCCAGCCATCGGCGTTTTCGGGATGAAGTTTGAGAGCGACGTTGAGCTGTTGCACCGCGTTGTCGAAGCGGCCCCTCTGCATGTCCAGAATGCCGAGAGTATACGGCGGATCAGGGGAACTGGGGTTAAGGCGTGCAGCCAACTCAAGCTCTGCGGCCGCAGCGTCCATCTCGTCCTTCAGTTTGAGCGCAAGACCGAGATCGTAGTGCAGTTCATAGGCGTCCGGGGCAGCTTTCAAACCAGCGCGGAATTCCATTATCGCGTCATCGAGATCGCTCACTTGAAGATAGGCAACTCCCAGATCCTGATGCACCAAAGGATCGGACGGCATTTCTTTGAGGGCGCGTTGGTATAGGGGAATCGCCTCTTTGGATTTTCCAGTCTGGACCAGGGCGAGTCCCAGATTCGTGACGGCGGTCGCATTTTTCGGATCTGCAACGATAACCTCCTCAAACAATGGGATCGACTGCTCTGCTTGGTCGCTGGCCTGGAGCGCCAAAGCGAGCTGATACTTTGCATCAAGGAAGGAAGGATCCAGAGCGAGAGATCGTTGCAGAACCGGGATCGCTTTCGAGTTCTCTCCATTGGCAACTAGCGCTTTGGCCAGGTCAACTTGAGCAAAAACGTTTTGTGGTAAGAGTTCCGCCGCAGTGGTGAGCTCCTGCACCGCATCTGATCCGCGCTGCTGCACGGCGAGAGCGAGGCCGAGGTGTAAATGCGCTTCGCCGAATGACGGATTGAGGCGGACTGCTTCTCTGAACTGGTTCACCGCGTCATTCCAATCTTGTCGTTGAGCCTGCAGCGAGCCAAGCATGTCGCGCAACGCGGGATCTTCTGGAGCAGCTGCGACCGCGCTTTGCGCTTTCGCGATCGCAAGGTCATTTTGATGGGTAGCAACCAGAGCGCGTATATAGAAACTAACAACGCTCCGGGGTAAGGGATTAAGGGCATTTCGGTCGAGCGATTGAAACAGCGGCAACGATTTGTCGTGCTCGCCCGATTGTTCGTAGGCGACGGCGAGATTGATCTGAGCGGTACGATCCTCGGGTTTGAGCGCTAGCGCTCGCCCGAGTTCGCGGATAGCCGGTGCGTATTCGCCGAGTTGCAACAGCACGGAGCCCAGCGCGCTGTGCCCCTCGGCTATATCGGGTGCCTGCCGCACGACCTTCTCAAACTGCTGTTTCGCAGTGGCAAGGTCCCCCTTGCGTTCCGCAGCGTAACCGGCGTGAAAGGCTACGTCCGCTGCTCGAAGCTCCTGTTCCTGGCCATCGGCGGCTTGCGAAAGGGAGCAAAGGACAAACAAGACAATCAGAGCGCCGGCCAACTCATACCCCCGAACACTGCGGAATCGCATCATTGCTGGCCTATTGCGGGGATGAAAGCTGCGGAGAACTATCTGACTGAATTGTCGCAGCAGCCTGGTACTCACGATTCGCATCATCAATTCGTCCCAGGGCACGATAAACCTGCCCCAGAAGGTAGTGTGCCATGTAATTCTTGGAGTCGATTTCCAGCGCGTGTTCGAGGTACATCTTGGCCATCAATGAATTTCGCTGCTTTAACAAAACTTTGCCGAGCAGAATGAACGGTATGTTCACGGTTGGTTCGAGCAGGACAGCCCGATCCAGAGCCTGTTGCGCGTGGTCAAAGTCGCCGGAGTGGATGTATGCGTCTCCCAATCGTTCATACACGGCGCCATCGAGAGGATTCAAACTGCCTTCCTGTTCAAAATCCCCAATGGCGTCCGCCGCTTGCCCATGGGCGAGGGCGATCTCGCCCAGCAGCAGGTGTGCCTGCGGAAGTGTTGGATTGAGAGCAATCGCTTTGCGCACTGATTCCTCGGCAATCGGGAAAAAGTTGCGGCGCAGGAACATGCGCCCTGCGAGCAGATAGGCCGGAGCAGAATCGGGAGCGAAACCATACTGGCCAGCAAAGGCCTTGCGGGCATCATCGTAGCGGCGAGTGTCCATGTAGCAGAGGCCCAGTACATAGTGCGGATCGACATTCGCAGTCGGGACATCAATGTGGGCCTGTTCGAGTAATGGGATCGCTTCGGCGGGCTTGCCAGCACGAAAGAGGCTCACCCCTTCCATTTGCATGGCCTCGCGGTCCTTCGGATTTTGGGCAACAGCGTTCGAGAATGCTGCGCTGGCCTTCGACATATTTCCTTGCTGGTAGAAGACCATGCCTCGAAGAAATTCCACACCAGCGGGCTCGGGTTGTTCAGCGGCCAGGGTATCTAATCTCTGAAAGCTTGATCGAAGTGGCCTTCGTCAACTAACACTTCCGCTTGACGCAATGAAGCAACCGGCGTTGCAGATTGTCCCCAAGCCGGCAGAGCCAGAGCTGCAACCACGCAGAAGAAATGGATCAAGCGCATAAAGCTAAGATCGAACGAAACAACTATCGAACGAAACAAGTACTACCACAGTCGGAGTGCGTCACCTGCCAAGAAACGGGCGTACAAACGCAGCATAGCAGGAACCGCCAATTGATACCTATGGTCCACCTGGACTATTGCGAATCTACTACGAGTGATCTAGGGTTCTTGTCATTCTGCGGGTGTGGTGTTTTTTTAATTGCGCTTGCGTTTGATGGCCTCAGTGTGTGCAGGCTGTGACGCTCACCTTATTGTTGCTCCGAAACGAAAGATCCGCAGGACAAAACGCTCCAAGAATGAAGTAGGGGAGAGTGACGATGGACTCCAAGTCGAGAACGCAATCCAGATACCTGATCGCAGTGATGATCATGATCGCAGTTGGCATGGCAGGTTGGTCAACCCCAAGCCTTTGGGCGCAAGCCATCTACGGATCGATCTACGGACAAATCACCGACAGCACCGGAGCTGCCATCGCCAACGCGACAGTGACCGTCACGGACGTAACAAAAGGTACATCCGTGCAGGTAACTACAAGCCCCATCGGGGAGTACTCGGTGCAGCACCTGATTCCGGATGCGTATGACGTTACGGTCACGGCAACCGGGTTCCGTGGAGCGTCGAGCAAAGGCATTCGCGTTTCTGCCGACACGTCTCCAAAGGTGGATCTAAAGCTTGACGTTGGGCAGGCGTCTGAGAGCGTGACGGTTACGACCGAGGCCCCGCAACTTAAGACAGATCGCGCGGATGTCGCCCTGGTCCTCGATGAGAAAACAGTTTCGGACCTGCCGAATTCCGGCCGTAACTTTGCCAGCCTCGAATTGTTAATTCCGGGCACGCAGGTCATGGGCTGGTCACAGAATAGTGACTGCTCAGACTAAGTCCGGCACGAACAGCTTTCACGGCGACTTGTTTGACTATCGCCGGACCGATGCAACGCGGGCCAGGGATCCCTTCAGCCAGGTCGAACCGGACTCGGTCACACATCGGCTTATTCCCTCCGCCAAATACAACCAGTTCGGCGGTTCTCTCGGCGGCCCGATCTTTAAGAACAAGTCGTTCTTCTTCGTTGATTATCAGGGTACAAGGCAGATTTTAGGTTCTTCCGCACGCGAGACGGTGCCCACCGCACTGGTTCAGAGTTCCTGTGCTGCGGCCAATATTGCGGCCGGGACGGGTGGATGCGATCTTAGCGACTACCTCGCCTTTTCCGGATCGGCAAAGCAAATCTACAATCCCCGCATTGGGGGAACGACGGCTTTTGCCAACAACTTCATTCCGGCGCAATATCTCTCGCCCCAGGCGCTCGCGCTGTTGGCCCTGATTCCGCTGCCCAACCTACAGGTACCCGCCGGGCAGCAAAATAACTTTGCCGGCAGCGGCAGCGGGAAGCAGCACAACGACGAAGTGGATATTCGAGTTGACGAGCAAGTCAGCGAGCGGACCCATGCCTTCGGACGCTATAGCCTTTTCAACAACGGAATTTCATCGAACACTATCTTCGGCAATGCTGGGGGAACAGGGTTTTCGTCTCCCACCAACAGCTTCGGTGGTACCGCCACTGGCCGCAGCCAGAGCGCTGTCGCCGGGATGGACATTGCACTGAGTCCTCAACTGCTGACCGACTTTCGCCTGGGTTATCTCCGGTACCATGTAAAGACAACGAAATACAGCACCGCGGATCTGGCGACCCAGGTCGGAATTCCCGGGCTTAATATCCCCGGCCAGCCGTTTACTTCCGGGCCCCCCGCGTTTTATGTCACCAACGCCAGTGGCTCCGGTGGTGACGGGTTGTCGAACTTCGGCTCTGCCTTGGGCGTGGATGCATGTAATTGCCCGTTGCTCGAAACCGAAGACCAGTATCAAATTGTGAATAACTGGACGAGAACCCTCGGAACGCACAGCTTGAAGTTTGGCGTGGATGTCCGCTACGCAAGAAATCTCCGTGTGCCCAGCGACAGCAATCGAGCGGGGGAACTTTCTTTCAGCGCCACCGACACCGAAAGCCCCAGCGCTGGCGGAGGTTTCGGTCTCGCATCCTTCTTGCTGGGAGATGTCACCAGTTTCAACCGCTACGTCTCGATCTCCACCAATGCCAAGGAGTCACAGAAAAGATTGTTCACTTATATCGAGGATAGTTGGCGCGTCACGCCCAAGCTGACCTTCAATTACGGCCTGCGCTGGGAGCTCTATTTCCCAGAAACTGTGAATGGCAAAGGGCAAGGCGGGTTTCCCGATCTAAACACCGGCCAAATTCGGGTCGCCGGTTATGGACCCTATAACACGGCGATGAACGTTGGCAAAACCTGGAAGACCCTGGCTCCGCGTCTCGGAGTTGCCTACCAACTGAATCCCAAGACCGTGATTCGCGCCGGGTATGGTCGCAGCTTCGATATCGGTGTGTTCGGGTCGATTTTTGGGCACATGGTGACACAGAATCTGCCTGTTCTGGTCAATCAGTTCATCGGGAATAGCGGATTGGACACGCAGGCCTTCAATCTTGCCAATGGGCCTAGTGGCCTGTCGCGCTGAAAGCGTTACTGCAGTCCAAACCAAAAGCGCGTTTGAGCCTAGCCCGCTGCCGTCGTTTGGGAAAGCATACTAACGAAATCTCTGCGACAGGCCACTAGTCCCTTTGTATTTCCTACGATTCCATCCAATGGCGCGATTCCCATCGAACCTGGAAATAACGTAAAGATTCGCAACGACCCTAACGTGTTTCCCACGATTGACGCTTGGAACGTTGCAGTGCAGCGTCAACTTTCCCGTTCGACGTCCGTGACTGTTGCTTATGTCGGGAATAAGGGGTCGCACACATTCATGGGTGACGATAAATCGACAAACCCAAACGAACCGGCGGCGTGCCTCCCGGCATGGCAGAGCATCACTGGCCAGGGGCTTTGCTTCAATCCAAACGCACCAGCGGGTAGCCTTACCGAAACCAGCGATACAAGCCAGTTGCGGCCATATTTTTCGAAGTTTGGATGGACGCAGGATCTTACTTACTACCACAACGGTTTCGACACGAACTACAACGCCCTCCAGTTGACGTTCGAAAAGCGCTTTTCCCAAGGGTTACAGATGACGGCGAACTACGCTTTTCAGCGTGCCTACAACTATGGCAGCAACGAGGTCTACAAGAAGTTCCAGCATGGAAGGACTGACGACTTGCGAGACAATCAACTCACCGTCTTCGGGAATTACGACCTGCCCTTTGGCAAGAAGGGAAAATATGCAAGTGGAGTCTCAACGTGGGTGGATTACCTCATTGGGGGATACACACTTACTACTTCTCTAAATTGGGCCAGTGGTCTGCCGTTCAGCGTCAGCTATGCGGAGTGCGGCCAGGACGTCCCGTCCGGTCCTTGTAGGCCCAACAAGGGAAGCGGCAGCTTTCCACTGAAGCTCACCTCTTACGATCCGGTTACTCACTCGCGCACCTACTTTAGTCCCCCGGGCTTGGGCAGTGCTTTCGCCCGCCCGAGCCTCGACCAGACGGGCACATCTCCGAGGAATGCCTTCAACGGGCCTGGTTTTTTCAACGACGATCTGGCGTTGCTCAAAACGATCCCAATTCGTGAGAGCGTGGCGCTGCAATTCCGGATGGATGCGTTCAACGTCTTCAACCATATCAACCCGGGAAACCCAGGCAACACTTGCATTGATTGCCAGGGCGCTGGCGTAATTACCGGTATGGCGCTCGGCGATGCCCCGCGACAGCTTCAGTTTGCGCTTACTCTCAAGTTTTAGTAGGGGTTCAGCCGGATGGAGAAAGAGCCATCCGGCTGATTACTTCCTTGCGAGCCGAACTTGCGTTCATCGTCGCGAGCCACGCGTCAGTAACCATAGAGTCGCTTGAGTTCGGACCGCCCGGTCAGGGGCCGCCTGCGAGTAGCTTTCCGGTTCCTTTCCCCTTAATGCAGGAGCGCTTCCATCGGACCTAACCCGAAGATTTTTATCGTGTTTTCGCGTTTGAATGATCTGCTGGACTGCAACTGTGGAGGACGTACTCAAGCGAGGACAGGAATAATAATGGCAACTATTGGTTCTTTTTGCTTTTTCAGGATTTCTTGTGCCACCGCTATGGCGCTATTCTGTCTAATTGCGAGCCCGCCGCAACTTATGGCTCAACTTCTCGGCGCATTGCCCCCTTTGCCTCCAGTCACTGTCTCCCAAGCCGGGGATGGCCTGACAGCAAAGGTAGGGGATGAGAGTTTACATGTCTCGGTGTGCAGCGATTCTCTGATCCATGTCGTAGCAAGCCCGAAGCCGCTTGACTCGATTAAGCCCTACGAACCTTGGATCCTTAATACAAAGCAGACCTGCCCTGGGGCGCGATTCGAATTCGCAAAGACCAGCGAGACTGCCACTTTGACGACGTCAACGTTGAAAATAGAATTTTCGCTTACGCGGGGGAACCTGATTTTCAGCAACATCGGGGGAGAGGCCCTCCTGACTGAAAGCGACTCCATGCCTCGCACCTATGAGCCTGATCAAGTGAATGGCGAAAAAACTTACCACATCACGGACCGCTTCTCGCCAGACTCCACGGAAGGTTTTTATGGCCTGGGCCAGCACCAGAGCGGGATGTTCAACTACCGTGGAAGCACCGTCGAGCTTGGACAGAACAACACTGATGTCGCCATTCCCCTTCTGGTTTCGAGCAAGGGCTATGCATTGCTGTGGAACACCGCTTCATTCACGTATGCAGACAACCGGTTCCCATTGGCACTGAACCTGACCTCGTTGGCCGGCGATTCGGTCGACTACTACATGATTTATGGGCCGGAGATGGACCGGATCATCCACGAATATCG
>WNGK01009285.1_pt1 | contig 10136 bp, 6 predicted proteins | sample 5400601 | NCBI WGS metagenome assembly WNGK01 (sample SAMN13153376, study PRJNA577476) | soil metagenome | isolation source: 60 cm soil or saprolite under Garry oak tree replicate 1 | place: USA:California | collected 2016-06-15 | reverse complement strand
TTGCCTCGTCAGGTAACTCGCGAATGTGCAGGATGTCCTTCACTTCTTCGATCGGCAACAACCCATCAAATAACCACGAGCTATCCTCTCGCTGCACTGCTTGTGGATGCTCCACGTCTTCACGTGAAGAGATATCACCCACAATCGCCTCCAGGATATCATGGAGGGTGATCAAACCTTCAATATCTCCATACTCTTGAATGACTAAAGCCGCTTGTTGTCCTGTTTGCTTGAACAACTCTAACACCTTTAAGGTGCTGGTGCTTTCGATCACATATAAGGGTTCTTGCAAGGCCGCCTGTACCTCAAGAGGCTGACCCTCCAGACATTGCACGAGCAGGTCTTTGACATGAACCATACCCAGGACATTGTCCAGACTCCCCCGGCAGACGGGGAAGCGCGAATAGGTACTCTCACGTATCCTTTGGCTGATTGCTTGTGGTGGATCATCAGCGTCAAGCCAGACGATATCAGGCCGATGGGTCATCAAGGCACTGACATGCCGATCAGCCAGACGGAATATCCTTTCAATCATATCGTGTTCCGCCGCCGCAAATGTGCCAATCTGTGTACCTTCCTCAATGAGGACATTAATCTCTTCTTCGGTAATGGGCGGGTCGCTCGATGGGCGTAGGCCGATCAGTCGTAATATCCCCTCGGTTGAAATACTCAGCAGATTGATAAACGGGGAGGCAATGGCAGACAAGACGCGCATCGGTGTCACCATCAACATCGCAATGCGCTCCGGGTTATTTAACGCGATGCGTTTGGGAACCAGTTCTCCGATCACCAGTGACAGGTAGGTGATGACGATGACAACGATGGTAAAGGCAATGGCATCACTATAGGCACTGAGCCAGGGGACGGCACGGAGATAGACGGCGAGTCCCTGAGCAATCGTTGCGCCACCAAAAGCTCCTGCGACGATGCCGATGAGAGTAATCCCAAGCTGAACGGTTGAGAGGAGCCGATTGGGAGAGTTCGCCATTTCCAGTGCAGCGAGAGCTTTTGTATCGCCTTCATTGGCCCGTTGTTGGAGTCGAACTTTGCGTGCGGAAACAAAGGCGGTCTCAGACATGGCAAACACACCATTGACGATGATAAGCAGAATGATAATAACAAGTTCAATGGTGGCAAAAGGCATCTCTCTTTCCCCTTTTCTGTCGTAGCAAGCAGATAGTGGCATGGCGAACCGTTGCGTGCGAAAGTCCCTGTGTATCATATCTATTCTAACAGGTCGGTCTCATCTATGGCGACTTCCTTCCATCTTCTGCATCGCACAATCTCAAGTTTCTTTGGACGCAATAGTGCGCCGCTAAGAACCCTGCCGGAATTACTGTGAAGAGCTGCTGCTGCACCACGCCATTAAAGATGTTCATGGGATAGGTGTCGGAGGATTGTTTTTTGCCCTGAAGTTGAGTATGCTTGCACAAACTGGGTTTTCAAGAGGAGGGAGTTTTACATGAACGCAGCTTCTGGAAGGGCGCCTTTCATGATTTAGTCATGTTTGCCCTCTTAAAGAGCAAATCGAAGGTCTGATTTTTCGTGAAGCTTCCCCAAAGCGTTTATGGTTCCTCTGGAAGCGGTGCAAAACTACATTCTCCCGAAAAAAGAGAGGAAGAAATGATCCATCACAACTATCCTATTCTTGAGTTCGATAATGCAGCAGAGGCGATACTTGAGCCCAAGCGTATTGTCAAACCTATAGATGCACCTGAGCATGCTGTTGCTTGTTTTTTTCAGGATGTCATTACCAAGCTGTCTCAGCAACATACAACCACCATCATCAAACATTTGAGGAGTGAAATTGGGACACACCCTGTCTATGAACTTGATGTCCAGGGAAAGCGCCTGGCTGTTTTTCATCCTGGCGTTGGGGCACCACTGGCGGCAGGCATACTCGAAGAAGTGATCGCCCTGGGATGCAGAAAATTTATCGCTTGCGGTGGTGCCGGTGTGCTTGATGGTGCCCTTGCAATGGGACATCTCATTGTGCCAACAGCTGCCATTAGAGATGAAGGCACTTCATACCACTACCTTCCGCCTGGTCGTGAGGTCAGCGCAAGTTCGGAAGGGGTGGCTGCGCTGGAAACGGTTCTCAAGGCTCATGATATAGAGTATATGCTTTCTAAGACCTGGACTACTGATGCCATCTATCGTGAAACAGCGGCCAGAGTGCAGCGTCGAAAGTCCGAAGGCTGTTTGACAGTAGAGATGGAAGCCGCGGCATTTTTTGCTGTCGCCCACTTCCGAGGGGTACAATTTGCGCAGATACTCTACAGCGGCGATGATGTGAGTGGCAGTGAATGGGATTACCGACATTGGGATAAACACACCTCTGTGCGTGAGAAGCTGTTCTGGCTTGCTGTTGAGGCTTGCCTGCTACTATGAGAGGATTTGAGGAAATACCCTCAACCTGGATGTTATCAATCGTAAACGAGCAATGAGGAGTTATGATCGTGGAACAATCAACATCGTATCCTACCAAAAGCGGACCCATCCATCTGCCGAAAGATGGGCTTCCTGCCGATGTGCAGGTACTCAACCTCGTCAAAACCTTTGACAAGATTGAAGCGGTGAAGGGCGTCTCTTTCACCATCGGGAGAGGGGAAATCTTTGGGCTGCTCGGCCCCAATGGTGCAGGCAAAAGTACCACGATCAACATGATGTGCGGCTACCTCAAACCCACTTCGGGCGATACCATCATCGCTGGAATTTCAGTGACTAGAGAGCCACTGAAAGTGAAGCGCATCATCGGTGTTGTCCCGCAAGAGATCGCTCTTTACAATGACCTGAGTTCGATGGAAAACCTGGAGTTCTTTGGCGAAATTTATGGCTTATCCAGGCAAGAGCGCAGGGCACGTTCCGAGGATGTGCTGCACTTTGTTGGCCTCTACGACCGGCGCAAGGACCCCATCAAGAACTTCTCTGGCGGTATGCAGCGCCGCATCAATATGGCGATTGCCATGCTTCACCAGCCCAACTTCTTACTGATGGATGAGCCAACTGTAGGCGTAGACCCCCAGTCCCGGGAGAACATCTTTGACACCATTGAGCAGTTGCGCGACCAGGGAACGACCATCCTCTACACTACGCACTACATGGAAGAGGCCGAGCGTCTCTGCAACCACATTGCCATTATGGATGAGGGACTCATCATCGCTATAGGCACACTCGAGCAACTCCTGGCGCTGCGCGACGAGACGCGCGAAGTACAGCGACCACACGGATTGCAGGAACTGTTCATCCAATTGACAGGCAAAACATTACGGGACTAATACCAGGAATCCGACACGCTTTGCAATCAAGAAGAGGAGAAATATACCCATGAAAACGATGTGGTACATCGCCAAAAAAGACCTGTTGCAGACGCTCAAAGACAGGAATTCATTTTTTCTGCTCCTCGCCGTTCCACTGATACTGATTGCGGTGATCGGCCTGGCCTTCGGCAACCTGTTCGGCAGTGGTTCAAGCCAGATCACGATCACCGTAGCGGTGAGCAATTCGGACAGCGGTTTCGTTGGCACATCTATCGTCAATGCATTGAAGATCAATACGAACCAGTTGAAGATCACCGTGAACCAGTACAAGGATGCCCAGCAGGTTACCGACCAGGTCGCCAATAACAGCAATGTCAATGCCGGTATCGTCATTCCGGCAGGCACAACTAATAAAGTTATCGCTGCTACCCAGAACGGCACCACGCCCAAAAATCTCGTTCAATTCTACGCCTTGCCGAGTAATAATGATCCGCGTGCCACCATAGTACAGAATATTGTGACCAGTGTGATCAGTTCCCAGCTGGCGGGCACTTCGGCTGTGGGACAGGTCTATAGAGTATGCAACCAACCAGGGAACCATTGCGCCCAGAGCACCATCAATACTCAGACGATAGCGAATAGTGTGGGCCAGGCCAGTGCCTTTGGCGGCCAATCCGCAGTGCAGACGCTGACAGCAGGCAAGGCAGTGAAGATTAACAGCTTTGACCAGCTTGTCCCCGGATATGCTGTGTTCTTTGCCCTCTTCGGTATTAACGCTGCCGCCGCAACCATCCTGCAGGAGAAGGAAGACGGTACATTCCGCCGCTTGCTGATCGCTCCCGTCCAGAAATATGCACTGCTTGGTGGCAAACTGCTCGCACAGTTCATCCTCACATTAGTGCAGCTTCTTGTGCTCTTCGGCATTGGCTACTTCGCTTTCCACCTGGATATCGGCTCCTGGCCAGCCGTTCTAGCTCTGCTCGTGTGCACGAGCTTTGCCGCAACCGGCCTGGGTATCCTACTTGTCTCAGTCGTCAAGACGCGACGTCAGCTCAATCCCATCGTCACGCTGGTAGTGCTGATCACCTCAGCGATTGGTGGTGCGTGGTGGCCACTGTTCCTGGAGCCACAATGGATGCAGTCAGTTGCCAAACTAGGAGTGACCGCATGGGCAATGGAGGGCTTGAACGGCATCATGATCCTGGGCAAAGGCTTTACACAAGTGCTACCCGATATGCTGGGTTTGCTGGCGTATGGCATCATCTGCTTTGTGATCGCTATGCGCTTCTTCCGTTTTGAGCAGAAGACGGCATAGCTTCAACCTTGCATCCCCAGCAGGTTCCCGCTCTCATACCGGCGCAGGCCAAGCTGGAATATGCCTGCGGCAGCGGATATGATGAGCATGGTGAAACCAACCATCGCGCCCAGCAATGGCCAGGTGAACTGGTGCAACAACTGCAAGGGCACAAACGAGATGAAGCCCGCCGGAATTACTGTGAAGAGCAGCAACCGCACCACTCCATTAAAGATGTTCATGGGATAGGTGCTGAAGGTAACGAGGATTCCCAGCAGCTGCTGTGCCAATCCTTCCGTATTGCCCAGGAAAAAGGCCAGGGAACAGAAGATTACGACAAACGAGGTGAAGATGAGCGCTGCCATAAACACCATCATTACAAACACGCCTATGTGCAGCAGGTCTGGATGGAGAAACAGCAGGAAGGCGCCCACTGAGAAGAGCATATCGCCCCAGGCGGTCGGATCGGATGCCGACACGCAGACATGCAGCAGGACATTGCGCGGCATGCCCAGGTAGGCGTCCAGGCCGCCATTCATGATCAGTGTGGCCAGATTTCGAGCATTGCCAAAAAAACCCATACTTATGCCAAAACCACATGCCGCTACCGCCCAGATCACCACGATATCCGTGCTCTGCCAGCCGTGCACCAACGGGTACTGGCGAAAGTAGGACACCCAGAAGAAGAGCCACAAACTATCATTGGCGACCATGGTGAAGATCTGCACCCAGAAGGAGATGCGATATTCCATGGACGCCTGCACATTGGCAACCACATAGGCGCCTATGAAGCGCAGCGTGCGCACAAAGGTGCGTAGTATGAACATTGCGTTCTAGCCTCCGTTAATATTCACTCGCCTCGTGGCTGCCCAGTATATCGCTAACAGCACAAGACTACCTATTGCCAGTGTAACAACCTGCTGTACCAGCAGCCAGCCAAAGCGATCCAGTTGAAAATGGACCAAAGTACGTGCCGGACCATACAGGACGGCACTAAACGGCAGCACCTGGGAGATGCCGCGTATTGGTTGTGGCAAAACTTCCAGGGGCGCCAGTACACCACCGAGCACTAACGAGAGACGATTGACAATCAAGAAAAAAGGCGTCGTCTCCTCAGTCCAGAAGGCTAGCAGGCCGATGCTGAAGTAGACAACAAAATCGATGCTCACGGCCAGCAAGACCACCAGGGGCCAGACAACTACACCCATCCACGTGAAGTTTGGGAGACCAACGAAGACCAGCGCCACTGTTGCAGCTACAGGGATATTGATGACCAGGCGCACGAGCCTCTCACCGAGATATTGGGCGAAATGATACAACACATAGTTGCAGGGACGCCCCAACAGGTAAGCCAGCTGCCCCGAACGTACTTCCTGGTCGATTTGACGTGTCAACTGCGGCAATGAGAGCGCGATGGTTTCCGTTGCAACACGGGTGCAAGAATGGGGCTTCTCGTTGATAAAGGAATAGTATTCTCCTGCATAAAGAGCATATCATCCCATGAAAGGTGAAGCGGTACAGGATAGGCATGGGAAATCGTTCTTCTAATGCCTAATACTTCTGCCATTTTCAGAAGTGCTCCCCAGTTTTTGCCAGGGAATAGTTGCAATAACGTGTCTTTTGGTGCGGTTGGGTACTGCTCTTGAAAAATTGTCTTTTCTTCTTCTGTCCAGACATCTCGTGACCCACGAGGTCGGGGAATAAAAAGCTGTTGTGGTTGCCATTGGTGGTGTGACCAATACAGATCAAGCTGTATCCAATGAGGCGCGATAATTTGTATCACTGCCTCAGTCAAACACAAATTGATAAACTCCTTTTTAATGGAAAAAGGCTTCTGTTCCCATACGGGAATAAGCTTTGCAAGCTCGGTTTGAAAACTTGCGAACTTTTGTATGGTGGTATAGTGTTCGCTGGTTTGGATGCTTTGTAATTTGTCTGAAACCTGTTGCTTTGTCTTCTCAAGGAGAGTATATTTGTCTCTCAATCCTTGGAGTAACGGTTCTGCTTCTTTTTCAAACCGCTTTTTCTCTTCCTCAGTTGTCGCTGTTTCCGCAATGTGGCTACGAATAGCGACAATCTCATTTAAAATAGCGTCCTGGCTCTTATCAAAGTTTCGGAGTTGACTTTCAAGATTTGCGAGGAGTGCCTCATGGTTTTGCATCTCAGTAGTAACCCACTGTTTGTATATCTCAAGTTCAGGGGTTTCTTTCAGATGGTCAAGAAACACTGTGGCAAAGGCGCGGTCTATCAAACGGGCGTCTATTTCGTGCATATCCGTGATGTAGATACGCTGGTTTGGTGGCACAATTGCATAGTGCTGACTACCTTGTTTCATATGTACCCGTACTACTCCATCAGGAGAAGTTACACGATCTTTGAGTAACCCTTCTGTCGGGTTGGTATGCCGCTGATAGAACCGCTTTGGATGGTCATTAATTCGCATCTCATTTTTCTCTCCATTAACGGTATAGGGTGCTAAGCGTTCAAAGGCATACCAGAAAAGATACTGTTCTTCTGGTGGGATAAGGGGATCATGGTTATTCTGGCTGACAATATCCCCCGCAACAATCCACCAGCCAATATTTGCAGGGTTGGTCATCACGGTGATGATGCCTTTCCGCGTTAATGAATAGCCACCGTTTTGCAGCCTTTTTTTCCATTGGTTGAGTATGCGCCGGTCTACCCACGGTTCAAACAAGGGAAACACATACGGCATACTGTCAATTTCTCGACATAACGCGCTAAAGTCACCACATAAACTATAGTAGCGCCGGTACAGCGTATCAAGGATAACATCTCTATGCACCCCGTAGGGAACAATCTTTTTAAATTTCGGACTGTCTTTATCGTAGTCTACAATAAAACCAGAGGGGACATTACCCAAACTCACATACAAGCCTTTTCGAGCTTTCCGAAGTCGTGCCTCATGCAACAGTCCAATTTGTTGTTGTAAGTATTCTGCTGCTGTTTCAGCTAAGAAGCGAAACATTTTCATATGGATGGGGTTGTTAAAATTAAAAATCATCCCGTCAAAGGCTGTCACCAGAATGCAATTATGTTTCTTGCAATCATCGGCAAAGGTGTTGTATTGAATGCCTGTCAGGTCACGAAACAAACGGGATATTTGGTAGACAAGCACTGCCTTGATTTCATCAGCATTGATACGCCGGATTAGCTCTTGAAGAGCAGGACGCTGGTCAATACGCAGTGTCCCACTCATTCCCAAGTCAGCATCAAACAACACATAATTATCACGGATCTGGCGATGTTGCAGCCAGAGAATAAGATCATCAGTCTGCATCTCAGTGCTTTCCGTATGCTTTATGAGTTGTCCAGGTGTTGATTGTCTCGCATAAATCCCCCAAAGAACGTCTACCGGAAAACTGATATTCCAGGGATCAACGATCTGAGTGGGTGGCTTGGAGAGAAATCGTGTTGCCATGGTTGTGCTCCTTTGCCTCGATAAGAGGCGCGTTAACTAAGCGAATAAAACAGCGGCAGATTGCTTCTAACTGCTGCGGTGTCCATGTGGACTCCTGAGACAGAACACTAGGTTTGGATGTGGGAGTGCTGGTCGTTTCCAGCACAATAGAAGGTTGGGTATGCGCTGAGGTAGTAAGCAATGTCTAACTCCATTTCTTACTTGGTCAGGAGTTAGACAGGAGGATGAAAGAAGCCTATTTTGTGGTATAATAAGGCTAATCGATCTGCATGCTAACTCATGACAGACGGGAGGGGTGCGTTCTGTACGACCAATACGAACGCGCTCCGTTTTGTTTTTTTCTCCTTCTAAGTATACCGCAAACTGCATCACTTTTTCCAGTGTTCTCCATACGAAATGACGCACTACGAGACAAGAAGAAACAGAATGTGGATATGGGTCGGGTCTGTTGGAAACCTGCCGTTCTTCTCCATCTGGACAGTGAGATGATCCACACCATTCAGATGCGAGAGGATCGCTCCTGCCTGCTGGCTGCTTTTCCCTGCTAACTGCTGGCTCAGGGTGGTCAGCTCGCGTGAACTGAAGTGATAGATCACATCTCCCCGGCACAAAACGCTGAAATGGAGTGTTCCCTCTTTCAGCAGGACGTTTGTGATCGTTGGCTGCACAGCATGAGCCAGTACATAGCCAGTGCCAACGTGCGTGAGGGCAGTCTGCAAAAATGCATTTGTCACCTGCATTTGTAATGAGTGTTGATTGTAGGCTCCGGCACGGCATGACTCACTGATAGTTGCCGTTACGTTGCTTGCTTCCTCCCCAACGTTTCGATCTGTGACGATGTTTTGAGAACACTGGTGGGGGGTGAGTATCTCGCCTACGCGTAGCTGCTCTTGCAATGAGGTCTGGATACGCTGCGTGAGTATTGGCAAGACAGAGGAGACAACGGAATGAATATCCTGCCGGGTGACCATCGTATAGTCTCGCGCATCCTGGCCGCCGGAAAACGCGCTATTGTACGCAAACATATTTTCCCGGCAACACGCGCCGTGGATATCCCCTGCAGAAATATTTCCTGCAGCGCCATTATTCACTGCATGGGCTGAAACCGTGACTTGTCCTTCAATGGGCGGTGTTGCTCCCGGGATATACGCCGTTTGATCGGTGACAATATGCGCTCCATCACTGCCGATCAATAATGTTCCCGCGTCAATAGTTTGCTCCTGCGTTGCTGCGTTATACAGGGTGATCGTGCCCGCTGCCGCTGTTGCGTCCTGGTGGGCTCTGCCTGTTGCCGGTACGGTTTTGCTTTGCGTGAAGGTCACTGGTTGGAAAATGCGGCTCTCGACGTTGGCAAGGGTGAGCTGGGCGCTGAGGTGGTAGCTTTTTGGCAGAATGGTGATGGTAGCTGTTTCCGTCAAAGTGAGATAGAGCTGCGCAAACAGGGCAAAAAGCACAATCAGGAGGTGAACAGCTATGAGAAGATACGGCACAAGCTGTCCACGTGTGGACTGAGCCTGCGATACAAGCGGCTGCGTGGCTGTCTTTGCGGTATCGTGGAGGCTGCTGTCGACAACAGGCTTTGCTTCTGCCTCTTTCACAATATACACATGAATGGTTTCTACCGGCTCGGCCTTTGACATATCTTGCCTCTTTCTAGCGGCTTGGTGCTGGCGGCTGGCTTTGGAAACTGGTGCCGTTGTTAAACATGACTTCCTGAAAACTTGACGCTGTGATTAGCATATCGGGCTTGCCGTCAGCGTTCACGTCGGCAAATGTGAGGATGACGGGATCAGTGGGATTGATGAGTAACGCATTCGGCGTGTAGATTTTTGCTGCCTCTGGATGGCCGGGCTGTGTTTCAAATATCTCGATGTAGCCGTCCAGGTTCACAGCGACAAAGTGGCTGACTCTCCCATAGTGGCCGACAACTGCATCAGTCTGATAGGTTCGGGGGTTGCCATACAGCAGATCATCCCGCTTGTGCTGCAGAAATCCACTCACCACACTCAACACTGTCCAGCCAAGAAGCATGATGCAGAAAATACATCCTAACCAGAACAGCCAGTGTTTACGCTGCTTTGTGACCGGCTCCGGCTGTACCTGTTGCTGTGGCTGTTGTCTGCTCGGCGGTGGTTCATGG
>WNGK01009284.1_pt1 | contig 10136 bp, 6 predicted proteins | sample 5400601 | NCBI WGS metagenome assembly WNGK01 (sample SAMN13153376, study PRJNA577476) | soil metagenome | isolation source: 60 cm soil or saprolite under Garry oak tree replicate 1 | place: USA:California | collected 2016-06-15 | reverse complement strand
GTAAACCCGCGTATTTGTAAAAGTGAAAAAAATTCTGCCCGTCGGGTCTAAACTCGCGGGCGGGGCAAAGATGTCAGTCAGGAAGCCTGCGTCACTGAGGGTGAGGCCGGTTGTCCCTGCAATCCAGTGCTGATAAACGTCCGGCTCGCTTCCGGACAAGTTTGCCCGCAGACCAGAACGCTGTACGCTCCCGAATGAAGTATTGGTATTGGCCTGGCTGAGATTCGCGCCCACGCCGTCCCCGCCGATGATCTGGTTGTATGTGGAAGTATTGCCTTGGCGGACACGGGTACCGTTGTCCTGCATGCCGCCGATGGCGAAGTTGGGCAATGACGGCGTGCCAGCGATGGTATAGAACATGTGCGTGGTGAGGCCATTATTCTTATCGCTGGTGAAAGTGGCGGCATTGTCCGTGCTTATGAAGAGCCCTCCGTCACTCCCGAACAAGATGGCCGGAGCACCAGTTGACTTGTACGCCGCCGCATGAAAATCCGCATGTGCATAGGGGATGGCTGCCACCTGGTTGTAGAGCCACCATGAAGTGATAGTCCAGGTGTTTGCGCCATCGGTTGTGCGCGCTGTGGCAAGATCACCGCCAATGTAGACGGTATTGCGTGTGGCATCGGCGGGGTCCACCAGGATCATCTGGTTGTACCAGCACTGTGCGTGACAAATGTTCATGTCGGTCTGGGTGCTGGAGCCAGTAATGGGATTGGTAGGCGCCTTGGCTGCTACGGCGTTGGCCACCCAGGTCTGACCACCATCGCTTGAGCGATACACATCCAGGAACGCCGTCTCGGCTTGGTTGGCAGAGTAGGCGTAGACGACCGAATCACCGGGGAGGCCAACCCCCAGAGTGGTGCGTCCGCTAAGAGTGAAGATATTTCCGGCATTGGTAACGGGAGTCCAACTGGCCCCGGCGTCGCTTGATAGATAAAGGATGGTGGCGGTTCCGCACTGGTTGCCGATGGTTGAACACGGTTGAGCTGAAGCCAGCCACCCGGCGCTGGTTTTGACGATGCTCCATACTGCCTTTCCGCTGAAGACCCCGCCAACAGCCGAGTAAGTCACCCCGCTGTCCGCCGATCGGTACATGCCGATCTCGGTGGCTACCATCACGATGTCCTGTGGGCCGGAAGTATCCACGGCAACGGCACGGACGGATACGGCAGTATCAAGTTCGACCATCGGGTCCCAGGTGTCGCCTCCATTGCTCGATTTCACCATCGCGCCGCCCACCAGGATTTGGTCGTAGGGATCACCCAGGCCGAGATAGAGAACATTCGGCGTCCTGCCAAAGGCGACTGCGCCTCCGCCCGTAGTCGGCAGGTTGTCCGTGAGAGGTCTCCAGGTGGTGGAGCTGGATTCAAAATTCGTTGTCTTCCACAGGCCGCCACCGGACGTCAAAAAATACAGAGTGTTAGGATCGGTAGGATGCGGAAGTAAGGTGCGCGCCCTCCCGCTGTCGCGAAACAAGCCGGTGAACGAAACGTTCTGCTCGAAATCGGCGCCGGTGGGGCCGATTGGGATCCACGCGGGACCCGAGACGTTCACTGTACTTTGTGTAGCAACGCTTGCGCCTGCGCCGCCAAGCGAGACCCCTGCCTCAGCCCCTTCGCGGGTACGGCCAAGCCTCTGATTATGTTTGTGGGCTTCCCGCAATGAATGGCGGCGGAACTCTGCGTTAGCGGTCCCCCAAGCCTTCTTTTCCCACTCCAGACGTAAACCAGGATCGTCTTGATCCACGGCCTCTTCATCTCTCACGTGATTGGCCTTGGCAGTGGGAAGGGTTTCGCGCTGGGGTGCGTTCGCGGTTGAGTCGTCGGGCTTTGTGTTCTGGCTTTGACCGAAGAGAGAAACCGGCAAAAAAAATGCAATGGAAAACAACGCCACACTCAGGGTGTGGTCGATAGAGCGTCGCATTAGAAGGCCTCACGCAGGGTCATTTTTGGTTGCAAGGAGCATGGGAGTTCCACACGTTTCCGTAGTGGTATGTGCTCCACGAGTAGACTCCGTCCGAATCCGCAGCTTTGCTTCTACTGAATAAAGGCGGAAAGCCTGCGTGAATTCGCTCAAGAAACTTTTGCCGGACCAGCTGAAAAATCCGGCGGTCCTTGCCCGAGCGGCCTTTTCCCTGCGTTTTCAACGCCTTGACTCGAACCGAGAAATACATGGCGTGGACCGAATATGACAAAAATCGATCCTACCGCCACTGTTCAATTTGTCGCTGTAAGATCGACCAGGTAAGCCACCCAGGTGGGCTATTACAACAGGGGTTTTTCGGTTTTGCGGGCTTGAAATCCGCACAGCGCAGGTCTAGCACTCCAACGTGGACGAACAAGGGACAACCGGTCTGGGGCGCACGCTTTAACAGCCTGAAGAGACCGCAAGTAGTTTCTTCAAACGGGAATGATGAAGAAAACAGGAAACCTCAAGGCCGTTATGAAGGTGATGGGTCACAGGGATGTCAAAACTGCCATGAAGTACCAGCATCCTGAGATCGACATCGTCCGCGCGGCACTCAACCAGGGCGGCTCCGCAGGTGGAGCGAACGCGTAGAAAAAAATCTACGGCACACTTTACGGCACACCCTGAAAACCACAATCCGGTAAGTTATTGAAAAGATGGTGAGCGCGGAAGGAATCGAACCTTCAACCTACTGATTAAGAGTCAGTGCGCCACTTCCCTCTCCGTCCAAGCAACCTATGGAAAACAAATCACTTATTTAGCCATTGCGCGCACAGAGGACAGTTTGCAAGTGTTCGCCCCGATTTTGCGGGTCATGACTGCCCTGTGAAAGCGTTCGTCTGCGCCCAGGTAAAGACATTGGAAGAGCCTTCCCAGCAAGCTTACTGTTGATTTTCTAAAATTTCTGACTTCAATTGGAACCGCTAAAAATCAGCCTTTTGACACTCTTTCCCTTTTGCGGATACCTTACAACGCGAAAGGTAGCGCAATGACATGCAGTTCTCAAGATCTAAAGCAGTTAATGAGTCAACTCATCTTTCGGGCAAGGAATTCAAGGCACATCAAGAACGAGTGCTGATGAAAGATTACTTACACCGCGAGAAGCGGCCGCGCGACTCGGAGTTTCGCAAAGGTGTATGCGTGAATCATGCCAATAGGCGACAGCGTAGGCCAATTCGGTCTTGCCGCTTCCCTGTGGCTCCTCAGAGACAGGCATGTTTGCGCGTCTTGCGCGGACGAAAGCACGAATCTTCTCCCCACTAGCAAGTAGAAGGTAAGCCGACTTCAAATCTCGGTCAAATTGGTCCACAAGGGACTGGTTTGACCGAAATCTCAACCTCGGTTGGAAATGCTTACTGAGACGCCTGAAAGCACGAAGGCGAACGCAGTGCGCACGACCTGAGGGCAGTTGGGGGGGTAGTGAACCGAGTTTCGTGAAATGGAGCAGTACTGTGAACGCAGCAGAAAACAGAGAACCATTCGTGACGCCTGAGGAGGCGGCCACGTTTCTTCGAATCAGTCCCGTGACAATAAAGAAGATGGCTCGGGAAGGGGATATCCCTGCGCATCCGATAGGCAACGGGCTTCGAAAGCGCTGGCGCTTTTTAATTTCTGAGCTAGCATCACACATGAGTTCTCGTGTAAATTCAGAATCGTCATCCGTGCGCGCTTTAAGGAGGAAAGCTTCTTGAAACGCACACAACAAGACAATGGAACAATCAGTCGAAAAAAGAGGAGTAGTGGGCCGGACGTATGGGTTTGGCGAGTGTACCTCAAGGATGATCTGGGGTTTGTCCGGAAGAAAAGCTTCATCCTTGGAACCATTCAGGAATGGCCTACCGAAGCGCATGCCTGGAAGGGTTCCTCCGAAAGACGCCAGACGCTCATGGGCGAAACATTCGGCAAGCTGGTTGAGCGCTATCTGCGCGAGGCCCTTTCCGAGAGGTATTCGACCAGAAGTTCTTATCTGTCACGGCTGAACAGGTACATTCTGCCGAAATGGAAGGACGTACCGATGGGAGAGGTGAAGGCCTACGATGTCGAGCAGTGGCTTAAGAGCATTGCACGTTCTCCCAAAACGAAATCCCACATCCGGGGCATTATGCACTTGCTATTCGAGTGTGCAATGAAGTGGGAAATGATCGCATGTCAGCGAAATCCGATGGAACTCGTCAAGGTAAAAGGAGTAACTAAGCGAACGCGGAAAAAGCTGATCATGACGGTCGAGCAGTTTCACTCTTTGCTGCCCTTGTTTTCATCACACGTTCGAATGATGGTCGTCCTGGCAATGTGCACGGGTATGAGAGTAAGTGAGATCCTGGCTCTTCGCTGGACTGACATTGATTTTGAACAGAAGGTTATCACCATTCGCCGCTCTGTCGTGAGCAAATACGTTGCCGACGCTACGAAAAGCGACGATTCAGCCGATGACATTCCACTGGACCACAGCCTGATCGCGGAACTGTGGCGCTGGAAGGCACAGTGTCTCCAGACTCCAGAGGGATGGTTATTCGCCAACGTCGACACCGGGCGACCGCTTCATGCAAGCCCGTTGCAACAGGACCACATTCGTGCCGCAGGAAAGACGTTAGGCATCCTGGGCTTGGGCTGGCATACTTTTCGACATAGCTACCGAACTTTGATCGACGACCTGGGTACTCCAATTGGCGTTCAACAAAAACTGATGCACCACTCTGATGTGCGCACCACAATGAACATTTATGGCTCGGCATTCGAGGAAACCAAGCGGCGGGTCAATGCGAGGGTCGCAGAGATGGTCTTGCCACCCACTGGCAACCTGGTGCAGTAAAAAACGAGGGACTGGGAATTAGTCCCCCGTTTTCTGTAAATGGTTGCGGGGGGAGGATTTGAACCTCCGACCTTTGGGTTATGAGCCCAACGAGCTACCAGGCTGCTCCACCCCGCGGATCAATCATACAGTGGGGTTTGTGAACTGGTCAAACTGTCGTCGCATTCACTCCGGATTGCAGACAATCAAGTGGGCGCACATGAGCTGGCTTTTGCGCGGTGAAAACGCGTCGTTGGACTACAGTCCCAGATAAGCTGCACGCACCATCTCATTGTGCAGGAGGTTCGTGGCGGTGTCTTCGAGAACCACGGTGCCGTTCTGCACCACGTAACCGCGATCAGAGATGCTCAAGCCGCTCACTACATTCTGTTCCACAATCAGCATCGTGATGCCGGTGCGCCGCACTTCCTGTATCTTCTCAAATACTTCTTCCACTATTTTTGGCGCCAGCCCCAGCGAAGGCTCGTCCAGCAGAAGAAGCTTGGGCTGCGCCATCAAACCGCGAGCAATGGCCACCATCTGCTGTTCGCCGCCGGAAAGCGTACCGGCCAGCTGGCTTAGCCTCTCAGCGAGTCGCGGAAACAACGTGAGCTGTTCCTCCATCAGACGATGCACCTGAGTGCGAGCCCGTGTCGTATATGCACCCAGAGAAAGGTTCTCTTTCACCGTCATGAAGGGGAATACCTGCCGGCCTTCAGGAACGTGACTTACTCCCAGGTTAACCATTTCATGCGCAGGAACGCGGGAGACGTCCTGGCCGGCAAGACGCAACCAGCCACCCGCCAGTTGCTTGATCCCTGAAATCACGCGCAGGATCGTTGTCTTCCCTGCTCCGTTGGCGCCGATGAGGGTCACGATCTCTCCGGCATTGACCCGCAACGTAATCCCAAACAGCGCTTGCAGATCGCCGTAAAAAGTAGTGAGATTGGCAACCTCGAGCAACGGCGCATCCAGAGAATGGCTGACGGTTCCAGCAGCAGTCGACGCGGTCATTACGCGAACTCCTTATACTTCGGGCCAAGATAAGCCTCAATCACAACCGGCAGTTTCACCACCTCTGACGGTTTGCCCTCTGCGATCTTCGCTCCGTAGTCCAATACAACAATACGGTCAGCAATTTTCATCACCACCTGCATCACATGCTCCACGCCTCCAACCACGCTTACGCCCCACTCCGGCAGACGTTTCACCAAATCGGCCAACGCCAGGGCTTCGCTGGTGGTCAGCCCGGAAACAACTTCGTCCAGCAGAATCAGCTTGGGCTTGGTGGCCAGAGCACGGGCAATCTCCAGGCGCTTCAGCGCTGCCAGCGGCAGCCCCTTGGCGGAAGAATTACTCAGGTGCGACATTTGCAGAAAAGCAAGAATTTTGGCTGCTTCGTGTTCCGCTTTGGACATTTGACCGGTATGCATGAAAGCGCCCAGCATTACATTCTGTAGGACGGTGAGATTCGGCAAGGGCTTGACAATCTGAAATGTGCGTCCGATCCCAAGCCGTGCAGCGCGATGCGGCGCCAGCTTGGAGATATCTTTGCCTTGAAAGAAGATAGTCCCTTCGTTGGGATGAAAAAATCCACTGATCAGATTGAAGACCGTGGTCTTCCCCGCGCCGTTCGGCCCGATGATGAAAACAATTTCTCCATCGTTCATCGCGAACGACACGTTCTTTACCGCGATCAACCCGCCAAAGCGCTTGGTAACATTTTGCAGTTCAAGAATTGGCGTCACTGGGCGGCTCCGTCCAGCGCCGTTTGTGGTTTTAACCCTGCTGGCGGCTTGGTCCGCTTACGGAATCGGTGTTGCAACCCACCGACTATGCCTTCCGGCAGGAAGAGCACGACCATAACAATCAGGACTCCGTAAATCAAGAGATGGCTTTCTTTGAACTGGTTCTTGAATGCCTCTGAAGCGCTCAGCAGCAACACCGCGCCTACGACCGGGCCCAGAAGCGTCCCTGCTCCGCCCAGCATGGTGATGATCGCAATCTGGATCGATATATCAAGAGTAAAAATACTGTCAGGAACAATGAACTGGAACGCGCTGCCATAGAGAGCGCCGGCCAGCGCGGTCAGAAACGCGCTCAGCAGCAGCGCCTGCAACTTGCAGCGCGCGGTGTTGATGCCCACGGCGCTGGCGGTCTCTTCATCCTCACGAATGGCCATGAGGTAGTAGCCGAAACGCGACCGCGACACCCACACGTTCACCAGAAAAGTGATGACGGCCAAAGCCACTGCGGCAAGATAGAACGATCTCCAGAACGTTCTCCCGGTAAAGAGCGGAGGCATGGTCAACCCGATAGCGCCACCGGTCACATTCAAGTTGGTTGCCACCAGCCGTAGCACCTCACCAAAAGCAATAGTTGCCAGCGTGAAGTACGGGCCTCGAAGCCGGAAAACGATAAGGCCGATTACAGACGCAAAGATGGTGGCAACGAGTGCCGCAAGAAACACAGAGATCCACACAGAAATGTGGAGTTCTGTGAACAGCGCCAATCCATAGGCGCCGACGCCGAAGAAAGCCACGTGTCCCAAGGAGAGTTGTCCAGCGTAGCCGCCGACCAGGTTCCAGGCCAGACCGAGGGCCGCAAACAAAGTAATGCGGAACAGGACTTGTAACTGGTAGTTGTTTTTGACAAGCCACGGCACGCGGGCCAACAAGATGACAACTCCCAGCAGCACCCAGAACTTCCAGTTCTTTAAACTGCTCACGCGCGCTGCCTCCCGAATATGCCGCTTGGTTTGAATGACAGCACCAGCAAGAAAAGGATGAAGTCCACAACCAGGGCCCACTGGTTGCCGACATAGAAGCTGGTAAGACTTTCCGCAAGACCGAGCACCAGGCCCCCAAGTGCTGCCCCTTCGATAGAACCCATCCCGCCAAGCACCACCATGACAAATGCCTTGGTGGTAAATTCCTCCCCTACAGTGGGGAAAAGATACAGGCGCGGTAGCAGTAGTCCACCGGCAGCTCCGGCAAGCGCAATCCCCAGCGCAAAACTAAATCCCTGGATGCGCGTGACGTTAATGCCCATCAGCGGCGCTATTTCCGGGTTCTGGGCAATCGCCCGCAGCGCCTGGCCGGTCAAGCTTCTGGTCACGAAGAAATACAATCCAAGCACAAGAACAACGGCAATCGCAAAGGAAAGCACCTCAGCGGCGTTGGCTTTAAAAGGGCCGAGATGCAGGTTGTGATTGATTAATTCGATGTTCGTCTGACGATAGTCAGCCTTGAAGATGAGTTGCGCACCATCGGTCAAGATCAGGCCAATGCCGGTCGTCATCAGGATCTGCATAAAGTGGGACTGGTTGCGCACCGGCCGGATCAGAAGCTGGTAGCCCACATAGCCGAAAACAAAGAGGAGCAATCCGGCGGGAATAAACCCGATGTAAGGATTAATCTTCAGCCAGTCAAACAGAACATAGGTGGCGTACATGCCCACCATGAGAAACGCGCCGTGCGCAAAGTTGACAATGCGCATAACCCCGAAGATCAAGGCCAGCCCCATGCCGATGAGTGCGTAAAGTGCGCCGGTCAGCAGACCATTGGCGCAAGCCTGTAGGAAAGGAACCAATCTGTCACAACCTCCGGTCCAGCCACTACTGTACTAACCTTCCAGGTCTATCGCGTGGACCACGCAGGTGCGGGAATGACGGGCTTGGCTACCGCGGCGTCCGGTGGAAAGACCACTCGATATTGCCCGCCCTGGACTTGCGTGATCAAGACCGGATGTTGATTTTGGCCGTTCGCATCGAATTTGATGACGCCAAATGGCGTAGAGGCAAGATTGAGGTTCTTGATGACATCGCGAATCTTGGCGCTATCCAAGGATTTTGCCGCGTTGATGGCCTGCGCAGCCACCAGCAACGATGCATAGGCCTGCATGGCATGATACTGCGGATGCGAGTTGAAACGTTTGAAGTACTCAGCGTCAAATTCCTTGGACCCGGGCCACTTGGCCTCGGGCACCCACTGCGAAACGGTAAACGTGTATTCGGCATTTTTTCCGGCGCCATTGGGCGTAGGAAATTCAGCAACAGCAAATCCGGTGCCAGAGGAGGTGTAATACTTGGGGTTCAATTCCACTTCCCGGGCCTGGCGCATCAGAGTCACGGCGTCCAGCAGGTAAGAACAGAAATAAATTACCTCGGGCTTCGCTTGCTTCACCCGCTCCAGGACGGCCTTGTAGTCTGGGGATTTGGCTTCATACGATTCAACCGCCACTAAGTTAATGCCAGCTTCTTTCGCTACCGCCGTCATGGCTTTCATATTCGACTGCCCGAAGTTGGTGTTTTCATACACGATGGCCATGGTCTTGGGCGCACCGTTGCTCTTCAGGAACTTGATGGTGGCGGCGGCGTAATCATTGGCTCCAGCGCAGATGCGAAAAACCCAAGGTGACTTAGAATCCATCACATTGTCTGCCGTGGCCGTGGGGATAATCAGCGGAATTTCTCTCTGCGTTACCGAGGCGACGATGGCTTTGGTGCTCTCGCTCGAATACGCACCGAGCAGCATGGGAACACCGTCCTGATCCACCAGTTTGGAAACGCCTTGCACCGCCTGGTCAGGCTTGCTCTGGTCGTCGTAAAAATCGAGTTCGAGCTTCTTTCCCAGGACCCCGCCCTTGGCGTTGATTTCATCCAGGGCGATCGAATAGCCATTTTTATGCGCCGCTCCGAAAGCCGCCTGGCTGCCGGTTAAAGATGTGATCACACCAATCTTTATGGTGCCTTGGTTGCTTTGCCCCGAGGCCGAACCGCTAAGAGCGCAGATAGAAATTAGCGCACAAGCCGCAAACATCTTTAAACGTACAACCAAGAAACGCATAACCCAGCACACTCCTATACAAGGTGATTGCGACAAATTATACAACTTTACTGATGCTCAACTTGCGCTTGTTTCGCAAGATTGGATTCGCGGGATGTTGAGATTTACATATGTGAAAATCGAGCATTGCCGCTTGTGATTGAATCAATTTCTCATCAACAACCCAACAATCGATGCCGACATCAGGTTGGCCATGGTGCCGGCAATCATGGCGCGGAACCCAAGTTTGGCCAGTTGATCGCGCTTGTTCGGCGCCAGCGCGCCAATTCCACCTATCTGGATCCCGATCGAACTGAGATTAGCAAATCCACACAGGGCAAAGGTGGCGATGGTAAAGGAGCGCGGGTCCAGCGTAAGCTTTTGCGCGCCTAGCAACGTGTAAGCATAAAGCTCATTGATCACCATCCGCGTACCGAGCAGGTTGCCAACAGCCGAACAGTCTTTCCAGAGAACGCCAATCAGCCATGCCACGGGACGAAATACAAACCCCAACACTGTAGTAATGCTTTCCGGAAACCAGTTGAAGCTTATAC
>WNGK01009283.1_pt1 | contig 10136 bp, 13 predicted proteins | sample 5400601 | NCBI WGS metagenome assembly WNGK01 (sample SAMN13153376, study PRJNA577476) | soil metagenome | isolation source: 60 cm soil or saprolite under Garry oak tree replicate 1 | place: USA:California | collected 2016-06-15 | reverse complement strand
AATGGAGTAGTCTCCTCTCCCGAATCTGGTTTGGTTGTAGGCCCAATCGGCGATATGATTGAATGTCTTGTCCCAGCTCACGATGAGTGTGCTGGCCGGTTTTGCCGTCGATCCCGAGGGACCATAGTAGATCGGGCTAACACTGAGAGTGTTGACGGCGACTGTATCTAGTTGTACTTCGCCAACGACCTTCAGTGTAACGTTGAATCTCGGTCCGAACTGTCCGAAGCTGTACTTTACAGTCTGGCCCTGCTTGTAGTTCTGCGCGAACTGGGAGTCTGCGTTGATCACGGATTCGTTCGCACTGGAAATCTCCCGGCCGCTTACGAGCGTAAGATGTTGGTAGAGAAGCGAGCTGTCTTGTATGGCTTTAATGTATGGAATCGAAGCGTTGTAAGGATAGAATTGCTCTGTTACGCTTCCCAAGGACTCGGCAGCAACGACCCCGCTGACACCTTGTACCCTTTGGATGACGTTGTCGAAAGATGAGCGAGGAACCGATATTCCGCCGGATATTGGGGTGAGCGAGATGTCGACGGGAGTGTTTGCGAGCTGAGCGTCGAGAGCTTGTTTCCCAATGGTGTCAGCTCCAACATTTATTCCGCCGAAGAATGTGGCCGCGAGCATCATGCCGAGTATCAATGACGCGTAGAGTTTCCATGAACGTACGATTCTCTTCAGCGCGTAGGACAGCATCTGTAAAGAGTCGCTTTTGCTCGACTGAACGGCTATTCAGCTTTTCCAACGAGCTTTTGAAAGAATCTTAGACCGCTCGGATGGCTTCCATTCCATTCTAATATACCGAGTTCTCCTCTGCCGGAAGGTTGAGAGAGAATGCGTGCAGTCGTGAAACTCGGGGGCGCACTATTCCGTCGTGAGCCGAACGTGGCGGCCCTCAAGGACATGGGGAAGGTTCTCAGCGGGTTTGTTAGGGAGGGTAACCAGCTCGTGCTCGTCGCCGGGGGCGGAGAGAACGCTAGAACCTACATTGGGGCCGCAAGGAAGCTTGGCGCGGAAGAGTCCACATGTGATCTCCTCGGAATCCAGATTACAAGGGCGAATGCGGAGCTCTTGCGTTTGGCGATGGGCTCGATAGCATCGTCTAAGATTCCCACAACCTTGTCGGATCTGCCTCATTGCGTTGGATCAGGGAAGGCTGTGGTTATGGGTGGACTTCAACCTGGCCAGTCGACTAATGCTGTTGCTGCCCTTGCCGCGGAGATTACTCGAGCGGAGATTCTTGTTAACGGTACGGATGTGGACGGGGTGTATTCTGAGGATCCGAAGCAGAATCCGAAGGCGAAGCTCATCCGTTCGGTCAACGTGGACAAGCTGTTGGGCTGGGCTATGGGAGGAGAGGTTTTCGCTGGCCGATACGAATTGCTTGACCCGCTGGCGATCAAGATCATGCAGAGAGCCAAGATGCCCACTCGTTTCGTATCTCTCGCAGACCCGGGCAATATTCTCGCTGCTCTCCAAGGCAAGGATGTCGGGACGAGAGTGGTTTACTCTTAGGAGAGGTGGCGGTGTTGAGGTTGATTGATCTGTTTCAGTCGAAGGCTCAGGTTCGGTTGGTCGAGCATCTGTTGCAGAATCGTCAGAAGGTCTTCAACCAGGCCGGGCTCGCTCGGGTGCTTGACGTGTCACCCTCGACCGTAGCGAGGATCGCTGAGCCGTTGGTGAAATCGAAGATATTGCTCTTTGAGAGGTATGAGAAGGGGATGAAGATTTTCGCTTTCAACCAGGAGGAGCCTGCGGCTCGGAGCCTGGTCGAGTTTTACGAGAAGATTAGCGGGCTTTGATCAGGAGTATCTTACAACGGAGTATGAGAACTGGCTGCCTCTGCTGGACAGTAGGGTTATCGCGTAGGAGCTCCCTACTGTGAACGTGAACGCTCCGCCAGCATTTGTGCAGCTACAACCGGATATCAGGATCTGCGCCTGTCCCAGTGTTGTCGGGTTTATCGACGTTGGGCCGTTCCAAGTGGTCTTCGCGTACTGGCTAGAATTCGCGCTCTTCACATAGTAGCTTACGAGACTGATCGGAGTGCCACCAGTGTTTCGTAGGTACAGGGTTACGTTGTAGGTTGGGTTGTTTGGCCCGAAGCTGGCGAACTCTAGGCTCAGGGCTTCCTTCTGGAGGTTCGGCGCTTGTGTTAGGGCTCCGAAGAGTCCTGTGGCGTATACGAACACCATGACCGAGGCGGCTACGACTATGACGACCATTAGAAGTGAAGCGAGGATGGTGTCAATGCCTTTCTTGCTCCCGAGTAACCTTCGGAACATAGTTTCCTCTCACTCCTCTGGATAGGTCGGCAAGAATCATTGAACGTGGCCGTCGTCAAATGCTTCTATCGTAACCTACCCCAATGCAACAAGGTAACACATGTTGAGCAAGTCTCATCCCACAAGGAAAACATCTCCCCTTCAAGGCTGGAATGCGCGCTGGTTCGGTCTGTACAAGGGCTCCCGGTCAGGCTTCGCGAAGGAAGGAGGCACCGGCGGGAGCGCGTGAACGTGAGATTCTCAGCGTTTCACGAAGGGCGAGGCGCGCGAAAAAAGACCAACCCGGGGGGTCACATAATAGTTAGCAGAGAAAAATAGTTGCAAGAAAAGAATAGTTACGGGAAAACAAATGTTAGAAGAGGAACGGTTGTGAAGGAGGGTTTCGTGTTCTCAGGGTTACTTGGTTTCCCGGAGCCTCTTTTGGACTTTAGGGTTTTTCAGCTCTCTCAGAGCGTCTGAGGCGATCCACTTCGCAGCCCCTGACTCCATCTTCTGTATCTTAAGAGCAGTGGAAACCGCAGCCTTATTCAGCTTCAGATTGCGCTTGCCGATCTGTCTCAACGACCAGTTTACCGCCTTCTTGACGAAATTCCTGTTGTCCGATGATCCACCTATTATCAGCGGGAAAAAGTCGAGAAAGATTTGGTCTTTCGTTTTCTTGTCATGGACAGCGAGTTCAGCCATCAAGACAAAGCCTGCCCGCTTCACGAATTCCTCTTCGCGCTTACACCATTCCTTCGCCTTCGCCACGGCAAATGGTGTCTTGTCAAACAGGTTCCCGCAAGACCCGTCAACGACATCCCATGAATCAAAGTCGCGAACCCACTTGTCCATTTGATCTATGGTTACCTCCTCAGGATCGTCAATCATCGTCGCTAGGAGCCTTGCATCGTGCAGCCCGGTTTCCCAGAGCTGCAGGGCCAAGGGGTGATCGCGTCCAACCTCGCGTGCAAGGGTCCGGAGCTTAGGAACAGAAACCCCGAATGAATTGCTTGACTGGATTCCGAACCGCGCCATACCTTCGACAGCCTTCGGATCGCCAAGGGACTTTAGCCGATCGACGACTTGTTTGACTTCCAAACCCCCGCCACTACTCCCGCCCGGGCGCAGCTGGTCCGCTTCTCTTGTAGAGGAAGACAAGCCAGAAACGAGACTTGGCCTTGTCCGACTGTTGGAAACCGCTCTCAGAGAGAAGCTGGTCGATCGAACGCAGCGGATGAAGATACAGCCGGAAACTACTCTTTCTCAACTTCTCAACCAGGTTGATCAGCGCCGCTCCTATCTTCATCGCTGGCTTCATCAGCCCTTCGTCCCGTGGAACAACAAAACCCAACAATTCCTTTGAAGAATCAGAAGCGGTCTTCAGAAGTGCGTCCGCGTTAGGATAGCAGCAGAGGACCTTGTCCATCACGACAACATCGGAGGCCGGCTGACGAGCCGAGGCTGCGTTTGCAACCTCGAATCTTGCCCGATCTTGAAGGCCGGACTCTTTAGCAAACTCGTTTGCTTCGTGGATCGCAGCTGAGGAGAGGTCGACGCCAATGCAAGAAGAAGCTCCATTTCTGAGGGTCTCCAAAGAGAAGAATCCTGTTCCACACCCGATCTCCAAAACGGTCTTCCCGAGTAATCCCTTCTTCAAGATGAAATTCAGCAGAACCTGGCTGCTGGAGGTAAGGCCGTTCGACTTGTACTTACAACAACGGTCATGGGCCAAATCGTCAAAGGTCTCGGCGATTCCCTTCTCCTGAGCACGCGCCAAGGACATGTGTCAGTCGGGATCCTGCTTCGAGAATTTTCCGGTGACCAGAAAAACAACATCTGCTTCCGGAGAGACCGTTTTCAGTACCTCTCGCACTCGTTCTCTAATGTCTTCGGAATCTGCTTCCAAGTAAACCGTAAGTCGCCCCTTCGGAACGCCTATCCCGCTGACTCCCGGAAGCTGCAATATCTGCGAGGATACCTTTCGCTTCAGAGCTCGGGGATCAGGAGGAGTTTTGGACGGGGCCAACTCTCTCAGATCCAGGGGTTTCGGCTGTCTTTCTCTTGAATCTATCCCGCAAGCTGGATCTGAAGCGCTGTTAGAACGTCGGAGATGTGATTGGCTATGGTCGACTTCGGTGAACCGCCGAAGAGCAGACCGGTCGCTCTGCCCAACCCTCTATCTACAATCAGCGAGCCAGAATCTCCAGCGTCTGAGAACATCTGACCCTGGTCTGGAGCGATCAGAATCTGGCCCTGAAACGTCAGAGTTCCGATATCATACTGTATGTTAACATCTGCGCTTATGTCGAGTACGGACCCGGTGGTGTAGCCGGTTGTCCGGCCGACCTTGTGGACCTTCATCCCGTCCGTAGCGTCGATGGGAGATGTGGTTGCGAGCTTGCCCACCTTTGGCAGGATCGTGGGGTCTGCGGTGATGGTCTTGTCGATGGCGGCTATTGCGCAGTCGACACTATTGCTTCCTCGAGGCGAAAGAGGGACGGTTTTGGAGAGGGATGCGACTCTGTCGGTTGCCTGAACTCCCTTGTCGAGCAGGGCAGGCTGGAATATCGCGGTTCCAACTGGGAGCTTGTCCTCGTTGGCGAGCACGTGGTTGTTGCTCAGTATGTATTGAGCGCCTCCACTCTTCACGATAGCGCCCAGAGTCCCCGCCTCGACCATGTTTCCGATGGGTGGAGGACCGATAGACGTTCCAGGTCGGATAGGCCGCCAGCGGTCTCTAGGGGTGATTGGTGCTGGTGGCATGGTGAAGGCCTTGAATCGGCCGGTTTCAACCACGTCAGTCGGGACGCCCCGTATTGTCGGAGGCACGAGTTGTGGCTGGGGTATCTGGGCTTTCGGGAATTTCCTGTTAACGTATACTCGAACCGCGTCTGTGCCTGTGGGTTGGCCGCCTTTGATCTTCTTTCCGATTCCCACTCCGACAATGTTAAGGTCGAGCTGGTAACTTATGGCTCTAGTCGAGTAGGCCGCCCTTGCGCTGTCGGTCAAAAAGCGAGTAGCAGCTTCCTTTTTGGCAGTGGATAGTTGGAGAGGAATGCTTTCGCGGTTCATAAAGTCGGAAAATGAGCCGTCTGCTGATTAAGACTTCGTTTACATCCGATAACTTCTCGACGGAAGTAGGCCTAGGGTTCAGGCCGAATAGTATTGAAATTGTTAGTGGACTCGTGTTGTTAGAGACAATTTGCGATTTACACGAAAATGTGAATCTTGCCGGTCAGGTCCCGTGTTTCTTGCACCGAGAAAGTGAAGATTAGAGAGCCGATGGAGTAATCACTCCTCCACTATCTAACAACGTGCTTGCTCGCTTTGAGCTACCAGTAATATACTGTCAGACGGGAATCTCCGAAAGTCCCGAACAACCGATCATTTTCTTGCCTAATCACGACACGAGGACGATGCTTGGTTCAACTCGATCTGCGCATGAATTTCATACCAAACCCTCCGGCTACGAGCAGTTCCCGACCATGATCCTAAGCTTCGCAAACAACAAAGGAGGAACCGGCAAGACCACAACGGCCGTCAACCTCGCCACCGCGCTGGCACAACTAGGACGAAAAGTACTCCTCGTGGACCTCGATCCACAAGGAAGCACCACTGTAAGCCTCGGCTTCCAAAAATCCAAACTACTCTACACTGTCTACGATGCACTCGCACAGTCGAGAAAGATCGAAGAGGTAATGCTTGGGACCAAAGTCGAGAACCTCACCCTAGTGCCTAGTAACTTGGATCTCGCGGGAGCAGAGGTCGAACTCTCCTCGATCCCCGGCCGCGAATTCGTCCTGAGAGAGGCTCTCGCAGTCGCCAGACACAAGTACGACGCGATCCTGATCGATTGCCCGCCGAATATTGGAATTCTGACAGTAAACGCGATCGTCGCATGCGACCTCATGATCGTGCCGGTGCAATCCGAATTCTTGTCGATGGACGGACTGCCGACACTTCTGAAGTTCATGAGAATTGTAAAATCGCGCGCGAAAACAGATTTCGACTATCGAATACTACTAACACTCTTTGACAAGAGAACAGGACTGTCGAAGAAAGTCGTCCAACAGCTCAGGACCTCGTTCGGCGACCACATACTCAAGATCGTCATCCCGAGGTCAATCCGTATGGCAGAAGCCCCGAGCAAAGGAATACCCGGGATAATCTACAGCCCGAGGAACACTGCCTCAGAAGAATATAGGCGGCTCACGAAGGAGTTGCTTGAGGGATCCCTTGCTGACACAGTACTAACCAAGCTCGGATCCACAGTAGACTGATCTCATTTGTCGACTGGCGTTAAGAGAAAGCGAAGGCCAGCTCAGAAAGGAGTACAAGCAGTTTTCACGCCGAGCACCAACTGGAAAGGAAGAGCCCAGCTCACCCTCGGACTGATTGCGATAGGAGCAGGCACTGCCTCATGGACGTACACGACTCGGGCGCTGGGAGGATTCGGTCTCGGCAACCTAATCCCATGGAACGAATCCGCTTCTGCTCTTCTCCTCCCCATCTCCATTCCATTATTGATCGGGGGAGTAGGCCTCTGCACGTACTTTCTCGCGATGAGAAGAACCTGGCGAGCAAGCAACCGGATCGAATCCGCCCTGTACGAGCTTGAAGCGCTTGTAGGTCAAAAGAACGCCGTACCAGGATCTTCCTTGGATCGTCGAGGGTTCCCGGAAGCGAAGACCAAGAAACGTTCACTCCATTTACCGTCATTCAACCAGGTATCAAAGGCCCTTGCGATTGCCCTCGCAGAAGCTGTACTACTGATCACTATCTACGGCGGGCTTGTACGAGAGTATGCTTCGAACGTGAACATGCAGAACTGGGTCCAGGCCAACTTCGCTCCCGGAACCTACTTCCTCAACTACAACGCGGTGCTCGTTCTCGCAGGACTCTTAGGGGTACTAATATTCCAACTCCTACCAAGAAAACTGCAGTCAAGGAACCTCCAAGACTAGCCTCCATTCTATATTGTCGCTCGCGATCCCGTACTGGGTTGTTGAGGATGAACTTCATTGTGACCTGAATTGTCCTACGAAGACACGATTTCGGCCGAGAGGACCGTCTGGAAAATCCCGAGCGCGTTCGTGGCGTATTCTTGGAGGATTGTTTCCCTCGTCTGGGTTTGTCTCCTGGGCTTGAAATATGCGCCCAAGGGCACCATGTAGAACCTAATCATGGTCTCAGAGTTCGGACTTCGCCGGTAGTTCATCTCAAAATGGTATACCTGGAATCTGTGCCCTTGCCTTCTCATCGTTAGCCAGACGAAAAACTCGCGTGCCCGGAATTCGGGCTCTTCCTTTCTCATCACTAGTGAGGTAACTGTCTCATGTGGGACGGTGAGGTTCGCAGTATCAGTCGTTAGTGATTCGAGGCTGGTTTGTTCGTAGTCTTCAAGAGTCTTCGGTATCACGTCGGTCATTAGCGCCGTTCCAAACTTCATCTCGCCCCGAAGCCAATAACTACTCCTCGTCTTCTCTTGGCGAATGAAGATTGACCGGCTGTCAGTAACTAGAGTGGCATACTCTTTCGGATATTCCTTGTCTTGCACTAGAACCCTGTGAATCAGCGCCAACCTACTCTCCAGCATCGCTCTAGCCATTCCTTTCTCCAGCACGGGATAGGATGCTCTGTCAAAAACAATTGTTAATTATCGTGCCCTTACAAAAGTGAGGACCTCCTTGCACATGAAGATAGGTTCGATAGTTATCGACTGCAACGAATTCGACAAAATGCTGGCATTCTGGCATGACACGCTCCACTATATTCCCAAATATCAACCGAAAGACGGATGGGTGATCCTTCGAGATCCTAAAGGAAAAAACCCGAACGTCTCTCTGAACAAGATTCCAAAGAGCGTCAAAGGCAGAATTAGGCTGCACTTGGACCTCTACACGGATGATCAAGAGGGCGAAGTTGAGCGGTTATTGAAGATGGGGGCCAGCCTCTATCCACGGGACTACAAACCTGATGAGGACTTCAAGATACTAGTCGACCCAGACGGCAACCACTTCTGCCTAGTCCAGGTACCCAAGTCGGAAGCAACCGAAATATTCGGGGCATCGTCTTGAGACTGAGGTTAGCCAGATCCGAGACTAGGTCAGCTTGTTGCCGCAGTTCTTGCAGTACCTAGCCTCGGTTGGGTTCAATGTTCCGCATGATACGCAGGAGGCGGAGGTCAGCAATGCTCCGCACTTGATGCAATGTTTTGCTCCGGCGATGAGTGGGGCGTTGCATCTCGAGCATTTGCCTATGATCGGGGATTCCTCTGGTGGTTTGGGTGGTGCCAGCGCGCTCGGTGAAAATATGTCGGATAGGATTACTACATCTCCGACGGTTGCGATCTTCTCATGGCCCAGCTCGAACTCGCGTGGCAAATCTCTCTCGTCAAGCAGAGTCTTGAACTGCTCCTTGTCAACGGATAGGACGAGAGATCTAACATCACCCGTATCGTTCGAGATGGCCTTTCGGACTCGGCCGACGATCATTCCGTGAGAATCTATTACTTGGAGGCCGTTGAGAGCCTCTATCCTAGCATGCGCGTCTTTGATGAGCGTTGGCTCCGAGGGACGGTCGATGTATTTCTCGCAGGCGTAGCAGTACCATCTTTTCTGGTGTGATTTTGTCCTGATGAATGTGAGGGACTGACTGCAATCTGGGCATCGTGCCTTGGGTTCTTCCTCGAACATGGTGGGCATACCGGATTTCAAGAAATAGTCTTGCCGGAAATTGCCAATATGACCATTTTACATAGTTAACATCTTCGCCACAACCACGGATTCCTCCTCGCACGTGTCAAGATCTCGGAGGAGGACATCTCACCCGTTCGCGACGGAGCTTTGACGCATTCGAGTCAATTCTCTTCGGCAACTATTCTCTAATCTTCAAGCTGGGCTCTGTTTGCCTGACTACCCTATTTACAGAATTGTGTAAATTCGAACCTCTAAGAGCCGTCACGATTGCGAGATGGACCTCTCGCCTGCCATACCGTCTTTCTCTTCCGCGTCTACGTATGGACCCGGCCAGTTCAAGATAGCCAGTATGCCGGCGAAAACCAGCAATGGAGTCCAGAAGAAGGCCGCAAGGCCAGAGAGAGAAATACCAAGCCAAGGAAGAGTACCCCTGGCCACGAAAAGGAGCCCGCCTAGTTTTCCATGTTTCTTGACGTTGAAAGCACCCGCTAGACCAAGGAAGGGGCTGACTGCCCACATTACCGCGAATAACTCACTTTCAAGAGAGAGACCACCGAAGGCGGTGCTGAGGGCTACCAAGAAAAATAACCACAAAAGAGTAACAAACCCTAGGACTGTACCTATCGCTCCCAGTAGAAGCGGTAGCTCCCGAACCATAAGAGTAACTCTAGCACTCCTTCAACTTAACCGCTCGCCAAGACTACAGTTACGCCCTTCCCGGTTGCAATGTTCTCGACAATGCTATCCAGCCTAGAATAGATTCTGGGAACTTACCAGTCTAAATCATGTCTGGAAGTAATCAATGGAAGAGAAGTCATGGGACTGGAATACATCATGTTGGCTTCTGGATTCGTCAGGGAAGTACTCGATGCATGTGAGGGTTGGGAGGGTAAGGACGCTATGCCTATGAAACTGCAAGAACTCATGATGGTTCTCCAGATAGAAGCGGATACTCGACGCTACAAGAACACGCCGCCTGCACCCCACAATCAGAGTTCCGGAATCCCTTGAACTCATGATGATTCGAATGGGCAGGGTTTTGTCAGACCGAGCCGAATAGTCCTGTGCTAAGATACCTGAGACCTGAATCAACCATAACCGTGACAACAGTCGCATCGGGTCCAAGTCTCCTTGCTACTCTCAACGCAGCTACTACGTTAGCGCCAGAGGA
>WNGK01014443.1_pt1 | contig 10137 bp, 8 predicted proteins | sample 5400601 | NCBI WGS metagenome assembly WNGK01 (sample SAMN13153376, study PRJNA577476) | soil metagenome | isolation source: 60 cm soil or saprolite under Garry oak tree replicate 1 | place: USA:California | collected 2016-06-15 | reverse complement strand
CACTGTGCGAAAGTTGCGGATCCGCCGCTGGGCCGGCAGCCGACGGCTCGTGCGCTACCTTGCAAGGCACGTCCTTGAGTACCTGGAGGAACAGGCGACATGACACCCTTCCGATCGCACGGCAAGGGCTCACTCGTGCTGAAAGGCCGGTTCGCTGGCGTGCGAATCGAACGCGCGTCAGGCACCAACGATCCCAGGCGCCTTGCGGATCTCAAAGCCATGTGCCGGGCGCTCGCGGAGGCGGGCCGCCTCGACGTGCTTGAGCACTTGGCCAGCGGCCGTACGCGTCCGCTCGAGGTCTGGTCCGCGTACCGCAGCGGGAGCTGGGCCAGCCTGCCGACCCCTGCCCGCGCGTGGCCATTCACCGAGCGCTTCGAGCGCTGGCGACGCACCTTCGCGCACTGGTGCGATCTCGCCGGCGTCCCCGAGATCCGTCGTGAGCTCTACCTCGGCCACGCCGTGCGAGCCAACCTCCGGACCCTCTACGGTGCCCACGAGAGCGAGCGGTTCGTCGATGAGGACGCGACGCGCCTCAAGAAAGTGGTGGGATTTGTGGTGGGACCGGCGCCGCGGCGATTGCGTAAGTCCAATGGGCCGACTCGGAATCGAACCGAGAACCTACTGATTAAGAGTCAGTTGCTCTGCCAGTTGAGCTATCGGCCCTAACTACGGGAACTGCGTCGCGGAACACCCTCACGGAACGCCGTAATCGCGCGACCACGACTTTCTCACGCCAGTCCGTGACGCTCTTCCGTGACGTCGTTTCCTCGACGTCTTTAACGTATCTCTGCCCCCAAGGAGAATCGAACTATAGCGGTAACGGGATTCGAACCCGTGTTTGAGCCTTGAGAGGGCTCCGTCCTAGTCCCCTAGACGATACCGCCACGGCGCGGAAAATATCGCCAGCCGCCCGCTCCACACGCAACCCGACGGTTGACCTCGCGCCTGTTCCGCGTACCCTTTAGTGCCCGCCCGAGACCGCGCGTCGTCCGGCGGCCCCAACGACCCCGAGGAGCCCCGCACCCGTGCCGCGAGCCGCAGCGCAGCAGAACTACGCCGCCTACGCGGCCGTGTGGAAGGTCGTGGGGTACGGACTGCCCGAAGCCCCCATCATTCTCGCGGCGCTGGCCTACACACACGCGAAATGGCTCGAGGACCTGCTCGCGCCGCTCGCGCCGTTCTACCCCTACGCGGTGTTCGGGGCCGGCGTACTCATCGGCTGGCGCTTCCACCGCAGCCGCCTGCTGTTCGCGTTGCTGGTGCTGGCGCTCGCGGACCGCACCCTGCTGCACTTCGCCAGCGGCCACGGCCTGACGCGGGACCGCGTCGTGTTCCAGGCGATCGCCGTCCTGCTGCCGCTCAATTTCGCCGCCCTCGCGCTCACCGCGGAGCGCGGGTTCCTCACGCCCCCCGGCCTCGTGCGGCTCACGCTGATCCTGGGACAGGTGGTGGGGGTCTCGATCCTGGACCGCGCCACGCCGGGGGTCACGGCCGCGCTGCTGCACAGTCGCCTCCTGCCCGGGTGGATGTTCGCGTGGACACCCATGGCGGATCCCGCGCTGCTCGCCTTCTTCGTGGCCGCAGGTCTGCTGGCGGCCGGGCAGCTGCTCGCGCCCACGCAAGCCGGGCGCTCGTTCTCCTGGGCCCTGATCCCGGCGTTCATCGGTCTCTCGGTGGTGCGCCCCGGCAGCCCCGGGTTCTCGACGTTCTACCTCGCCACCTCCGCGCTCATCCTGATCGTCGCCGTAGTGGAAGCCTCCTACCACATGGCGTACCAGGACAGCCTCACCGGGTTGCCGGCCCGGCGCGCCCTCAACGAGGCGCTGCTGCGGCTCGGCGGCCACTACAGCGTGGCCATGATCGACGTGGATCACTTCAAGCGCATCAACGACCGTCACGGCCACGACGTGGGCGATCAAGTGCTACGGATGATCGCGGCCAAGCTCGCCCAGGTGCCCGGCGGCGGCAAAGCCTACCGCTATGGAGGCGAAGAGTTCGCCGTGATCTTCGTCGGCCGGGGCGCGGAGCAGTGTCTCCCGGACCTGGACGAGCTGCGCAAGACCGTCGAGAACACGCGCTTCATTCTGCGCGCCCGCTTCCGCTCGAAGAAAAAAAAGGAAAAGATCCTGACCGACCGCGGTCCCGGTGAGCGGGTGCCGGTGACCATCAGCATCGGCGTGGCCGAGAAAACCGACCGCCATACCAAGTCGGACCAGGTCATCAAGGCCGCCGACCGCGCCCTGTACCGTGCCAAGGAAGGGGGTCGCAACCAGGTGCGGACGTGACCGCTCCCCGCACCATTATGGTGCAACGGGTGTGGTCCCGGAGCAGCACTGGGGGGCATGGATAGTGCGATAGCCCTGTCCGTGGCGCGCAATCGCGCATCCCTCGAGGGACGGAGACCGGGTGTGAAGCCCCTGCGATCGCGCACGTTCCCCCACGTCGCGGCTCTGTACGGCACGCTGGCGCGCAACTTCCCCGACGGCTCGTTGGTCCTGTTCGATCACGACCTGCGGTACATCAAGGCGGGGGCCGACGACGGCGGCGTCGCCGGGCTCGCGCCCCCCGGATGCGAGGGCAAGGCCGTCCGGGATGTCCTTCCGCCCGAGACCGCGCAGGCGCTCGAGCCGCTGTACCGGGGCGCGCTGGCCGGACGCCGGGCCGCGGCCGAGGTCACGTATCAGGACCGCTGGCTGCTGGTGCGCGCCGGCCCCGTGCGCGACGAGCAGGGGACGATCGTGGCGGGGATGTCGCTGTCGCTGGACATCACCGACGCGAAGCAGGCCGAGCAGGCGCTGCGGGGCAGCCGCGACCTGCTGCAGGAGATCATCGAGAGCTCGAGCGACGCCATCGTGGCGAAGGACCTCGAGGGTCGCTATGTGCTCATCAATTCGAGCGCGGCCCGGCTGCTGGGCCGGCCGGCGAGCGAGATCGTCGGCCGCGACGATACGGCGCTGTTCCCCGCCGACCAGGCCGGTCGCTCGCGCGATGCGGACGAGCGCGTGCGCTCGCGCGGTGAGAGCGAGAGCGCGGAGGAGCAAGTGGTTGTCGAGGGGCGCCGCCGCGCGCTGCTGCTTACCCGCAGCCCGTTGCGCGACTACCACGGCCGCATCATCGGCGTCTTGGGCATTACACGCGACGTCACCGAGCAGCACCAGCTGGAGGAGCGGCTCAGCCGCGTCCACCGGATGGAGTCCGTGGCGCGCCTGGCCGGCGGGATCGCGCACGACTTCAACAACCTCCTGACGGTGGTGCTCGGCTCGGCCGAGATCCTGCTCGACGACCTGCCGCGCGCCTACGCCCGGCGCAGCGATCTCGAAGAGATCAAAACGGCCGCCACGCAGGCGGCACAGCTGACACGCCAGGTGCTGGCCTACAGCCGGCAGCAGGTGCTGGCGCCGCGCCCGCTCGATCTCAACAGTCTGGTGGGAGGGATGGAGCGCGCGCTGCGGCCGCTGCTCGGTGCGCGGATCGAGCTCAGGCTCGACCTGGCCGCACCGAGCGGCGCCGTGCGCGTGGATCCGGCACAGCTCGAGCAGGCGGTGCTGAATCTCGTGATGAACGCGCGGGACGCGATGCCGGGCGGCGGCCGCCTGGAGGTCGTCACGCGAACCGTCATGGTCGACGAAGCGTTCGCCCGCGAGCACCCGCCCATGCGGCCGGGCCGCTACGCTACCCTCGCCGTGCGAGATAGCGGCGTGGGGATGGACGACGAGACGCAGCGCCATTTGTTCGAGCCGTTCTTCACGACCAAGCCGGGTCGCCACGGCGCCGGGCTCGGCCTCGCCACGACGTATGGGATCGTGAAGCAGAGCGGCGGCTTCATCTGGACGGAGAGCGCGCCCGGCGCGGGCGCGACCTTCACGATCTACCTGCCGTGGCACGAGCTCGTCGCGGCCGCGGCGCCGGCGGCGGAGTCGACCGGCACCCCGCGCGGCGCGGGCGAGACCGTGCTCGTCGTGGACGACGAGCCGGCCGTGCGGGTCGTCACCAAGCGGATCCTGCAGCGCAGCGGCTACGCCGTGCTCGACGCGCCCGGTGGCGTCGAAGCGCTCGACACCCTGCGGGAGCATCCCGGACCGATCCACCTGCTCCTCACCGACGTGATCATGCCCGAGATGAACGGCCGGGAAGTCGCCCAGCGGGTGCGGGAGCAGCGCCCCGGCATCCGCGTGGTCTACATGTCCGCCTACAGCCCCGAGGCAATCGCGCACGACGGCCTGCTCGACGCAGGCGCGGCGTTCGTGCGCAAGCCGTTCGAGAGCGGCCTGCTGCTGCAGACGGTGAGGCGTGCGCTCGACACCGAGGAGCGGACCGCGACCCCGGCATAGCGTCGCCGCAACGTCGCTCACAGTCCACGCTACACCCGTGCCGAAACCGTGGCCTCGTTTTTGATGACGCTCTAGGCGTCGCATGTCGACCGCAGCCCGCGCCCGTCAGGAGCCGCGTCGCTTGGAGCTCGTGGCCCGTGAGATCGCCGGCCTTCCCGGCGTCGAGACGCACGCATACCGGGCGGGTGAAATGCTCCTCCCCACCGAGCGACTGATGCGACTGCACGTCTACGTGAGCGACGGCGCCATCGGTTTGCGCCTGGCGGTCGGGCGGGCGAATAACGCGATGCTCGATGTGTTCGGTCCAGGGTCGCTGGTGACGCCGCAGGTGTGGCATCCCGAATCGAGTACCGAGACACGCCACGCCGTCGCGCTGCTGCCCAGCACGACGCTGGAGCTCTCCGCCGAAGCATTCGAGAGGCACCTGACCGCGAATCTGCCGTTCGCCCTCGCGGTCGTGGCGTGGGACGGCTGCCGATACGCCGCCCTGGTCGACCGGCTGGCGATGCTCTCACTGCGCGACCCGCTGCGGCGCGTGGCGAACACGCTGCTGCTCCTGGCCGAGCAGATCTGCGCCACGGGCGACTCCCCGGGCGGCGCGCGGCTGGAAGTGAGTCAGGACTTGATCGCGGCGTTCGCCAACCTGAGCCGGCAGACCACCAACCGCCAGCTGCGCCGGCTGGCGCGCGCCGGTCTGGCGGGGCTGGAGCGGCGCGTGGTGGACCTGCGCGACCTGCCCGCCCTGCGCGGCATCGCGGCAGGGCGCCGCCCGGCGCCACGCTAGCCCCGAGTTGCCGGGCATCGCTTCTCCTGCCACTATTCCAGGCTGAGACTCACCTCGTTCGCCGCATCCACGTGAGGAGCGATTCGCATGTCCTCGTCAAGCAGAGCCGCGCGCGCCGTGGCCGTCGCGTGCTTCGCCGCGGTCTCGGTGGCGGCCCAGGGCATCCACCCTCAGTTCGGTCTCGGTGGAGGGTTGACGGCTCCGGTGGGCGACTATCACGCGACGGCCGGCGGGCAGGGCTTCAATACCGCGTGGCACGGATTGGCGCTGCTCGCGTTCAAGCTGCCCGTCTTCCCGCTCGGGTTCCGCATCGACTTGAGCTACGCCGCCAACAGCGCGAACGACCGCCTCAAGGACACCCTCAGCAGCGCGCTGGGCCAGCCGACGGACGAGAAAACGAAGCTTGCCGGTGCCAGCATCAACCTCACCTATCAGTCGGCGGCGGCGCACCTGAAGCCGTACGCGATCGCAGGCGTGGGCCTGTACCACACGACGATCTCCATCAGCACGAGCGAATCGACCGCGGACCGCGCCGCCACCAAACTCGCTTGGAACGTGGGCGGCGGGGTGGCCTTGGCGCTGCGTGGGGTGACGCTGTTTTTCGAGACGCGCTACGTGAACGTCGCGGCAGTGTCGGGTTTTCCCCGCACGACGTTTCTCCCCTTCACGACCGGCATTCGCTTCGGCGGGCGATAGCCTTCACGATCCGGTGCGCGCCTGGAGCTGATACTGGAGCCCGTTGAACGCTCCCGCGACGCCCACGTAATACGTCCCGGGAGTGAGGGAGCGGGTCAGGCGCGAGCAGTAGTTGAAGTGGCCGGGGTCGGTGAAGTCGGGGGTGTACGTGATCAAGGTGCCCCCGGCGTCGAATAGCAGGATCGCCGTCGCTTCCTCGAGCGCCCAGCCACACGACCCGACCCAACCCGAAGTCTCGAACGTGTACGTCCCTAAGGTCGGGATCTTCACCCGATAGACGTCGAGCTGCAGCGTGTCGGCCAGAATGGCGCGCGTGTACCCACCGATCGCCAGGCCGTTCGCGGTAGCGAGCGTGTGGTTGGGCTGGATCTGCGCCGGGAACCCGAGCGTGAACGAGGCGGCGTATGGTGCCGCGCTCAAGACCGTGATGGCGGTCGGCGTTGCCGGGCCTCCTAATGCGCCCCACAACCTGCCGGGAACACCCAGCTGCTGGTCGCCGCTCTCGTCGGTGGCGCCGTACACCAAGTAGCGGCCGTCTTCCACGCTGCTGAACGCGAAGCTCCCATCCGGCTGAGCGGCGACCCGCTGCAAGAATTCGCTCGTGACCCCGGAATAGAGCAGCGCGTACACCTGGGTCGCCGGGCCATGGCTTTGCGTCAGGCTGTTGTAGGCGTTGACCAGACCGACGCCGTACTGCGTGGGCGGGCCGACGGCATAGCTCGTGAGGCGCGACCGCAGCTCGCTCGCCGTGAGTGCCGGGGTCTGGGCCAGCAATAGGGCTGCCACACCCGCGACGTGCGGGCTCGCCATCGACGTGCCTTCGGCCCACGCGTAGTCCGGCTGGCCGCGGGCAAAGTCCCAGATGGCAGAGAACACGCCGTCGGTGAAGTCGCCGAGCTCGAAGTTTCCTCCCGGGGCACGGAGCGTGACGTAGGGGCCGAAGCTCGAGTACGACGCCGGAGCGCCGTCGGGCCCCACTGCGGCGACGGCCAGGACCTCGGGGTAGGCAGCCGGATAGTGCGGCGCGGACGTGCCCGCGTTTCCCGCCGCTGCCACGACGAGCGCTCCCGCGTTCGTGGCGCTGATGATGGCGCTGTGCAGCGTCGTGTCGGTATCCGGGCCGCCCAGGCTCAAGTTGATGATCTTGGCCCCGGACGTCGGCTGTACGGTGCCGCCCTTGCCGTCGTCGGCCGGCAGACCGGCGGCGTACAGAATGCCCTGGGCGATGTCGTAGAACTCCCCGAACCCGGCCACACCCAGTGCGCGCACCGGACGGATTCTCACGTTCCAGTTCACACCGGTGACGCCGACGCGGTCGTTGCCCACCGCCCCGATCGTGCCCGCGACGTGTACCCCATGGGCGCCGATATCGTCAGGATTGTAGCACGTCCCGGTGGAATCGGGACTGTAGGACGCCAGGATTGTCGGATCTGGATCGTAACCGCCGCCGTCGGCGGCGTTCGTGATGGTGTCGCCGGAGCAGAGCACCAGCGAATCGGCGTCGGTCACGAAGTCGTATCCATCGGACGTCAGATTCCCGGCGAGCGCCGGATGGTCGAAGCGGGTTCCGTCGTCGACCAGCGCGACCAGCACGGACGGGTTCCCCGTCGTAATGGTCCAGGCGCGTGGCAAGTCGATCAGGCCGTAGTGCCACGACTGGATGGCAAAGAACGTGTCGTTCGGCACGACCCGCAGCGCCGCCGCTGCCGGGCCGCTCGCCCCCGTCCCACCCCAGCCCCCTGCCCCGCCCGCAGGGACGTAGGCCGTCTCGTCCAGCCAAAGCAAGCGATTGCGAGTGACGGCGGCGATGGCCGGATCGCGACGCAACGCGGCGGCGACGCCGTCGAGTGCGGTCGAGTCGGTCACACGCACCTTCGCCGCGAGGATGGCAGGCGAGACGCCTGTGACCGCGGCGCCTGGGGGGAGGAGGCCCTCGAAACGGGCGCGGATCGCCGCGCCCACGGCCCGGGCGCTCGCCTTCGTCGCCAGCGCCGCGGAGCCCACGGGCGGGGCGCCGAGTGCGCCATGCCGGAACGTGACGATCAGGTCGCGCGGCGTGGCCGCGGGCCGCGCGCCGCGTGGGCGCCGCGCCAAGAGCGCGGTGCGCGACGGGCGGCGCAGGAGCGACGCGATGCTGGGCGGCGTGGGGATCCCCCGGACCTGGTCGCCGCGTGCATGCGCCGCCGGGACCGATGCACGGGACGGGGCCGGGAACACAGTCGTCGTCGTGATCACCCCTTTGATGGCGCCGTCGCTCGGGATCCATCCGGTGGGGGCCGTTTCGCTGCTGCAGGCGGCGAGCGCCAACGCGAGGAGGGCAATTCGGGGAAGTGATCCCGGATGCTTGAGCGCGGTGCCGATCGATCTGACGGGAAAGGTCACGGGGCGATCCTCGTGTCGGTGGGACGGGGCGACATATGGACAATCTGCCCCGGAGTCAGGCAGCCCGCAACGGAGGTCGCCAGGATAGTCGGGAACATACCAGGTCAACGTGCCGGTGCAGACCTTGAAGGGAGCGGATTCGTCATCGCGGATAACCGCCTGGGCCGCCGTGAAGACGGAGGCCGTCACTGAGCAGCACTGCCGCAGGATGAACGACGATCTCGTCAATGAGGCTCGCGTCGAGACATTGCTGGGGGATAGTCGCACCGAAGAGCACTACGCTCTTCCCTTGCGCATCCGCGAGAGCGGGTCTGCCAGTCACGAAGCGCGGCTGTCGGGCGAGTGCCCATGCGACAGCGCCTCGTTGTGGCCCATGCCGTAGAAGTCTCCGGTATCGGTCAGGTTAGCGTTTTCGATTCGTCATGTCGTTGTCTACTTCGCTGCCGTGAGCCGCAGAGTGAAATGCGCCATCGCTACTAACGGCACGAAGAAAGAAGGGATCAACGCGAACGGGAGGCGCTGCATCAGCGCCGTGTTCGTCCCAGCCGTAAATCCGGGCCAGAGGTACAACGTGCCGAGGAAGACGGCGTCTAGGAAGTCGGCAATCCCAAAGAGATTCCAGGCGAGGAACGTCTTGCTCAAACGAAACCCATCGTCCGCCGCGACGCGCGCGACGATCCAAGGCGCGGTGGCCGCCATCGCAATATCGCCGAGCCCGGCCGGCCAAGCGAAACCGCCCGGCAACATCCCCTCCGCGTAGGCCATCAAGAACCCCAGACCAATGAATCTCCAGCCGTTCAGGGCGATCAAGAACACAGGTGGGACGGAGACCACCAGAGCGCGCCAGCGGGAGGACAGGCCCAAGCCCAATACGAACAAGAGAATCGGCACGAGGAACGCCAGCGCCAGCGCGAGGGGCAGCTCGTTCGGCCGGGTGACGAACACACCGCGCGCCGCCAGCAACAGGGCTGCTGCAAACCAGAGTATAGCGCCCCAAAGCAGCGGCATCTGCTTGTCGGTCATCTCGACCTCCGGTGAAAGGACGGAAAAGGCAGCCAGACTCGGTCTACCAATACTCCGGCCGAGGTGCCCGGGCATTCGCCGTTACTGTGGGTCTGCCTGTGCCGTGACGGGAAGCGCGGATCGCATCACATCCTGCCCTGGCGCGCGGAGGGAGGCAACACGCCGTTGAGGCGCAGGTAGACGGCCTGCTGGCCGTAGTGATCAGACCAATCGACAACGAGACCGAGCACGGCCGCGGCGCGGGGAGCGCTGTGTCCGTAATAGGAGACCATCTCGCCGAGCCTGGCGTCGGTGACCTGCGCCAACGCCGCATCGCAGAACGCCAGCGAACGTTGCAGCGCCGTCACGAGCGTCGCGCGGCGTGATCGGCTGTTGTGCCGGGGTGTCGCGGGGCACCAGGAAGAGCGTGAGCGTGACGACAATGGCGCATGGAAGGCGCCTGAAAACATTCATCGATGGTCCTTTGCCTCGGGTACGTAGGTGAGCACCGTGACGCCGGCCATGGTCGTCTTGACGTCGCTCAGTTTGAGCGTCGTCGTGCTTATACCGTCTCTGAAGAATCGCTCGCCGCTTCCCAGGACTATCGGATACAGCATGAGCCGGTAGATATCGATCAGGTTGCGCTTCATGAGCGTGTTGACGAGCGCGCCACTGCCGTAGATCAGGAGATTCTGGCCTGACTGCTTCTTCAGCTTCGCGACCTCATCGGCGACATCTCCCTTTAGGAGGGTGGCGTTCCACTTGAGAGGCCCTTTCAAGGTCTTTGAGGCAACAAACTTCGGCAGACTGTTCATTCGGTCGGTGAAGGGATCACCCGACCGCGATGGCCATGCCGCGACGAATTCCTCATAGGTCACCCGCCCGAGCAGAAGCGCGTCGCTCGCAAACAGCAGATCGGATTGAGACTTCGAGAGTTCATCA
>WNGK01010518.1_pt1 | contig 10137 bp, 11 predicted proteins | sample 5400601 | NCBI WGS metagenome assembly WNGK01 (sample SAMN13153376, study PRJNA577476) | soil metagenome | isolation source: 60 cm soil or saprolite under Garry oak tree replicate 1 | place: USA:California | collected 2016-06-15 | reverse complement strand
AGGCATGGCCCCTGCACTTTGAGCATACCCACGATATCGTTCCATTCGGCATCGTCCATCAACCCACCCGGGTGCGCTTGTTCGTGATAGTGATAGCGTTGCAGCTTGAACAAGATCATCTCATAGACAGAAGCCACGCACAACGATGGGTACCGCTCATCGAGGATATACTCACGAACGAGTGGGCGCATGGCGGTATCACACGCATCGAATGTCGGGATGACCACATCGATCTTCATCAACGAGTCCACGTGAAGAAGTGAAAAGGAGGTATGCCGCTGAGTTACCTGTTCGTCAACGAGGTAATGTTGTGCGAGTGCAGCGTAAAGTGAGGGAACAGAGCGGTATCGCAGATTAACTACTAGATCGATATCCTGGGCCATTTGCTGCATCCCGTGCAGCGAACTGGCGACAGAACCTCCAAGATAGCATGGCACCCCTCGTTCATGAAAGATGGATACGGCAGGGGATATTACTGCGAGAAGATCGACAGGCTGAACATGCCAGCTAGCATCCTGCTCCAATGCCGTTCGTGTGATTTGAGCCATTCCAGTGCCGTAGCAACAGGTGACAAGGTGGAGAGCCGCCTCCTGCTCTTTGGCTCCGGGGTGGCTTTGAAGCCATGCGTAGATACTTGACCACCCGTACTCGAGGCCTTACGGATGACTTCAATCAAGGTCCGTTCGGCGTCAGGATGCGTATCAAGGGATTGCGTCCTCATAGCCTCCTCCTCATGTAAACAGTGTACGACCATTGTCCGAACAAGTCAATGGAACATTTCATGGTGCTGCATTGGAACACCCTGCCTTCCAAGCAGTCGACCATTCCTCATGATGTAGACAGATTGTACTACCTCTATGAACTTCACCACTTTCCAACCCTTCACTCGTTTTGTATTCTACAGATGGGTAAGCATCAGATTTGTGTGCGGCAAAGGATGAGACGGCAAGTGATGCCACTGATGCTCGTTTTACCTCTCGACTAGCCGCTGAGTTTGTCAGGAAGGAGGGACATTGAGATGAGGGAAATGACGATACAGAGATGCGCGTGGGCGTATGCCAGCCAGCTAGAAACGGATTATCATGATGCAGAATGGGGAGTGCCTCTCCATGATGACCGCAAGCTCTTTGAATTTCTTATCCTCGAGGGAGTGCAGGCTGGTCTGAGCTGGTCGCTGATCCTCAAGAAGCGACCAGCCTATGTACAGGCTTTCGATGGTTTTGACGCGAGTAAAATTGCTGACTATGATGATCGCAAGTGCCAGGAGTTACTTATGAACCCTGGGATTGTGAGAAACAGAATGAAAATCCAGGCGGCCATACAGAATGCTCGCTCGTTCCTCCAGGTCCAATCCCAATTTGGCAGTTTCGATACGTTTATCTGGCAATTTGTCGGTGGAAAACCCATCCAGAATGCCTGGCAGACTCTTCAGGAAATCCCGGCGAGAACCAGAGAATCAGACGCGATGAGCAAGGAGTTGAAGAAGCTGGGATTTGCATTTACAGGTTCCACCATATGTTATGCCTTTATGCAAGCCGTTGGTATGGTGAACGACCACACAGTGAATTGTTTCCGCTGGGAAGAAGTGAGAGAGCTTGCTCTCTAGCCTTCAGAACAGCGGAACAACAGCCCCAACCAGCGCGGCATCACTCCCTAGACGGGCGGGCACTACTTCAACCATACTACAGACACGGGACGAAGAATGGGTCATGAGCGCACTCCTCACCTGGGTGAGCGGCAAGTCGCTGGCAGTCAGAACGCCTCCACCCAGGATGAGGATATTTGGTTCGAAGAGGCTGATATACCTGGCGGTGGCAGCACCTAGCCAGCGGCCAACTTCACTATAGACCTGAAGTGCAACGCTGTCACCCCTGACGGCCTCTTCGGCCAGCAGTTGAGGGCTAAAGTACTCACGATTAAGCAGCCGCTGCTTCAGGCTGGTCTCCTCGCCCCGGCGTAAAGCGCGCTGCACCATCTTTTGCATTGCATCCATGGAGATCAGGGTATTGATGCAGCCGCGTTTGCCGCAGCTACAACGCGGGCCGCTAGTTGAGACCAGCATATGGCTGATGTGGCCTACGTATTGCGGGGCAGAGCGTTCCACTTTGCCATCGATAACCAGCGCGGCACCAACTACAGCATTGACCGTCAGGAAGAGCAGGCGATTAAAACCCTTACCTGCGCCGAAATGCTGCTCTCCGAGCAGGGCGGCATCGACATCGACGTGCAGTCGGGTAGAGAGACTGTAACGTGCTTCGAGGAAGTCGCAGAGGGGAAAATCATTCAAAGAGGGCAAGGTAGGTATCAAGAGCGGACGCCTGGCGGCAGTATTGAGTGAGCCGGGTACACATACGCCCAGGCCACAGTTACGCAGACCCTCAGCATCTGCATAGGCCAGCATACTTTCTATGGCACGTAAATATGGCTCCAGTGTGGCAGTGGCGGGACGCCCGTGAAGAGTTTTGACATTGCAACGGTGACGCACACGCCCTCGGCGATCAACCAGGGCAACACTGGCTCCCCTTCCAGCCAGTTCCACCCCGATGGCAACATTCTTATCTGTGCTCATGGGCTGATACACCTGAGATTCTATTATTTAAGTAGAACATGCGTTCTAGTTTCAACAGGGTTACTGTGGTTGATGGGATAACAAATACAGCAATTTATGTAAAATAAGTATACCTGGCATTGAGAACATTTGTCAAGAGCAAACGTTCAAATGTAATTCTTCAGCCCTCTTCTCTTCCTGACTCCTCACTGCCTGCGGCAGTTCGCGAGAGTTTTGTGTTGGATGCGGACTTTGCCACTGCAGGCGGCAAAGTCCGCATCCAACACATGGAATAGGTGAGTCGTCGCGTGCGACGAGGAGACCTGAGTAGTTAAGAATTTGATATACTATCTCTCGATAGCTCTGATGATTGTACCCTTACTGCTATGCGGATGGCGTCTTTACAAGAGAATGAGAAAGCTCATTCATTTGATACAAAGGACAAACAGATGAACACTATCATACGTCGCTTCATGCGAGAACACTGGCGCCCAGGGAGTGCAGCTCTCGCTGGTTTCCTGGCAACAGCGGCCTACAGCCTGGTAATGGAAGGGGATATGTATCTCACAGGCAATCGTTACAGTGATGTGCGCTTCATCCAGGGCCTCATTGATGGAAAAACTCAACGACCAGGTGGGTTTCCCTTCCTCGCCTGGACTATTCATTTCCTCAATGGTGTCCTCCTGGCCGAACTTTATGCTGCGGTCTTCAAACGTTTGCTGCCTGGCCCAAACTGGCTCAAAGGGTCCATTTTTGGCGAAATGTTTCTGCTCTCTACGTGGTGGATGGCTCCATTTGTCGATAAATATCACCCCTTGACGAAGCGTGGGGAACTGGCCAGACTCGCCACCTGGACCTCTTTTTTCCAAAATATTGTCCGTCACTTGGTCTTCGGTTTGCTGCTTGGGCTGCTCTATGGGGATTAGAGACTCTGATCAATTATGGCATTGTTTGTCATTGCGTGGTACATTACGAAAGACAGTAAAGAACATTCATGTTGCTATTGATGAGCAAGGAGCAGAATGGTGTCCGATAACTATACATCCGATCCACGGGGCGGCGGACAAAGACCTGGCAAGTCTCCTATTCTGGGGCAGGCACATGGCCTTTCTGATGAGGAGGGGGAAATGATTCAACAGATGATACGCGAGGAACAACACTCTTCACGAGCATTATACATTCCTGAAAAAGACCTCGATGCGCAGGCAACGACACAAATGTCCCCCGAGGTAGCTCAGGTCATCGAGGACAGTAAACTGCGCAAAATTTTGCAGATGTTCAATCGGGACTACGTTTACGGTCAGGGCCGCTTCGATGAATACAAGGATGGCTTGATCTTCAAGTGGGGCGATGGCTATTCACGCAAACATATTTGGGCCACTGTTGAGGACGGGAACCTGGTGTTTGAAACCAGCCACTTCAAAAAATGTGACAAGCCCTATTGTACCGGGACCCATCATGTCCTGACTCGCGACCTGTATACCAACTGGGACGTGATTAATCAGGAACTGGGTGACCTGTTCCGTCGGCCGGTGACCGAGCGTACAGAAGATTAAGCAGGGAGCACCCATGGCAACAAAGATTCTTGCCCTGGAAAAAGACCTCTTTTTCTCCGTCAAGATACGCGATACCTTGCGCCATCATGGGATGGAGGTAACGATAGTTCGTACGCTTCCGGCCTTCATGCAACGCCTGGCGGTAACGGGAGAAGAGAAGCCTGCACTTGTCATCGTGGACACAGCTACTACCGGCGTGGACTGGGAAGCGGCTATCCGCCAGGCTCGTAAACATGGCTTCCCGGTGCTGGCTTTTGGTTCGCACATGGACCTGGAGGCGCGCGCCAAAGCTCTCCAGGCAGGAGCACAGCGAGTCGTGGCCAACTCCAAGTTCACCAGCGATATGCCAGGCCTGGTACAGCGTATGTTGAGTGAACCAGCTGCGAGGGCTTCTGAAGACATAGATGAGGATTGAAAAATTCTTTGGCAACTTGTATCGCCCTGAGATACAACCTGCTCTGACTTTAAACCAGAGATGGCAGAGGCAGGCTCTTTCGATATTCCTTGTTGGATCCCTTCTCTTGCTGGCTGCCTGTTCAGCAGGTACTTCATCGACATCCTCTCCGTCCCCCATATCCAGGGCCTCAGCAGCCACACCAACCCTTCCGGCTGGAACAGTCCTCTATCAGGCTGACTGGTCCCGGGGCTTTGCGGGGTGGCAAGTTACGGCCGGGTGGAAGGCGATGCATGGATACCTTCAGAGTGATGCCGGCCGGAATATCTCCATTACCGCACCATACAGGCCAGTCGTGCCGAATTATGCAGTTGAGCTTCGTCTGCAAGTCGTGCGTGTACCAGAGGATGGAGGCTTTTTTACCCTTTCGGCAGATCCTATGCCTGGAAGAGATGGGTATGACGCGGCTGTGTCCAACTTGCTAAAGCCCGGCCATACCACGGGAGGTCTCGCTCCTGAGTTGGCCCTGATGATTAACCCCCTTGCTTCTATGGATGTCGGGTCAGTTCAGGTCAAGGACTATGACCCTGGTGCTGACTGGCGGACATATCGTGTTGAGGTGCGCCAATGGGGGGCAACCTTCCTGGTCAACGGTGCGCGAAATAGCCAGGCTGTCAGTACAAAAACCGACTACCTTTCCAATGGTCCGATCCATCTCACCTGCGGGGGAGTCATCTTGCGCGTCAGCAATTTTCGGATCATAGCGTTATGAACTTGCCCTCCTCATTGATGACCAGCCCTCACCTATGTGATTTAGGCTCTGATGCTGTGTACAAAGCGATAGATGGGTACGAATAGCAGACCGTGTCCCAGGGTGGGTTTTTGATAAGGAAAGTTCAGGCGACGGTAGGTCCAGCGTCGGGGAAAGAATTCTTTTCGAGTGCGTAGTGAAGTTTGTGATAGATGTCGCATTTCGCGATAGCGGGGACGATGGGCAATTCGTCTGCTCATGCACACTCCTTTATGGCTAAACGACAATAGCGAAACGAGGGACATAGCAAAAGAGGTCTTCTCCTACTCTACTATATATACGTTAGGAGTGACCTCTTTATTCACATGAATTACGAACTCCATTAATGGAGATTATTTTAGTGGCCGCAACCGCAGCTTTTGGCTTCACCACCGCCGCTAGCAGTCTTGAAGGAGTGCCCACAGCCGCAGCTCGATACTGCATTGGGATTATTAACGGTAAACCCGGCGCCCATCAGGCTGTCAACGTAGTCGACCTCGCTGCCATTGATATAACCAAGGCTCATCTCATCGACAAGCACTTTGAATTCACCTTGCGTAATGACGGTGTCACCATCTTGCTCTTCGTCAAGGGTCATACCGTACTGGAGACCGGAGCACCCGCCACCAGCGACGAAGATGCGAAGGGCGAGGCTGGGATCATTTTCCTGCTCTAGCAGTTCGCGTACTTTGTCGCCTGCGGCAGGGGTGATGCTAAGAATGCTTGTCTCGACCAACGATTGCTGGTTCTGCTCGATCATGTAATTTGCCTCTCTTTTATTCCTTATAGATAGTTACTTTTTGGTTGGGCGCTTTTTACGCTCCACTTGAGTGTATTATAAACTACAAAAAGTGAAGCGTCAAGATAGCCGCTGAAAGCGTTGTTGGACGCGGATGATGTTGGCAAGAAGGCTGGGAGCATCAGGACTGGAGCCAAAGAGTTTCTCGCTGCGTCGCTCGTGAGCAGCGGCAATATGGGTTATGGCCTGCGCAGCTGGTAAGCCTTGCGCTAAAAGATGGGCCCCGTAAGCACTGATGATGGGGGTAGCAAAGGACGAGCCAGACCAGTCTGCCCAGCCCGATGTATTTTGCTCGCCGCCTTGGAAGGTCGGCGCAATGTAAACGCCGCGCACTGCGTCAGGCAATCCATTTGCATCTATTGATCCAAAACCGTCACCACCAAAGGTTGCTATACCCATGTTCAGCGGTGGCATATTGGCTGCATTGGCAAAGACCGAAGGCACAAAACGGCTATTTACCGACGTTACGCTGAGCGTCGTTTCATACCGTGCTGGGGCCCGCGGAGGGCGTGGTGCCAGCCCCTCTTTGTTGGCGCTGAATGAATCGTTGCCTGCTGCTGCAACTATAAGCGCTCCTTGAGCATATAAGCTTTCAAAAAGCAAACGCAGGCCTTCTTCAATATGCGTAAGGATACGTATTGCTCCCATTAACTGCGTACTTGGCCACTGGCGGCGCTCGAACCAGACATAGGGCAGGCGACGAATATCAGGCATGATGGTCAAGCTCAGATTGATGACCAGTTTACCTATCGCACCGGAGTCCAGTTCCTGTTCCAGGTCGGTCAACGCGGCAAAGAGATTGTATAAGTCACCGCCGCCCAGGTCGTTGAGGATACGAATCAGCCGGATACGCGCCTTTGGTGCAATATCGCGAATGAGTCCGGCAATAAAGAGGCCATGATCGGGCATGGGATAATAACGAGCATCGTTTTGAAAATCTCGACCTGTTCGCACGTCGTTGGTGACAGGATAGCGATTGTACTCAATCTCGAATGAGCCATTAGCGCTCTTCAAGTTAGTCGCGAGTTGTTGCAAGAGCCAGTTACGACGAAGCTCAGGACGACTCGCGGCAGCGTGTAAATAATCCGGATGATGTGCGGTGTCGAGCACTGCGACTACTACTTCTTGAGCATCATTGTGATCAAGCGATATATCCGTATCGGCAGAGGTGATATGCCAGCCTACGGGACCATTGCCGCTCGTGGGAAGATCAAGTGCGGGTGCGGGTCGAGGGGGTAGGGCTGGTCCTCCATCACCGTAAAAAATGGGAGCAGCAGTTATCAACCAGTTTGGCATAGCAGAGACAAGCTGCAAACCAGCCTGCTCCAGGCGCTCAAGTTGCCCCTGGAGATATGACAGGGCCATGGGTGTAGGATCTACAAACCCAGGATCGATATGGCGGGTATGAAAGAAGATGGCAAGAAGTGGCTGCTCCCTCTGCAGTCCGAAGATAAATGCTCGGCGACGCACAGGCGGCATGGCTGGCACATCAAGCCAACGCCCGTGGGTGCCATATGTCTCCAGCGTAAGGTCATAGCGTGCCAGCAAGCTGTTAAGCTGGGCGCGTACCTGTTCAACCAACATATCTAATGTGCCATCTGCGGGAAGCCGGGGAAGCCGAACAATTACCACCATCTCGCCAGGTATCCAATAATACAAACTGTCGGGCGTACCCATTAACTCTTTTGAACTACGAGACATCCCTCTACCCCCCCGTGTGTTTCTGAAGTGTGTGCGCGATGCTGCTGCTTGCTTTCATGCATGCAGAATAGGTTGAAGCGAATGATTCTGTTACAAGGGATTATAACGGAAGAAAGGGTAAGAAGCAATCAGCAAAAGTCCCACCCTTTTGCTATAATGAGGGAAAAACAACACACTCAAGGAGGTCCTACCATGCTCGCTGATCGTCTTTGTAATATTCTCATCGAACTCGTCGGTATACCGAGCACAACCGGTCATGAAGAGCATATTCGGAACTATTTAGAGCGGCAGTTAGCAGGGCGTGGCCTCAGTACGCAGGTTGATGGCATGGGCAACCTGGTGGCGACACTGGCAGGAACCGGGAAGCCGCTCTTGCTCAATGCGCATATGGATCGGGTGCCACCTGGTCTTGGTCACCGGCCAGTACTGCGCGACGGCATACTCTACAGCGACGGCACTACAAACCTCGGGGCCGATGATGCCGCCGGTATCGCCATTATTCTTGAGGTACTGGCTCGCCTTGTGGAACAGCATCTACCCCATCCGCCCATTGTGGCCGTTTTCACCGTGCAGGAAGAGGCAGGCTTATGTGGAGCGACAAAATTCGACCCCGAGCCCTATCATGTCACGGATGGCATCGTCTTTGATAATGCCTTTGAGGCGGGTGTTGTCGTTTCTAAGGGGGCAGCCTACGAAGCCTTTGACGTCCAGATCACCGGTCGCACCGGACATCCAGGCAAAGATCTGGCGCAGACGGTCAATGCTATCGAAATCTTCCATGCTACACACTATCCCCATGGCTCGCTGGCCAATGACCAGACACGCATCCTCATTAGCCGCATCATTGGAGGAAGCGCCCGCAATGCCATACCGGCCACACTCTCTCTCGAAGGTGAGTTACGCAGTTTTGAACCGCCGGAGGTACGCCAGCGCTACATGCAAACCACACAGGATGCCTTTGAGCAAACAGCACAACGCTTTGGAGGTCAGGCGCAAGTGAGCTTTAAGACGCATTCCCCAGGCTACACCGTCAGTGACGATGAGCCTTTGCTACAAACATACCGTGCAGTTTTAGCTCAACGTGGTGCAGAAGTACAGATGCGGCCTACCTTCATCGGCAGCGACGCCAGTGGCTTCCGCCCTCAAGTCAAGGCTTTTACCATTTCTACCGGAGTAGTCAATGAACATTCAGTAGAAGAATATGTGCCTGTTGTACCATTGGAGCAGGTGGTGGAGGATACACTAAAGATATTGGAGATGTTAAAACGGCAATAAAAGCAAAAGGTAGCTTACTTTCATGACCATACATTCTAATGACACATCTAGCACGGATGCACGCCTGGCGGTGTATGTAGATAAACTCAGTTTTCGCTACCACAGCCCTGACGATGACCCCGAACCAGGACGAAAAACAGCAGCACCTGGCCCAGAGCCTTCTGACCAACCTCTCGCCATCGAAGATATTTCCTTCTCTTTGCCTGCTGGCGAGCTGATGCTTATTGCTGGCCCCAGTGGCTGCGGTAAAAGTACCCTGCTCAAATGTCTCAATGGTCTCATTCCTCACAGCTATCATGGAATACTCAGCGGCGAGATACAGCTTGAGGGACGCTCAATCAAAGGTCTTACGCTCCGCGACCTTGCGCAGGTGGTCGGGACGATGCTGCAAGACCCCGATAAGCAAATTATTGCCAGTACAGTTGAACAAGAGATTGCCTTTGGCATGGAAAATTTGCAGACGCCCCGCGCTGAGATGCGCAAGCGTATCGCAGAAGTTGCACAGCAATTAGGTCTGCAAGAATACCTGGGACAGGCAACTTTCGCTCTTTCCGGCGGACAGCGCCAGCAGGTGGCGGCCGCCGGTATCCTGGTAATGCAGCCCTCTATCTACCTGTTCGATGAGCCCTTTGCCAACCTCGATGCGCGCGCCGTGGATGAACTGGAGAAACTCATCACAGGATTGCTAGCCGGGGAACATACCGTTATCATCGTGGAGCATCGCGTCGAGGAAGCCCTGCGCCTCAAGCCAGACAAAGTGCTGCTGATGAAGGATGGACGGCAGGTCTTCTTTGGTAACACCCAGGATTTCCTGGAGATTGCCGACCCAACACAGGTCAAGCTACCTATCACATCGACTCTACGCACCATTAGCAACCCGGCACAGGTATGGAACCAGTTAGTGCGCCCAATTACCACCGGACAAAGTAGTTTCATTGACCCAGGGGAGGCAATTCTTAGCTTTGAGAATGTCAACTTTCGCTATAGCTCATTCTCTGAGGAGATTTTGCATAACATCTCCTGCCAGGTACGACGAGGGGAAACACTCGCACTGCTTGGGCCTAATGGTTCAGG
>WNGK01009266.1_pt1 | contig 10145 bp, 6 predicted proteins | sample 5400601 | NCBI WGS metagenome assembly WNGK01 (sample SAMN13153376, study PRJNA577476) | soil metagenome | isolation source: 60 cm soil or saprolite under Garry oak tree replicate 1 | place: USA:California | collected 2016-06-15 | reverse complement strand
CGCGCAATCATCTTGATGCGCTGGTGCATAGCGTGAAGAAGTCGCTGGGCGAATACGGTGACAAGGTCGGTGCAGACGAAAAGGCCAAGATCGAGCTCGCGCTCAAGGACGCCGAGGAATTGCTCAAGCAGAAGGATGCCGACAAGGAGGCGCTGGAAGCCAAGGCCCAGGCGCTGATGACGGCGTCGCAAAAGCTCGGCGAGGCAATGTACGCCAAGGCGCAGGCCGAGACGCAGTCCGGTCAAGGCGACCCGAGTGCTTCGGGAGCGTCCGGCGAAGGCAAGCAGGGCGAGGAGAAGGTGGTCGACGCCGAGTTTACGGAAGTCAAAGACAAGAAATGATATTGCGTCACGCCGGACTGACGCTGGTGTCGCACGCAGACACCACGTCGGCGTGACGCAATATCTGGCCGAGTTGAAGCGGGCGCCTTCCGGCGTCCCTTAACTCGGCCGTTTGTCGTTGGCGCGAAATGAACTGAAGTTGGCACAGGCGAATCGGGAGACGTGTTTGGAAGGGACGAATGGCTAAGCGCGATTACTACACGGTGCTCGGCGTCAATCGCGACGCTTCCGATGAGGACATCAAGAAGTCGTATCGGAAGCTGGCGATGAAGCATCACCCGGATCGCAATCCTGACGACAAGGGCTCCGAGGACAAGTTCAAGGAAGCGAAGGAGGCCTACGAGGTGCTCTCGGACGCCAAGAAGCGCGCGGCCTACGACCAGTTCGGGCACGCCGGCGTCGATCCTTCGGCCGGATTCGGGGCGGCCGGTGCGCGCGGATTCGGTGGCGCGGGTCCCGAAGGCTTCGGCGGGTTCGCCGACGCGTTCGGCGATATCTTCGGCGAGATCTTCGGCGGTGCCGGACCCGGCGGCCGTGGGCGCGGCAACGGCGTCTATCGCGGGGCGGACCTTCGCTACAACCTCGAGCTTTCGCTGGAGGAGGCGGCGCGCGGCACCGAGGCCAAGATCCGCATTCCTGCGCTCGAGCAGTGCGCGACCTGCCACGGCAGCGGCGCGAAGGCGGGAACGCAGCCCCGGACCTGCCCGACGTGTCACGGCCAGGGTCAGGTGCGCGTGTCGCAGGGTTTCTTCTCGATCCAGCAGACCTGCCCGCAGTGCCACGGCACGGGCAAGATCATCCCCGAGCCGTGTCCCACGTGCGACGGCGCCGGCCGCATCAAGCGTCACAAGACGCTGTCCGTGAAGATTCCCGCGGGGGTCGATCAGGACGACAGGATTCGCCTGTCAGGCGAGGGTGAAGCGGGTTTGAACGGTGGTCCGCCCGGCGATCTCTACGTCGTGGTGAGCATGAAGCCGCACTCGGTGTTCCAGCGGGACAACAGTGACCTGCATTGCGAGATGCCGATCTCGTTCGCGATCGCATCGCTCGGAGGCGAGATCGAGATCCCGACGCTCGACGGCCACGCCAAGCTCAAGATTCCGGCGGAAACGCAGACCGGCCAGGTATTCCGTCTGCGCAACAAGGGGATCAAGGGCGTGCGCAGCAGCGTCCACGGCGATCTGTACTGCCACGTCGTGATCGAAACACCCGTGAAGCTCACCCAACGCCAGAAGGAAATCCTGCACGAGTTCGAGGCGATCAACGCGGAGAATCCCGGCGCGCACAATCCGCGCGCCAAGAACTGGTACGACCGCGTCCGCGAGTTCTTCGGACCATAGCATCGACGATCCGGTGAGCGAGGGTGCGAGCGGCTCGCGTAGACGGTATCGCGTGTCGATGCGGGCTTCGTCCGACCGCGGTGCCCATGGCCGGTCCTCAGATTCGAGAAGCTTCGACGTCGTGGTCATCGGCGCCGGCGCCGCAGGCATGATGTGCGCGGCGACCGCGGGACAGCGTGGTCGCAGCGTACTGCTGATCGAGCACTACGACGAGCTGGGGGAGAAGATCCGCATTTCCGGCGGCGGTCGTTGCAACTTCACCAATCTGCTCGCCAGCCCCGCCAACTATCTGTCGCAGAACCCCGAGTTCTGTCGCTCGGCGCTGGCACGTTACACGCCGCGCGATTTCATCACGCTGGTCGAGCGTCACTCGATCGCCTGGCACGAAAAGAAGCTCGGGCAACTCTTCTGCGACGACACCGCGGTCGATATCATCGCGATGCTCGAGGCGGAGTGCGAGCGCGGTGGTGTCCAGTGGCGGATGCCCTGTTCGGTCTCGAGCGTCAGGCGCGAGGGCGATGGTTTCGTCGTGGACACACCGATGGGGGCCGTGTGCACCGGATCGCTGGTGATCGCGACCGGCGGCTTGACAGTGCCCAAGATCGGTGCGACGCCGTTTGGCTATCGCATTGCCGAGCAATTCGGATTGAAGGTGGTGCCGCCGAGGCCTGCGCTCGTTCCGCTTGCGTTCGATCCCGAAGCGCTGTCGCTTTACGGCGACTTGTCGGGCATCGCGGTCGACGCAACGGTGTCGTGCAATGGCGGATGCTTCCGGGAGAATCTGTTGTTTACCCACCGCGGCTTGTCCGGGCCGGCTATTCTGCAGATATCCTCGTATTGGAACGGGGGCGATGCGCTGAGCATCGACCTGCTTCCGGACGTCGATGCTGCAACGTGGCTTCGGGAAGAGCGAGCGTCGCCGGCCAAGCTGGACACCGTGCTGGCGCAGCGGTTGCCCCGACGGTTCGCGCAACAGTGGTGCGAAGCGCAGCAGGCGTCGCGTCCGATGCGCGAGCTCGACGTCGAGCGGTTGATCCAGATCGCGGCGCGGCTCCACGACTGGCCCGTGCTGCCCTCGGGGACGTTGGGTTACAACAAGGCCGAGGTCACGCTGGGCGGAGTGGATACGCGCGAGCTGTCGTCGAAAACGATGGCTGCAATACGCGTTCCAGGTCTTTATTTCATCGGAGAGGTGGTCGATGTGACCGGACATCTCGGCGGGTACAACTTTCAGTGGGCATGGGCTTCCGGTCACGCGGCCGCGCTGTGGGTATGAGCGCGTCCGTGCTTGTTTCGAGGGTGTGTTCGGCTTAGCATTCGCATCTTCCCGCGCTCATCGTCCTGGAGACCCGAATGCTCGTTCGTGCATCGATCATCGCCGTGGTGCTTGCTCTCGGCGTCGCTTCGGCTTCGGCGCAGGTCAAGATCGGATTGATGGTTTCCGCCACGGGGCCGACCTCGGCGATCGGCATTCCCCAGAAGAACACCGCCGCGCTGTTGCCGGCGCGTATCGGCGAGACGTCGGTCGAGTACATCCAGCTCGAGGACGGCGGCGACACCACGCGCGCGGTGCAGAACGCCAAGAAGCTGATCGGCGAACATAACGTCGACGCGTTGATCGGCCCCTCCACGACGCCGAATGCGTTCGCCATCCTGGACATCATCGCGGAAGCCAAGGTGCCGCTGCTTGCGACGGTGGGCACACAAGCGGTCGCCGACCCGGTCGACGCGAAGAAGCGCTGGGTTTTCAAGACGACGCAGAACGACGATCTGATCGCGGCGGCGCTGATCAAGCACATGGCAAGGAACGGCGTGAAGACGATCGGCTTCATCGGCTTCAACGATCCGTACGGCGAGAACTGGTACAAGGTCTTCGGCGCGCTGGCCGACAAGGCGGGCATCCGCATCGTGGCGAGCGAGCGCTATGCACGCGCGGATCAGAGCGTCACCGGACAAGTACTGAAGCTCGTCGCGGCAAAACCCGACGCGGTCCTGATCGCCGCCGTTGGCGGACCCGCGGTCCTGCCGCAGGCGACGCTGTTCGATCAGGGTTACAAGGGACGTGTCTACCAGACGCACGCGGTGGCGACGGAAGACTTCATCAAGCTGGGCAAGGAAAAAGTAGAGGGCACGGTGCTCGCCGCGGGCTCGATGCTGGTGATCGACGATATCGCCGACAGCGATCCGATCAAGAAGGTCGCGCTTGCCTATATCGGCGCCTACGAAAAGCAATTCGGCCAGAAGCCTGCCACGTTCGGGGCCAATACCTACGATGCGGGGCTGATCGTGCAGCGCGCGATTCCATCCGCGTTGAAGGTCGCGAAGCCGGGCACCGAGGCGTTCCGCACGGCGCTCCGCGACGCCATCGAGCAGGAGCACGACGTCGTCGGCTGCCAGGGCGTGTTCACCATGAGTCCCACCAATCACAATGGCATGGACGAGCGCGCGCGGGTGATGGTGACGGTCAAGGACGGCAGGTTCCGGCTGCTACCCGAATAAGTACCGGAATGGAAACAGGCCCGATCGTCGGGGTCCTGCTCGCGGCAGGAAGCGCGACGCGTTTCGCCGGCGACAAGCTGCTCGCGCCGCTCGCCGACGGCACGCCGGTCGGCGTCGCCGCATTGCGCAACCTCACCCCGGCAGTCGACCTCGTGCTTGCGGTCGTGCGTCCCGGCGATGATGCGCTGGCGGCTGCGCTCGAGGCGGGCGGCGCGCGCGTGACCGTGTGCCCGCAAGCCGCGGAAGGCATGGGCGCAAGCCTCGCCTGGGGCGTGCGGGCCGCGCCGCTCGCCGCGGGTTGGCTGATCGCCCTTGCCGACATGCCGTGGATCCAGACGGTGACGATTGCCCGCATCGTCGATGCGCTGCGCGCGGGCTCGCCGATCGCGGCCCCAAGCTGGCGGGACTCGCGCGGCCACCCCGTGGGCATCGCCTCCCGTTTCTTCGGTGAGCTCTCGGCCCTCTCAGGTGACGAGGGTGCCAAGGCAATCCTCCGCCGTCACAACGCGACACTGGTCGCCACCGAGGATGCCGGGGTGTTGCGCGACATCGATACGCCGCACGACCTCGAAGGCTGATGGTGCGAAGTTCACTGGATCCCGCTTCCGCAGGGATGGCGCATCCGGTCGAATCCGCGGCGGGGAGTCCCAAGATGAGCAGCTCAGACCGCGCTGCGCGCTCTTGCGGTAGCTGCTCGAGAGCGACGGCGATTGAGGAGACAAACGTCGGTGGCAATTAAAACGGCGGCCACGGCCGCCGTTTTAATACGCGAGTCGCCGTTTATTGCACTTTGCGCCGACGCCACCAGAGCCCGGCGATACCGATGCCAAGCAAAGCCATGGTTCCAGGTTCGGGAACCGAAACCGAAACGGAGTCAAGGAACAAAAAGCCGGGGTCGTCGCGGAAATTGAAAGACAGCGTCGTGGTCGGAGTGGTTGCCAGCGCACTGAAGGTAAGCACCTCGTATGCGCTCGCGGCCGGATTCGTCACGCTGAAGAGAGCCGGCTGAGCATCCCAAACGGCGGAAAAGAAGCTGGGCGTACCACCGTCGGGCCGGAAGTCGAAGTTGATAGTGTAGAACTGACCCACCACGGTGGCAAAGCTCTGGGAAAGCGTTCCATTGGATCCGACAGGCCCCGCGAAGGCGTCGCAATTTCCGTCACCCGGACCCGCAAACGGTGCGCCTGGGCACTCCACACCGATAAAAGCAGTGTTACCGGTCAGTGTCCACCCGGTGAGGTCGCCTGTCTCGAAACTCCCGTTTGTTATAAGTGCCGCATGCGCGGGCCCGCTAATTCCTACGGCGAATCCCATCGCGGCGACCATCGCCCCGAGAACCATCTTGGCCAATCGATTCATCGTCATCCCCTCTAGCACTATGTGTGCGATATGCCCCACCCCCTGCTAAGCAATAATCGTGCGCTGTTATTATGCTTCCAAAAAAACAATGACTTGCCTCGCTTTGATTCCGATGCCGAGACCGCAACTGTAAAACGGTTCGACACTAGCGACGGCAGCGCGAACCACATCGCTACCTCGCGGCGCCCGCCGCCGCGGGCTCGCGCGGCGGTTCTCCGATCGCTGCGACGCTTCGCGTCTAGCTCTCGGACAGCAGCGTCACTTCACCTGGGCGCGCCACATGTCGGGCTGGCGCCCGACGATCCGGTTCTCTTCCTCCTGCATCTTCCACCACGAACGAAGCTCGGGTTCCTCGAGAGGACGGGAGATGAGGTATCCCTGCGCTTCCTCGCAGCCGTGATTCCTGAGGAACTCGAACTGGGCGAGGCTCTCCACGCCCTCGGCGATGCAGCGCAGCCCCATGCTGTGTGAGAGCGCGATGATCGCCTGGGTGATCGCCTCGTCGTTGCGGTTCTGCTCCAGGCCGTGGACGAAGCGCTGGTCGATCTTGATGGCCTGGATCGGCAGGCGGGTGAGATAGGACAGGCTCGAGTAACCCGTGCCGAAATCGTCGATGGTGATCGACACTCCCATCTGCTTGAGTTTCACCAGCGTCGCGACGGCACGGTCGGGGTGGGTAATGATCACGCTTTCGGTGATCTCGAGATCGAGATAGCGCGCAGCGAGGCCGCTGGTACGCAGCGCCTCCTCGACGACTGACAGCCAGCCGTCGTGCTGCAACTGCTGCACCGACAGATTAACCGAGAGTCGCAAGGTCATGTTCTGCCGCTGCCAGAGCATCAGCTGTCTGCAGGCGTCACGCAGCACGCGTCCGCCGAGTGCCTGGATCATGCCGGACTCCTCGGCGATCGGGATGAATTCGCTCGGGCTGATCACGCCGCGCTCCGGATCGCGCCAGCGCAACAGCGCTTCCACGCCGATCGCGCGGCCCGTCGCCATGTCGATCTGCGGCTGGTAGACCAGGAAGAACTCGTCGTCCATCATTCCGCGCCGCATGTCAGTCTCGAGCTGCAACCGGGCCTGCACGCGTGCATTCATGTCCGCCGTGTAGAAGCGATACGCGTTGCGACCCGCCTCCTTGGCGGCATACATCGCCGTATCGGACTGTTTGATCAACCCGCTCGGATCGGTCGCATCGACCGGATACACCGACACGCCGATCGAGCAGGTCAGCGTGGGTGTCTGGTCGGCGAGCAGGAACGGCGCAAGGAACGATTCGCGAACCCGCGTCAACACGCTCATCACCTCGAACGCCGCGTGCGCCGGATCGAGGCCCGGCAAGATCAGAACGAATTCGTCGCCGCCCAGCCGGGCGACCGTGTCGGACTCGCGGACGGCGCCGGTCAGGCGCTGCGCCACGGCCTGGAGCAGCTGATCGCCGGCATCGTGGCCCAGCGTATCGTTGATGCGCTTGAAGTGATCGAAGTCGAGAAACAGGCACGCCACCTGATGACCATCGCGCGACGCCTGGGCGACGATCTGCTTGAGCCGCTGGTTCAGCAGCGACCGATTGGGCAACCCGGTGAGGATATCGTGCTGCGCGAGCTTGTATGCCTGTGCGGTCGCGAGCTCCAGTTCCTTGGTGCGTTGTGTGACCTTGTCCTCCAGCGTGCGCTGATAGGTCGCAACCTCGGCTTGCGATTCGGCGAGCCGCTGCGTCATATGGTTGAAGGTGTGCGTGAGCAGGCCCAGCTCATCGCTCGATTTCGCGGGAACATAAACGTCAAGCTTCCCGGCGCCCACCGCGCGCGCGGCGCGCATCAGCTGCCGAATCGGCGCGACCACCCTTCGCGTCAGCAACAGCGTCGCCACGATGGCGAGCATCACGACCAACGCTACGACGGAGAGCGCACCGATCAGGTTGACGCGCAGCCGCGCCCGGCCGCTATCGAAGCCCATCCCGAGTCGGACGTAACCGATGACCTGCCGGCCGGCTTCGCTGCTGACCAGCCGCGGCGGAGTATGGATCGGCACCACCACATCGATATATCTCCCGGTCGCGCCGTCATTCTCGACCGTGATCATCCGCTCGGTGGACGGCAATGCGACCGGCGTGGCGGGCACCGTGGCGCCGGCGTAGCTGTGCGAGAGCAACGAGCGTTGTTGCGGATCGAGAATCGAGGCGTAGGCGATATCCGGATCGGAGGCGAGACCGTCGAGCACCGAAGCGAGATTGGACATCTCGCTGGAAGCGACCGCTTCATCCGCGACTTCCGCCAGCATCGCGCCCACGGCGAGCCCCTGGGTCTGCAGGCGGCTGCGCTCGTCGCGGAGCTGCTGATTGACCAGGAAAGCGGCAACGCCCAGCGCCGTGGCGACGATGAGGCCGATGACAAGCAGATTGAGCTTGGTCAGCAGCCCCATGCGGATCGGGGGCGCATTGAGCGGCGAGATCGTTTCGGCGGCGAGGGGCGAGGATCGTTTGGCCATGGTCGCGGAAAGAATGCTAGCGCCGGGCGAGCCGTGCAACCAGGCATGGGCGAAACCGGCGAGCTTGGTGCACGCTCAAGCCCACAACACCGTGATGCAGCGCCATTGGGGATCGCCGGGGAGTTGAACGGCTAGCCTGCCAACGTCGCGACGGGGATCTTGCCGATCTTTTGCTGCCACTCGCGCGGGCCGGTTTCGTGCACTGACACTCCGCCCGCGTCCACGGCGACGGTCACCGGCATGTCCTTCACCTCGAACTCGTAGATCGCTTCCATGCCGAGGTCGGCGAAGGCGACCACTCTCGCTGCCCGAATTGCCTTGGAGACGAGATACGCCGCGCCGCCGACCGCCATGAGGTAGGCCGCCTTGTGCCTGCGAATCGCCTCGATCGCCGCGGGCCCTCGCTCGGCCTTGCCGATCATCGCGACGAGCCCGGTGCGGCTAAGCATCATCTCGGTGAACTTGTCCATGCGCGTGGAGGTCGTGGGCCCCGCGGGACCAACGACTTCGTCGCGCACCGGATCGACCGGACCGACGTAGTAGATCACGCGATTCTTGAACGAGACAGGCAAGGGCTCTCCCTTGGTCAGCATTTCCTGAATGCGCTTGTGCGCCGCGTCGCGTCCGGTCAGCAATTTGCCGCTGAGCAGGAGCTGTTCGCCGTGCTTCCACGAGGCGACCTCGGCGGGCGTTAGCGCATCGAGGTCGACGCGACGGGCCTGCGGGGAAGGTGCCCAGCGCACGTCCGGCCACTTGGAGAGGTCGGGCGGCTCGAGCTTCGCTGCACCCGAGCCGTCGAGGGTGAAGTGCGCATGCCGCGTGGCCGCGCAGTTCGGGATGAGGGCTACCGGCAGGCTCGCCGCATGCGTCGGGTAATCGAGGATCTTGACGTCGAGCACGGTGGACAGCCCGCCCAGCCCCTGCGCGCCGATACCCAGCGCATTGACCTTGTCGTAGAGCTCGAGCCGCAGCTGGTCGATGCGGGAAAGAGGCGCGCCGTCCGCCGCACGTGCCACAAGCTCGTGCATGTCGATAGGGGCCATCAGGGCTTCCTTGGCGAGTACCATCGCTTTCTCCGCGCTGCCGCCGATGCCGATCCCGAGCATACCCGGAGGGCACCAGCCGGCGCCCATCGTCGGCACGGTCTTCAGGACCCAATCGACGATCGAGTCGGACGGGTTCAACATGGTGAACTTCGACTTGTTTTCGGAGCCGCCGCCTTTGGCGGCGAGCTTCACTTCGACTCTGTCGCCGGGAATCAGATCGTAATGGACGACCGCCGGCGTGTTGTCGCGGGTGTTGGTCCGCTTTCCGGCAGGGTCGGCGAGAATCGACGCCCGCAGCTTGTTGTCCGGGTCGAGGTACGCCCGACGCACGCCCTCGTTCACCATCTCGGTCACCGACATCGTCGCATCGGCCCAGCGGACATTCATGCCGACGTTGACGAAGACGACGACGATGCCGGTGTCCTGGCACATCGGACGATGGCCCTCGGCAGACAGGCGCGAGTTGGTGAGGATCTGTGCGATCGCGTCCTTCGCAGCGGGCGATGCTTCGGCTTCATAGGCACGACCCAGCGCCTCGATGTAGTCGAGCGGGTGATAATAGGAAATGTACTGCAGCGCGTCGGCGACGCTCTGAATCAGATCTTCCTGCCTGATCGCGGTCATGATCCTGGGGTCGCGACTATCGCGCCATACGCGGAAGGGGTGGAGTAGGCAGCCATCGGCCAGGGACGGTAGAGCAGAAGCGGCACGGCGGGCGAAACCATTAATTCTACCACCCGCCGAGAGACCGCTCCTGTCGCGTCCCAGGACGCGACGAGCAGTCCCGGGACGTATATTGCGCCATGTGCGGAAGTGTCGTTAGACTGCTAGAAATCAAGCGGCGACGATACAGGGTGCCGCGAGCAAAACCCCCAGGAGACAATAGAGCATGGCCAAGATCGAGTCCGTTGCGCACGAAACCCGCGTATTTCCGCCTCCGCCCGGGTTCATATCCCAAGCCAACGTCGGCAAAGCCGAGTTCGACCGGCTGAACGCGGCCGCCGCAGCCGACTTTCCGGGCTTCTGGGCCAAGCTCGCCCGCGACGAGCTGCTTTGGCACAAGCCATTCA
>WNGK01009265.1_pt1 | contig 10145 bp, 10 predicted proteins | sample 5400601 | NCBI WGS metagenome assembly WNGK01 (sample SAMN13153376, study PRJNA577476) | soil metagenome | isolation source: 60 cm soil or saprolite under Garry oak tree replicate 1 | place: USA:California | collected 2016-06-15 | reverse complement strand
AAGTTTTTAGAGGAGAACGCGAAGAACCCCTGTTTGTTGGTGGACAGGTTCGCTGCTGAATGCGATGGAAGAATCGAAAAGGAGGATGGAATCATGAACGGAAAGGCATTGTGGGTAGTGCTGGAGGCGAAGCCGGGCAGGGAAGCGGAAGTGGAGAAGTTCTTACAGGCTGGGCAGGCATTAGTGGAGGCCGAGCCGAAAACGGTGTCATGGTTTGCAATTAAAATCGGACCGTCCAGGTACGGGATTTTCGACACGTTCGCAGATGACTCTGGTCGGGATGCGCATCTGAATGGTAAGGTGGCCCAGGCCTTGAAGGAAAAAGCGTCTGAGCTCCTGGCGAAATCTCCTTCGATCGAGAAGATTGACGTGATCGCGTCGAAGCTCCCCAAGTAATTGCGGACAGAGCTGAGCTTGTTCCCGAACTCTGGCGGTCGTATTGCTTGATCGATTTCGACGAACATCGATTCCAAGAGAAAAGGAACCCTGAGCTTTTCGGTGAGGAAATCGAGTTTAATAAACTGAAGTAACCGCCGCCCCGCTTGAAAAACCGATTTCGTGTGATCTGTCTGCTCCTGCTCTCATTGTTTCTTTGCGCTCTGCGAGTTGATGCGCAGCAAACGCCTGCGGCAGTATCGAACTCGAGCGCTTCGCCATCGCCGACGCCAGCTCTCTTTTCGCCGCAAACGCTGACGGAATTGAAACGACTGCAGCGGGCGGCTTTAAGTAGCGATTACGCATACAAGCAGGTTGAACATCTGGCGAATAATATCGGGTCGCGCTTGAGCGGATCGGCGCAGGCGGCCAAATCAGTTCAGTACGTTGCAAGTGAATTGAAGGCCCTCGGCTGCGAAGTGGAGCTTGAGAGGGTGATGGTGCCGCATTGGGTGCGCGGCGAAGAAACGGCAGCACTCGTTCAATTTCCGGGACAGGCGGAGAACACGACGCAGAAAATTGTTTTGTGCGCGCTTGGTGCAAGCGTCGCGACCCCTGCGGATGGAATCACCGCGGAAGTTGTCACCGTAAGAAATTTAGATGAACTGAAAGCGCTGCCGCGCGACAAAGTCGCGGGCAAGATCGTGCTCTTCAATTATCCGTTCGATAAACAAATGGCCGCGGAGGGTCGTGGCGGAGAAGCGTACGGTGAAGCAGTTGTTTATCGCGGCGATGGTCCCAGTGCGGCCGCGCGACAGGGCGCTGTTGCATGTTTGATTCGTTCAGTCGGCGGCGCCGATTATCGGCTTCCACATACTGGGCAGACAAACTATGCAGATGACGCACCGAAAATTCCTGCGGGCGCAGTCACCGCGGAGGATGCGGATTTGATAGTCGATCTGGTTCGGCAAGGACCCGTGAAAATGAAATTGACCCTCACGCCGCAACAGTTACCGGACGTGGAGAGCTACAACGTCATCGGCGACATCAAAGGCAGCGAATATCCAGAACAGGTTATCATCGTGTCCGGTCACTTGGACTCATGGGATCTAGGCACAGGCGCGATTGACGACGCCGCGGGTGTCGCCGTTTCGATGGAGGCGGCGAATCTGATCCAAAAACTTCATCTCAAACCGAAACGCACGATTCGCGTGATCGCGTGGATGAATGAAGAGAATGGTCTGGCTGGATCAAAACAGTACGGCAAAGATCACGAGAAAGAATGGTTGAACCATTTTGCCACAATGGAAACCGATGGCGGCGCTGGACATCCCATCGGCATCAACATCAAAGGAAAATTGGAGATTAAAAAGCTGCTCGCGCCGGTTTTAGCCGTCCTTCAAGAATCTGGCGCCGGCGGAACAAATTTTGCCGAACACATCGGCGCCGATATCGAGCCGATGGAAAAAGCCGGTGTTCCCGCGTTCAGTCCGATCCAGGACAGCCGTTTCTATTTTAATTATCACCACACCGCCGCGGACACGCTGGACAAAATCGTCCCAAAAGAATCGGCGGAAAATTCTGCGGTCGTTTCAGTCCTCGCCTATGCGCTCGCTAACATGGAACAACCGCTACCGCGTTGACGAAATGTCTGCGTCAAGATTTGGGGCGATTAGTTCAGCGCGCCCGAAGTGTATCGTCAACGCTTCAAATTGCGCATTTCATTGAGCACAAGATTTTGAATTCGCCGGCCGCGGTTGCGTAGAAATCTCCACGCTCCGGCGTCCACGAAATACGTGAGCAGGATGCTGTCCCGCGTCTTTACCTCCGGTCCGACGGGATCGGCCGAATGCCAGGTATTGTCTGCAACTGCGAAGGCGTACCCGCTATTGGGTGAGAATGGCATCTGCGCCTTTTTCGGCTTTCTGCCATTCGGGAGCACCTCATGAAAGATCGTGCCAATATGTGGCGTCGAGTTGTCGGGCGGCAAGTAGAACTGGACCGTGATGCCCTTCCAGAGGCTGTCAGTGTGTTTGAAGATGCGGTATCCTGAAATGTCGCGCGTCAGAATCGGTACCGGGTACATTCGCACGTTCGCAAAGTCCGCGCCGAATCGCCGTTCCAAACCGGGCCCGAGTCGCTGTACGAAAGCTGCTTCCAATTCTTTGGACCGCAGGACGCGGCCAGCCGCGTCCCAGACTGCGCGTTTTTCCGGCGTCAAGTGGCGGATGTATTCGGGAAAAAGATCGATCTTGGCGCGGGTCGGTTTCCCGTCAGGCCTGCTACTTCCCATTTTACTTTTGCCAGACATCGCCCGGTAGTCATCCGCCACCGGCATCGCCTCCAACATCGCCGCGTAGAAATCGTCAGGAAACACGCGATCGAATCTTAAATGGCGGAAGGGCGAGTCATCCCCGTGCGCCTTTTGGACGGAGTCCACGACGAAATCGGTCAAATTGTTGACTGACCACGATTGTCTCATTGATTGAATTGTTCCCGTGAATCATGAGTCAAACAACTGAAAAACACTCGCGTTTCTCGCGCTTCGGCGGCTGGGTTGCCGAATTAGTTCTGGTGTTCGTTGGCGTTTACGCGGCGCCTTCGCGCAGCGTTTCCTCGATCGACGCCAGGAATCGAGAGCGGAAAAATTAACCGCGCGAATGAAGAACGACAAGCTGCGGAGTTTCAGCGCGCGCTTGACGCCGGTGAGATGCCGTCGATGCAACCGTTTGTTTTCATCACGGACTACAGCCCGGGTGACTTCGCCACGATGCTGCAATCCGGGGGCGTCCAGCTGCTCGACTTGCAGACGCTTACCGCGCTGCGCAACGACGAATCGGTTATCCGCTGGGGGCTGAGCCGCATGGCGCGCTATCAAAAATTAAGCGACGAGCTGATCGTGCCGAATCTCGATCAGGATATTTCCTTCTTTTACGATCCCGCCACCAAGAAATTGCGCAAACGTTTCGAGATGTATCCTCAAGCTCTGGAGGCAACTGTGAAATTTGCTAACGAGCTTGAACGAACCCATACGGAGCTGCTCAAACGAATCCAAGCCGAACGGCGACAGAGTCGTTAACATGAACCCAACAATCCGAATCTTCGCACTTCTCTTGTCCATCTTGGACGCGAGTTTCGCATCGGCGATCGATTATCCACCGCCGACAGCGGGTGACTATACGATTCGCGATTTCAAATTTACGTCCGGCGAAACATTGCCGGAGCTGCGTCTCCATTATCGGACGCTGGGACAACCGCAGAAAGATGCGCAGGGCAAAACGACAAATGCCGTTCTCATCATGCACGGGACAACTGGCAGCGGGGCCCAATTTATTCGCCCGGAATTTGCTGGCGAACTATTTGGGAAAGATCAGCCGCTGGATGCGACGAAGTTTTTCATCATCCTTCCGGACGGGATCGGCCATGGCAAATCGAGCAGACCGAGCGACGGCATGCACGCGAAATTCCCGCGCTACGGTTATCTCGACATGGTGGAAGCGCAGTATCGGTTGCTTAGCGAGGGACTCGGTGTGAATCACGCGCGTTTGGTAATGGGAACATCAATGGGCGGAATGCATACGTGGTTGTGGGGTGAGTTGCATCCCGATTTCATGGACGCACTTATGCCGCTGGCGAGTTTGCCCACGCAAATTTCCGGACGCAACCGGGCTTGGCGTCGGATCATTATCGACGCGATCCGTAACGATCCCGCGTGGAGCGATGGCGAATACAAAACCCAACCACCCAGTCTGCGCACCGCCGCGCAAATGCTTTGGTTCATGAGCAGCAACCCGGCCTTGCGACAAAAAGAAGCGCCCACGCTGGCGAAAACCGACGAGGTTCTCGATAAGTTTGTTGATGGAATCGTGAAAGCCGATGATGCAAACGATGTGCTCTATGCCGTCGAGGCGTCGCGCGATTATGATCCCGGCCCGAACCTCGAAAAGATTCGCGTGCCGCTGCTGGCCATCAATTCCGCCGATGATCTGATCAATCCGCCCGAGCTCGGAATTCCCGAGCGCGAAATCAAGCGCGTCCCGCATGGCCGCGTGATCGTCATCCCCTTCAGCGACAAGACCCGCGGCCACGGCAGCCACACAATGGCAGCGTTGTGGAAAGATCAGCTACTGAGCCTGCTTAAGGAAAGGGAAAAATAATCGGTCGGCTCAATATTCGTAGTAGTACGCTCCGCCATAATAGCTGTAGTACGGATAGTATGGATAATAATCCGGCCCGTAATAAGTGTTGTAGCGCGACTCCGGGGTATAAGAAGTCTCAGCGTAATATCCGTTGGCACATCCACCGAGTGAAAGGGCGAACGCACCCGCGCATAGCAACGAGAGCATGGCTGCTGCCAGATGGTAACAAGTATTCGTAGCTGCTCTCACGAGGACCTCTCTCCCTCTTCATGTAGTGCAATTCGTTAAAGAAACAAAGCCCAAATAAAAATCTTGCCGCTTCAGCATCGAAGCGGCAAGATTTCAGCGGATTGCGAATCCGCCTTCAATAAACGGCTTGAGCGCATCAACCAAGCGCGTCGCAAATCTAATACCCGTAGGTGCCGTAATAGCTACCGTAATAACGGGGGCCGTAAGCGTCGTTGTAACGGACGCCCGAGCGTACGATCGTACGGTCATAGGTCGGCCCGTAATAGTCGTAGTAACCGGGCGTGTAATACGCCGTCGGATAGTAATAACCGGTATCGTACCCGGTCACGTAAGGACCTTCCGCGCATCCGCCCAGAAACGTTGCGACGACGCCTGCGCAAAGCAGTGACAACAAGAGTGCTCGACTGTTGGATTTCATTACCATTTTCATCAGATATTTCCCTTTCTTGAATTCTGAGTTTCCCTTTAGTTCGACCTGCGCTTTGCCTCGGCTGAGAGCCGTATGCGTCGATGCTAGCCCCACCGCAGCGCGGTATAAGCACTCGCACCGATTGCCCCTTGTCATCCCAGCCGCGATCATCGCGCGGCCTGCTTCGACCTGATGACCCAATTGGGCACAACAGATCTCATAATAAGAATCGGGTCGCGCCCCTCCTTTGGCCGTGGCGTCGTCACAGCAGCGGTTTCGCTGACCCGCCCGCCTAACAGAGCTTCGGGCAAACAAACCATCTTCCATCTTCTATTCTGGATACATTCTGGATACCGAAAGGGTTTTTTGTAGGAGATCTTGAAACATATATTTTTATCCGTATATGTATCGCATGCCCTTGTCCGACAATGCCGAGCCAGCGTTTCTCTTCCATACGTTGTCCGACCCGACCCGGCTACGTTTGCTGAATCTACTCGCGTCTGGCGAAACCTGCGTGTGCGAACTGACCGATAGCCTGCGGCTAGTGCAGCCCAAAGTGTCGCGTCACCTCGCGCATCTCAAGCGCGCTGGTCTGGTGGAAGCGCGCCGCGATGGGAAATGGATGTATTACCGTTGGGCGAAACACGGCGATCCGCTCGTCCGCCATGTTCTCAGCGGACTGCGCGAGTGGATGACGAAAAGTGCTCGAATGAATGGCGAGCGCCGGCGACACGAAAGAATTTGCTGCAGGATCAATCGAAAAAAATCAGGGGGAACACCACAGAAATGAAAACAAGCGAATTCATCTCAGCATTGCGCAGGGCGGCCGACAATCAGTTGATCTTTGTCGACTTGCACGGTCAGACTGTGCACAGCGGCTATCACCTCACAGAGCTAAAGGCGGCCTCATTCGAAACGGTTGATTGCGGAGGCCAGGTGAACCGCTGGTCCGAAACAATCGTGCAGCTCTGGGTGCCGCTGGATGCAGAAGACGATTACATGACGGCAGCCAAGTTCCTGAAGATCTTCGCAAAAGTTTCAGGCATGATCTCGCTCGATCTTGATGCCGAGATTCGCGTGGAGTACGGTGACGAAAATTTCTCTCCATCGACGTATCAAGTCCCTTCCGTAGCGCGTGATCGCAATACAACGCGAGTTTTGCTCCAACCGCCTGAAACCACTTGCAAGGCACGCGATCGCCGTACCGCAGGTCAGGAGATAACTCCGAATGCTTTCGAGGCTGGTGTTCCGGCGAGGCCTTCGTGTTGCGCGGCTTAGCTGAGGTTTGAGATCGACATCGATGGCTGACGCTTCTTGAATTGGCGCAATGAAGCGAAATTTCTTTTGGCTCGGCGCGTTCCTGACAATTGTGTTTGCGATGTTCGCGCAGGACCGATCCCCATCGCCTGGGGCGGCAGATTTTGACGTCGTTATTAAAGGCGGGACGATTTACGACGGCACTGGCGCCGAGCCGCAACATGCCGACGTGGCAATCCGCGGCGACCGGATCGCGGGCGTTGGCGATTTCAAAACGGCGCAGGCAAAGACAGTTATCGACGCGAAGGGCCTCGCCGTCGCGCCTGGCTTCATCAACATGCTTTCCTGGTCAACGCAATCGTTGATTCAGGATGGGCGTTCGCAGAGCGAAATCCGGCAAGGCGTGACGACTGAGATCATGGGCGAAGGCGAATCGATGGGACCGGTGAACGACCGCGTGCGCGAGCACATGCTGCGCACCCAGGGAGACATCAAATACGATATCAAATGGAACACACTGGCGGAGTATCTGCGGTATCTAGAGAACCGCGGCATCTCCTGCAATGTGGCTTCGTTTATTGGCGCAACCACCATTCGGGAATACGTCATCGGCTTCGAAGATAAACCGCCCACTCCGGAACAACTCGAGCAAATGCGTCAGCTCGTGCGTAAGGAAATGGAAGCTGGCGCGCTGGGAATTGGCACGTCTCTGATTTATCCGCCAGCATTTTACGCCAAGACCGATGAATTAATCGATCTCTGCAAAGTCGTGGCGAAATACCAGGGCAAATACATCTCGCACATGCGCAGCGAGGGGAACCGGCTCCTCGAAGCGCTGGATGAATTAATTCGGATCAGCCGGGAAGCAGGTATTCCGGCCGAGGTTTATCACATCAAAGCCGCCGGCAAACAAAACTGGGGCAAGGTCGACGATCTGCTTTCGCGAATTGAAGCTGTGCAAAAAGAAGGACTGAAGATCACAGCCAATATGTACACGTACCCAGCAGCGGGCACGGGTCTGGACGCTTGTTTGCCGCCGTGGACCGAAGATGGCGGTTATCCCGCGCTGTTCAAGCGGCTGCACGATCCCGCAACGCGAGAAAAAATTGCCACCGAGGTCAGCAAGGACAGTGACGATTGGGAAAATCTGTACATCGGCGCAGGTTCGCCCGACAGAATTTTGCTGTTCGGATTTAAATCGGACAAACTGAAACCGCTCACCGGCAAATCGCTGGCCGAGGTCGCCAAAATGCGCGGCACGGATCCGATCACTACAATCATGGATCTAATCTCGGAGGATCAATCACGCATTGAGTCGATTTATTTTTTAATGTCGGAGGACAACGTAAAGAAAGAATTGGCGAAGCCGTGGATTTCATTCGGTTCTGATGAAGCTTCGCAGGCGCCAGAAGGGGTTTTCCTTAAATCCAATCCGCATCCGCGCGCCTACGGAAATTTTGCGCGCGTATTGAGCAAATACGTCCGGGACGAGAAAGTGATTCCGATGAGCGAGGCCGTGCGAAGACTAAGTGGATTGCCTGCCACAAATCTTGGGCTCGATCATCGCGGCTTCATTAAAGAGGGAATGTTCGCGGATGTGGTCGTGTTCGATCCTGCGACAATCTCCGATCACGCGATCTTCGAAAATCCGCATCAATATGCCGTTGGTGTGAAACACGTTCTCGTTAACGGCGTGCGGGTCATCAAAGATGGCGAACACACCGGCGCGAAACCGGGCCGCGCTTTGTGGGGCCCAGGGAAAACGCGATAGGATCGACGCGTCGGTTGAAAATGGAGCGCGCGGGGTGGAGGCTTACTTACCATGGATCCAAACCGCAGCATTAAACTGCGCTGGCTGCACGGCACACTCTACGATGTGACATCTGAGCTGGCGCGTCTGCAGTTTTCGCGGATCGGCGCGCACACATGGCGACCAGCCATCAACGCCTATCGTTGCGACAAATGCGTTCGTGTCTGTGTCGATCTTGCCGGAGTTGAACGCTCACGCATCGATCTCACGGTCGAGCCGGAACGTCTTATTCTTCGAGGGATCCGCGACGTGCCCGAGCCGACAAACGCAGAGGGACGCGCCGTGCAATTGCTCGCCATGGAGATTGATTATGGGCCCTTCGAGCGCGAAGTGCGTTTGCCGGCATTAGTGGATATCGAAAAAGTACATGCCGAGCAACGCAACGGTCTCCTCTGGATTTCGCTGCCACTGAAATCATGAATGAAGAACCGCTAATCGCCTTCCAAGAAGGCAGCGATGCGAAATCGGCGCCCCCCGAATCAACTGCAATGGGAGGTGCCGCTGCAACATCGTCGCCCCAAATTCCCGACGTGCTCTCCATTCTGCCGCTGCGCAGCTTCGTCGTTTTTCCAGGGACGATCCTTCCGCTGACTGTTGGCCGCGCCGCATCGATCAAGCTGCTAGACGAAACGCTGCCGCAAACAAAAATCGTCGGTTTACTGACCCAACGCGACGAGACCAAGGAAGATCCGCAGCCACAAGATCTCTATCCAGTCGGCACGGCGGCGATCGTTTTGAAACTTTTACGCCAATCGGATAATCACGTTGTCATTGTGGTGCAAGGTCTTCGCCGCTTTGCGCTGCGGAAGATTATCGCCACGGCTCCATACCTGCGGGCCGAAGTCGAGCTGCTCAATTCCAGACTGCCACCCAGCACCAAGGAATGGGAAGCGACTTTCCGGAACTTGCGCGATTCGGCTGCGAAACTTCTCGAGCTCACTCCCGATGTGCCCGAGCAGGCACGCGCGGCCGTGCTCAGTATCGAGGACCCCGAACAACTGGCCGATTTTCTCGCGCCGAATTTGAACGTCGAAACAGCGCAAAAACAGGCGATTCTCGAGGAACTCGACGTTGAAAAACGGCTGGCCACCGTTCAGACCAGTATTTCAGCGCAACTGGAGATCGCGCAGATTCAGCAGAAGCTGCAGCAGGACGTGCAGTCGCAATTTTCCGAGGCGCAGCGACGCGCCTATCTGCGCGAACAGATGAAAGCCATCCAGCGCGAGCTTGGCGAAGAGACCGGCGCGACTGATCAGATCGAGCGATTGCGCAAGCGGCTGAAGGAGGCAAAACCTCCGGAAGAGGTGGTCGCGCAAGCCGATCGGGAGCTGCGGCGTCTCGATGTTATTCCGCCGGCCAGCCCGGAATATTCAGTGATCGTCAGTTATGTCGAAACGATCGCGGAGCTGCCGTGGTCCAAGCTCAGTGAGGACAATCTCGATCTAAATCAAGCGCAGCAAATCCTCGATCGCGATCATTACGATCTTGAAAAAGTAAAACGGCGACTGATCGAATATCTCGCTGTCCGCAAATTAAATCCGCAGGGACATGGACCGATTCTTTGTTTTCTCGGGCCGCCTGGTGTCGGCAAGACAAGCCTCGGCCAGTCGATCGCTGATGCGCTCGGTCGGAAGTTTGTGCGAATGAGTTTGGGCGGTATTCGGGATGAAGCGGAGATTCGCGGACACCGCCGCACCTATATCGCTTCAATGCCGGGCCGCATTATTCAAGAGCTGCGCCGCGCCGGCACTCGCAATCCCGTGATGATGCTCGATGAGATCGACAAGATCGGCGCCGATTTCCGAGGCGATCCCGCGAGTGCGCTGCTCGAGGTTCTCGATCCGCGCCAGAATCATGCATTTTCCGATCGCTACCTCGATGTGCCGTTCGATTTGTCGCAGGTGCT
>WNGK01013240.1_pt1 | contig 10146 bp, 13 predicted proteins | sample 5400601 | NCBI WGS metagenome assembly WNGK01 (sample SAMN13153376, study PRJNA577476) | soil metagenome | isolation source: 60 cm soil or saprolite under Garry oak tree replicate 1 | place: USA:California | collected 2016-06-15 | reverse complement strand
CTCCTCGTCGGTCAGGTCGCTCGGATATCGCAACTTGCTGCGGTCGTAACGGGCGCGGTTCTTGTTCGTCCACATTGGTGACCCCCTTCGAATCAGGCCACCACCCTTGAATCACAACTGATTCATATGATTCAACTACCCTCCGGACAGACACTAAGGGATCGTACGAGATTAATCGAATCGAGTCAGGGGGCATAACCTTCATCGCAGTCGCACCTTTAGCCCTTCGGATAACGCGGTTATTCGCTTACGAGCCCTAAGTACTCTGTGGCGGCGCGGCCTGGCCCGATGTATTGATGGAGCATGCTGGCGCTCGACCAACAGGCGCTTGAAAGACGATCGCTCGCTCGAAACGAGGTGCTTTTCAGGCAGGGCGACAAGGTCACTGCGATTTATTTCGTCGAAATGGGGCGCCTGCGGTTGGAACGGCGAACGTTCGACGGTCGGTTGCTGGTCCTTGGCACCACACCCGCCGGCGAGTTCTTCGTCGAAGCGGCGCTTTTTTCCGACACCTACCATTGCGACGCCGCGGCGACGGAGCCCTCGCAGGTGCGCGTCTATCCCAAGACCGCGGTCCTGAACGCCCTTCGCGCGGACCCGGCGAGCGCGATGTCCTTCCTGGCACTCATGGCGCGTCAAGTCATGGGGCTGCGGCAGCGTCTCGAGCTCATGAAGGTTCGCTCCGCCCAAGAGCGGGTGATGCTCTACCTCGAATTCCACGCGGAACCTGACGGCCGCACAGTGAACCTGCGAAGTCAGCTTCAGGACATCGCGAGCGAGTTGGGCCTGACCCGCGAGGCCCTCTATCGGACGCTCGCCAGCCTCGAGCGAGCAGGTGCGATCGAACGCGCGGGTGCCCGCATCCTGCTCAAGAAATCGCTCGGCGTATGACTGTCGGCTTCAGCATAGAAGAGGTATGCGAGCTACTTAGCCTCCCTGAAGATTGGAGTTGCCTGGTGGGACACCAGGAGCCAGCGACCGTCCAGGTTCTCGAATACGTTGGTCACGAAGGCCTCCAAGTTGAGCGTATCGCCGTTCTTGCGTAGCAGCTGCGCCTTCTCGATACCGACCGCCCAGGCGACCTTCCCATTGGTGTGAACGTGAGATTCCGCCAACGAGATTGTTACGCGGTCAAACTGGCTGAAGCGCATCTCCCAGGCCTTCCTGACGCCCTCCCAACCGACCACAACCGTTGTGCTGAGCGGGCCGATGAATGTTGCGTAGGACTCGTGAGCCCACACCTTGTCCATTGCGCGAATGTCGCGTGCCGATATCGCCGAAATGAAGACTTGGCTCGCAGCGTTCACGCGCTCGACATCTGACGTCTGCTGAGCCTTTTGCTGGCCGATTGCATCGCCGCCCGGCAGGGCAACTCCCACAAGCAGCAGCGAGACAATGGTGACAGCAGGGATGCTAAGTCGGTTCATGGCGTTTCTCCTATCAATCGAGATGTGACAGTGCACCCTGCCGCTGAGCACCAGAGGCTCATATGACTTCGATCATGTGACTTGTTTCTTATGTCGAAGGGACGCCGTCATGAGCGATTTCCCGCGCATCACACAGAATCCCGCCGTCTTGGGAGGCAAGCCGCGCATTCGCAGACGTGACCTGTGAGGCCCTCTATCGCTCGCTCGCTAGTCTTGAGCAGCAGGTGCGATCGAACGTGCGGGTGCCCGCATCCTGCTCAAGAAATCGCTCGGCGTATGATTGTAGTCATGTGCTCCCTGTCGGCCGCAGCGTAAAAAAAGCGAACCACATTCAGATCGGAGCTTCGATGCGCGACCGCGCCAACCGACCTGAAGCAAGCTTGGACCCCTCGATCAAAGGAGAACCTTCCATGCGTAACTTCGTGATGACCCTCGCCCTCGCTGGCGTTCTCGTGGCCGGCTTCGCCGCCGCGCCCGCCCTCTACGCGCAAGAGCCGCACGGCCCGGCGCAAGGCCCAGACGGATCGATGATGGGCCCCGACATGCAGCGCATGATGAACATGATGGGCCAAAAGAGCCAGATGATGGACCAGTGCATCAAGATGATGCAGGGCATGATGCAGAGCGGCATGATGGTCGCCCCCGGATCACCGAAGCCCAACGAGCATTAGCGCGACGGCCGCTTGCCGAAGTCGGAGGACAAGAGGCAATGGTCCTGCGGGGGCAGAAGGGGACGCACGATCATTTTCCCTCTTGCTGCCGTCCCAGCGGATAGTTGCCGACACCCCCACGGAAGGGCTGGAGCAGCATGCGGTCGAGCCTGAGCTCGCTTGGATCGCGGAACTGCTCGATGCCGATGGTCATGGTCTCGTGCCCGGCCGCGGGTTGCGGGCGGTAGGTGCCGAAGCAGTGATCCCACCAAGGCAGGTTGAAGCCGAAGTTGCTGTTGGTCTCGCGCACATCAACGGAGTGATGGACGCGGTGCATGTCGGGAGTGACGACGAGCCATCGCAGCAAGCGATCGAGCGGTCCGGGGATGCGAACGTTGCTATGGTTGAATATCGAGGTCGCATTGAGCAGCACCTCGAAGATCATTACGGCGACAGCCGGCGCCCCAATGGCCGCGACCACGGCGAGCTTGATCAGCATCGAAAGAAGGATTTCGATCGGGTGGAAGCGCAGCCCCGTGGTCACGTCGAACCCAAGGTCGGCATGATGCATGCGGTGCAGACGCCATAGCGCCGGCACGGCATGGAAGAGGACATGCTGGAGATAAATCGCAAGGTCGAGGAGAACGACCGAGGCGACGATGCCGACCCAGGCCGGGAGCGCGATCACGTTGAAGAAGCCGAGGCCGCGGGCCTCGGCAACAAGGGCAAGTCCGACGGCGGTAACCGGGAAGACGAGGCGGACCAAGAGCGTATCGACGGCAACGACGCCGAGGTTGCTTGGCCAGCGGAAACGACGGGCAATCGCCTGCTTTCGTCGTGGACCGATAAGTTCCCAGATCGCCATCACCATGAAGACGCCGCCGAAGGCGCCCAAGCGGATGTAGGGCTCGTAGGCCAACAGGGTTGCCTGCGGCTCAATGATCATGCCGATGAACTCCGGGCGACGTTGGGTTTCCGCGATACCCGCGAAGCGCGTCGTAGCTGGCAATCTGGTCAGGCGTAAGTAGGGCGCGCTGGGCCAAGTGGACTTCCAGGTGAACCGTCCTGAGCTCACCCTGAAGGTTCGCAATCGCGTTGACCTGCGACCGCAGGACGGTGGGGTCGATGTGGCCGGTCGCGAACGCAAGATCAAGTTTCTGCTCGGCCTCGATGATCTTGGCACCGATCGGCTGAGCCCGGTCACGCATGCTCGTGGACAGAGATTCGGTCGCCGTGCGCTGTGCGTCGGACAGCCCAATCTGGTTGGCCAGTTGCAGTACGTGGAGCGGTCCCGGATAGGAATTGAGCTCCGCGGCTTTGGCCAAGCCCATGCCACGTCCTTCCCTCAAGTCGCGGATCTCGTCTTCCGACAGCGCCTTGATGCTGCGCTGCTCCTGGCCCGCATAGAGAGATGCGGTTTGTGCCGTCGAATTCGCGGTCGACGCCACGATGGCAATCATAGACAAAAACAGTGCCGGGCGATTCATGACTGACTCCTCTGGTTGGGCCTTCGATGATGCCGCGGGCACGGCTGCCGCCATATGATTGCAGTCATACCAATCCAGCTAAATTCCGACTCGTCATCCCAGGGCGCGAGTACCCGTGATCTGCCTTTTATCTCGATCGCCTGCAGACTTGGTTAGGCGGTACCAAGCGCGATCAGGTCGAGAAGCGCGAGGAGGTCCCAGCCGTCGCAGCCGAACGACGCTTGTATGGGTTACTCAGTTGCAAGACCGCATGCTTCCCACCGAAGCCACCTGAAAGCGGGGAGCGGACCTACGGATTACGAGGGGGCAAAAGCGCCTCGATCTGCGAGGGTAGTCTTACCGGCGCCGCAGCGGCCATCGATCGCGATTTCGAGGGGCGTATCCCTTTTGCGCGCGACAATTTCATGGACGAGAAATCGAGTAATCTTGCCCGCATTTTCGTCACGCCAATGTGTTTCCTCCTTGAAACGCGTCGACCCCAGCCTGAGCGATCCGCTCATCGTCGTGATCGATCCCGGAAACGCCAACTCCGCCAAGACATTCCCCTTCGAAGAGGATCGGGACGCCGCCCACGACTCCGAGGCAGTTGGGGACCATCAGGAATCCGGGCCGTTCCTTGACCCGCGTCTCGAAAGCGGAGCTCGGCCGCCCTCTCAGCGCGGCCGTGCGCGCCTTGAGCGTCGACATTTCGACGGTGTTCACTCCATTGCGATCCGGGCGCTCCAGATGAAGGAGATGGCCACCGGAGTCGACCACGGCGACGGTCGGCTCCCGCTTGATGTTCGCGCCCGCGTGCTGGCAGGCGGCGACGATCTTGCGCACGTCGTCGGAAGTCAGGCAGGGTTTTCTGCGCATGTCACATGCTCCGCTGATGTCGATGGTTTTGGACGATTTCGAGCGCAGGCAGATATGGGTATGGCATCTCAGTGAAATGCCACGCCTGCATGACTTGTGCTCCGGGCAGACCTTGATCTTCCGGGGCGGCCGGCTTACTCGGCCGTCACGCCGGTCTCCTTGATGATCTGCATATATTTGCCGCTTTCCGACTTCACGAAGGCGACAAACTCGTCGACTGAAATCGGGGTCACATCGGCGCCGTCGTCCCGCAGTCTGGTGCTGATATCGGGCTGGGCAAGGATTTTGTTGATCTCCCTGTTGAGCCGGGCGACGACCTCCTTCGGCGTCGCGCGCGGCGCAAAAAATCCGGCCCACAGCGTGACATCGAACCCGTTGATCCCTGCTGCCTCGGCGACCGTCGGCACCTCCGGAGCGACACCCGAACGTTTGGCGGACGAGACCGCAATGAGCTTCAACGTGCCCGCCTTGACCTGCGGCAGCGCCGCGGGAAACCCCGAAAAGAACAGGTCGACATGGGCGCCCAACAGATCGTTCAAGGCCGGGCCCGCGCCCTTGTAGGGCACATGCGTGAGATCGCTTTGGGTCTTGAGCTTGAGCAACTCGCCGGCGAAATGTCCGAGGGTTCCGGTGCCGGCGGACGCAAACGAGAGTCCTCGGCGCTGCGAAGCTTTCAGCATATCGCCTACGGTCGCGTAGGAAGCGGAACCGGGAATGACGAGCGCGAGCGGCACCACGGCCGCGAGAGCGATCGGCTGCAGATCCCTGTCAGGATCGTATCCGAGGCCTTTGAACAGGTGATGGTTGATCGCCACTTCCGCGGTCTGACCGACGAGCAGCGTATGCCCATCGGGGGCGGCGACTGCAACGCCCTGGGTCCCGATGGCGCCGCTTGCCCCGGCGCGGTTCTCCACCACCACCGACTGGCCGAGTGCTTTCGCGAGCCGGTCGGACAGCAACCACGCGACGATGTCTCCGGTGCCGCCCGGCGCATAGGGGACCACAAGATGCACGGGTCGATTCGGATAGCTTTGCGCCCAGGCCGGGACTGCAATGGCGGCCATCCCTGCCGCCAGCATTGCCGCTGCGGTTGCGCGGGATTGAGGACGTGTCATCATGGATTCCTCCCGATTCAACTTTCCGTGCGCCGACTGCCGCCCTCCCCTTCAGGAAAGAATCGACGCGGGACGTCGCATCCCCGCAACGCCTGGCATCTGCGTCATCCGATGTCGAACCGGAGATGGGCCGACAGTATAGTTTTGCCGCGCAATAGTCACAAGCGAGCAGAGCAAACTATCTTCAGACACTTGCGGAAGACCGCCACGGTCATCACGATCTTGAGCAAGGGTTCTTCAATCAAGAGCGTCTGCCCCGCAAGACATGAACGACAAAGAGAACCGGCAAAAGAAGTCCGATCCCGATATGCCCATCGCTGATCCACGGCCGCAGCGTTTCCGATCCGAGATAGTAAAGCCCGAAGGAGGTCGCGATGAGCGTGGCGTTGAACGTTGCCATGATCGCTCCGCTCACCTGGTTTCTCTTCATCCGCCAGGCGCGCTCGATGTGAGTTGGTACGAGGCCGCCCAGCAGCATCAGCGTCACCATGGCAGCGCCCCCATGCAGCATGAGCAGGTCGGCGGCGGTTTCCTGCCAGATCTCGCCATCCGACCCGTCCTTCAGCGAATCCGCGACCAACCAACCGACGCCAGTCGCGAACAGCGTCGCGAAAGCCCCATAGAGGGCGAAGCGAAAGGAAGGGCTAAGCCGCAAGGGACACCGCGCCTTGCCAGTCCGCAGTGATCCGGACCTCGCCGTTCGCCAGAACCAATACCGCGCTTGCGCGGTAATGCTCGAGCAATGCAGCCGCTGACTCTCCCGCGATCATGACGACCTTCGTCAGCGCGTCCGCAATCATGCAGGACGGCGCGCGAACCGCGACCCCGCTGGCCGTGCGCGCAGGCTCTCGCGTGCGCGGATCGATGACTGACACACCCAGGGCATCCGCGCCTAGGAATGGATCAAAGCGAGCCCCTGTCGAGGCGAGCGCTTCGTTCTGCGCCTCGACGCTGCCCAGCAATCGGCGCGGATCGCGCGGATCGCGAATGAAGACCGTTTGCGGCCTTGGCCCGAACACAGCGAGATCGCCGCCGGCGCTGACAAGGCCACGCTCCAGCCCGCAACTGCGCAAGACGTCGACCGCCCGATCGACCGCAAATCCCTTGGCGATGCCACCGAGGTCGATCCTGACCCCGGGATATCGAAATTGGACGCGATGGGCGGCCAGCAACTCGATGGCTTCATCCGCTCGCGTGCTTATCGAGGCTGGCGATGGATCATCTCCCGGATTGGGAAGCAAGCCCATGACCTGCAAAACCGGCGCGACGGCGATGTCAAAGAGACCGGTCGAACGCCGGTGCAAGTCGACTGCGGATTCCAGCACTTGGTAGGTCCACCGATCGACCGCGACAGCTCCCGCGGATGCTTCGCGATTGAGACGAGAAATATCGCTGTCCGGATCGTGGAAGCTCATGAGCCGGTGAACCCGGGCGATGGCGGCGAACGCCCGCTCCATGGCTGCCTCCGTCTCGGGCAACGCGGCATCCTCGACCGCAATCTCCACGAACGTCCCAAGGAGCGGCCGTGCCAGGCGCATGCTACCGGACTTGGTTTCCATAGAGCGCCAAGATTTTCTTGACCCCTTCGGTGACGTGATGCGACGACAGGGTGGCGCCGGAAATATTGCGGATGTCCCTGTCCACCTGGAGCGCACTCCCGCTCGTCTTTCCAACGAACTGGGCGAGCCAACTGGCGTCTCGGACCTCGCCGCCATAGGACTCGCGGTACTGAAGGATATCGACGCGGCGCACCTTGCCGCTCAAGTCCAAAGCCACGGCATAGTCGATATAGAGGTGCTTGCCGATCACACGGTCGAACACGAAGAGGCCGATCGCGCTGTTGCCGTTTTGCGCCTTCCAGACTCGACCGCTCTGCTGTTCGACAAAGCCCGTCGCCGATGGGAAGGCGAGCTTTTGCGCCTGGGCGATGGTGAGATATTGGACCGCGCAGGCCGGAGGGGTGACTGACATCACCATCGCGACCGGCGCGGTCCAGCGCATCCATTCAGTCATGATGACCTCTCCCCTGCTGCCCAAGCTGCCGGCCGCCGCCGTGAGCCGCAGCAACGTCGCTCGGCTGCGGCGAGACGTTTCATCCGCGCTGCCGTCAAAAGAAGAACCCGACGGCGCCGAGGATCGAGTCGGACTGCGCCCCCGCGGGATCGCGGGTCTTCACTTTCTGGTAGGTTGCCTTGAGGACGAGTTTCGGGGACGGGAAGATCGCGATCCCGGCAGTGTGGAATTGCATCTGCCCCGCACCCGTCGGTGCATTCGAATCGGTTCCGGCAAACCCGCTCGTCTGCAGGTTTTGGTAGGTGTAGCGGTAGAAGGGAACCGCCTCCCATTCGCTGTTAAGGATGGTGCCGAGCGGGAGATGATAGGCGACCTCGCCCGCGTAGGCATACATGGTCTTTCCCACGTTATTGGTGGGATCACTGTCATTGTTGGCGCGCAGATTGGCGGGATGACCGAACATGGCCCGCGCGTACTCGCCCCGGAACTCCAGACCGGTATCTGGAACCCGGTAGCGGAACTCGGCGTCGAACAGGGTGAGGCTCGACCGGCCGAGCGGATCGCCAGTATCGGCATAGGCGCCGCGCGGAGTCACGTTCGGGGTGTAATAGGCGCTCACGCTGCCGGCGAGTCCGGGGAGGAATGGAGTTGCTGAGCTGCCGGAAGTCCCCGATCACCGGCCTTGCAAACCGGAGCGCATCGAGGCCGGTGATGCCCGCGGCGTAGCCTGCCGGGAAGGGTGGAACGGTATTGGCACCGGTGCGCTTGCCGAAGTCGTCGCCGAAATCCTCCACGCTGGTGCTCAGCTGGAACTGGTAGCTCAGGCCATCCATGAGCCTGCCATAGATGCTGGAGGCAGGCACCATGAAGGTTGATGGAATGAGCGCGTTGTAGATTTCCGGCCGGTGGACGCTGTAGAACTGGGTCGGCTCGTGGTGTTGGTTGATGTAGCCGATCGGGACCAGGTCGATGCCCGGCGCGCGCCAATTGAACTGATCGATGATTTTGAAATCGATCCAGAGCTGCTCGATCTCGGCTGTGCCGTGCCGCTTATCGTCGGCATCGAAGGCGATGCCCCCGTGCTCCAACTCGATCTCGGCGTTGAAGATGATGTTGTTAGTGATCTGATAGGTCGGCAGCAGCACAAGTCGATGCGCATCGAAGCCGTTTTGCCAGCGGCCGTTCGCGTCCGGATTTTGCATCGCTCCGAATTTGAGCTCGCCATAGGCGCCGATGATGAGACCCGGCACGGGGGAATCGAGCATTCCCAAGATCGGTTTTCTCTCCGCTGCCGCTGGCTCCTTCGCGACGGTCTGCGCTTCGGCCCGCAGCTTGGGATCATTCGACACGGCAACGGAGGCCGCCGGCTTTGCCGGGCCACCCGCACCGGTCGGTTGCTTTTGCTTGCGCTGCCCTTCGAGCACCTTGATGCGCTGTTCCATCGCCTGGAGCTTTTTCATCAGCGCTTCGTTCGAGCTCTGCTCGACCGGCGTCGGAGACTTTGACGAGCCATCGTCGGCGGCAGCAGCAGCAGCGGCGCCGGCACTCGCGGTCAGCATCGAGACTGCTGCCATGCCGGTTGCCAAAGCGCGCTGCCGGCGCAACGCGCGCAGGCGCGCATATGCATCAGGGACAGACATGGGCATCCTCCGAAAAACGGGGTTCAAGGCCCCGATATTCAAGGCGAAATCCGCACTATTCTTGCGGATAATCTTCATATGATCGATGAATTGCTTGAAAGTCAATAGTAGATCCAAATATTATAGTTGTTATAGCCAAACACTGTAATTGTTATAATGTAAAACAACTTGCCTATTCTAGAATTGTGCTAAGAAGAGAGGATTTCGAAGCAGTGGCATTGAGTTAGCGGCGCCTGGTCCCTGGGGGCTTGCGCCCTGGCGCGGGGAGACCTGCAGCGGGCCCAGACCTGCAGCGGCCCACTGTGTGGTCCGCGGGAAATGGATTAGACTCGCCAAGAATTCCAACTGCAGCGTTCGAACCATGGGGTTGCGGCGCGCGGGCGCCTGACCCCAAATCCGGGAGAGCAATCGATGACGGTCAGCTTCACGGTCAACAACAAGGCGGCAGGATCCGACGCGCCGCCGCACACGCCGCTCCTTTGGGTGATCCGCGAAGAGCTCAAGCTCACCGGCACCAAGTTCGGCTGTGGCACCGGGCTCTGCGGAGCCTGCATGGTGCACATCGACGGCAGGCGGGAGTTCTCCTGCCAAATCCAGGTCTCAGAGGTCGCCGGCCGCGCAGTGACGACGATCGAGGGCCTGTCGCCGGATTCCTCGCATCCGGTGCAGAAGGCCTGGCTCGCCGAAAGGGTGCCGCAATGCGGCTATTGCCAGTCGGGCCAGATCATGAGCGCGGCCGCGCTCCTGAAGGAAAATCCCAAGCCCTCGCGCGACGAGATCGTCGAGCACATGAACGCCAATATCTGCCGCTGCGGAACCTATCAGCGGATCGTGCGCGCGGTCGAGCGCGCCGCGCGGGAGGGCTGAGCCATGACACCGGACATCACGCAAGAGATCGCGCTTGAGAAATTGAACCCACCCCTGTCCCGCCGCCAGGTGATGATCGGCGCCGCCGGAAT
>WNGK01009264.1_pt1 | contig 10146 bp, 8 predicted proteins | sample 5400601 | NCBI WGS metagenome assembly WNGK01 (sample SAMN13153376, study PRJNA577476) | soil metagenome | isolation source: 60 cm soil or saprolite under Garry oak tree replicate 1 | place: USA:California | collected 2016-06-15 | reverse complement strand
TGCAGCTGATCGAGCGCGCGGACGACAGGGATCGCGTCACGCGCCGCCTTGTGCGGTTCGCCCTCCCCGGCGACCAGCCGCAAGAAGTGTTCGCATTCACGCCGCAATGGCTCCGTCGCGTCGACTGTTGGACTGTAGATATCGCCCGTGCGAGTTCGCCAGTTGTCGTAGACCGTGATCTTCCGATCGCGCTCCATGTCGTCGAACACCGCCATCCTCTCGTTGCCGACGACGGTGATTCGTCGGATCTTGTGTGGATCCAGCCAGGACAAATGCATGTGCGCCATCTTCCCGGATGGAAAGCGCAGATAGCAGAAGACCACATCCTCGACCCCGCGGCTCAGGAAAGCGTTGCCGTGCGCCTGGACCTCGCTTGGCTCTTCTTCGATGAGGTAGAGCAGGACGGAAAGGTCGTGCACCCCGAGCGACCAGAGCGCGTTCTCGTTCGTCCTGAACGTTCCGAGGTTCTGCCGGTTGCCATACACGTAGAGCACCTCACCGAGCTCCCCGGAATCGACAATCTCCTTCAGCTTCTGCACGCCGGGGTGGTAGAGCAGCAAGTGCCCCGGCATCAACACGCGGTCGTGCTCCTCGGCCAGGTCGCACAGTTCCTCTATCTCCGCACCGCGCATCGCCGGCGGCTTCTCCACGAACACGTGCTTGTTGGCCTCGAGACTGCGACGGGCGAGCTCGTGGTGCGTCGGGACCGGCGTCGCGATGACGACTGCATCGACCGAGTCGTCTGCGAGGACGTCTTCGAAGTTCGCGGTCATCGTGGCGGCGGGGTATCGTGGCGCAAGCTCGGCGCGACGTTCGTCGTCGACGTCGCAGAGCCAGACGAGCTCCGCGAGCTGATCGAAGTTGCGAGCGAGGTTCTTGCCCCACTGCCCTAAACCGACTTGGGCTAGGCGCGTGGTTCGAGCCGGCATCACAGCTTCCACACTTTGCCGTTGCCGGTGCCGTTCCTACCGGTTGCGTTCCGCAGGTCGACCACGATCTGTGCGCGCTCGACGAGCTCTTCGTAGTCGATCGAGCTGTGTGCCGTGACGATCACGACGCAGTCATAGCTTTCGGGCGTGTACTCGACCGAGCGCAGGCCGTCGAACTCCTCGACGTGCGGGTCGTGGTACGAGACGTCGGCCCCGGCCTTGCGCAGCAGCTCGACGATCTTCTCCGCGGGCGATTCGCGCACGTCGTCGATGTCTGCCTTGTATGACACGCCGAGAATCAGAATTCGCGAGCCCTTGAGCGACTTCTCCGCACCGTGGTTCAGCGCCTGCGAGATCAGCGATCGACAGAAGAACGGCATGTTCGCGTTGACCTTGCCGGCGAGGTCGATGAACTCCGTGTAGAAGTCGTACTCGCGCGCCTTCCAGGTGAGATAGAACGGATCGATCGGGATGCAGTGTCCCCCCAGGCCCGGTCCCGGCTTGAAGCTCATGAAGCCGAAGGGCTTCGTCTCGGCGGCCTCGACGACCTCCCAGACGTCCACCTCCATTCGCTCGCACAGCTGGGCGAGCTCGTTGACGAGCGCGATGTTGACCGCGCGGAAGATGTTCTCGAGCAGCTTCGTCATCTCCGCCGTCTCCGGCGAGGAGAGCGGGACGACCGTGTCGACCGCGGAGCGGTAGAGCTCCACCGCCCGCTCCGTGCAGGCAGGCGTGAGACCGCCGACCAGCTTCGGCGTGTTCTTCGTCGTCCAGTCGGTGCGGCCGGGGTCGACGCGTTCGGGCGAGAAAGCCAGATGGAAGTCCTCGCCGGCCTTCATGCCGCTCCGTTCGAGGATCGGCTGCAGAGACTCTCGCGTGGTCCCCGGATAGGTCGTCGACTCGAGCACCACGACCTGGCCCTTGCGAAGGCGCGGCGCGATCTCGGCGGCTGCACTTTCGACGATCGTGAGGTCCGGCTCGCGGTGGCTCGACAGCGGGGTCGGGAGCGCAATCAGGATGGCGTCGACCTCCTTCAAGACGTCGTAGTCACTCGTCGCAGAGACGCGACCGGTGTCGACGAGGGTCTTGAGAGTGGCGGAGGGAACGTCACCGATATGGCTCTCGCCCCGGTTGATCCCGTCAACGACCTCCTGGTTCACGTCGACGAGCACGACCGACTTCCCCGCATCCGCGAAGACCCGAGCAAGCGGCATACCCACGTATCCGGCGCCGACGATGGCGATGTTGGCTCCCATGAGCAGACAAGGCTACTGAGCGCCTCGAAGTCATGACTCGGCCTGCGGCCGAGCCATGATGACTTCGAGGCGATGCTTCGACCGGCCGGCGACCGTCTGTCGCGACGGGCAAGCCCGCCGCGACGGTAAAAGCTCCCTAACTTGGGCGCTACACTTCGCTGCCGCTCGGGGCCGTTAGCTCAGCTGGTAGAGCAGGGGACTCTTAATCCCAAGGTCGCAGGTTCGATCCCTGCACGGCCCACTGAACTTGGCAGTGCGCACTCTGGCGGTGCGGCTGGCGCGCATGATCAGGCGGCCCCTGCGCGTGACGAGACCGCGTAGAGATGCCATTCTCCCACGCCTTTGAGGGTGCGGAGTCCTCGATCCTCGAATTGGATTCCCGACCCCGCGACGAGATCCTTGACGGTGCCGGAGACGAGTATCTCGTCCGGCTCGGCCTCCGCCGCAACGCGTGCGCCGATATGGACCACGACTCCGCCTACCTTGCCGTCGATGAGCTCACACTCGCCGGCGTGCAACCCGGCTCTGATCTCGATGCCGAGCTCCGCCACGGCGTCGCGGACCGCGCCTGCGCAGCGGATGGCGCGTGCTGGCCCGTCGAAGCTCGCGAAGAAGCCGTCGCCGGCCGTGTCGATCTCGCGGCCCCGGAAACGAGCGATCTGCCCGCGCACGCGTGAGTGGTGCTCGTGCAGGAGCTCGCGCCAGCGGGCATTGCCAAGCGTCATTGCCCTCTCCGTCGAGCCGACGATGTCCGTGAAGAGAACGGTGGCGAGGACGCGGTCAGGCTCGATTTCCTCCCAGGGCCTCTCGCGCCAGATCCGCTCGACGAACTCGCGGACCGCGACGACGACGGCATCGGGGTCGCCGACCCAGGGAATGTGGTCGATGCCGTCGAGCTCGTGGTAGAGCGCTCCGGGGATCTGCTCCGCAACGAACCGGCTCACGTCCACGGGGACGTAACGGTCGCCAGTACGGTGCAGGACGAGTGTCGGCACACGGATCGTCGGCAGCACGGTCCGGATGTCGATCTCGAGATTCATCTGCCGAAGCGCCGCCAACGCGCCCGGCGTCGAGTTCAGCCTGGTCGCGCGGACAGCCCAGGCGATGACGTGATCATCGGCGGCGAGCGTCGGATACATGCGCTGTGCCAACTGGGCGGTGTAGTCCGGCTCGGCGAAGTGTCTCTCCGCGTCTTCGACCACCTTTCGCGCCTCGTCTTCTCGCAGTCCCCACGAGTAGTCCGGAGCCCACCTGCCTCGGGGTGGCACGGCATAGAGGACGAGCGCCGTCACGCGCTCGGGGTAGGTCGCCGCGAAGAGCACTGCCATGGCGCCGTCCGGGCCGGTTCCGAACAAAGCCGCGCGCTCCGATCCGACCGCGTCCAGGACCGCGCGCACATCGTCCATTCGCTGTTCGAGCGCAGGGACGCCGCTCGGCCGGTCGGAGAGTCCGACGCCTCGACGGTCGAAGAGAAGCAAGCGGGAGAACGACGCCAGCTCGCGCATGAAGGCGGCCCAGCGCGGGTTCTCCCAGAAGATCTGGACGTTGGATATGACTTGTGGGACGAAGACCAGGTCGAACGGACCCTCGCCGACGACCTGATACGCAATGTTTAGACCGTCGGTTGTGCGCGTATAGAGGATCGCCGGAACGTCCATGCGACGCTACAAGGGACCAGCGTTCCGGGTGGCAGCACATATCAAGCTGCGGAGCTCGACGCGCACCCGAGGCGCAACCGGGGGCCGCTGCGCGCGCAAAGCCATAGTGGCAGTGTAAGGCGAGGTCGCGCGGCGCATAGAGAAGCGAGCGGGTGTTTCGGGCCGTCAGTTCACGGCGACTAGTCCGCCCTTTACGAGCACGTGGTTTGCGCACTGACAAGTTCCGCCCATCGACGAACGGCCCCCTTATTCGGCCATGCGGACGGACTGGTCGAGATGGAGCGGGCGCTCGCCCTGCTCCTCGAGCAGGGCGCGGGCCAGGACGCCGCAGTCCTCCAGAACCACCTCGCGATCGCCCGCTATCCGCTCGAGGGGCCGGCGCGCTCGCTGGCCGCCTTCGAGCAGGGGATCGCCTTCTGCGAGCAGCGCGGCCTCGCCGATATGGCAGCGCAGCTCGAGGCCGACTGCCCCGGCCTGCTCGTCGAGCTCGGGCGCCCCGAGCAGGCACTCGAACGGGCCGGCCGGCTCGCCGCCGCCATTCAGACGAGGGGCGCCACACAGTTGCTGATCTGGGTGCGCGCGTGTCCGAGGCCGCGCCCGGTATCGCTGATTGGCTCGTCGAGACGGTGCGCGCGAACGCCATGGCCGACGTGACGGTGGAGGTGCTCGCGGCCGCCGCCGCCGCCCGGGTCGCCGCCGGCGCATCTGAGCAGGCCCGCGCGCTCCTCGCCGAGCTCGAGCAGACGCCCGGTGCGCGTGAGACCCCCTACTACGCCAGACAGCTCGCGGCGATGCTGCGGACAGCGCTCGCCGCCGGCGACCCCGAGCTCGCGGAGCGGCTCGCTGAGGGCCTCGAGCCGCTCTTCCCGCTGCGCGAGCACGCCCTCTGCGCCGCCCGCGCTCAGCTGGCCGAGCATGCCAGCGACCACGCCGAGGCCGCAAACCTCTGCGCCGAAGCGGCCGCACGATGGCAGGAATTCGGGAACGTCCCCGAGCGCGCCCACGCTCTCCTCGGGCAGGGCCGTTGCCTGCGAGCCCTCGGCCGGTCTGGAGCCGAGCAGCCGCTCCGCGAGGCCCGCATCCTGTTTGCGGCGATGGGCTACAAGCCGGCACTCGCCGAAACCGACGGACTGCTCGAGCAGCCCGCTGCCGCGCCCACGTCGTAGAGCCAGGCCTATGGGATCTGGAGTGGTTCCACTGCGAAGAGGGCGTGATTTGCGCACTGACAAGTTCCGCCCGCGTTCGAGTTTCGATCCGAAGCCGCAGGGGCCGACGCCGGCGAAGCCGGCGCCGGCGGCGGATGAGGAAAATGGCTTTTCGCGGAGTAAAGTCAGAGGGCTTCGCCCAATCCCGGGGGTTTTTTCTGGCGACTGACGTCGAGACCGGATTTCTAGACGACGCCGAGCGGCACCTCGCCGAGGATCTCGGACGACTGCGCCTGCTGCTCGAAGCGTCCTCGACGCTCCTCGGCTCGCTCGACGTCGAGGCCATGCTGCCGGAGGTGCTCGCCCTGGCCGGCCGTACCCTCGCCGCCGACGCGTACTCCGTTTGGCGGTACGACGAGGACACTCAGATCTGGAGCGTCGGCGCATACGACCGATTGTCGGACGAGTACGTCGAGGCGGCGATGAGGGCGATCCGAGGGAACACCACCACCGTCTCGCTCGATGCGCCGATCGTCGCCGAAGACATCGAGCGGACCGCTTGGCTGACGCCGGACCACCGGGACGCGCACGCCGCCGAGGGAACGCGCTCGATGATGGCGCTTCCGCTCCGCTACGGGGAGCGCGTTGTCGGAACGCTCGTCTTCTACTACCGCGAGCCGCGTAGCTTCACCGAGGCCGAGAAGAGCACGGCATTGCTGCTCGCGAACCTGGCCGCGGCGGCCGTCGGAACCGCCGAGCTCTACCAGGCGCAACGTCGCCTTGCGGAAGATCAGCGCTTTGTCGCGGAGGCGAGCGAGCTCCTCGCGTCGTCACTCGACTACGAGACGACGCTCGCGAATCTGGCGGCGCTGGCCGTTCCCCGCTTCGCCGACTGGTGCGCGATCGACATGGTCGGCGAGGATGGTTCGATTCAGCGCCTGACCGTTGCCCATGTCGACCCCGAGAAGGCGCGCTGGGGCCACGACCTCGCCGAGCGGTATCCGCCGGACCCCCATGCGCCCTACGGCGTCCCGAATGTCATCCGGACGCAAGAGCCAGAGCTGTTGCAGGACATCCCCGATGAGCTGCTGCGCGAGGCGACGAGTGAGATGCCGGAGCTCTACGACATCCTCGATGCGCTCGGATTGAAATCGTCGATGTGCGTGCCGCTCGTCGCTCGTGATCGCACGCTGGGTGCGATCACATTCGTCTCCGCCGAGAGCGGGCGGCGGTACGAGGAGGCCGATCTCGCGACCGCCCGCGACCTGGCACGCCGCGCCGCGATCTCGGTCGACAACGCCCGCCTGTTCCGCGAAGCCGAGAGCTCGCGACGGGAGGCCCAGGAGTCGCTCGCGGTCCTCGACGCCGTTTTCGCGGCGGCGCCGGTCGGGCTGGCGTTCATGGACACGAACTTCCGCTACGTCCGCGTGAACGAAGCACTGGCGGCAATGAGCGGGCTCCCGAGCGAGGAGCATTTCGGCCGCACCCTGCGGGACGTCCTCGGAGAGGAGCTCGGCGCCGAGATCGAGCCGCTCCACCGCCGGGTGCTCGAGACCGGCGAGCCGATCCTCGACGTCCCATTCGAGCAGGCAGTACCGGGAAAGCCGCGCGAACCCCACAACTGGCTCGTGAGCTACTACCCCGTTCTCGACGTGGACGACGAGAAGATCGGAGTCGGCGTCGTGATCATGGACGTCTCGGAGCGGGAACACGCCCTTGCCGCCGCCGAGCGAGCCGGAGCACGACTGGCCGTGCTCGCCGAGGCGAGCCAGACACTGGCCTCCACGCTCGACTACGAGTCGACGCTCGCCGGTCTTGCCTCGCTGCTCGTGCCAAGGTTCGCCGACTGGTACGCCGTCGACATCCTCGACGACGACGGGCTCTTCAGGCGCATCGCGGTGGTACATCGCGATCCCGCGAAGTCCGAGTGGGCCAGGAAGTCGCGCGACCTCTATCCGCCTGACCTCGAGGAAGATGAAGGCACGGGCCGGGCGGCGCGAACCGGGGAGGCGGTGCTCTACCGGACGATCTCCGACGAGCTTCTCGCCTCCTCGACGAAGGACGCCGCGCACTACGAGATCCTGCACGAGCTCGGCATGGAGTCGGCGATGGTCGTCCCGCTCACTGCAGCCGGGCGGACCTTCGGTGGCCTCATGCTCGTCTCCGCCGACCCTGCTCGTCTCTATGACGAAGACGACCTCGAGTTCGCGAATCACCTCGGACGCCGCGCCGCCGTCGCAGTCGACAACGCGCGGCTGTATCGCGCCGCGGAGGCGCGTGCACGTGCTGCCATCGTCGTCGAACATGTCGCCGACGGCGTGCTCCTCGTCGATCAGGACGAGATCATCAGGCTCTGGAATCCGGCGGCGGAACAGATCACCGGTCTTGCCGCCTCGGACACGGTAGGCCGAAGCCCGGTGGACGTCTTCTCGCCCTGGGAGACGATTGCCGATCTTGTGCAGCGCGGCGAGCCTCGGCCGGAGACGCAGCCCCTCGAGATCAACGGACGCGAGCTCTGGCTTTCGATCACCGCTGTCGGGTTCGAGGGCGGGACGGTGTTCGCGTTTCGCGACCTGACGGCAGAGCGTGCCGTGGAGAAGCTGAAGTCGGATTTCGTCTCCACTGTGTCGCACGAGCTGCGCACGCCGCTCGCCGCGATCTACGGCGCTGCGCTGACACTCCGGCGTGAGGACGTCCCGCTCGGCGAGCCGCAACGCACGGGGCTGCTCGAGGTAATCGCGAGCGAGTCCGACCGCCTCGCACGGATCGTCAACGACATCCTCTGGGCGAGCCGGCTCGAATCGGGAACGATGCAGACTACGATCGAGAAGTGCGACGGCGTCGCGATCGCACGGAGCGTGGTCGACGCGGCCCGTCATTACATACCCCCGAGAATCGAGCTCGCGATCAAGGCGCCGAAAAAGGCTCCGTTGGTTGCTGCCGATCCGGACAAGGCACGCCAGGTCCTGACGAACCTCGTCGACAACGCTGTGAAGTACTCGCCGGACGGCGGGAAGGTCATCGTCGAGATAACCGTCGAGGGGTCGCAACTTCGCTACGCCGTTCGCGACGAGGGTCTCGGCGTGCCGCCTGCTGAGCATCGGCGGATCTTCGAGAAGTTCTACCGCCTCGATCCCGACCTCACCCGCGGCGTCGGCGGTACAGGGCTCGGGCTCTACATCAGCCGCGAGCTGCTCGGACGGATGGGCGGCCGGATCTGGGTCGAGTCGAGCGGCAGCGGCGGGTCGACCTTCCTGGCGGAGCTTCCGATCGCCGCCGATTGAAGCCCTCCGCAATGCTCTAGTAATCGCACCGCCGCCGTGCAAGGGTGGCGGCATGTGTGCAGTGGTCTGGGCCGAAACTCCTGACGACGGCCGGGAAGAGGCCGCTGACACGGAAGCTCACGGCGAGGTCGACGAAACGTTCGCCTCGCGGCGGCTCAAGCGCTGGCTGCGGGGAATGTTCGGCGGCGGCCAGGCAGCCGAGAAGCCGCCCGAAGACGAGCAGGACCGCTAGCCGCAACTGCAACGAGGCGGCCCGCAGGCCGCCTCGTCAACACGTAGCTCTTCTTAGTACGGAGGGCCGGCCGGCGGGCCCTCGTCCACGTACGTCCGGCGGCGAGTCCAGTACTCCGGGCCACCCCAGGACTCCCAGAACATCAGGGCGACCAAGATGCTCGCCAGCCCGACGCCCATGAGGATCCAGCCGACGGTGTGGATATCGACCGCCCCCGATGTGGCATTGACCGCGAACGCGAGGATTGCGCCGACGGCGATCAGGAAGATTCCAACTCCGAGTCCCATTTAGCCTCCTTGGTGATTCCAGCCACCAAGTTCCCTCACCGGCCAGAGCGGAAACCGCTGCAGCACTCGGGCTGCGTCAAGTAGATTCGCGACGTCCGTGCGTAGGGGCTCGATCGTCCAGCTGATCGTGATCGGCGTCCTGGCCGGCGCCGTCGCGTCTGCCGTCGCGCTCATTCCCGACTGGCTGCCGAGCTCGGCGTCACGAGAAGCCGGTCGCATCGATTTCGTCTTCTGGTTCGTGACGGGTATCTGCATCTTCGTCTTCTCCATCGTCGCGGCGGTCATCGCCTATGCGGTGTGGAAATTCAGGGTCAAGCCGGACGACGATTCCGACGGGCCGCCGATTCACGGACACACCGGGCTCGAGATCCTCTGGACGGCGATCCCGGCGGGTCTGGTGACGGCGATCGCGATCGTCAGCGCGATCGTCCTGGCCAAGGACGACGCCGCGGGTGCGAACCCGCTGCGCGTCAACGTGTACGCACAGCAGTTCTTCTGGAGCTTCGGCTATCCGGGCAATGGAAACAAGCTGTCGAGCGTGCTGCGACTTCCCGTCAACCGCTCCGTCGTGTTGACGATGCACTCCAGGGACGTGATCCATTCGTTCTGGGTCCCTGAATTCAGGCAGAAGCAGGACCTCGTGCCGGGAATCCACGCGACCCTCCACATCACGCCGAACAAGATCGGCACCTATCCGGTCATTTGCACCGAGCTGTGCGGGCTCGGTCACGCGCTGATGCGCTCGCGGGTCGTGGTGATGGATCCGACTGCGTTCGAGAAGTGGGCTGAGAAGAAAGGCTCGTCATGACGGTCGCTCCCCTTCGGCTCGCTCCCGTGAGGCAGGGCCTCCCGCCGCCGCCGGGCGGCATGCGCCGGCTTCTCTACCCGGGATTCCTGCGCGCCGCGTGGATGACGCCGCTCTTCTTCGGCATCGGCAGCGCTATCGTCGTCCTCTGCCGCTGGTGGGGTGGCTGGGACCCGATCTGGTTCGGCGAAGTCATCGTGCTGATCGGTGCGCTGATAGCCGCGCCGATCGGCTTCCTTGCGGGCATCGGGGCCTTCGACTACTGGGTGAAGTACGCCATCGGCGCGCCGACCGAGCCGGAGGACCACTCCGGGCACGGCGCCTACAGCTGGCGCGACTACTTCCGCGTCAACACCGATCACAAGGTGATCGGGATGCAGTACCTGGTCACGACGATCTTCTTCTTCCTGGCCGCCGGCCTGCTCGCGATGCTCGTACGCGCGGAGCTCGCCAAGCCGGGGATGCAGTTCTTCGACAACCAGACCTACAACGGGCTCTTCTCGGTTCACGCGTCGCTGATGATCTTCCTGTTCGTGATTCCGGCGTTCGC
>WNGK01015395.1_pt1 | contig 10147 bp, 8 predicted proteins | sample 5400601 | NCBI WGS metagenome assembly WNGK01 (sample SAMN13153376, study PRJNA577476) | soil metagenome | isolation source: 60 cm soil or saprolite under Garry oak tree replicate 1 | place: USA:California | collected 2016-06-15 | reverse complement strand
CCCGGACTCGGTTGGTGAGCGACTGCAGCAATTTGACCGTCAACGGCGACAGTTGGTTCCTGGTGCGGGTGCTCAAGTGCAGGCGCAGGAAAAAATCGTGGCTGATGTAATTGACCATCACCACCACCGACAACACCAGGAGAACGATGAAGAAAACCCGCAGGCCCATGGTCCACTTGCGATAGGATGAGAAGCTCGGTTTGGAATTAGGCCCGGTCGCCATGCTAGCTCCAGCGGCGGCTTTCGACGACCCGCAAAGTCAAAAACAGAAAGAACCCGCTCAAGGTGACAAAAAGAACCACTGGCCGGGTGTCCACGACGCCGCGCGCAAAATCGTGCATCTGCTCGAACAAAGCGAAGCAGGCCAGGGCTTGCGCCTGCCAGGTGGCCTGTGACGGGAGTTGGTCAGCCAGGACACCCAGCAGAAACAAACTTACGCCGAACATCAGACTAATCATCGCCGCGATGACCTGGCTGCGCGTTAAGGCCGAAGCGCAGCAACCAACCGAAATAAACACGCAGCCCAGCAGCAAAATGCCCAGAAACGTGGTGCCCACTGCGCCGACGTCGAAGGCAGACGACTCGTTTGAGTAATGCCCCACCACCCACAAGCAGCCCAGCAGCGGCAGCCACATCAGAGCGTAAAACACCAACGCCGCCGTAAATTTGGCCAGCACCACCTGAACATCACTTACCGGAGCGGTCATTAGCGTTTCAAAGGTGCCGGAGAATTTCTCCAGCGCGAACAGGCGCATGGTGATGACCGGCGTCGCCAGCAGCAGGACCAGCCAGAAAAATGGCGTGATGTAAAACAATTCTGTGATCGGCATGGGAGTTGGCTCCTGTTGGAGCTTCACCAGCAGCACGACGAAACTGAGGCCCAGCAGGAACATGGCTGCGCCGATAACTATGTAGCCTGTCAGCGAGATGAAATAACCGGCCAACTCCCGCCGGGCCAAACTCAGATAGACCTGCATCAACCCTCTTCCTCCTCTTCGGGCCGGGTCACGGCGACGTAAATGTCTTCCAGGGAGTGTCGGTTACTAGTCAGCTCCCGCAGCGACCAGCCCCGGTCCCGCACCAGCGCGAAAATTATTGGCCGCAGATCCAGGCCGTCCCTTGGCGTTAGCGCGCAACGGTAATACTCGCCTTGGCTCGGCGACAGGTCGAACTGCTCAACTTCGGGCATCTGCGCCCAGCATTCCTGCAGCGCCGCCTGGGGCGCGGCGATCTCGGCGATGACCTTGTTGTTGGAGCTCATGAGCCGCTGTAGGTTTTCCGGCGTATCCGCCGCCAGGATCTTCCCCTCGTACATTATCACCATCCGGTTGCAGGTCATTTCGGCTTCGGGAAGAATATGGGTGGACAGCAGCACAGTGTGGGCCTGGCCCAGGCCTTTGATCAACTGGCGTACGGAGCGGATTTGCTGCGGATCCAGGCCGATGGTGGGTTCGTCCAGGATGATCAGTTCCGGTTCGTGCACCAAGGCATCGGCAAGACCAACCCGTTGACGAAAGCCCTTGGAAAGCTGGCCGATGATCCGGCGGCTCACCTCGGTCAGGCCGCATTGTTCCAGCACCACCTCCAATCGCTCGCGCGAACGTCTCCGGCTCAGCCCTTTGAGCCGCGAGCGAAATTTGAGGTATTCCCGCACTCGCATCTCGTAGTGCAGCGGATTGTTTTCGGGCATGTAGCCAATGCGCCGGCGCACTTCCTGGGAATGTTTGCACACATCCAGACCCGCGACGCGCACGGTGCCTGACGTGGCCGGCAGATAACAGGAAAGGATGCGCATGGTCGTGCTCTTGCCGGCGCCGTTAGGCCCCAGCAAGCCGACGATCTCGCCCCGGGCAACTGTAAACGAGATGCTCGATACCGCTGTATGGCCCGCGAAACGCTTGGTCAAATCGGCCACTTCAATCATCAGGCTATCGTTCATGGACGCAGTGCGAAGTTTAGCTTAGTCAAAGCCCGGCCTCAAACCAACAAAAACCGGCTGCCCTTTCAAATCTCAAATGTCAAATTCCCCCCCTCAAAGCCCAGTCCCAATCCAACAAAAACCGGCCGGCTGCATTGGTCCTATTGTTCCTAGGCTTGACTTTGCAAAATCAACCGCGCAAAAGCAATAACAAGTGTTTCCGGTTTTGGGCAGCTTTTACGCCCAGTGGCGCGTGCGCTGCGGCGTGGTTCCGGTCCTGCGGGAGGACCGTGACTCGCCGCCCGAACGACTGTTGCAAGCCGTCTGGCAGCACCAGCGCCTGCTCCGCGCGCAACTCAAAACCTTGGACGACCAACCGGTGCGCGTGCTTCATCCCGGCTTTCGCAATGCCGAGGGCGGGCCGGATTTCCACGGCGCGATCATTCAGATCGGCGACGAGTTGCCACGCGCCGGCGACGTGGAGGTGGACATCCGCTCTAGTGGCTGGCGCGCCCACGGTCACGACCGCAATCCGGCCTTCCAAAAGGTCATTCTCCAGGTGATTTGGGAGAGCGAACCCCCCGCCGATGGCGCCCCTCCGGTGTTGTCGCTGCGCAACGCGCTGGATGCGCCCCTGGGCGAGTTGAGCTTGTCGCTGGGCGCCGAATCAGCCCAAACTCTGCCGGAAAACCTCCGCGGAGCGTGTTCGGCGCCGTTGCAAGGCATGGCGGCGCAGCGTCTGAGTGATTTGCTCCACCAGGCTGCCCAAGTGCGGCTGCAAACCAAGGCCGCCCAGCTCCAGGCGCGCGCACGGCAGATGGGCTGGGAGCAATCTTTATGGGAAGGGTTATTTCGCGCCTTGGGTTACAAGCACAACGTCTGGCCCATGCAGCGTCTGGCCGAATTGCGTCCGCGCTGGGCAACTGGCCAGGCCGAGCCGCTGGCGGTGCAGGCGCGGCTGTTCGGGATTAGCGGTTTGTTGCCGGTCGAATTGAGCGGCTCGCAGGCTGGAACGGACAATTATGTTCGCCGCGTTTGGGACCGATGGTGGCGGGAGAGAGACGAGTTCTGCGATTGCATTTTGCCGCGTGTCCTGTGGCGGTTCCACGGATTGCGGCCTGCCAACCACCCGCAACGGCGCCTGGCGTTGGCTTCAGGCTGGTCGGTCGCGGGCGATCTGGCGTTGAAACTGGAGCGCTGGTGCGCGCGCGCCGTGCCTGCTTCCGAGTTGGCCGCATCACTTCTGGAAACACTGCAAGTTGAGCCGGATGATTTCTGGTCCTGGCACTTTACGTTTCGCTCGGCCCGGCTCAAGAAACCTCAGCCGCTGCTTGGCCTGACCCGCGTGACGGATTTGGCGGCAAATGTAATCTTGCCCTGGCTCTGGATACGAGCGGTGGAAGGGAAGAACCACTCAGTGCAGCGGGCCATCGAGAATCGGTATTTCGATTGGCCGCCTGGGCAGGACAACGCCTTGCTCCGGCTGGCCCGGCAACGGTTGTTGGGCGGCGCCGCCCGACGGGCGCTGACTGGCGCGGCCATGCAACAAGGGCTGATTCAAATCGTGCGGGATTTTTGCGAGCACTCCAACGCGCTTTGCGAGAACTGCCGTTTTCCCGAGCTGGTGCGGGAATGGAACGACCAACACCAAAAGTCGCGTTAAATGCGGGTTCCCGCTGGCGCACGGTTGAGAATCCTTGGCAGGGTGGCCCGCCAACGATCACGTCAACCTCTTCGGCCCCGATGATTTGCGCCAGCTCGGTCGGGGGGAGAGTAGTCAGGTCCCTCTCGAACACGTGGGCTACTGCTGGAAAGTTGCTGCGAAATACGGTGATCGCGCCTTGGTTGGAGTCAACGGCGGCCAGGGTCGTGAACCCAGCCCGCTCCATGCCCAGCGTGAAACCGCCGCATCCGCAAAAAAGGTCTCTACAAGTTAAGCGCTTCATCCTGCTGATCCCGGGTTTGGCGGAAGGGTGCCCATGTCCACGCCCTCTGCCCGACCCAGAATGGCTCCATTTGTGAATTTGTACGATCTTTGGGTGAAAATGCCCAGTTGAAAACCGGGCCGTTTGGCACGGTGCCGCTTTCGGCGTGACCGGACATGGCGAAACGATGAACGAGCTAAAATTGAGGGGAGAGTTGGTGGGTGCGCAGGAACTGCTAAATAAGCTTTTCAGCGATGGCTGCCGGCCGAGTTTGCGCTGGCTGCGGGCGCAAACGAAGGCGCGGGAGGTCCGCAGGAAGCTTTCGTTGCCGCCGTTTCGAGCTGGCACATGCTGACCTATTTCTATTTGGCCTCACGACAAGGCTTCCAAGTGGCTATGAGGCAAGGCGTGGAATGGTAGCAGCGGCTAGGCTCGCGCTGCACGTCCAGGTCCCGCCCTTATTTGCCGGCCTTCATTACCAACAGCCAATCGCCGGGGTCTGGCGTCGGGAATTGGCAGGTGCGCGCGGCGACGACGGCCACGGCTGGGCTATTTTCGCCGCTGCGCGGATTGAGCCAGGTGACGTTGGGAGAAGGTGGCAAGGCGTCGAGGAGGATTTCCAGCGTGCGATCTTCGGGCACGTAAACGACGGAGAGATCTTTGGCTTGGGCGCCGGCTGCGGCGATGAAACGTCGAGGCGACAAATTGCCTGGCTGGTTGGCGACAAACTTGGGTTCAGGCCGGAGCCGCCAGAATTCAATTGAGTTGGCGAAGGTCGCCAGTTGTTTCACCTGCTTGGCGGCGGGCATGAAGAGCGCCATGTGCCACAGCGGAAGGCCCTCGGGAAGGGGCTCTCCGGCTTTTGGCTCGATGGTCGAGTCCCAATTGAGTAGGCCGTAGCCGCCGTAGCTGACACCCGCGGGTACAGTCAACAAGCAGCTCCAGTAGATGGCGTGTCGCACGTCGTCGGCGCTAAAGCGCTTCCTGGATTGCGCGCCGATCCCGTTTTCATAAGGCGCAAAGGGAATGATCGGCCGCGCCGGCTCCTGCTTCCATTCATTGGCGAAGGGGCCTGTAAGAGTCAGTTTGAGCGCGTCGTCAGTGACATCGGTCAGGCTTGGATAGCCGAAAGCGTCCACCCAGGTTTGGTCGCGAAATTCCTCCAGCAGTTTTGCAGTTTCGCCCAGATACAGAACCACCGGCGCGTGCTCTTGATAAGCGAAGACGTCCTGCCCGATTCTCTTCCAGCGGCCAGCACCCTTTGCGCGGCTGTCGCCCTCAACTGCCAGCAGCCAGGCGACCGGTTCGGCGCCGTAGCGGGCGACGACATAGCGGACCAGCAAAGCGGCCTGGTCATCGGGCAGGGTCGCGGCGCCGTCGTCCTGGGAGACCATTTCCGACAGAGGAACGATCGCGCTGAGAATGCCCACCCGGCTAAGTGTGTCGAGTTTGGCGTCCAACCGTTGAAAGAAGTCAGGATTGATGCCGATGCGATCGGTGAAGCCCGTAAAGGCCTGCTGCTGGCTGGTGTCGGGGCCGGGAGCCACCGCCCATTGGGCCACGGTGAAGTTCTGCGAAGCGCGGACGTCCGCGTAAAGGCGCCAGTCCTGAGGTTGGGCAAGGCGCGCCCCAGCCCAGGCGGTGTCCGCCAGCCAGAAAAACGGCGTGCCGTCGGCATGCTCGAAATGCCGATGATCCAGGGCGACCCGGACCGGGCCATGCTGCTGGAAGCGGGTCCGGCCCGTGCCCGCGGTGCAGATGAATTCGCCTGTCTGGTTATGCAACCCTGAGTTGGCGGTATCGGAGCAAGTGGTCTTAAATGTCCACTGGCCGGGCAGATTGGGCGAGAAACGCACGCGCCAGGTTTTGCCGCCATCCCAGAATCCGTACACCTGGTGAATTTCGCCGATAGGTGACGTGAACAGGACGGTCAGCGTCGCGTCTTGCAGTGGATTGGAGTAGGCGACGCGGCTCCTGAAAGACTGCTCGAAGCGGCCCCATTTGGAAATGACCGGCATTTGCTTCGATGCGGCGGCGGGCAGGCTGCTGGGCGCGGTCAGAAGACACAAAACCAAGGGGATGCATGGAAGGGTTAAGAGTGTTGGAGCGTTGCATTGGAGGGCGCGCCCAAGAACGTTCCGAACGGCCAGGCAAACACAGGGAAAACCGTTGAAACGGTTAAAAAGCTCCGCGACCCGGACGCCACCCCGCTGAAGCGGGGTGTTAATGAGATCGAGCCGTCCTTCTGGAGTGCGCCCTGCGTTGCATGGGTGAAATGGGTTTAAGGAGTTGACCCGGTAACTGTTGAAAGTTAGGTTGCGCATATCTCGATTCCCTTTCGGTTGATTCAAGGCATCAGACAACAAACTGCTGCGGGTGTCAAACGTCTCGCGCCTCGAATCAATCGGGCGGTGCTCCGTGTGGCTGCCATCGAGCGGTCAGTTGCGTTCCATCGCCTGTTCCGATTGCAATTCTCGAATCACGCGCATGGCTCTGGGCCGCAGTATCGCGGCTGTGAAACTGACGGCCTCATGCTCGAAGTCTGGGGCCGGGGCGGGGACGAAGCAGATCAGGGACGCAGGGACTGCGTCCTTACCATGCTCGAAGTAACGAACGCCCGGCATTGTTGCGGATGAACCGACAAACTGTGCGATCTCGACTTGGCCGCGTGTGGGTCTTGTTTGGTTTGTTTGAGGTGTTGCGTGGGGGGCCAGCCGCTTTTGGAGAGGAGGCAAGGCGCGATGCCCGAGGTCCCGGAACAATCCGCATGGCAGAACGACTCCAGAAATTGGCACAACAGGTCAACCCCATGAACACCATTTTCTTGAGCGACGAAAGTGTGAAACTCCTGCAAGCGGAGCTGGCGACTACGACCGATCCGAAGCAGCGCCAGGAACGGACGTTTGCATTGGCCTTTGAGCTTCTGAACGCGGGTCAGAACGCGGAAGCTCTCCATCAATTCGAAGAGTTGGAGAAAACCATGAAGGCGCTTGACCCCCAAGGTTACCTGCGGAACCGGACGAACCTAAGGATGAAAGAGGCGCTGTGCTGGATCCGGATCGGTGAGATGACCAACTGCGTGGCCGATCATAATCCCGAGTCGTGCCTGGCGCCGATCCAGGGGCGGGGCATACACCGTTTTCAGGATGGTTCCCGCAACGCCATCCAAATCCTGACCGAGGTGCTCATGCAAGAGCCTGGCAACCTCTCTGCCCGGTGGCTCTTGAACGTCGCCAGCATGACCGTAGGCGATTACCCGGAAAAGGTCCCGGCCCGGTGGCTGGTTCCCCCTGGGGCCTTTGCCTCGGAACATGACATCAAACGTTTTCGGGACGTGGCCGGGGTAGTGGGGCTGGATCCTATGAAGCGGTCGGGGGGCAGCATCGTGGAAGACTTCGATGGCGATGGGAACCTCCATGTAATGTCGTCCTCCGTTGGCTTGCGGGATCAGCTACGGCTGTACCACAACAACGGCGATGGCTCGTTCACGGAAAGAACCAGCGAAGCAGGACTGCTTGGGGAAGTCGGAGGACTGAATCTCATTCAGGCCGATTACAACAACGATGGCTTCCCCGACGTGCTGGTCTTGCGAGGGGGATGGATGGGTCCGGAAGGCCATTTCCCCAAGTCGCTGCTGCGCAATAACGGCGACGGCACCTTCGAGGATGTAACCGAGGCGGCCGGGTTGCTCTCGCTCAAGCCTTCCCAAACCGCCGTCTGGTTTGATTATGACGACGATGGCTGGATTGGGATTGATTTGTTCATCGGCAACGAGTCTGTCGGAAACGACAGGAATCGCTGTGAGCTGTTTCACAATAACGGCGACGGCACGTTCACCGAGTGTGCGGTCGAAGCCGGCGTCGGCTATATTGGTTTCGTCAAAGGGGTGTGCAGCGCCGACTTCAATCATGACGGTCGTCCGGACCTTTACCTCTCGGTGCTGGGTGCTCCCAATGTTTTGTTTCGCAACGACGGACCCGTCGCCACCAATTCCGCCGGCAAAGTGGTGTGGAAGTTTACCGATGTCGCCAGCCGGGCAGGCGTCACCGAGCCGATCTACAGTTTTCCGTGTTGGTTCTTCGATTACGACAACGACGGTTGGGATGACCTTTTCGTGTGCGGATATCACATTAAGGATGTCGGAGAGGTCTGTGCCGATTACCTCGGACTGCCCAACGAGGCCGAACGACCTCGCCTATACCATAACAACCACGACGGAACCTTCAAGGACGTTACCCGTGAAACCGGCCTATACCGCGTGCTGCATGCGATGGGTGCGAACTTCGGCGATCTCGATAATGACGGATTCGTCGACTTTTACCTCGGCACCGGCGATCCGGACCTGGCCACGATTATCCCAAACCGGATGTTCCGTAACGATGCTGGCAAACATTTTCAGGACGTCACCACCTCGGGCGGGTTTGGCAACTTGCAGAAGGGGCACGGTGTTTCCTTTGCCGACATCGACAATGACGGCGACCAGGACATCTACGAGAACATGGGTGGCGCGGTCAGTGGTGATGTCTATCACAATGTGCTCTATGAGAATCCGGGTCACGGCAATCATTGGATCACGCTCAAGCTCGAAGGCGTCCGGTCGAACCGCGACGCCATCGGCGCCCGCATCTGTGTCGTTGTGAAGAGCGCCACTGGCGAGCACCATTATTACAAGACGGTGGGGACAGGCGGAAGTTTCGGAGCTTCGCCCTTAAGGCAGGAAATAGGACTGGGACAAGCACAGGCGATAGCGCGGGTCGAGATCTTCTGGCCATGCACGGGAAAGACCCAAGTGCTCGCCGGGTTGGACATGGACCGGTTCTACAAAGTCAGAGAGGACCGAGCCGCAGCCGTGCCCTGGGCCCTGAAGACCTTCCGATTAGGCGCCAAGGCGAGCGATGTCCACGGTCACCATCACCATCCTTGAGAGCGTATCCGAAAATCAGCGAAGGACGGCGAGTGTGTGTGAGAAAATGGTCTGCTCTCCCCATCCTGCTTCTACCGGCGAGGAGAAGGAGGGGATGGCAGGCGAGCCTCACAAGTAACCCCGCCCCATGAACGCTCCCACCTGCGATGAGCAAGACGCAAACGACATGGCGCGGCTGGCGGCTGGCCACGATGCCGCCTTGAACGATCTCATGGAGCGCCACGCGGAAAAGCTGTTTCACTAGCTCAGGCACCCCGAAGCCGCCCCGGTCAGGCTTTCGGCGGAAGAGAACTCGCTTGGTGTTCGCGCGCAACCACGGAACGTGCTTTCTGAGAATCATCTGGTGCAAGACCTCTTTGCTGATCTTCAGCCGAGCGCTGGCCTCTTCGAGCCGCGCGTGTTAGAGGGCCTCACACGCCTCGACATCGCGAGCCGATGCCTCTTTGATCGCGTGGAAGGATTCCAGGAGCGCCTCAAGATCGCGGCTCATCCGGGAAGTATTGCGCCGTCAGCCGGTCTGCCTCTTCTGGGCTCATATTCGCCTATCACTCATATATGCTCTTCTGAGGGATGGCTCTTGGTCCTTCCGGATCTGGCGGCTGTTTGCGAAGCTCAGTTACTTCTCCCGGAGACACTTCGAGTCCCACGTTTCCGAATGAATTATAGACGAAGGTCAAGACGTTGGCGATATCGTCGTCGCCAAAGGGAAACTTAGGCATGCTATTGTTGAATTTCCTCCCATTGACAATCACTTCTCCCTGCCGGCCATTGATTACAATTTTTATCGCCCTGTTCTTGTCGGCATTCAAAAAATCCGAGCTGGCCAGAGGCGGAAACACATTCGGCAGTCCCTGGCCCGTCGGCTGATGACAGGCTGCACAGACGGAAGTGAACAGTCGCTTTCCAAGCTCAATTTTCTCAGCTTTGGATTTTGGGGCGCCTGGCGGCGGCGTAACACCACGAACAGCGCCGTGAGCCACCCAATCCCGGATCATCAAGCGTTCCTCATCGGTGAGCGCGAACGATTCAGGACTGTTGGCGATAGGCATTGATTCCTTGAAATAAGTCCCCTGCCAACTGTCCCACACCCGTCTTCTAATCTCCCAGCGGTCGGCAAAGGCGGTCTGATAATCCAGCCAATTATAGACAAAACGCGCTTGCTCGTTATGGCATCGGGAGCACTTCCCCATGATGATGGGCAAAACGTCCCGGAGGTAAGTTGGCGCTTGATTGGTCGCTTCTGTGGTTGCGGGGGCGCTCTGGGCCAAAGCCCGTGTGCTCAACAGGCACCCAAGCGCCGCCAGAAGGCAGGCTCGAATTAAACGCGACCGTTTACGGTTACGGAATATGGATGTGTGCATGGCTATGTTGGTAGTAATC